>Ga0210396_10003418_pt1 | contig 15817 bp, 20 predicted proteins | sample IncBWH17OmetaG_FD_155466 | JGI IMG/M metagenome (GOLD analysis project Ga0210396, IMG submission 155466) | Forest soil microbial communities from Barre Woods Harvard Forest LTER site, Petersham, Massachusetts, United States - Inc-BW-H-17-O ... | reverse complement strand
GGTCCCGAAATAGGTCATGCCTGTTCTGATTTCCATGCTGCGTGGCGTGAACCTCGGTCCGCATAACCGGATCAAGATGGATGCGCTGCGGGCGGTGTATGAGTCCCTGAAGTTCGAGGGTCCACGGACCTACGTGCAGAGCGGCAACGTCATCTTCCGGACGAAAGAGAAGAACACCAGCCAACTTGCGGCAAAAATTCGGACGGCCATCGAAAAGAAATTTAAATGCAGCCCGGAGGTGATCCTCCGTACGGCCGAGGAGCTACGCAGGGCAATTGCCGCGACACCTTTTGCCGATCGTCCCAACCTGGAGCCGGGCAAGATTCTGGTGACTTTTCTCGCCGCTGCACCGCCCGTCGAAGCGCAAGCTAGCTTCGACAAATTCAAGGATTATCCGGAGGAAGTGCATCTCAAGGGCCGCGAACTCTATATTTATTTCCCGAATGGAGCGGGCAAATCCAAGCTCCCGTGGTCTGCGGTTGAGAAACTGCTCAAGGTGACAGGCACGGCTCGCAACTGGAACAGCGTCAAAGCCATGCTCGAGATCGCCGAGGAAATGGAAGGCCAATGAAGATCAAACCCGTTCGAGTAGGACTGGCCCTGGCAGTTCTCCTTTTAGGCGTGCGCGGAGTGGACGCTCAAGAACATCGAATCACCGCACGGGAACTGGTGACGCAGATCCAAAAGCAAGTTGGTGTCGAGTGGAAGACGGACACGGTTGACACGTTCAAAGCCGGAAATCCGGACACCCCAGTCACCGGCGTTGCCGTAACCATGATGGCGACCATGGACGTTTTGCAGCGCGCCTCCGCCAAAGGGTTGAATTTCGTGATCACCCACGAGCCGACATTCTATGCGCATCTCGACACGCCAGAGGGGATTCCGCAGAGCGATGCGGTGTGGGCGGAGAAGCGGGCGTTTATCGAGAAGCACGGCATGGTGATCTGGCGTTTTCACGATCACTGGCACATGCGCAAGCCGGATGGGATCGAGGCCGGGAGCGTGCACGCGCTGGGATGGGAGAAGTTTCAACGCGCCGATAACCAGTATTTGTTCGTGATACCGGAAACAACGCTGAAGGAGTTGGCGAGACAAGTTAGCGAGAAACTCGGCTCGTCGGTCGTGCGAGTCGTGGGCGACCCCGACATGAAAATCACGAAGGTGGGATTCAGTCCCGGGGCAGCAGGATCTCAGCGTGAGATTCGCGCGCTGGAACAAGATGATGTCCAAGCGCTGATGGTGGGCGAGACGCGAGAGTGGGAGACAGTTGAGTATGCCGCCGACGCCGTGAGCGAAGGCCGAAAGAAGGCACTGATCGTGATTGGACACATTCCCAGCGAGCAACCAGGCATGGAGGAGTGCGCGCGCTGGCTGAAAGGTTTCGTGAAGAACGTTCCCGTCGAATTCGTGCCGGCCAAGCAGCCGTTCTGGACATTAAGTGAGGAATGAAACAGCACTGTTCAGCCCCCAAGGATCGATTGGATCAAACAGTCACGCCTTACGATCTGACCCGAATTGTTCCTCTCTGGGTGGAATCGTGAATTCCAACCATGAGGCCACGCTGTGGTTCCGTTAGGATTTGAAGGAGGGAGCGGGGATATTTTTCCCCCGCTCTGATCGTGAGCCGACCCTTACGCGGATTCGAGCCCTCAATTCTTGATATAGTGAACGCGCTCCCCATCGGCCGTGGTCGCGATTCCCGGATCTGTGACTACTTGGTGGATGGTGTTTCCGGATTGCGCGACAATGAATTGCAGGTGCAGGTCGGCCAGCCCCGGGACCATGATGGTTAGAGTTCCGGTACAGTCCGAGTTGACTGGGTAAGTGCCCGTGCCAAGTCGCCAACCTGGAGTGAGGAAACCGTTGTCGGCGACCGCGTCTACCTGCGTCACATTCCCCTTTCCATCGTAGGTTTGCTTGGCGATGCCACTGATGAGCACAGTAGCCCCGTTGGGGAGGAAGACGGTTCCGTGTAGGGTAAAGGCATAGGTTCCAGTGATGGTGGAATTACTGCAAGCGCTGGCATGGGCTGTCAGCGCTGACGACGCAGCCAGAGCAAGAACAAGCGCAAAAAGCGAAATGCGGAATTTCAAGTTGCCTCCAAGTTTTCTGCCGAATGATGTAGATCGAAGATTGAACCCCACGTGCGCCCGCAACCATCGCACGGCTCACGGAAGCGCTCAATGCACCGAAGGTGAATCGAGGGGTGGACTGGAGGTGAACTGCGCAACCTCTTCGCCGGACTCGAGCACTCCGAGGGAGACATCGTCCTAGTGGAGGGCTTCCATTAGGTTGGACTGTCGGTTCGTGCGGGCACTCTAAAATTAAGTCTGGGGTCAGAGTGATTGGTCGGCTTCTGGCGGAACGATAGAACCATCCTTTCGAATCAAAAATGTTTCCCCAGTTCCTTGACCACGAGTGAAATGAGGGGCCCTCGCGGAGTTTAATGACGAGTGGGTTGCGGCGTGTATTGGAAATCAGCCAGGGCATCCCGATAGTCCAGCCGGACCTTGAGTAGTCGGAGCATGACCATGCCGAGCGTGCCAGAGACCTCCGTGCCGGCTTGACGGCTGACTCGCGACATGTCGATGGCGACGATGTCAGGCACGGTCTGGCGAAGATGGCCGAAGTCCAGCATTACACGGTCGGCCACATAAACTTTCTTCACGTCTCCATTGATTCCCTTGACGTCGATTCGGGGCGCGCGGTGGACCTTGGTTATCTCTTGCGCCGTGTCGAGAGCCAGCGTGTTGTCGAACGATCCCGAGTCGAGAAGGAAAAGCTTTTCGGAACCTTCATTGACTTTGGTGGGCACCAGCAACATGTGACCGATGCGGAATGTCTGCACGTAGGAGTGCATCTCGGGAGCGACGTAGCGGTCGAAGTAATTCGCTGTCGAGTCCTTGGATTGCGGCCCAGCACCGGACGCTCCAGAGGAGTCCTCAGCGGGTTCTTCCTCGCTGGTCTTTAGAGAAGCTTTGGCCGGCGTTTCTCCAGGTCTGGGCGGCAAGGGATTGAGGCGCAGAGTCGAGCGGGGAAAATCCATTTCGATAAGGAATTGGGAAAAAACATCAGCCCCGATGATTCCCTCATCCGTCGTTTGCAGCCGGTCCACCACGTGTACCTGGCAATTCTGGAACTCCAACTTGCCGATACGAACCGAGTTGGCGTACGTGACGTGACCCTGTATGTCGGGCTTGTCTCCGACGCCGGTCATTCGAATGTCGGACACGAACTTCAGCCCCGCCTGGCTGGCGAGCTTGCTGGTAATGAGAATTCCCGAAGCTCCCGTATCGAGGAGAAGCCTGGAATCTTTTCCGTTAATTGTCACCTGCAAACCAGTCCCCTGCACATTCCCGCTGCGCGACTGAAGCGGTATCAGATTGGTTTCGGTCGAGGTCACGTCTGAAACCATGCGGCAGCGCCCTGACTGCGCAAACTGAGACGCTTTGAGGAAGTCGAGGCGTTCCTTCAACGTTCGCCGCGTCTCGGCATCGTCATTCGTGTTTCGCCCGAGATAGTCTTCCAGCAACTTGACGCGATCGGCAGTCGGCAGCGTCAGCATCCACTCCTTCTGGATGTCCAGATCGGACGGATCAATCGCGTGGGCTCGGGTTAGCAGAATATGCTCGCGGGCATACATGGCCGTCGAACGCGCCACCAGCGAGGCGCCGAGATAAGCTCGCGCATTGGGCGGAACGTTCGGCTGAGCCGGGGATGGAGGAGTGGTGATGACTTCGTTAAACAGCGCCCCTGCCTCCGGGATTTCACCCTGCCGGAAGAGCAGTTCTCCTTCCGCGACTTTGAGATCCGAGTGGGCGGGATCGGCCAGCAGGCCCTTACGAACAGCATCATCAGCTTCGTGAACCTTGTCCTGCTTCAAGTAGCAGCGGATGATTCCAGCGTAGGCATCCCCCGAATGAGGGTCGGCCTTCAGGACCTCGTTGTATCTGGCCAGTGACTGATCGAAGGAGCCCTTACGGTAGAGTGCCTTGGCGTCCAACAATATCGTTGTGGGATCAGGCTGGGTAGTCGCGGCGGGCTTCGCTTCCTGAGCCGGAATCATCTGAGTAAGGATCGCGAGGCAGGCGACCCGCACTAAAGCAATAAGCAGCCGATCAACTCGCATGTTTCCCGACATCGTCATGCGGATCATAAATGATTTGACAGACACCATTCCGACATCCAGACAGTAGAAACTCACAGCAGAGGAATCAAAACGCAGACCACGTAGACGAAGAGTGTGTCAGGCTCGGATACGCACCGCAAACACTCCGCAAGCACTTCCTTTTGACCACTCCTTGGCCATATCATAGACATTTTATCCCACCGAAGTTACTGTCGAGAGTGAGACGCGGTACTCAATCTCATGACACGACCAACGACACAAGCGATTTCACCGCTCTTCATCGTAAGCACGTCGATCAAACCATCGTTTTTTACCGCGACAAGCTTGGTTTTGAGGCAAGATTTCAGCAGCCAGATCGAAACCCTTTTTTCGCCATCGTCGGCCGCGACGGAGCCCAGGGTTTCGTCAAGTCGGATAAAGACACTCCGCCTCTCCCGAACCCGAAGCGCAATCCCTCGATGCGCTGAGATGCCTTCGTCTATGCACCAGACCAGGATGCGCTCGCCGTCGAATTTGCCAATCATGGAGCAGCCTTCAGCGTGCCGCTCAAGGATACCCACGATGCTCTTCGCGGCTTCGAGATTTGCGACCCTGACGGGTATGTCTTGTTCTTCGGTCGACCAAGATAGACGGTGGCGTAGCAAATCCAGGGGGTCAATGAGCGCTATGGGCCTGGTAACAACAGATGGACTGCCCTCGCTTTCCCGGATGGAGCATAATGTCGATGAGGCAAATGAAATCCAGATCAGCACCCACGTTGAGTCGGAAAATGTTCTTAAATGTCGACCATTTGCGAGAATTGCTCCCGAGCAGCGGTATGGGATTCCTTAGTAGAAGAGCGGCGAACTGGATGGGATTTCTTAGTATTCTTCTGGCCATCGCGCCAGTGGTGTATGTGTTCCACGCAGATAGATTTCCCGATTACGCTCTGACAGAATCGGTGGTTTTGATCGGAGGAATCGGCGGCTCGTTGGCTGCTGCTTTGTTGGCGGGGCTAAGAGGCTCCCGTTGGTGGTTGCTGGCGCTTCTCGGTGGCGCGTTGGATTGGTTGTGGCTTGTGGATTCAGTCCAGAGCTTCTCCGTCACTGTACTGCGTCAACGAGTGTGATCGCTGTTAACAACAGCCACACTTTATTAGGCCAGCAGCCTCTTCTTGTCGGCCGTCGAGAACGAGTAGGCCAGTAGGCCCACGCAGATAATAGCGATTACAACACCAGTATTCCGCATTTCATCGTAGAGGGACACATAGGGGCCGGAGTCGGTCCAAACACCAATCCGCGGGTGCCCAGCATTGAAGCAAGTAGGGTCGCTGGTTATCTCAGATGTGACTTGGTAGTGTCCTTTCCCAGCCGCATAAAAATGGCCCAGATACCGATCACTTCCCTCAGATGACTCGATGGCCTTTCCGCTGCTATAAACCATCGTGTGTGAGACGAATGCGAGTTGAGAGACTCCAGTCCAGCAACCGGAGAAATCGCTGTCAACCCAAACGACCACGTGATACCAACCTCTGAGGTTGACGGGAAAATCAGGCGTTCTCACGCTCCCGTTGGAGAGAGAAACTGGCATCTTGAGCGCCACGAAACTTCGAGTTTCCAACCACAGCCAGTAAACCTGTGGGATAACGAGTGCAGCGACGATAACAGCAGCCGAGAATGATACGAGTCTCGGCACATGCAGGCGCATATAGTACTTAGACACCGCAGACTGGATGAGTGCGAGATGACGAACGCCACCGCCACCGGAACCCTAGGGATGGTTGTTGCAAAATCGCCATAAGCACTCATTGTGATTAAGAGCTTCAGGCCTAGACATCCCCAGTTTTGCGTTTCTACTTTTTGGGCTCGAATCCCCGGCCGACCCGGAACACGTGGCCATCGGGATGGCGAAGGTGCATCTCGCGAACGTGCCACGGCATATCGGTGGGCGGAAATGTGATCTCCAGCCCGGCGGCGACGCAATGTTTGTGCATCTCGTCGACGTCGTCCACCCAGACCGACATCCACACGCCCTTGTCGCCCTCTTCGTCTCCGTCCTGCTGAAACGTGGTGGTGTTCGCGCCGCGGCCGCGGCCTCCCTGCGCCCCCTGACAAAGAAAGATGCAAGCTTCCTTACCCGATCCAACCGCGCCAAACGTCGGAGGCGTTCCCCAGTCCCACAGTTTCTTCCATCCCCACTTCTCAAACCACGCGAACGTGCTCGCGATGTCAGACACGTTCAATATCGGCGTCAAACCTTTGGCTTCCATAACCGCAGCAGGATAACACCGAGCGGACCGAGGGGATTTGGCCAACTGGAAGGCAGTAGGAGGTTTTTTAGATTTGACGTCGAGGGTCGGCCATCATCCTTTCAGGTCTCCGGGCGGTGCAGGCGGGGCAACATTGCTATCCTCTTTCGGCACACCCTGCATCAAGTCAACGATCATCGTAAACAGTTGATTCCGGGTTTCAACTCGCACTCCGGCTCGCGTGATATAGCGAATCACGATATCGACACCGGCTCCCGCCGGCCTCAGATTGACCGACGGCATGGCGCTAAACTGTGGCGAGCCCTCCTCGTGCGTCACCCTTTTCCATTCCCCTTCCGCCATTTTCGCATCCGCTTCCGTTGTCTTCACCGTAGCGTCGTAAATACCTTTGAGCAGGGGATGAATACTCGTGCCCGGAGGAACGCTTACCTTTATCTCATCCCACATCCACTGTCCAACGGTTGAGAAGTTGAAATACTTGCCGCGAATGGCATAGCCGTTCAAAAACGAGACTCTTCTTCCTGTTGGATGACCGTGGGCAGTCCAGTTTCCCGTCTCCAGCAGCCAGGTGCGGAACAGACCGAGCTGAACCACTTCGCCGCCGACACCATCAATCTCTACCCAGTCCCTAACCCTCACTCCGTTTGGTCCCATCAAAACAAACCACCCGCAGAATGCCAGGATGAAATCCTGAAAGACCACGGTTAATCCGGCAGTTACCAGCCCCAAGATCGTTGGCATCTGTTGGGGTACACCGAAAATGATGAGCAGGATCAGTAAGAGGCCGACCAGTTGTGTCCCCAGATTCAGAACAGTTTTCAACGTCTGTTTCTGCCGAACATCGTGAACGATCCTCTCCAAAGCGAGTTGGAGACCCCATCCCGCAAGGATCACCAAGATACAGATCGCAGCAAGCCACGCCAGGGACTGCAAGATCAAGTGAATTACGATCTTTTGCTGCAGTTCGACTTGCTCTCCCCATCGTCCATAGAGAGCCTCGAGCTGATGATGTGCTCCCAGGCGATCGTTGAGGATGCTCAGGATACTTTGCTGAGCGCTTATCCGCTGCAGCCGGTCGATTCGCTCAGTACTTGACTCTCCGACGGGCTTGCTCGCAATAACCGCGGCTTCTGCTTTCAGTCCTTCCTCATCCCCTGTGAGCGCAGCCGCGTCGGCCTTGGCCAACTGCTGAGCTTGCGCGATCAATTGCTTTCTGTTGCGCAGGGAGCGCCACGTTGATAGCTGTTGGGCGAACGTCTTGTACTGTTCGGCCGAGGCGACAGCAATCTGCCCGTCGTCTGTGGAGGCATTATCTCTGTACCGCTTCATGGCAGCGTTGCGCGCCGCTAGTTCCTGTTGAAGTTTGACTCTTTGATCGCCGCTTTCGCGAGCGAGGTCCTCGACTGAATCGGCCAGCTCGGTTTGGTCGAGGCCAAGTTGCGCCTTTGCAATTTCCAAGTCACTGGCGTTGGAAACTGTCCCTGCTGCCGGTTTCGTGCCCGCGCCGGTACTGAGTGACGAGATCCGAGCCTGATCGTTCTTGATGGTCTCCTGAAGCTCGTTGACTCTTTGCTGCAATGCCAATGCTTTGCCGGTTAGAGTTGGTGTTGCGAGGGCTGCCTGCCTTAGTGACTGCGAAAACGCCTGGTCGACTTCGTGATCTGCCAGACGCTCGGCGTCCGTGGCGATCTTCCGCTCCTCCGTCGACTGTGCCAAGGCCGCCAGAGTCGCCGCCGTCTGCCAAGGCCGTTGATCCACAACTCCAAGAGGCACATAGGCTCCCGTCCACTTTCCTTTTCGCGCTTGCAGGAACGGAAGATATTCCATCACCCCGCGAGTCATAAACGTACCTACCAGGCTGACGCTCAGCACAATCAGCATGATTAGGACAATCACCCTGCGGGACCGATTCATACGCACACCTTTTCTTTTATTCTTTTAGAGCTCTGGTTGACTGTATCGCAGATGGGGAACAAACGGCAGGAACGATGTTATCGAACGAATAATGACTCACAGTCGGGTAGGCGACCAATCGAACCCGAGAACACTCGCCACAAAGAAGTCTGTTGTTGGCGAAATCAGGCCGCTCTCGTCATTGACCTGCGCTCTGGGCCAACATGAAGGACGGGCATTCCGCTCAGTTTCCTGAAGAGCTGGGTACGGAATTGTTGGTCGGCCCCAGAGGACGATTTTCGAACTTTCTGCTGGTGCCCCGATGCCGAGGAGTCTAACGCTGAGCATTTTACGGTTTGAATGTTGTTTCCTCGATCGAGGAGTGTTACTTGCGCCAACCATCAGCACCACTGCGCGTGCCCTCGGAAAGACAATTCAGCTAAATGGCAAGTTGCGGCGCGACGCCGGGCGCAGAGCCCAGGAGGCAGCTGTAACTCCCCTCATCAGCACCAGGTATACAAGCGTTCCTATGTCGGTGACGCCGGAGGCGACGTTCGATGCGAGCGCGCCCGTGAGGTTGAAGACCACACCAGCGTAGGCCCACTCCTTCAGTAGGGGAAACCGCGGAACGATTACCGCAACTGCGCCGAGGAGTTTCCAGACACCCAAGATGACAAGGAAGTATGCAGGGTAGCCTAAGCGGTCAATCACTACGCGAACCTGCGGCACTCTCAAGACGTCCCATACGCCGCCAAGGACGAGTTCCAAGGCAAGCAGAGCAGTTGTTACCCAAAAAATGGTATTCCTACTCATGTCGGCGTTTCCTCGCCATACTTGTGCCGGAGATTGTGCTCCACTGCCATCAAAAGCAATTCAGCCCTCAATATGTCGAAAGGTTGAAACGGGGCCGTTAACACGTTGATCGGTTCCAAAGTGAAGGATGGGTATGCTCGCAAGTTGCTGAAGATGAGGCAGGAGATTATTGGTCGGCTCTAGCAGACGATTTTAGAACTCTCCTGGTCGAGGGAGGTCTTGAAATTGACGGCCTGAATACATTCGCTCTCGTGTCTTCCTAGAAAGGATGACGCCCCTGGGATCTCGGTGGTCAGGAAAGACGAAGAATGATCTACAACGAACGAAAGCGGCAGACATTCGAATTCTTTGCAATGCGACAGTGGGTCGAGGTGCCAGTCTATGCGGCGTCGGTTGGCATGTATCCCATCCGGTCCTCGTATCGCTACCTAAAAAAGCTTCACAAGTACAACTACCTTCGGCGCGGTCGCGACTTCCGCGGCCGTATCGTCTATAGGCTTTCTCCGAGAGGTGCGAGGTGGCTTTTGAGGGATCTGAAAATAAGTATGTGATAAGGAAGCGCACATACCTGCTTTTTTGCTACCAACGCACCCCCTCCAAATTTGGTCATTTTGGTTCGGGTTCAATCGGCTAGCGTCTGCTGTCATGCAGACAAGCTGACTCAGAAACGTCGAACTGTGAGTCGGGTACGCGTCAGTTTGCAGAACATCCAGCAGAACGTGTCATTTTTGATGGCCGCCTGAGGGTTTTGCGTTCCCATGGGTCTGCGGCCCACCTATTGACATGAAAATTGGTTTAAGTCTGTGCTGTATCCTCATGGCGCCCCGGATTTCTTGACATAGTTCGTCACACTTTGCGTGACCTTTTTTCTTCATTACCATTTTCAGAAGTCGCTGAAGGCGTGCAGTTGTGTCCGCAAAAGGATCTGACATGTGCCCCCGACAGGTTTGCGGGAGAATAAATCAAATCGGAGGCAAGCGCCGTGACGGAGATCACCGATAGCATCGAAAACGGATTACTCGCTGAGGAATTCGGTCGCAGAACATTTGTTCGAAGGCGACTGCTCAGCGGCTGGCTTGGCCATGTGGTAGTTTCGTTCGCAGGAAGGTCGTACTTGACCAAGTCGTAAAGCGGATGGATCAGAATCTGCCGCTGGCGCCGTTCGCGATGTGCTAATCCATTATTTTCCCAGCGGACGAGGCGTCCGCCCCCACGTATTTCCTGCGGAGTTACAATTTCGGGTGCGCGTAAGACACAGTATGAACCGAGGAGGCCATCATGGAACGTCGCCAATTCTTAAAGACCGGAGCTGCCGCCGGATTGGTTGGTTCCACAACTTTGTTCGAGCCCCTGGCCAAAGCGGAGCAAATAAACAGCGCATCGGGCACGATCCCAAAGCGAAAGCTGGGCAAGACGGGCGAGCAGCTTCTGGTAGGGAACGCAATCAATTGGGGATTGAGGTCGGCAACAGGTTCCCCTCTTCTCGCCTTATTTGTTAGCTCTCAAGAACATCCATAGCGCCTCAGATTGAAGAACTTTGAAGAAAAGCAGGCAGCCGGTTATGTTGGCTGCCCAATAGACGAGAACTGAGGGGCGCTTGACAACAAGTAGCCCATGAACTAAACCACGAGCAGGGCCACCTATAATTCCAGCGGCCGCCTGCAAACCTTCACTGATGCCGCACAGAACAAGTGGAGCTACTCCTATTCAAGCTTTACAATCCACACATCCGCGCGCGGCTCGCCGTTGCTCAAATAACCTAACTGTTCATCCCAGTTGGATTGGAATGCGAAGAAACGCCCATCCCTCGAAACACTGCCTAAGGGTTGGCTGTGGAAGACTCCCTCAACAAAGGTAGCCCGATTATGGGCGAAGCGCCAAACCGTCGATTGCAAGCCATCGGTTTCCACACAATCGATCTCGCCCTGGTAAGGCTCAATCATCTCCGCCTGATTATCTTCATACTCGTAGGTTGAAAGGCAGACTGGAACCGAGTCCGTCGCAGTAACGTTAGTCCACGAAAAGTGTTGCGTCACTCCCCACCTGAAAGCCACCGGCCAAACCAGTTGGATGACTTGAGTGAGATCGCTGAGAGATCGTTTTGCGACTTGCATGTCCCCTAAGATCGCAGAGCCATTGACGATACTGTTATAGCCAATCACCTTATAGCCCCCGCATTGCTTGCCACTCCCGATTTCGCAGGAATCCAGCTGAAGCGTATCCAGATGCCAAACGTACCACCCCGTTATGCCTCCACTAGCCATGATGAGAACGTACTGCCCACTGCGTGACAGGTAGGCATGGTGGATGAGATACGGAGTCGAAACGTTCGCCCAGCCGGTTGCGCCCCACTGGCCCCCGATTTGACCGGTCTGAGTGTTGTACCAGCGGCAGCCAAGCCGTTTATCATACACGATAACAAACATGTGTTTGTCGCCCTCGGGACCGCCCTCGGAAATCGAGACCCGGCTGTCATCGAGTGAGAGACTTACATCGTCGTCGCTGCGAACTCGAGGTCCGGTTCCCAGCGGCGGCTGCACTCCGCATGTCCTGGTATCAACAATCGTGGAGAGGGTATTTGTGCTGAACCGGTAACTTACAACCGCCAGCGGTTCGTGAGGGTGGGTTCCAAAGATCAGGTCAGGATTCCTGAAGCTAAAAGTAGCTCCCGGCCGAAGTGGCAGCAGCAGGCCCTGCCCCTTTGCCGCATTCGGCAGAGAGCTGACTTTCATGGTCGCGGGATCGAATGCGAAGGCAAAATCCCGGCCCCCGTATCCCATAACATAGAATTTTTTGCTATCAGCGCTCCAGAAGTTTTGCTCGCCACTGCCGTCCGTCAACAGCGAAGTCCCAGGGAACAGATAGTTAGTGGCTTCGTCGGTTGCCCGAACCATCGCGGAACCAAAATCGGGGTCCTTGAACGGCACATTGCGTGGTGGAGGAGCAAATGCTTTCTTGGGGTGAATCCTATTGTCAGTCGCAGCTTTGGGATAGGGCTCGCGGCCTTGGCCACTCATCAAGCAGGTAAGTACCAGCAGGAGATACAGGCAGAACACCGACGCTCGCAGTTTCATTGATCACCTCAAAGAAAAAGAGAAGTCCCGACCCGAAGAAATAGACGTACTATTAGGACGAAACTAGCCAGCGTCAGGTAAGTAACTGTGCGGATTAAGAAAGCCTGATAACGGCGAGCGCGGTCTAACAGCCCGGTAATTGGCAGTAAACGGTAGCATGGTTGAAATAGTAGTCAATCAGGTCTTCACTGTAATCAAATACCGTGTAGGAACAGACACTTGCGGGGTAGGAGAGCGCGGCGATAGCCGACAATAGACCAAGGTCGCAGGCCCAATAAGCGGAGCTATATGCGCAATTCGCTGACAGCGTCCGTTCCTTAGTGACTGTCGCGGGAATGCAAGAACTCGTTGCTACACGCGCTTTCTTGTCAGGCTCGGATCCAATCCGGGGACACAAGCACGCTCGCGCTTGTCGAGCTGGAGCACCATTTGCACACTCGTTTGATGCTTCGGGGCGGGGATTTTCAAGGCATGTCTATGGTGGCATGTGCTTCGTGATTTTTCCCGTTGAAGGTGCGCCGAGTCTTGTGGCCATGCCTCTCATGTCCGGCGCTCGGAGCGCTACGGATTTTTCTGCGCGTTTCGCATACCGTGTGCCGAAGAGCGCCGCGAGAGCCTTGTCGTTGCGCTCCTTCCAGGAGTCCAGAATTGTCGAATGGATGATGTCCACCAGTGGATCGAATGGGGAAGCCATAACCTGGGCAACTTTCCTTTCAGTCTGTCAGCCCATAAGTGTAGGTCCGAAAGATCTAACTACAAAGTACCTCGGGCTGCGCACGATCAGACTGCTCGGAGATAAACGTGCAAAGCGCGACGCACAGGAGCGCGCAAGGATGACTTCCACGGCCAGACGCTATTTCGCGTCCAAAACTATTCGGTTTTTGTTACAACTGCCGATTTGTGTTGCACCTTCGTATTTGTGAGCTAGAATTCCCCGTTTCTCCCAAGAGAATCTGCCTCGGAGGTACATGTGAATGTGCCGCGAGAAATGCAAAGGCGAAAAACCGCGAACTGTCCGATCAACAAGGGAGGAAACACACAAAGAGAGAGTAGATTCGCCAGTTGCTTTGGGTACCGATCTACATGAGGAAAGAGTATGTGGCCGGATAACGAAACCGATCGGGATTTTCTGAATTTTACCGGCGTCGCCGACACGGTCGCCGAGATAATCGTTCAAGCTCAGACGCGGCCGATCTCAGTCGGGATCTCCGGGGCATGGGGTGTCGGTAAATCGTCGATGATTAAGCTCGTTAGTAGAGCGTTGGAAAATCGATCCAGAAACGGCGAGCGGGATTTCGTTTTTGTTGAGTTCAACGCGTGGCTCTACCAAGGTTACGACGACGCGCGGGAATAATAACAATCCGCACGCCCACGCGATCTATGTTGGGCCATGGCTCCCACAGAAGAAGAAAGAACTCAGCGCCCTATGGCACGAAATCACGGGGGACAGCTTCATCCTCTCGATCAAATATGCCGAGGATTTCGGGCGAGCCCTATACCACGCAGTGAAATATCCGGCCAAGTTTGCAGAGAGATCGAGCCCTGAGCGGCTTGCGGATCTTGAAATCGTCTTCCATCGCGTGCGGAGATTTCATACACTCGCGGCGTTCTATGCGCCGGAAGCGCCGGAACCTGAAGCACCGCCCTCTTGGGATTGCCCTGTCTGTCACTCGCCGCTATCGGAGCCGCGCGGATTCGAGGGCGTCCAAGAGCTTCGCGCTCGCGGGCTCCGCGACCTCGCACAGGTGAGAGCAGAGCAAGCAAGGAACTGGGGCTTAAGCACGGCTATTAATACGAATAACTGTGATCCCTGATTTCTGCGGACCAGAACTGCTATCGAGGTCGGTGTGCTCCGTGAGGACACTGCTTCGGGTCATTAAATTCCGCGGATGGTGTACACTATGCCAAGGGGGTAAGCATACCAGATACCCTTTATGGACATACCTGACAACGTGCGGGACTTCTTTCGGAAGCAAGGCAGCATCGGCGGAAAACGTCGAATGAAGAGGCTGTCCCCCCAGGAGCGCACTGAGATCGCGAGAAAGGCCGCCCAGAGTCGCTGGGCCGATAAGACCACAGGAAAGTCCGGCCGAGTGGCGAAATCAAAGGCGAATCCGAAATCGAACACAAGGGATTCAAAATGAACAATCCAAGGAATGCTGTGATATATGCGCGAGTATCGAGTCGAGAGCAGGATGAAGAGGGCTATTCTATCGACGCTCAATTGAAACTGCTTCGGAAGTACGCCACGAGCGAAGAGTTTCGCCTCGTACAGGAGTTCGTAGACATAGAGACGGCCAAGATCAGCGGCCGAAAGGGCTTCAGCGGTATGGTGCAGTTCCTGAAGCGTTCACGCGATTGCCGCACCTTGCTTGTGGAGAAGACCGACCGCCTGTATCGCAACTTCCATGATTACGTGACGCTTGAGGAGTTGGATATTGAAATCCATTTCGTCAAAGAGCATCAGGTTCTTTCCAAAGACTCCCGCTCGCGAGTCAAGTTCGTCCAAGGCATGAACCTGCTGATGGCGCGCCATTACGTGGAAAATTTACGGGAAGAGGTAATCAAAGGCATGCTAGAAAAGGCCGAACAAGGCATCTATCCGGGGCGTGCCCCCTTCGGCTATCTCAACAATCGGGGGACACGAAATATTGAAGCCCATCCTGAGAATGCGGCGATTGTGAGGTTCGCCTTTGAGTGTTACGCCACAGGCCAGTAGTCACTGATTACGTTACGGCAGGCGGTTCGCGAACGCTTCGGGAAGACAAAGAATCGAAGCTATTTTCACAGGATCCTCACCAATCCCGTTTACGTCGGCATATTCGAGTGGGCCGGGAAAAGCTACCGAGGCACGCACGAAACCTTGATTACCCCTGCTCTGTTCGGGACCGTCCAAAATGTCATTCACGGGCATCATAAGGGCAAATATCGCAAACATGAGATTGCGTTTCGTGGTCTGCTCACCTGTGCCCATGATAAATGCACGGTCACAGCGGAACTGAAGAAGGGCAAATATGTTTACTACCGTTGCAGCGGCTATCGAGGCAAGTGTCCCTTGCCTCGCTTCCGGGAAGAACAGATCGCGGAGAAACTAGGGCAGATCCTCAAAGACATTCAGATCCCGGATGCAGCGGTCGCACGAATTGAGCGATCGCTCGATGGCGCCCGACTCCAGCAGCGCGATCGCGCAGCGGGCGAACGGGCACGCCTTGAGCAGCGATTGGCAGACGTGAGCCGACGGATGGACCAGGCCTACACGGACAAGCTTGATGGGAAGATCCCTGAGGATTTTTGGCAGCGGAAAATGATCGACTGGCAAGCGGAGGAGCAAAAGATCAACATTGCACTTGCTGGGCTCCGGACCTGGAACAACGATCGCATCGCTGACGTCAGACGCGTGTTGGAACTCGCGAACAAGGCCTACTTTCTGTACTTTGTGCGAAAACCCGCAGAACAGGCTCGATTGCTAAGGAAGGTACTTTTGAACTGTGCGATCGACGGCACAAGTGTCTATCCTACATACAGAAAGCCCTTCGACATCATCTTCGAGAGGGCAAAAAGAGAAGAATGGTCGGGACGGGCAGATTTGAACTGCCGACCCCTCGCACCCCAAGCGAGTGCTCTACCAGGCTGAGCCACGTCCCGACTGGAAGGATTCCG
>Ga0210396_10003417_pt1 | contig 15819 bp, 10 predicted proteins | sample IncBWH17OmetaG_FD_155466 | JGI IMG/M metagenome (GOLD analysis project Ga0210396, IMG submission 155466) | Forest soil microbial communities from Barre Woods Harvard Forest LTER site, Petersham, Massachusetts, United States - Inc-BW-H-17-O ... | reverse complement strand
GTCGTCGTGTGGAAATAGAAATTCGGCATTGCGAGGTGGTAGAGATAGTTCTGGGCGCGGAAGTTGCGCGGCTGACCGCCTTGGGTGATCGTTACCTGCGCGTCTTCCCGGCCGTCGAGCTGGTCGGCCTTCAGGCCCTTCAGGAAATCGATCGTCTTGTCGATCCGCGCCTTCATTTCGGCAAAGCTGTTGTCGATGGCGGGAAGTTCGGGCACCGCGACGCCGGCGGCGCGTCCGGCGCCGAAGGCGTGCTCGCTCGCCTGACGCACCTGGCGGGCGAAGGTGAACATGTCGGGATGGAGCCGCCAATTGAGCAGCGTGTTCTCTTCCCACTTGTGTGCCGTGGCGTGCGCCTCGGCTTTTTCGATGACTCCCTTGAGGCCACCGAGCAATTGCAAAAATACCGGCACGGAAGCATGGTACATCGAGATCGGCATGAAATGGTCCTCCTCGTCGTTGCTGACGTTGATGCCGCGCCGATCTTAGCGGGCCGCGAGGAGCGCGTGAAGCCCCCCGCCGACCGAACGCATGCTCGAATTCAGAGGAATCTTAACCTCGCTGTGCCTCGATGCTCCGTCCTCCTCGGAGCCTGAACTTTGTCCGCCCTGTTCCCCACCGATCCTCGTCGCCGCTGCCGAGCCACCACGATCGAGATCGTCGTTGTGGGCATCATCGTCATCCTGGCGATTTGGACGACAGTTGTCGCCTCGATCACGACCGCAAAAGAGGCGGCGATGGATCGCGCGCGGTCAGAAGGGCGTAACCTCGCGGCTGCATTCGCCGACGAATTGACCCAAATTCTCGGCGGCGTCGCCGGCGCAATGGAGATCGTCGCGCAACGCATGCGCACCGCGCGCGGGGCCTTCGACATTCATGCTTGGGCGCACGAGATCCCGTTGCTGTCGAACGCGACGATTCAAGCGGGAATCATAGGGCCCGACGGCAGGCTCGTCTCAACCACGCACGATCCCGCGCCGGAGCCGATCGACCTCAGTGACCGCGAGCACTTCCGCATCCATCTCGATGGCCGGTTTCAGGGTATCTTTATCGGCAAGCCGGTGATCGGGCGCGTCTCGCACCAGATCACGATCAACGTTACGCGGCGCGTCGACGCCGAAGACGGCAGCCTTCTCGGCGTCATCACGTTCGCGCTCTCGCCGGCTAATCTCACCACCCTCAACACATCGATCGATCTGGGTTCGCGCGGCAGCATCGCTTTGAGCGGGCTGGACGACATTGTGCGGGCCCACTTTACCCGCGAAGACCCGCACGGTCTGGCCGGCATCGGTCAGCCGGTCGAACATCCCTGGACAGCCGCCATCGAAGCGAATGCCGAGGGCACGTTCATCAAGGAAAGCGTCATCGATCACATCACTCGGCTGTTCAGCTATCGCCGCGTCGGGGACTATCCGCTGGTCGTCACCGTCGGCTCCGACCTCGCCGAGGCGCTTGCCTCATCTCGTGAGCATGCCAGGGTGATCGCCGCGATCGCCGGCTTGGCAACATTTTTGCTGGCAGGCCTCGCGGCGTATCTCATTCGCGAGATCCGCCATCGTACCTCGCACGAGATCGCGTTGGCCGACGAGCGCGACAAGCTTCAGGCCGCCAGTGACCTCCTCAAAGCCGATATTGCCCTCCGAAACGAGGTCGAACAGAAGCTCCGGGAGATACAAGCGACCTTACGCGACGCCGTTGACAGTATTTCCGAAGGGTTCGTCATCTACGATCGCGATGATTGTTTTGTGATGTGCAATGAGCCCTATCGGATACTGTATCCGAAAGCGGTGCGCCTGATGGTGCCGGGAACGCCATTCGAGGAAATCGTGTGGGCCGGTCTCGACGCCGGCTGGTATGCCGATGCAGTAGGGTGCGAACCGGAATGGCTCGCCAATCGGATGAACACGTTCAATCAGCCGTCGGGGGTGATCGAGCAGCGGCTCGCCGACGGTCGGTACGTCATGGCCTCCTTGCGTCGCATGCAAAATGGCGGAATCGCCGGGTTGCACATCGACATTACCCACATGAAACTCACCGAAGACGAACTTCGGCAAAGCCGGGACAACCTGAACCGCGCTCAGCGGCTCGCCAAGATCGGCAGCTTCAACCGCGATTTCCGGACCGGAGAGGTGAGCGGGTCGGAGGAGTTCTACCGAATATTCGGGTTCGATCCGCAGATGCCGGCGCCGGCGAAGCAAGAGTTCCTGCCGCGCATTCATCCGGACGACCGCGCCGGATACGAAGCCTCGATGACCGCCTCCGAGCAAGGCCTCCAAACTTCTCCGCTGACATACCGCTTTCGGTGTCACGACGGGTCGACCAAATGGATTTACACAGAGATCGAAACGATTTTCGACGACAAAGGCAATCCCGTCAGGCGGATCGGGACGATCAGGGACGTGACCGAAACGCGTATGGCCGAGGACCGCCAAAGAGAGCTGGAGCGCCAACTGCTTCATTCGCAAAAGCTCGACGCGCTCGGCACCCTCGCCGGGGGCATCGCGCACGATCTCAACAATACTCTCATGCCGATCCTTGCGCTCTCGCAGCTGCTGATGCAGCAAATGCCGGAAGGAAGCAGTGAAAGGGAGGATCTCGAAACAGTCGTGCAGGCGAGCCGCCACGGCCGCGACCTCGTGCAGCGCATTCTCGCCTTTAGCCGAAATCAGAAAGTGGCGAAGACGAGGGTGGATCTCGCTGCGACCATCGGCCAGGCCCTGCAGATGCTGCGCCCGACCATACCTGCGACTGTGCTGATCAACCGACAGATCGAGGACGTTCCGCCCATTCTGGCGGATGCCGGTCAGCTTCAACAGATCATCGTCAATTTGGTCACCAATGCCCGGCAGGCCATCGGGACCGATCTCGGGACGATTACGGTCGAGGTTTCGCCGGCGAACCGGCGTTCGAGTCGACGCCGCGGCGACTTTGTCCGCCTGAGCGTCGCCGATACCGGATGTGGCATGGATGCCGAAACCAAGGATCGGATCTTCGAGCCCTTCTTTACGACAAAAGATGTCGGCGAGGGCACTGGGCTCGGACTCTCTGTCGTCCACGGCATCATCGCCGATCATGGCGGACGGATCGAGGTGAAAAGCCAACCAGGCAAAGGGACCGAGTTTACCATTCTCCTGCCGTCCGCTGAGGTTGTGACACCAGTGGACGGAGCGGCGGCAGCGTGAAGCTGCGAAACCGTTTCGCTCCGGTGGCCGTCGTAAAGGAAGCTCCGTTAAATCATTATTGCCGAGTTTGCGGTTACGAGAGGGCATCGCGCTTCACGAGGCTGACCCCATGAAAGTTTTGGTGATCGACGACGACCATCTGGTCCGGTACACGCTTTCTAAAATCCTGCAGCGCAACGGGTACCATGTGGTGACCGCCTCGGACGGCAAGCGTGCGATGCCCGTCTTCCGGGACGAGCGCCCCGATGTCGTGATCACCGACATCATCATGCCGGAGCAGGAGGGTATTGAAACCATCCTTAAGATCCGGTGCGAGCGTCCGCAGGTCAAGATCATCGCTATTTCGGGCGGTGCACGGAACCACAACCTCGATTATTTGGGGATGGCCGAGGCGTTTGGGGCAGACGACGTTCTTGCAAAGCCCTTCGAGGCGGAGGAGCTGTTGAGCCGGCTGGCCCGGTTTGACCTCGGGGCAGCTAGTCGCGCCGAGACTGCCGGCTAGTTCCGCTTAGTTCAGACGAACCCCGGCCGAGGGTTGGTTAGGCCGGTCCGCTCCCGGGTAGGCGGCAGGCTCCTCGCCCCCGTCCGACGATCGGTAGAGCTTCGATAAATAAACCCGCGTCGCCGGCACTGATTGGCCGTCTCGCCACCACGATTGACAGTCTCCGGCGCGGCCGATACGACACTCGCATAGCCGATAAAAAACAGACCCGGCCGGGTTGAACGGAGGAGAAGGCGGGTGCTTTGCCACCACTCTTAGACATCAGGGATCTGCACACCGAGTTCCGCACCGGCGCGGGGGTCGTGCCCGCGGTTGACGGCATTTCCTACACGGTCGAGCCCGGCGAGACGGTCGCGATCGTCGGCGAGAGTGGGTCGGGCAAGACTGCCGGAGCCTTGTCGATCCTTCGCCTGATTCCGGATCCGCCCGGGCGCATCACGCAAGGCGAAATCTTGTTTGCGGGGCGGGATTTGCTGCGGCTTTCGGACGAGGAGATCCGCCAGATCCGCGGTGGCGAGATCGGCATGATCTTCCAGGAGCCGATGACCTCCCTGAACCCAGTGCTGACGATCGGCCGCCAGATCACCGAGACGATCGAGCAGCATCGCGGGATGGACCGCACCGCAGCGCAGAAGCGGGCGGTGGAGCTGCTGGGCATGGTCGGCATCGCCGATCCGACGCGGCGCCTCAAGCAGTATCCGCATCAGCTGTCAGGCGGTATGCGGCAGCGCGTCATGATCGCGATCGCGTTGGCGTGCGACCCCAAGCTGATCATCGCCGACGAGCCGACGACGGCGCTCGACGTCACCATCCAGGCGCAGATCCTCGAGCTGATGAAGCAGCTGACGCACCGGCTCGACGTGGCGCTGATCATCATCACTCACAATCTCGGGGTGGTGGCGCGCTACGCCAACCGGGTCAATGTCATGTATGCGGGGCGGATCGTCGAAAGCGGCCCCGCGGCCCAGATCTACCGCGACCCGCGGCACCCCTACACGATGGCGCTGTTGCGCTCGGTGCCGCGGCTCGACAGACCGCGTCAGGCACGGCTCGACCCGGTTGACGGCCAGCCGCCCGACCTGACCCGGCTCGACGCCGGCTGCTCGTTCCGGCCGCGCTGCCGCTTTGCGATCGAGGCCTGCGCCCGGGCGAGGCCGCCGCTGCAACCGGCCGGAAACGAAGCGCACCTCGCCGCATGCTTCCGCAGCAATGAAATCGCGATCGAACCGGCAGCGCAGGCGCGCCAGCTTCAGCCGGAGAGCGGTCTGGCCGCGCGCTGATCGGTTACTCAACGAGAGGCTGACATGAGGATTGCTTCATTGTGGTTGGCTAGTGTCGGCGCCATCGCCCTCGGCGCGGTCGCGCTGGCTGCGGCGCCGGGCGAAGAAGAAGCCGGGAAGCGCGGCGGAACCCTGACCTATGTCATCCCGGCGGACGCGCCGCCGAGCTTCGACGGCCACCGCGAGGGCACCTTCGCGATGTTGCACGCCACCGCGCCGTTCTACAGCGTGCTGATCCGGATCAATCCGGAGAACCCGTCCTCGACGACCGACTTTGTCTGCGACCTGTGCACGGCGATGCCGCAGCCGACCGACGACGGCAAGACCTACACCTTCAAGATCCGCGACGGCGTCAAATTCCACGACGGCTCGCCGCTGACCGCCGCCGATGTGGCGAAAAGCTGGCAGATGATCATCGACCCGCCTGCCGGCATGCGCAGCCCGCGGCAGAGCTGGTACGAGATGGTCGACAATGTCGAAGCCCCCGACCCGACGACCGTCGTCTTCCGCCTAAAGTTCGCGACAAACGCTTTCCTGCCTGCCCTTGCTGACCCCTTCACCTTCATCTACAAAAAAGAAATCCTCGACCGGGACCCGCGCTGGTACGAAAAGAATATCCTCGGGTCGGGCCCGTTCAAATTCACCGAATATCAAACCGGCCAGTCAATCAAGGGAGAACGAAACCCCGATTACTACCGCAAGGGGCTGCCCTATCTCGACGGGTTCACCGGAATATTTGCCGAGAAACAGGCGGTCAGGGTCGAGGCGATCCGCAGCGGCCGCGCCGCGATGGAATTCCGTGGATTGCCGCCCTCGGCCCGCGACGAGCTTGTGAAAGCGCTCGGCGACAAACTCGTCGTCGAGGAGAGCGACTGGAATTGCGGCAGTTTGATAACCCCGAACCACAAGAAAAAGCCGTTCGACGATGCTCGAGTACGCAGAGCCTTGACGCTTGCCATCGACCGCTGGCATGGCGCGCCGGCATTGTCGAGGATCGCCAATGTGCGCACGGTCGGCGGCATCGTGTTCCCCGGCTCGCCGCTGGCCGCGACCAAGGAGGAACTGCAGACGGTCGCCGGGTATTGGCCCGACATCGAGAAGTCCCGGGCGGAAGCGAAGCGTCTATTGAAGGAAGCCGGCGCCGAAGGGCTCACCTTCGAACTTTTGAACCGGGCCGTCGATCAGCCCTATAAATATGTCGGCACTTGGCTGGTAGACGAGTGGAGCAAGATCGGGCTCAAGGTCACGCAGCGCGTCATGCCGACCGGCCCGTGGCTGGAGGCGGAACGGAGCGGCAATTTCGATGTGGTGTCGCAGGCCAATTGTCACGGCGTGCCGAACCCGCTGATGGATGTCCAGCCATACCTGCCGGCCTCGGTCTATACCGAAAATTACGCCCAGTACGAAGATCCGCCCGAAGTCGATCTCTACAACAAAATGTTGCGCGAGACCGATTTCGACAAACAACGCGCCCTGATGCGCGAATTCGAGAAGCACGTCATCGATGATGAGGCGCACGAGATCTTTGGGTTGTGGTGGTACCGCATCATTCCGCATCCGACCTGGGTCAAAGGCTGGAAAATCAGCCCGAGCCATTTCATCAACCAGGATCTGGCGACGGTGTGGCTCGATAAATAACAACAGCTTGGTGAACAGGATGCCCTACTGGGAGGAGTTGCAATGGAGGCGAGATCAGCGACATTGGCGGTTAGCCTTGGCGTCCTGTTGATTGGGGCGCCCATTGCCGCCGCGCCGGCGGAAGAAACCCCGAAAAACGGCGGCATCCTCAATTACGTGATCCCGGCGGACGCGCCGCCCAGCTTTGATGCTCACCGCGAGACCACTTTCGCCACGATACATTCGGCGGCGCCGTTCTACAGCGTGCTGATCCGAGTCGACCCCAACAATCCGTCCTCGACGACCGATTTTGTCTGCGACCTGTGCACGGCAATACCGCAGCCGAGTGACGGAGGAAAGACGTACACTTTCGAGATCCGCGACGGCGTCAAGTTCCACGACGGCTCGCCGCTGACGGCGGCGGATGTTGCGGCGAGCTGGGAACACATCATTCATCCTCCTGAGGGCGTACTGAGCCCGCGCGAGAGCCACTACGTAATGGTCGATAAAGTCGAGGCACCGGATCCAGCGACCGTGGTCTTCCATCTCAAGTTCGCAACGAGCGCATTCTTGCCGGCGCTCGCCGACCCCTACAGCTGGATCTACAAAAAAGAGACGCTCGACAATGACCCCCGCTGGTACGAGAGAAACATCCTCGGTTCCGGTCCGTTCAAATTCGCCGGTTACGAGATCGGCCAGTCGATCAAGGGGAAACGCAATCCTGACTATTACCACCACGGCCTGCCCCATCTCGACGGCTTCACCGCCATCTATGCCGACAAGCAGGCGGTGCGGGTCGACGCGATCCGCGCCGACCGCGCGGCAATCGAGTTCCGCGGCTTCCCAGCCGCGGTGCGCGACGAGCTTGTCGGTGCATTGGGGGACAAGATCACGGTGCAGACCGGCGACTGGAACTGCGGGAGTTTTGTCGAGCCCAACCACAAGAAAAAGCCGTTTGACGATCCCCGGGTGCGCCGCGCGTTGACCCTGGCGATCGATCGCTGGCGCGGTGCCCCGCAGCTCGCCAAGATCGCCAATGTGCACACGGTGGGCGGCATCGTCTTTCCAGGCTCGCCACTGGCTGCGGACAAGGAGGAGCTCCAGGACATCGCCGGGTTCTCGCTCGACATCGAGAAGTCGCGCGCCGAGGCAAGGCGTCTTTTAAAGGAGGCGGGGGCCGAGGGACTGACCTTCGAGCTGTTAAACCGCAACGTCGATCAACCCTATAAGTATAACGCCACCTGGGTGATCGACGAGTGGAGCAAGATCGGGCTGCACGTCACTCAGCGCGTGGTGCCGACGGGTCCCTGGTTCGAAGCGATGCGGCAGGGCAACTTCGACGCCGTCCTGGCCGGCAATTGCCAGAGCGTCGTCAACCCGTTGCTCGACGTGCAAAGGTATCTGCCGAACTATGCCGCGAATTACGGTCAGTTCGATGACCCGCAGGAGATCGCTCTCTACGACAAGATGCTGCACGAGATCGACTTCACCAGGCAGCGCGCGCTGATGCGCGAGTTTGAGAAACATGTGCTGGATACCCAATCCCACGAGATCTTTTTGCTGTGGTGGTACCGCATGGTGCCCTACCGGTCGTATGTGAAAGGCTGGAAGATCAGCCCCAGTCATTACCTCAATCAGGATCTGGCGACCGTATGGCTCGACAAATAATGTCGCGAACGAGACCACAGCCCTTTCACACGGGTGCTGATCGGGTGCGTCCTTCGAGACGGCCGCCTCGCGGCCTCCTCAGGATGAGGTGTTTACTTAATGTCATCAAAGGCTTGCGTCATCCTGAGGAGCGCCCAAAGGGCGCGTCTCGAAGGGCCCACGGTTGTCAGGCCGTTCTTATCGCGGCAGCGCTCTTTGCAATGCCAGCGATAGCGGAAGACGAGCCGAAATACGGCGGCATGCTCACCTACATGATCCCGGCGGACGCGCCGCCGAGCTTTGATGGGCACCGCGAGAGCACCTACGCGACAGTGCATTCGGTCGCGCCGTTCTACAGCGTGTTGATCCGCGTCGACCCGGAAAACCCGGCCGACATAACCCATCTCGTCTGCGATCTCTGCACCGAAATTCCGCAGCCGACCGACGACGGCAAGACCTACGCCTTCAAGATCCGCCAGGACGTCAAATTCCACGACGGCTCGCCCTTAACCGCCGCCGACGTGGCCGCGAGCTACAACAAAGTCATTTTTCCCGCCAACGACCAATTGAGCGCACGTTCGAGCAATTACCTGATGGTCGACAAAGTCGAGGCGCCCAACCCGAGCACAGTCGTTTTTCATCTAAAATTCGCGACCGGGGCGTTCCTGCCGGCGCTCGCCGACCCCTTCAACTTCATCTACAAAAAGGAAATCCTCGACAAGGATCCCCGCTGGTACGAGAAAAACATCCTCGGTTCCGGCCCGTTCAAATTTGTCGACTATCAGGTCGGCCAGTCTATCAAAGGCGAAAAGAACCGGGACTATTATCATAAAGGGCGGCCGTATCTCGACGGCTTTACCGGCATTTACGCCGACAAGCAGGCGGTGCGGGTCGAGGCGATCCGCAGCGACCGTGCGGCGATCGAGTTCCGCAGCATGCCTCCCGCGGCCCGCGACGAACTCGTTAAGGCGCTCGGCGACAAGATCACGGTGCAGGAGAGTGATTGGAATGTTGCCAGCGGCATCACCCCAAATCACAAGCGCAAACCGTTCGACGACCCGCGCGTACGCCGGGCGCTCACCCTGGCGATAGACCGCTGGAACGGCGCGCCGGGACTGTCCAAAGTTGCGATCGTCAAGACGGTCGGCGGTATTGTGTTCCCCGGCTCGCCACTGGCGGCGACCCGCGAAGAGCTGGAACAGATTGCCGGGTACTGGCCGGACATCGAGAAATCGCGGGGCGAAGCGCGGCGGTTATTGAAAGAAGCCGGCGCCGAGGGGCTCTCCTTCGACCTGCTCAACCGCAATGTCGACCAGCCCTTCAAGTATGTCGCGACCTGGCTGATCGACGAGTGGAGCAAGATCGGATTGCACGTTAAGCAGCGCGTCGTGCCGACGGGGCCCTGGTTCGAAGCGATGCGCAACGGCGATTTCGATGTCGTTCTCGAAGCCCCGGGCCACGGCATCGTCAATCCGCTGCTCGACGTGCAGAAGGCGCTGCCCGCCACGGTCGACAGCGAGAATTACGGAAATTACGACGATCCGCAGGAGGTCGAGCTTTACGACAAGATGCTGCGCGAGACCGATCCCGCTCGGCAGCGGGCGCTAATGCGCCAGTTCGAAAAGCTCGTGCTGGACGACCAGGCGCACATGATCTGGGTATTGTGGTGGCACCGGATCGTGCCGTACCGGTCCTATGTGAAGGGCTTCAAAGTCGCCCCGACCCATTTCATCAACCAGGACCTGGCGGCAATCTGGCTCGACAAGTGACGGCGCATGCCAAGACACGCCAGGGATACTGGATCACCTGCCATGCGTCCCTCGAGACGCCGCCAGTGGCGGCTTCTCAGGATGAGGATCTTTCTCAATGCCATCAAGAGTAAGCCTGCTGAGGAGCCGCCGAAGGCGGCGTCTCGAAGCACGCACGGCGTCCTTGCAGTCACTCCTCGCATGCCTCGGTGGAGACCCAACGTAATGCATCAGCACATTAATTCGGTAATCCTAGCGGGTGTAGCCGCAGCAATGTTGGCGAGTTCGGCTGCAGCAGACGAAGAGCCGAAACGCGGCGGCACTTTAACCTATATGATCCCGGCGGACGCGCCGCCGAGCTTTGACGCCCATCGCGAGGAGACATATGCGACGATCCACTCGGCCGCACCGTTCTACAGCCTCTTGATCCGGGCCAATCCCTACGATCCCGGCAAGAGCGACGATCTCGTCTGCGATCTATGCACGGCAATGCCGAAGCCAACCGACGGCGGCAAGACCTACACCTTCAAGATGCGTGAAGGGGTCAAATTCACCGACGGCTCGCCATTGACAGCCGAGGATGTCGCTGCGAGCTGGAACGAGATCATCTTCCCGCCGGAGGGCGTCATCAGCGCCCGACAGAGTAACTTCGTCATGGTGGACAAAGTCGAGGCCACCGATCCGAGCACCGTCATTTTCCGGCTTAAATTCGCCACCGACGCGTTTCTGCCGGCATTGGCCGACCCTTATGCCTGGATCTATAAGAAGGCGATCCTCGACAAGGACCCGCACTGGTACGAAAAGAACATTCTCGGGTCCGGCCCGTTCAGATTCGTCGCCTACGATACCGGCCAATCGATCAAGGGCGAGCGCAACCCGGACTACTTCCATAAGGGCCTGCCTTACCTCGATGGCTTTACCGGCATTTATGCCGACAAGCAGGCGGTCCGGGTCGAGGCGATCCGCGCCGACCGCGCCGCGATCGAGTTTCGCGGCTTTCCGCCCGCCACTGTCGACGAGCTGAAAAAAGCGCTCGGCGACAAGATTGCCGTCCAGACCAGCGACTGGAACTGTGGCGGCGTGATAACCCCGAACCACAAGAAAAAGCCGTTTGACGATGTCCGCGTCCGGCGCGCCCTGACCCTGGCCATCGACCGCTGGGGCAGCGCACCGGAGCTGTCCAAGATCGCGATCGTGCACACGGTCGGCGGCCTGACCTTCCCGGATTCGCCGCTCGCCCCAACCAAGGAGGAGCTGCAGCAGATCGCCGGCTATTGGCCCGACATCGAAAAGTCGCGGGCCGAGGCGCGCCGCTTGCTGAAGGAGGCCGGAGCCGAGGGGCTCCAGTTCGAACTGCTGAACCGGAATGTCGATCAACCCTATAAGTACTACGGGATCTGGGTCGTCGATCAGTGGAGCAAGATCGGACTGCACGTGACCCAGCGGGTGTTGCCGACCGGGCCGTGGTTCGAGGCGATGCGCAGCGGCAATTTCGAAGTCACCGCCGAGGGCAATTGCCAGAATGTCGTTAATCCGCTCGCCGATGTCGGCAAATACCTGCCGCATTCGGTGTCCGACGCAAATTTCGGGCAGTTTGACGATCCGAAAGAAATCGAGATGTACGACCGGCAGCTACGCGAACTCGACAAAGCCAAACAGCGGGCCGATCTGCTCGAGTTCAATAAATATGTTCTCGATGAGCAGGCGCATGCGATCTACCTGCTGTGGTGGCAGCGGGTCGTGCCATACCGCTCCTATGTCAAAGGCTGGAAGATCGGCCCCAGTCATTACGTCAACCAAGACCTCGGCACGATCTGGCTCGACAAATGACGATGACCCCCGACTCCAAGCCGCTCCTAGAAGTCAGGGGATTGCAGATGCATTTCCCGGTTACTGAAGGGATCGTCATCAATCGCAAAGTCGGTGAGGTGAAAGCCGTCGACGGCATCGATTTCACGGTGCGGCGCGGCGAGACTTTGGGGCTGGTCGGCGAAAGCGGCTGCGGCAAGACGACGACCGGACGCTGCATCCTGCGGCTCGAAAAGCCGACCGCTGGTGCGATCCTTTACGACGGCGTCGACATCGCCAGGCTGGAACGCAGAGATCTCGCGGCGCTGCGGCGCCGGATCCAAGTCATCTTTCAGGACCCGTACAGCTCTTTGAACCCGCGCATGAAGGTTGGCGAGATCATCGCCGAACCAATCATGGTCCACGGGATCGAGCGCGATGCAAGCCGTCGCACCGCGCGAGTGCGGGAACTTTTATCTGTCTGCGGCCTCGACCCGAAATTCGCCGACCGTTACCCGCATGAAATGTCGGGCGGCCAGCGCCAGCGTGTCGGGATCGCGCGCGCCCTCGCCTTGGAACCGGAATTCATCGTCTGCGACGAGGCTGTCTCGGCGCTCGACGTGTCGATCCAGGCACAGGTCATCAACCTGCTCGAGGATCTTCGCGAGAAATTCGGCCTGACCTATCTGTTCATCGCCCACGACCTGTCGGTGGTTCGGCATCTCTGCCAGCGCGTCGCGGTCATGTATCTCGGCCGCATCGTCGAGCTCGCGGCCTGCGACGAGCTCTTCGACAACCCGCTGCACCCTTACACCCAGGCGTTGCTCGCGGCAGTGCCGGTGCCCGATCCGACGGTTGAGGCGGAGCGCATTTTCCGGCCGGTCAAGGGCGAGGTGCCGAGCCCGATCAATCCGCCCTCGGGCTGCGTCTTCCACCCGCGCTGCCCGATCGCGGTCGAGCGGTGCAAACAGAATCGGCCCGAACTGCGCGAGCTGCGCCCCGGCCACTGGGCCGCCTGCAGCGAGGTGCGGTTGCAATAAGCGGTCCAATGAACAGGACAGGGGGATGCATGCTGACAAGCCTATTGCGGCTTTTCCTCATCGGCGGCCTCACATTGCTTTTCGCGATGCCTGCTGTGGCGCAACAGAGTGGCGGCACGACGCTGCGCTTCATCCCGCATGCCGATCTCACGATCCTCGATCCATACTGGTCGGGGGTCTACATCACCCGCAACTTCGGCTACATGATCTATGACACGCTGTTCTCGATGGACGGCGAGTTCCGGCCGAAACCGCAAATGGTTGAGACCTGGACGGTAAGCGACGACAAGCTCACGTACGCCTTCACTCTGCGGGACGGGCTTAAGTTCCACGATGGGCAGCCGGTCCGCGCCGCCGACGTTGTCGCTTCGCTGAAGCGCTGGGGTCAGCGCAACGATGCCTATGGCCAATCACTTCTCGCCACAGCGGCGGCGATAGAACCGGTGAGTGAAAAACAGTTCCGCATCGTTCTAAAGATGCCTTTTCCAGTGCTGGAGGCGCTCGGCACATTGACTTCACCGACCCCGTTCATCATGCCGGAGAGGCTGGCCCAGACCGACCCGTTTACGCAGGTCAAGGAGGCCATCGGCTCGGGCCCCTTTAAGTTTGCCAAAGAAGAATGGCAACCCGGCCACAAGGTGGTCTACGTCAAGAACCCGGACTACGTGCCGCGCCCGGAGCCGCCGAGCTGGGCATCAGGCGGCAAGGTGGTAAAAGTCGATCGCGTCGAATGGCTCTATATTCCGGAGGCACTCACCGCGGCGCAGGCGCTGAGCGCCGGCGAGGTGGATTCCTGGGAAAACGTGCCGAACGACTCTAAGGCTGCACTCGCGCGCGACCGCAATATAACGATTCGATCGTGGCCCGGCTCGATCGGGGCCGTGCGGTTCAATCATCTGCACCCACCATTCGACAATATCAAAATGAGACAAGCCGTCCTCGCGGTGGCCGATCAGCGGGACTACATGCATGCAATGGCGGGCGACCAGCAGAATTGGCGCACTTGCTTTTCGTTTTATGCTTGTGACGTGGCGGAGGCGGACGAGCACGGCGGCGAAGCGCTTTCGGGGCCACGCGATTATGAGAAAGCGAAGCGCCTCATCACGGAAGCCGGCTATAAAGGCGAGCGCATTGTCGTGTTGGATCCGGCCGACATTCCCCAGTCTCATGCAGAGGCGCTCGTCACCAATGAGCTATTGATGCGGCTCGGTTTCAATGTCGAACTGGCGACCGCCGAGTGGGGCACCATTATCAAGCGGAGTAATGTGCGCGAGCCCATCGAGCAAGGTGGCTGGAGCATCTCCAACTTCATTTTTTCATACTATGAGGCGATCAATCCGGCCACGAACAAGTTCCTCCGCGCCGGCGGTGTGGCAGGAGCGTCGCCCGGTTGGCCGAAAGACGAGAAGATCGAGGCGTTGCGCGCCGCGTGGTTTGAGGCCACGGATAACGCAAAGCGGCGTGATCTGGCGGCTCAGATCCAGCAACGCGCTTTCGAATTCGTGCCCTACATCCCGACCGGGCAACTTGTAATCAACCGGGCCTTTCGCAAGAACCTCGCCGGAGTCATCGACGCGCCGATCGCGTTCCTCTGGAATATTGAAAAACGACAGTAGGTGCGCGGTCACCCCGACTTTGGCCGCGGCGTCTCGACCAGCACATTAATGCCACGTGCCGCGGCGGTGATCTCGCGCCAGGTCTCGTCGTCGACCGGCACGCCGTTGGCGATGCGCTCGGTCCGGGTCCGCCGCTCGGGATCGCCGGGGATCAGCACCGGCTCCTCTGGGTGCGCCGGCGGCGAGGCGGTGATGTAGGAGGTCATCGCCGCTATCTCCTGCGCCAGCCACTCGCGATCGACGAGGCGCGACGGATCGATGACGATCGTCAGCATGCCGTTCGTCGCCGTGCCACGGCCCTGCTGTTCGGGCCGCATCGTACCGCTGCCGCACAAGGCGCCCGCCAGCATCTCGCAGACAAAAGCGAGCGCATAGCCCTTGTGCTCGCCAAAGGTCATCAATGCACCGCGCGGCTGGCGATACATCGCACCGGGGTCGGTCGTTGGCTTGCCTTCGCCGTCGAGCAGGATGCCGGGCTTCATTTGCTCGCCCTTGTTGCGGGCGACGCGCACTTTGCCCATCGCGACGACACTCGTGGCCATGTCGAGGATGATCGGGCGTTCGGGCTCGGGTCCCGGTATGGCGATGCAAACGGGGTTGGTGCTGAAGCGCGCATCGGTACCGCGCCACGGCGCCACGGCCGGCCACGCATCGGTGACGTTGACGAAATGGAACGAGACGAGACCCGCCGCGGCGCACATCTCGCCATAGGTGCCGACCCGGCCGATGTGATGCGGGTTGCGCAAGGCCACCACCGCGACCCCGGTCTCGCGCGCCTTGGCGATCCCGATCATCGTCGCTTCGCGTGCGGCGATCTGGCCCCAGGCGCGCTCGCCATCATAGACGATCAAGGAGCCGTTCTCGCTGACGACGCGTCCCTTGCGGTTGGCAAAGACGGTGCCGCCCGCGAGATGGTCCAGATAGTTCGGGATCAGGCCGATGCCGTGGCTGTCATGGCCGCGCAGATTGGCCTCGATCAAATGGCCGGCAATGATTTGAGCTTCGGCGTGGTCGCTGCCGGCGGCCTCGAAAACGCGCACCGCGACGCCGTGCAGTTCTGCGTGGTCGATCAGCATCATCGGGATTCTCCTTCTTCAATCGCACTGGCGCGCCGAGGCGGCGATGCGCAGCGGGTGGGCGGGATAGACGCCGAGGATCTTGACCTCGCGCGAGAAGAAGGCGAGCTCCTCGAGCGCCAGAGCCAATGGGCGGTCCTCGGGATGCGCCTCGACGTCGGCGTAGAATTGGGTCGCCGCGAACGCGCCGCCGACCATGTAACTCTCTAGCTTGGTCATGTTTACGCCGTTGGTCGCGAACCCGCCCATCGCCTTGTAGAGCGCCGCCGGCACGTTGCGGACACGGAACAAAAACGTCGTCACTGTGGGGGTGCCGCGCGGCGGCC
>Ga0210396_10003416_pt1 | contig 15822 bp, 13 predicted proteins | sample IncBWH17OmetaG_FD_155466 | JGI IMG/M metagenome (GOLD analysis project Ga0210396, IMG submission 155466) | Forest soil microbial communities from Barre Woods Harvard Forest LTER site, Petersham, Massachusetts, United States - Inc-BW-H-17-O ... | reverse complement strand
TTCGGAAACGAGGCTGGGCTGACGATCATCGTGTTCACGCTAGATGAATCTACGTATAGCCGCGAACTGGCGCCGCTTGCAGGGCATTATCCTTGCTTGCGGCTTGGGCCGGCGTGGTGGTTTAACAACAGTCCGGAAGGCATGATGCGTTTTCGCGAATACACGACCGAGACGGCGGGCTTCTACAATACGGTTGGATTTAATGACGACACGCGGGCGTTTCTGTCGATTCCAGCTAGGCATGATGTGGCGCGGCGTGTGGATTGCTCGTTTCTGGCGAGGCTGGTGGCGGAGCATCGGATGGAGGAAGACGAGGCGCTGGAAGTTGCGGCTGATCTGGCGTGTGGGCTGGCGCGGAAAGCTTATAAGTTATAAGAAGACCAGCGGTCGCGTCCGGATAGCTACGGCGAGAATGACGCATTTGCCGACAATTCAGCATTAGAATGGGGCTGACACATCGCTGATGGACAATTCTAGAAGAAGTTCTTCCGACGATTTGAAGCGTGCAAACGCGATACCCACCGCGATTGACAATAACTTTTCTTCGGTTACTTCTGAAACATCTCCGATTACTCGGGTGCGATGGTCGATTTGCGCCATGCTGTTTTTTGCAACGTCGATCAATTACATGGATCGGCAGGTGCTTGGGCTGCTTGCTCCTACATTGCAGCACACGATTGGTTGGACAGAAGCACAATACGGATACATTGTGGGCGCATTTCAGGTGGCGTACGCGATTGGACTGGTGCTGGCTGGCCGGATGATCGACAAGTTGGGTTCGCGCGTCGGCTATGCGATGGTGATGGCTTTTTGGAGTCTCGCTTCCGTGTGACACGCGCTGGCATCTTCGGCGTTTGGCTTTGGAGTGGCACGTTTTCTTCTCGGACTAGGCGAATCGGGAGGATTTCCGGCAGCGATCAAGACAACTGCGGAGTGGTTTCCACAGCGGGAGCGCTCGCTGGCAACGGGCATTTTCAATTCCGGAGCAAATATTGGAGCAATCATCGCGCCGCTGCTTATTCCGTGGATTACGTTGAAGTTTGGGTGGCGCGCTGCTTTTGTGGCCACTGGCTTTTTTGGTGGGGTGTGGATTGCGTGGTGGGTGCTTGGGTATCACAGTCCTACGGAGCATCCGCGAGTCAACGCCGGAGAACTACGATACGTTCAGGATGGTGCGAAGGAATCCACGCAGCAGATTCCGTGGAGCACGCTGCTGACACACCGGCAGACTTGGGCATTTGCGGTGGCGAAATTTCTGACCGATCCGATCTGGTATTTCTATTTGTACTGGCTGCCTAAGTTTTTTGACGAGCGCTATCATCTGGGGCTGAGTCACATCGGACTGCCGCTGATTGTGGTGTACAACGTCTCGATGATCGGAAGCGTGGCCGGGGGATGGCTGCCGACACCGTTTCGTAAGGCGGGAATGTCGATGGGCCGCGCGCGTTTATCGGCGATGCTGGTATGCGCTTGCTTGATTTTGCCGATTTTTTTGTCTAGCCGATTGACGTCGCTGTGGTCAGCGGTGGCGATTCTGAGTTTGGCGACCGCGGCGCATCAAGGATGGTCGGCAAATTTATTTACGACGGCGTCGGACATGTTCCCGAAAAGCTCGGTGGGAGCGGTGGTGGGAATTGGGGGAATGGCAGGTTCGGTGGGCGCGGTTTTGTTTTCTGTGAGTACCGGGTGGGTGCTGCAGTCGTATCACAGCTATACTCCGCTGTTTACGGTAGCGGCTACTGCGTATCTTGTTGGGCTTTTATTTTTGCAGATTCTCGCGCCTGGATTGAAGCGAGCGGACGTGGCTTGGACGGATACGACGCAATAAATGATGCGAGTTTATCAGGACAAGTTTTTGTGGAGCGATGACTAAATGACTGTAAGTTTCGATTTGACGGGCAAAGTAGCGGTGGTGATCGGTGGGACGTCCGGGATCGGGAGGACTTTGAGTCTCGGTTTGGCGGATGCCGGCGCGGACGTGGTGGCTACGGGGCGTAATAAGGCAAATGTTGAGACGGTCGGTGACGAAATTGAGGCGCGTGGACGAAAGACACTGCGGATAGCAACGGATACGCGGGACAACAATTCCCTGCTCCGTTTGCTCGCGGCGTGCACGGAGCGATTTGGAAAGGTGCAAATACTGTTGAACTGCGCGGGAAAGATTCGGCGTGCACCTACGGTCGATTTTCCGGAGGCGGAATGGAACGACATTCTGCAGACGAATCTGACGGGGACACTGCTAGCGTGTCAGATCTTTGGAAAACATATGTTGGCGAACAAGTATGGGAGGATTATCAACATTGCTTCGTTGAACAGCTTTGTGGCGCTGCACGAAGTGGCTGCTTACGCGGCGAGTAAGGCGGGAGTGGCGGCGTTGACGCGTTCGCTGGCGGTGGAATGGTCGCGGGACGGAGTTTTGACAAATGCGATTGCGCCGGGGGTGTTTCGAACCTCTTTGAATGCCGAGCTGCTGGACAATACGGCGCGCGGGAAGGAGTTGTTGATGCGCACACCGATGGGACGCTTTGGAATGGTGGAGGAGCTGGTGGGCGCGGCGGTGTTTCTAGCTTCGGACGCGGCGGCGTTTATGACTGGGCAAATTCTTACGGTGGATGGCGGATTTCTGGCGAGTGGCGTGAATCAGTAGATGATTGGCGCGTGCCCGGCGCGATCGGATGAGTCGTTTTTTAGCGTGCGCCGGCAGGTTCTGGAATTCGGGTGATGGAGCCGAGCAGGAACGCGTAACTGGCGATTCCTAATAGCAAAACGATGGTTGCGGTGGCGAAGGCGATGGCGAAGGAGTGCGTCGCCGAGACGATGTAGCCGGTGGCGATGGGCGCGAAGATCGCGGAGAGTTGGCCGCATAAATTGGCGAGTCCTCCCACGGTGCCGACACTTCCCTTCGGGGCAATTAGCGATGGGATGGTCCACGCGACTGGCGCGGCGGCGGCCAAACCTCCGAGGGCGATGCTGATCCAAATGATCGCGACGGCTGGAGAAAGAGTGTTGCGGGCTCCCCAAATGGCCAGACCAAAACTTGTGCCGATGAGCAGAACGCTTTGACGGACCCGAGTGGAATTCCAGCCGCGCTGAATTAAATAATCAACCAGCCAACCGCCAACGAGCAGGTCGGTGATGGCGGCAAATAGCCACGGAACGCTGGTGTAAAAAACGGAGTGTAGCAGGTCTACGTGGAGAGAAACGGAGAGGTAGCTCGGAAGCCAGGTCAGGAGGAGAAAGAAACTGTAGTTGTAGGCGCCCCAGCCGATGGCGAGGCCGTAGACTTTGGGCTGGCGCAACAAGTAGCCTAACGGAACTTTCTGCGGGATTGTGGCATCTTGCGGTGAAGTATTGTTGATGGAAATCAATGTGGCATTGAGCGCGCTCGGTGGCGCTTCTGGCGGTTCGGTATAGACGCGCCTGAAGAGAAAAAAGTACAAGAGGCTGATGAAGCCGGTTGCGGCGAAGCTCCAGCGCCAGCCGAAATGGAGGAGCAAGATGCCGATGAGCGGAACGCCGATGGCGGAAGAAAGTTTCGCGGCAGCGTCAGTTACGGAGATGGCCAGACTTCGCTCGCGTTCCGGGAACCACTGGCCAATGGCTTTGGCGTTCGCGGGAAAGGTAGGAGATTCCGCAATGCCGAGAAGTAGCCTGGCGGCGAATAATTGAGTGAGGCCGGTGGAGAGAGCTGCGCAGAAAGAGGCGACGCTCCATAAAAACGCGCTAATCCTGCCGATGCGGCGGACACCGAAGCGATCCAAAAGAATGCCGGCAGGAATCTGCATGGCGGCGTAGCTCCAACTAAAAGCGCTGGAGAGATAACCGAAGGAAATGAGGGTGAGGCCGAAGGAGGCGTGGAGCGCTTCCTGGGAAACTGAGAGATTGATGCGGTCGAAGAAATTGACGATGACGCCGAAGGCCAGTAGAAATGCGATGGGCCAACGTTTTGGGTGTGGAGTGGATTCGGCGGCTTGGCTGAGAGGAGAGCTGGCCATTCGGGATCTACAGGAAATCCGCAGCAATCTTGAGCATAATGGCCCAGAGTGTCCCACACTTGTAAGAGCAGCAGCAATTCGTTTATTGAGGTGACGAAAACAGGAATGATGAATAAGAAGGCCAATGCCGGAGAAACTCTCAGCCGCGACGATGTTGGGGCGTTCGTTGTGGGGGCTTTGGGCGAATTGCCGATCGATGGAAAGCGGCTGCTGATTATTATCCCAGACGGAACGCGAACGATGCCAATGCCGCTGCTTTTCGAGTTGCTGCAACGGAATCTTGAGGCGCGTGTGGATGCGGTTGATTATCTGGTGGCGCTGGGGACGCATCCGCTGATGAATGATGCGCAACTTACGCGGCTGGTAGGGCGCGAGGTGGTAGAGGGAGTATGCGGAAAGAGCCGAATCTTCAATCACCGGTGGGACATTGCATCGACGTTTGCAGAGATTGGAACAATTCCCGCGGGCGAAGTGGAGAGAATATCCGGCGGGATCCTGAAGGACGCGATTGTGGTACGCATCAATCGAATGATTTTTGAGTACGACCAGATTTTAATCTGCGGTCCGGTGTTCCCGCATGAAGTGGCGGGATTTTCTGGCGGGAATAAGTATCTCTTTCCAGGAATCAGCGGGCGAGACATGATCGACCAGACGCACTGGCTGGGCGCGTTGCTGGGGAGCCGGAACATTATCGGGACACCGCATACCGGAGTGCGGGAGATGATTGATCGCGCGGCGGAGAACGTGAGTGTGCCGGTAGCGTGCCTGGCGCTGGTTTTGACGGTTGATGGTATTCGCGGGATGTTTTTTGGAACGGGGCGCGAGGCGTGGCAGGGCGCGGCTGCGCTGTCTTCGGAATGCCACATCGAATGGGCGGATCGCCCGTATCGACGGATTTTGTCGGTGATGCCGCCAATGTATGAAGACATGTGGACGGCGGCGAAGGGCATGTACAAGGCAGAACCAGCAATCGAGGATGGCGGTGAAGTGATCATCTACGCGCCGAATGTGACGCAACTCAGCTACACACATGGAGCGACCATCGAGAAGATGGGGTATCACTGCCGGGATTATTTTCTGAAGCAGTGGGAGCGATTTTCGAATGTGCCGCGAGGGATTCTGGCGCATTCGATTCATGTGAGGGGCGAAGGCACGTTTGACGAGGTAAGTGGGAAAGAGACGTCGCGAATTCGAGTGACACTGGCGACGGGAATTTCGGAAGAGCAATGCCGGCGGGTAAATCTAGGCTTCGCAAACCCGCGCGAGATAAAGATGGCGGAATGGGAAGGGCGTGAGGCTGAAGGAATAAAAGTTGTGCCGCGAGCCGGAGAAATTCTGCAACGAGTGCGAAGTGCGGCGAAATCCTGATCGTCTTTAATAAGGACCGCTTATTGTTTATTTAGGATGCAAAACTGCGTGAACTATCTCTCCGGCAAGACGGGGAGAACGACGGTGTTGGTGGCGGAAGGATCGTCGCGCAGCTTGATGTACAAGGCGGATTCAGCTGGATGCGGAACGCTGAGCGTGGAATCGATGAAGCTGGTGGGAACCGGAGCAGTGTGGGTAAACTGCTCGTCGGAGGCCACGGAATCGATCAGGAAAAGATTGGCGCCGGTGAGTTTGCAGGGCTTATCGGCACTCTCGGGGCAACGGAGTTCTTTGAGGGCGGGCACGCGCACCAATGTAGCTAGAGGCTGCCAATCGCCTTTGCTGCCATCGGCCTGCACGGGGCGAAAGCGCAACTGACCGAAGGCGGATGGACCGAGCGCCTTGTGCGGATCGACGACGGCGAGAAAGGTTTCGGAGTCTCGCAGAGTCAAAGTTCCGTCGGCGACGCTGAGAAGCGCGCTGAGTGATTCGTCTGCAGTGGCTACTTCGATTCGTTCAGAGCGGGGAAATTTGTCGGGGATTTCTGTTTTCAGGAGAAATGAGATTTGTCCATCGAGGGGCAATTCATCCTGGCTGCCGAGATTGATGGCGGTGGGAGTGTCGCCGAGCTGAATGCTCTTTGTTACGAGGGACACTTTCGGGCGGGGCGCTTCCACCTTTGTGTGGAGTTCGAGAGTGCGGCCGTCCTTGAGAGCGACATGTGCCACTAGGGCCTGTTGCGGCTGAAACGTAGTGGAATTGGGCTGAGCCGCAGACAGCGGGAGTTCGTCTTTCTCGTTGGCACGGGTGAGTTTCCCAGGAACGAAGCGCACACCATTCAATTCGAAGTGGTCCACTTCATCGAGGCGCGTTCCTTTTAATACGCCATCCTGATCTCCGGCATGAATGGTGAAGCTCTCGAGATGAGCGCCTTCAGAATACGCCTGGAGCGCAATTTCATCAGGCTTGGCCAAGCCGAGCTGACGCAGTTTCGCTTTCAAAGCGCCGGCGGGCTGATCCTTGAGAGCCACTTTTATTTCAAGTTCTTCTGGCTTGCTCATTTTCCAGGTGGTTTTGATTTCGTTGCCTTGAGGGTCGTGGACCTTGATGTCGTCCACACAGGCGGCGGAGCTCGATTGCAAGTGGAAGGTGTCTTCGCGGCCTACGATCAGGGCGCTCTGCTCGGTTGTGGGAAGCACCCAGGGTGACAGATGCGAACTGCGCAAATAGAAATTCGGACCTTCGTAGGTTTCGAACCCCCAGGAACCATGCAATTTCCCGGTGAGTTGGGGATCGAGTTTCGCGCCTTCGGCGGCGTGAGTGTCGATAACAAATCCACCGCGCGAGGCATCGGCCCGCGCGGGAAGTTTTAATTCTTTTCCGTCTTTGGTCGGGACCTGGAGAAAAAAATCGTGGCCGATATCTGATGAGAAGACCAGAGGAGCGCCTTCGACGGGGAGAACCAGCGAGGAATTTTGCAGGCAAAACGTCTGGTCGGCGTTTACGGCACGGAGCGGTGGCAACTGCGCTGCTTCAATCGCGGGGAGACCAATAACGATGACGGACATGGGCTTGCGGAAGGAAGGTGGATTGTTCAGCTTCAGATTCATCTGCTCGCCTTTAGGAAGTGCGAGAGCGGGAATGTAGATATAGGAAGCGGTGTGGAGGTTGCCGAGAACACGTGCGAGATCGACGATGGCGCCGACATAAGCGCTGTAGAAGCCGCCGCCCGCGATAGATGTGGCACTGACCGCGCCAACCAAATCTGCGTTGGGACCGGAAGCCAGGGCGGTCACTATGGATTGACTGTGACCATCGTCGAGAACGAGATTGTCGGTGTTTTTCGTCAGACAGGAACTTTGTTCTTCGAGCGGCTTATCGAAGCACTGCTGATCCAAACGGATACCGAGGGTGCGGGCCATCAAGATGGAATGTTCGTGCAGGTCTTTGGGATCGGTATCGGAGATGGTTTTGACGTCGGTCAAATATTTGTCGAGGCGTGAACGATCCAGACTGGCCTGGTTCAAATCCTGGGAGGCGCGCACAAAGATGCCAGGGCGCCCGCGCACAGCGTTGCGTAGAGTGGAAAAATCGCCGCCGGTCTCCGGAGCTAGAAAAAGCAGGGCTTGCTGCGCATCCTGGGGAACGGTGACAACCATGCCCTCGTCACGCATCTGTTTGGTCCAGGCGGCCGCCTTGATGAACCAATTTTCCGGCGGCGGATTGGTGGCACCACGCAAGAAGGAAACGATCAGCCAGTAGTGAGCGGACTGATCGTCAGGAAAATCTGGATGGAGCCACAAGCGGTCGCCGGGTTGGAGATTGGCAACTTCAGAGATAGGCAGACCTTTTCCGTTGCGGGTGACTTTCATTTCGATGCGAGGGCCCAGGAGATCGAAGGAGCTGTCCTCGGCTTGCGCGAGGGTGGATAGGCCGATCATCGCCACAACGAAAAACAAAAATCGCATCGCGTACGGCCGGATGGAACCGAGAGTATTGTTGAAAAACATTTGCTTCAACCGCCCCTTAAGACAAAGAGTGTGCGACACCAATCACGCAGCAAAGTGATCTGCAGGTCTTACGATGAATCGCAGTTTTGAAACGCCGGCGAAATGCGTCGTTAGCTTAGATGCGACCTTGTTTCGATGTGCCGCCAGGCGACATGGCGTTTCTGCCGTACATTCGGGAGGCTGGAACGAAGGACGGCTAATTGCTCGAAATACAATGATAAATGGCAGGGATGCGGGGAACAACAGGTTAAAAAGATTTTTTCCTAATTGGATAACAGAAACGATCAGGACACGCGAGCGGCGGCTTACCCTCTGCTTGAAAGCGTCGAACTAATCTCTTGGCGTACGGCTGGCCTTAGGACGGGTCGACGATGGACCAGAGAACTGACCATGGGCCAAGCGAGTTGCTGCCGACACTTCCCTGCTGCCAAATCTGGCGGCCGGCCAGGTCTAGGGGGATTGAGGAGGCTTGATCGGAGAGGCAGGTCTGCAGCTTCAGGAGGGAGCCGTCGATCGAGTGCCATTGGACTTGCAAGATGTTTTCCTGCACATGGAAGGTGGCATGGGTTCCAGTGAATTTGGGAAGGCGTGGAATAATTTCCTTGGTGCGAACTTTCAGGATATTTCGATACCAAACCAGCCAGTCGGAATGCGGAGGAGACTGGAGATCGGTCCATTGAAGTTTGGCTGATTGAAAGGTTGCCGGAGAAACGGGATCGGGGATGCGTTCGCGGGAGACGGGGTCGCTAAATTCGGGAAAGGCTGAAAATTCCGCGCGCCGGCCGTTTCTCACAGCATTGGCAAGTGCTCCGCTGAAATCGCAAAAGAACGGAAAGGGCTGGGCGGCGGAGTATTCCTCGCCCATGAAGAGAAGCGGAATCTGCGGGCAAAGCAGATAAACGGAGGCGATGGTGCGAAGAGCTTCCGGTTTGGCAATGGAGGTTAGGCGTTCGCCGAAAGCGCGATTGCCAATCTGATCGTGATTTTGGATGAAGCCGACGAAGGCTGTGGGAGGCAAGGAGGCACTTGGTTCGCCGCGATTCGCATTTAGAAATTTGAAGACTTCGCCTTGAAAGCTGAAACCCTCGGCGAGAGCTCTGCCAAGTTTGGAGAGGTAGTCCGGGTAGTCGAGGTAATAGCCGGCATTTTCCTCGGTGGCGGCAACGTGCAGGCTGTGATGAAGATCGTCGTTCCACTGCGCGGTATACCAGCGGGGTTGATTTTGATCATTGCGAGTCAGCCAGCGGCTTTGATTCGCGCCATTCTCCAAAACGAGATGGACATGGCGTGTGCGGCCAATCGAGTCGTACACGCGCTCGGCTAACTCTTCGAGGATGTGCTTGGGACTATCGTCGATGATGGCGTGAACGGCATCGATCCGCAAGCCGTCAAAACGAGACTCTTCGAGCCAGTAGAGAGCGTTCTGGATGGCAAATTCGCGAACGGGCCGACTCTCTGGGCCGTCATAGTTAATCGCCTGGCCCCACGGGGTGTGATGGCGTCCGGTGTAAATGGTCGGCGCATAAAGAGGGATGTAATTGCCTTCGGGGCCGAAGTGGTTATAAACGACGTCGAGAAAGACCATTAAGTTTCTGGCGTGGGCGGCGTCGATCAGGGCTTTCAGATCGTCGGGCGAGCCGTAGCTGGAATCCGGGGCAAACCAGAGAACACCGTCGTAGCCCCAATTGCGCTGGCCGGGGAAGTCAGCGACAGGCATCAATTCGATGGCGGTGATGCCCAATTCGCGAAGGTAATCGAGTTTGTCGATGACGGCGCGAAAAGTGCCTTGGGGAGTGAATGTTCCGATGTGTAGTTCGTAGAGGATGCAGTCGTGCCAAGGGCGACCGGTCCAATTTTTAGTGTTCCACTGATAGGAATCGGGATCGATGACTTCGCTTGGCCCGCTTACGTCTAGCGGCTGATAGCGAGACGCGGGGTCGGGCACTGGAGTGCCGTCTTCGAGCAAAAATTGATAGCGGGTGCCAGCCTTCGCGTTTGGCACAGTGAGTTCGTGCCATCCACCCGAGCGGTTGTGCATAGTGCGCGGCTCCGCACCTTGCATGAGCAGTCGTATGTGTTGCTGAGCGGGAGCCCAGAGACAGAAACGTACGCCGCGGTCTTGGCGATATTCAGCGCCAAAAGAGAGCGGGTGTATCGAACTAAGTTGCGTCGGCGTCATAAAGATGGTTTGTTCAGCGTCTTGGACTAAGATACGGATTGTTGCCCGTTACAGAGCCATAGCTTAACGTGAACTGCAAACTCTCTCCACTCGGACGGAATTCAAGTTATGCGAGATTCCAAGTCCGCAAGTCCGCAGGTCTAAGCACCAAACAAAACAGGGGGGCGATGGACGGCGAGCGCGATTTCTGCTTGTAAAATAAATGTAAACTCCTACGCCCGCCGTTGCAGATTTGCTCTTTCGCAAAGATCATGGTCTGAGTCAACACTAATGTCGGGTACAGCCGCTCTTCTCATTCAAGAAGAGCAAAGAGGATATTTCTGAGGAGTGTTCCGTGCCAGCGAGCATGGCGCGTTTGGCCATCAAGAAGGGCCTGGATATTGTCTTCAGGGTCACAGCTTACTGAGCGCAGTAACGCGATGGAAGTGGGACCAGCCAATCAACTTCCATCGCAACTCAAACGCAATTTGACGGATTCGGCGGATCACAGGTCAGATGGATCATGCGATTCCCCGATTGAGTGGAGCGTTGGTTCCCTGAACCGGACAAACGGGTGTTCACAGCAAAAACTGCGCCCGACCAACGGCTCCACTCCTAATAAAGCTAGCCGCCATGCAAAGGCGAGTAATGATAAGTCCAGACAAATCCGCAGTTCCCTTGAACACTCTCGATCTCGAAGCCGCGCTGTTGCGCTATACCATGCTGGCGGGTGTGCACTAGAACAACTCCCCGTAAGAACGCCAGAACCACAAAACATTTGGATTACTCTAGTGGAATCTGTCCATTGACATGGATAGCGCTTGCCTGAAAGGCCCGATTAGAGGCGATGGAATGGTGTGGGTCACGGATCGATGGATCCCAGGACGGCGCGTAAGTTTGGCCTACATCGAATTTGGCAGGCAGCGTAATGGAATAGCCTGCGCCGGATTTCAGAAGGAGGAAGTAATGCGCCCATTAGCTACGACCTTGAGACGTCTGTCCGGACGATTGGTGTTCCTATGGTCTATCTGGTTTGTGGCCATGCCGTCTAGCATTGCTTTGCGCGCGCAACAGGCTGCGCCAGAAGCGGCGATCGACAGGCAGACGGTGCAACTCCTGCTGAAGCGCGTCGACGAGCTAGAGGCGAGGGTGCGCGAACTGGAAGCCGAGAGACCGCAGGCGGGTGGCAATTATCTGCTTGTGCCTTCTGCGACGCCAGCGCATCCGGCAGCGGTTACGGCGCCCATGTCTGCATCCGCATCGTCATCCATTCCAAATACGATGTCGGCTTCGTCGCTGGCGAGTTCGTCCACAGCGGCTCAGGCCACTATGCCCGGAACCGCGCAAAATCCACAGGAGAGCGAGCAAACACAAACGGAAAACGTGATGGCAGAGAGAATGGATCTGAGTAAGACGCTGCTGCGTATTCGCGGATTCGGAGACGTGAACCTACATGGCGACACACAAAAAGGAGATACGACTACCTTTTCGCTGGGACAGCTTGATTTGTTTGTCACCTCGGATGTTTCCGACAAGTTCAAATTTCTGAGCGAAATTGTTTTCGAGGGTGGCCCCGACAATATTTACGGGAACACTCGGGGTCAGGAGAATGTGTTTACCGTGGACGTGGAACGGTATCTGATGCAGTACTCATACAACGACTACCTGAACATTTCGGCGGGCCGAGGACATACAGCGATCGGTTTCTATAACACCGCATATCACCACAGTACCTGGTTGCAGACGACGGAAGATCGGCCATTCTTGTTCGCCTTTGAGGATCGCGGAGGAATTCTTCCCATTCATATTGTGGGCGCATCAGCGTCTGGATTGATCCCGTCGGGCTCGCTGGGATTGCATTATGTGGCGGAAGTTGGAAATGGGCGTGAATCGCGCAATCCGCTGGAAGAAGAGCCGGTGCAAAATGAAATTTCGGATACCAATCACAAGGCAGTGAACTTCGCGCTGTTCGCCAGACCGGAAGCGGTGCCGGGACTGCAGACTGGGTTTTCCATATATCGAGATGTGCTGGTACCGGCGAATCAACCGAGAATTGGCGAGACGATTCTGGCCGCGCACGCGGTGTTGATTCGCGCAAAATACGAATGGCTAAATGAAGCGGTGTTGATTCGGCACGCGCCTTTTGGAACTTCGCAAGTGTGGAACACGCCGGGTTTCTACACGCAGGTATCGCGGCAATTTGGATTGTTCCGGCCTTATTTCCGTTATCAATATGTGAATGCGGCAAACAATGAGCCGGTGTTTCCGGACGTGCAGCTCCGGGAGGGGCCCTCGTTGGGAATACGTTACGACGCCAGCGAGTTTGTGGCGTTGAAATTCCAGTATGACTACACCGTTCTGCGGCAGCAGCCGAACGTGAATGGGCTGAGCCTGCAACTTGGATTTACCTTTTAGAGGATGCAACTGAAGTGATGCCGATGCGACGCCTGACTGCGTTTGCCGCTCTGCTGGCCCTGGCGATGGGGCTGCGGGCCGACGTGCGTGCGACGCCAGGCGCAGATTTCGGACCGACACCGGAACAGGCAGCGCTGCTCGAACCGCTGGCGATTGTGGTAAATCGTTCGAATCCGGTGAACGGACTGACTTCCAGCGAACTACACAAAATATTTTTGGGCGATCGCAGCCACTGGACACCAGACCGACGAATCACGCTGGTGATGCGAGAGCCAGGGGAAGCGGAACGAAAAACGATTCTGCGCGATGTGTGCGGGATGACCGAAGACCAATTCAAGACGCACTTTCTGCACGGGCTGTTCACCGGTGAAATCCTGGTGTCGCCAAAAATCCTGGCATCGCCCACGGGTGCGCGCAAATTTATTTACAACGTACCGGGCGCCATCGGTTACTTGCGGGTGAGCGATGTGGACGACACGGTGAAAGTGTTGCGAATCGATGAGCTCTTGCCTAACGACCGGAGCTACAAACTGAGGGTAGATGCGCGCCAGGTGGGCAAATAAGATGAGCGAGCAGGCAAAACTCGCGTCGGGGGACCAGGCTTCGGCACAGCCGGCACTGCGAGACCGGCTGCTGAGCGCGGCGTACAGGCACAATGCGCCTTTTTTGCTGGTGCTGGTGTTTTGCGCGGTAGCCGTCGTGGGTGGGTTTGTAATTCGCGATTTACAAGCAGCGAATGCGGAAGCGGAAACGATGTACGCGGGGTCGGTGCACGGACTGCAGCGCATTGGAGAACTGCAGTATGACGCGCAAGAAACACGGCGGGCAACGCTATACGCGCTGACGACCAGCGATAGTAATCTGCAAGTGGAGTATGCGGACCAGTCCCGAAACGCGGATCAGCGGGTGAAAGATGCAATTGTCGAATACACGAGGCAGGCAAAACGGCCTGCTGAAAATGCGTTGGCCACCCGGCTTTCGCAGGACTGGGGCAATTATCTTACGATTCGCGACGAAGTTCTGGCCTCGATTCTGGAGGGCAGCAACAAGGAAGCGGTCAGCCGGGACCTTTCTGGAGGCGTTCCGTCGTTTGAACTGGTGCGAAAAGACCTGGATGAAGTGAAGGCGCTGTACGACGACGATGCTTCGCAACGGCTGGCAAACGTGGTGGCTACTTCGCATCGGTCAGCACTGCGACTGATTGGCATTTTAGGTTTCACGTTTCTGTTGTCCAGCGCGGCTGTCTGGGCCATTCAACGGAGCCGCATGTTGAATGCGATTCAACTAGCCAAGTTGCAAATGGAATTTGTTGCGTCGGTATCGCACGAACTGCGCACTCCGCTGGCGGTATTGAGTTCGGCAGCGGATAACATTGCTGACGGTCTGGTTGAGGGAAAAGCGGAATTGAGGAAGTATGGCGGCGTGCTGCAAAACCAAAGCCGGCGGATGAGCGGTCTGGTGGATGAGATTCTGCTGTTCGCTTCGACGGAAGACGGGAAGAACCGTTATGTATTGCAACCGCTGGCGGTTTCACGGATTATCGAGTCGGTTGTCGCCAGCAGCGAAGCGCTGACGCAGGGAGAAGGCTTCGTGATCGTCCAGCAGGTTGACTCCGCGCTGCCCCCGGTGATGGGGGACCTCTCCGGAATTTCGCAGTGCTTGCAGAACTTGATTGGGAATGCGGTGAAGTATAGCGGCGATAGCCGGTGGATCGGCATACGCGCATCGGCTGGTCCGGCAGAACACGCTCCCGGCCAGGAAGTGCGAATTTCGGTGGCCGATCGCGGTATCGGGATTGACCGCAGCGAGATCGAGCAAATCTTCGATCCGTTTTATCGCAGTCCCCGAATTAACGCGGCACAAATCCACGGAACAGGCTTGGGCCTGGCGCTGGCAAAGAGAATCGCCGAAGCCATGGGCGGAAAGCTGTCTGTGGTGAGTGAACTTTCCGTGGGGAGCACGTTCACATTGCATTTGCGAATAGCGAAAGGAGAAGACTTGCAGACGGCCACAGGATCCCGTTCCGCTTCGTCATCAATCTCATGAACGAAAACATACTAATCGTCGAAGATGAACAAGAACTATGCATGACATTGGGCGACCGCTTGCGCAATGAAGGATATGTAGTCGATATTGCCGCAGACGGTAAAGCCGGATTGGAGAAGGTCACCCAGTTACCGTTCGACCTGATCATTCTTGACGTTATGCTTCCCTTTCGCAGCGGTCTGGACCTATGCACGGATATTCGCCGGGCGGGGATGGCAACGCCCATTTTATTGCTGACGGCGCGCAGCCAAACGGTGGACAAGGTTATCGGGCTGAAACTGGGCGCGGACGACTACGTAACGAAACCGTTCGACACGCTGGAGTTGATGGCTCGGATTGAAGCGCTGCTTCGGCGCAACCCACTGAAGGCGGAAAGCTCACAACCAAGCGTGCCGGAAGTTTATAAATTCGGTTCAATTGTGATTGACGTGCGTGGAACCCATGTGACGCGCGGGGGCAAGCCAGTGTATGTGACGGCGCGGGAATTTCATCTGCTGCGCTATTTCGCAGAGCATCCGGGGGCTACACTTACGCGCGAAGAATTGCTCCGGGAAGTTTGGGGGCACGAAGCGGGGACATTCACGCGCACGGTAGATGTGCACGTTGCGAGCCTGCGCCAAAAGTTAGAAACGTCTCCAAAGAGGCCGGAGATGATCATCACTATTCCCGGAATTGGTTACAGATTTCAGAGCTGACACTCGGCAACGCGCGGCTTTGCGGTTTTATCTGATGACGCATACAAGATTCGCATCGCGGCCACGGCGCGATTGTGCTGCTCTTCGGTATACCAACTGGGCCCATATTCCTCTAACAATTCGAATAACTCCACGAACACGGTGCGAGGGTTTACCGCCTGTAGTGGTTCGCGAGTTATAGACTTGCGTTGCGCCGAATTTGCCTTTTCCAAGGTTTGTAAACTCACTCGTGTACTCCTTTCAGGTTTCCTCAGTGTTCTTAGAACAGCTCTATCGAAGCCTGCCTGGCACGAAGTTATTGGGAAATTGTCTGTGATAATTAGACGCCTTTGTGGACTGAGCGGCGGTAAAAAGTTGTAACGCGAGTGTAAAGCCCGTGTAAGAAGTTGGCGCAGCAAGTGCTGCACAATTAAGCAGATACGAAGGATGAGGCCAGACTTTGTAAGGAATTTGGACTTGAAGAAGGTACATTGAGACGACTATTAGCAAATCAGAAGGGGGGTAAAGAAACTTCAGGGGATATGTCGTTTTAAGGCTGAGCGGATTCTTGGACGGCGAGGAATTGATCGCATTTGACGGAGTGAAGAGTCTGAAGAATCCCGGAGGGCCAGTGAATTTCGATGTCGGCGGTTTTG
>Ga0210396_10003412_pt1 | contig 15828 bp, 13 predicted proteins | sample IncBWH17OmetaG_FD_155466 | JGI IMG/M metagenome (GOLD analysis project Ga0210396, IMG submission 155466) | Forest soil microbial communities from Barre Woods Harvard Forest LTER site, Petersham, Massachusetts, United States - Inc-BW-H-17-O ... | reverse complement strand
TACGGAACGCTCAACAGGATTACGGCGCGGAACATGTCGGGCCTCAAGATTGCGGCATTGTGAGCGACCATCGCACCCAAGTCGTGGCCGGCGATTACCGCCTGTTCGTAGCCGAGCGTGTGCACCAGCGCAACCACATCGCCTACAAACTGAAATTGCGTGTAATCCTGGATGTTCGGCGGAGCGTCGGTTTGACCGTAGCCGCGCATATCCGGGGCCACTGCGTGGTAACCCTCGGCGGCTAAGGCGGGCAAGACGTGGCGCCAGCTGTACCAGAGTTCCGGCCAACCGTGCGCTAGTACTATTAACGGACCCTCTCCTTGCTCGGCAATGTGCATCTCGATTCCGTTCACGTGGACGGATCGGTGCTTGACACTTTTGATTTGAGCTGAACTCGCTGACATGGCATCCAACCTAGCAGACGCGCCGGCTGCGTATCAATTAGGGCATCGCCTCCAGGATCGAGTGCTGGATCTTTACCTGCAATCAGAAAAAAATTAGACCCTTCGGACTGTCATTCCCGCCGCCTGTAACTGCGCCAGCACGCCGTCACTTCCGACCAAATGGACATGGCCCAGAACAACCATCGCCGGCCTCTTCTCCGACAGCATTTTCTTGAAGCGCGGCACCCATTTGCGGTTACGATCCAACACCAAGATCTCGTAGAGTTCTGGGATAAAGTTGCTTGATCCGAGCGACGACGCCTCTCGCTCGCCGGAAATCGCCACGCCCCCAGTCTGTGAAGGTTGCCGCTTGTGCGCTCGGGGACGCAAGACTTCGTCGAGAATATAGCGCAGAAACTGAAGGTCCTGCCTGGGCGACATGCTACCGAACCACGTCACGACATCGTCCTTCACGGCAAACTCGCTGAAGAGCGGAACGCCCGCCGCCTGCGCCTTGGCGCTAAGCACTTTATCCGGCGCGAGGCCGGACAGGCCCATTGTCTGATAGAAGGCGTCTTCCAGCGTGGCCCCGGCAAGCCACGGCCGGAAGTTCGTTAGGCTGGCCATCGGCACCTTGCAGAGCGCAGCTGCCTTTTCCAGGCGCACCCGATCGTCGGCACCCAGCCGGACCATCAAAGGGGTTGCGTTATCGATTCCGTTGCGCGTAACTAGCTCTTTCAGATCGCCCCGAATTATCTGATTTGTCTCGGTCCAAAGCACGCTGCAGCCAGGAACGAGCGCCTCGATCCGTTCGTCGTGCCAATCCGTCGGACGTGGATATGTCTCGCCCACCAAATAGGCTTGGCCGCCAGCGCTTTCGATCGGCCAGGTTGGGCGGGGAGCCGTTTGAGCGGCCCCAGCCCCTCTTGCAATTCCGAATGCCAAGGCACCGAGGCTCATCAGCACTTCGCGCCTAAGACGGAGCAATGATCGTACCTTGCGTGTGGTTGTCACCGCATTCTCCAACTCCGAACATTCCCGATCTATGTGTCGGCTTTAAACAATTTCGCAAGACTATCGATGTCCGCAGCACTCGCGTCGCCGATCACGAAATAGCGAAGCCCGCCCTGACTCCATGTCTCCATGTTGAACGACAGTTGCTTCGGTGCGAGAGAATTATCGTCTAACTTCGCTCGTAAAGATTGTTCCTGGAAGACGAACACCGAAATGTGGTGCTTCCGAACATCGTAGATCAGGTGCGCGCCCGGCGTTTGGTCAAGATAGGCCATTCGGCCTCCAAGCAGTGAGAACTCGGAGTTCTGGAGTTCCGGCAAATCGAAAGCGAAAGGGATCTTTCCCTGGAACCAGGGCTTCACCGTGTGCCGGTCCGTGGATATCACATCTACTGGCGATGAGCTGGCCAGCGTCGCCACGTGCAAGTCTGCAATCTCGCTGAAAACCTGGCCTCCGCCGGACCGGGTTCCCACATAGGTTGAAGTCACCGCCCCGACCACGAGAATGACGGCCGCGGCAGCAGCGAGCATCCATCCTAGACCAAGACTGCGCTGCGGTTTGGGTGCAATGCGCTGCTGCACCCGTCTGCGGAACTCAGCACTGGGAGTAAAACGTCTTCCAGCGACTTGAATCGTGCGCTTCATCTGTACGCGCGTAAGAGCATCCGCCGAGCAAGAGTGGCAGCCGCGCACATGAGCGTCGAAGTTGCGCATCTCCGCCTCCGGAAGCTCACCGTCGAGGTACGTGTCGAGTGTTTCCTTCCAAGACTCACAAACCATAGTTAGTTCCTCTTTTACCTTCCTTCACCGCTTCATCCCCTTGCAATTTCCGCCCTAGATTGTCGCGCAGCGTGCGTCTGGCACGCGATAAACGCGACATCACCGTGCCGACAGGAATGGAAAGAGTTTCCGCAATCTCCTGGTACGACATTTCCTCCACGTCGCAGAGAAGGAGGGTCTCCCGGTGATGCATCGGCAGATCATCGATGGCGCTCAGTACCAGTTGGGAATTAGAGCGATTCATTAGAATCGTTTCGGGAGTCTCGTTCTCAACCGCCAGTTCAGGTTCGTCCTGCTCAGGATCAAGAGGCACAGTCATTGTCACTCTCAGTCCAGTGCGCGATGTCAAGAACGTGTTGCGCAAGATGCGATACATCCATGCCCGGAAATTAGTCCCCAACTGGAAAGACGAGAATCCTTTCAGAGCCTTTACATAGGTCTCTTGGACGAGGTCTTCCGCTTCTTCGGTATTCCGTGTCAACCAGTGCGCGAAATTATACAGCTGGTCGAAGAGCGGCATGGCCAGTTCCTCGAACGAGCCGGATTGAGGACTAGTCCCTGACACGTATACAGGGTTAAACTGCCGAACCGTCACTTTATTCCGTTGCAGAAGAATGATTCTGTGGGAATAGGTCGCTGTCTCGGGGTATCGGCCAACCCATCCTGCACCCTTCGTAGGGATCCCGAGTGGTCATCGATCACCTGATGAGAACTAGCGTGCCTAGGTAATATTCCATCGGCGTGGAATCAATTCTCGCGCGCCCAAGAATCGCTTTACAGAGGAGGAATAAAAGATCAACAAGTCCGTTATCGCCAGTGAGAGCATTCTGAGCGAGGTCGATAATGAACAAAATCATAACCCGCAGGTTTGTGGGATATACGCTAGCACTTCTCCTACTTTTCGTCGCGATCGCACCCAGCGCTATCGCAAAACATAAGCCCGAGACGTCGGCCGATTCGGTGACTGTGGTTGCCCACTTGCCGCTGCCCAGAGGTTCGGTGAGCCAGATTTTCCTGCAGGGACACGGCAGCAAGCAGTACCTGTACATCCAGCAGGCTTCCGAGGAAAACTTCACGATCGTTGACGTCACTAAGCCGAACCGACCAAACGTCGTCAACCGGGTGAAGTTGTCGAATAAGGCGTCCGGCGAAACGTTGCAGATGGTCGGAGTGGGTCTGGCCATCGCCCAAGCACCAGGCGCCGCCGGAACGGAAAGCGCTCGCAATAACCTTACGCCCGCGAAAGGAGAAGGGACGCTTGGTGGGGGCACTGGTGGCGATCAGGCCCAATTCGTAAGACTGCTGGACTTGAATGACCCGGCGAATCCGCGGACGCTTCAGACATTCGACACAGTCAGCAGCATTCTGTTGGACGATGGACAGAACTTGATCTACATCACGAACAGTGAAGGACTCTGGATCCTGAGGCACAATGTACCGCCGCCCCATCCGTTATGCGATTCGGAAACTACGGATGACACAACCTGTTTTGCAGATTAACTTTCCCGATGAACGGAGTATGTGGGCGACTCCAGGTCTGAAAACTAAGGTGTCCATCATCCACAGCTGTTTCAGAATGTCGGGTGAAACCTCGCCTCGTGCTTGCAAGAATTGCAGCGAACAAATCGGTAGCACGAGTGTTATCGAACGTGGTAGATCGAAGAGGAAAACGAGCGGACAACAAAGATAAGCGTGAAACGACGAACGCGCTATGAACTGCGAGATCTGTAAAGTAATCCAAAAGCTCGGACTGCGCAAGTCAGCCCACGAATTGTGGCTCTGCACCGACAGACAGATGCCAAGCCGTCGCAGGCGCGTAGCAATAGTCGAGCGAACGAACCGTCGGCTTAGAAAATCATTTGCATAAGACCGAGTCTGGAGAGAGCCATGTTGGACATTTCGGCGGAAAACCGGTCATCACCGTGCAGACGTTTTTTGGGGCTGTCTGCATAGTCAATTTAGAGACGCTGGAACGGAAGAGTTTTGTTCCGATACCGTGACCAAATCAGAGAGACAACAAACGACCTCCCAAGAAACTCTCGGTCTCCGTGCTCCATTCTGCCCTGGCGATCACTGGGCCAGCCTGGAATAAAAGATCAAACAGTCCGTTATTCCCAGTGAAACTCATTTTGCGGAGGCGGATGATGAACAAAATCAAAATCAGCAAGTTTGTTGAATTCAGCTCGAGCACATTGGCGCTTCTTACTATCGTGTTGGTTATGACGGTTAGTAGCGCATCGGCGAAGGAACAGAAGCCTAAAGGATCTGGCGCGGAGAGCCAGGTGGTCGCTCACATCTCATTTAGCGGACTATCGGCTGTTGACATGGTGATGCAAAAAAAGGTGAACGACCAATACTACCTCTATGTGCAGCACTCAAAAGACCAAGGCATCTCGATTATCGATATCAGCAAGCCCGCTCAGCCGAAAGCGATGGGGGTAATTCCGTGGCCGGATCCAGCCATGTCGAGCAGGATGAATCTGACGGGTGATTTGGCGATCATTGCCGAAAGCGAAGTTCTCCCGATGCACAGCCGCACGTCCGATGATGACCTTGTGCTATGGGATTTGTCGAATCCAGCCGCTCCTCGAGTAGTGCAAAAATTCTCTGGCGTGGTGAAGTGGCTTCAGGACGAGCGGAATTTTATTTATGTCTTGAATGGCGAAGGGGTATGGGTGGTGTCAAAGCCAGCGGATCGCCAGCCGGAGCAAAATGAGTCCTCGAGCCACTATTGAGGGTGAGGAGTGGTACGGGGAGCAACGCCGATAAGCGGCGGCGAAGGCCGTGGAGCGGCATGGTCCCCGTAGCAACCTTGGCGCAAATCTTAGAAGGGGCAGGGCGATGGCAATTGTTTTCGATCTCAAGACGACATTTTTGGCCAAGCACCCCAGCGTGGTGAACTTTAGTTTCTTCTGGCGTGTTGCGGATCAAACCACCCAGCAGGGATTCAACAAAGCTTTTCTAGTACGCGATCCCGACGGTCACGTTGTCGCAATTGAGGAGAAGTAAGGGAGGGGGATCTTGTGAGCCAGGGCATCATCCAGACCGCTTTAACCAACAAGACTCTGCGCTTGGAGCTGACCTACACGGTCCCCTCCATGCTTCGTCAAGAGGACGTCACCGGGATGGAACCGGCGCGTCACACCGGACTCGCACGTCCGGACTCCGTTCAAGCGATTTCAGACGAGTTAGCTTGTTTACTGAGCGTGATTTGAGGCCGGGAAATTCTCGTGACGAAAGAAGAGATACGACTGTCAGAATCGGGCACGCGCAAGAGGCACTGGAAACGTTGGGGGCCCTATCTCAGTGAACGTGCATGGGGCACCGTGCGTGAAGACTACAGCCCGAACGGAAACGCCTGGGAGTACCTGCCGCACGACCATGCCCGTTCGCGCGCCTATCGCTGGAACGAAGACGGCTTGGCCGGGATTAGTGATCGCCGACAGATAATTTGCTTTGCCCTCGCATTGTGGAACGAGCGCGACCCGATTCTGAAAGAACGGATCTTCGGTCTAGCGGGCAACGAAGGCAACCACGGCGAGGACGTGAAGGAATACTACTTCTATCTCGACAGTACGCCTTCGCACTCCTACATGAGGTATCTCTACAAGTACCCGCAAGCGGAGTTTCCTTACGCGAAGTTAGTGGAGGAGAACCGCCGTCGCGACAGGCGCCAATCGGAGTTCGAACTACTCGATACTGGTGTATTCGACGACGATCGCTACTTCGACGTGTTCGTGGAATACGCCAAGGCCGACACCGAGGACATCCTGATCAAGATCACGGTCACGAATCGCGGACCGGAATCAGCCCGCCTTCGCCTCCTGCCCACGGTGTGGTTCCGCAATACATGGTCGTGGGGAAACTCAAACCGGCGACCCAAACTGCATGAGTCCCGTCCTGCGCCTAACCCGGTGATCGAGTTGAATCACGGCCAGCCCCGTAACCATTGGTTGCACTGTGAAGGCTCTCCGGAACTGCTCTTCACCGAAAATGAGACTAACGTTGAGAGACTGTTTGGAGTCGAAAACCGCACTCCCCACGTCAAGGACAGCATTAACGACTACGTCGTGCATGGTGCCACGGAAGCAGTAAATCCCGAACACACTGGCACGAAAGCGACGGCTCACTACAAGCTCGTGGTCGGTGCGGGGGAGACCGTCGTTGTCCGCCTGCGCCTTGCAGACTCCGACTTCAAAGACACGAATGCTTTTGCCAACTTCGACAGGACATTCGTGCTGCGCCAGCGCGAAGCCGATGAGTTCTACGCGACGATCATCCCAGAGGGCCTCTCTGCGGATGCACAGAACGTCATGCGTCAGGGTTTCGCCGGGATGGTGTGGTCCAAGCAGTTCTACCACTATGTAGTCAAAGAGTGGCTGCAAGGCAACCTGGGGAATTCGCCGCCCGAGGAGCGCCGCAAGGGGCGCAACCACGAGTGGACGCATCTGTACAATGCAGATGTCATCTCTATGCCGGACAAGTGGGAATACCCCTGGTATGCCGCGTGGGACCTGGCGTTTCACTGCATTCCTTTGGCCCTGGTCGATCCAGACTTCGCGAAAGAACAACTACTCCTGATGCTGCGTGAGTGGTACATGCACCCGAACGGGCAGATTCCCGCCTATGAATGGGCTCTTGGCGACGTCAATCCACCAGTTCACGCCTGGGCCGCATGGCGCGTGTACAAAATCGACAAGAAACGCAAAGGTAAAGGCGACCGCGCGTTTCTCCAGCGTGTCTTCCACAAGCTTATGCTCAACTTCACCTGGTGGGTGAACCGGAAGGACGCCGAGGGCATGAACATCTTCCAGGGTGGTTTTCTCGGCCTGGACAACATCGGTGTGTTCGACCGCGGCGCGCCGTTACCCACTGGCGGTTTCATCGAGCAGTCCGACGGAACCAGCTGGATGGCCATGTACACGCTCAACCTGCTGGCCATCGCGCTGGAATTGGCGAAGGAAGAGCCTTGCTACGAAGATGTAGCCAGCAAGTTCTGGGAACACTTCGTCTACATTGCCCACGCCATGAGCCATCGCGGTCAAGACGGCATAGGACTTTGGAACGAGGAAGATGGTTTTTTCTACGATGTGCTGAAGCTGCCTGACGGCTCTCACTTTCCAATGAAGATTCGCTCCATGGTGGGATTGATCCCGCTGTTTGCAGTGGAAACTCTGGAGCCGGAAGTGCTCGATCGGCTGCCCGACTTCAAGCGGCGTCTGGAATGGTTTATCGAGAACCGTCCCGATCTCACGGAGAATCTCGCCTGCATGAGCAGCGAGGGAACGGGCGAACGCCGGTTGTTATCCATCGTAAATCAGGATCAGCTTCGCCGCATTCTCAAGTACATGCTGGACGAGCGTGAGTTTCTATCGCCTTACGGGATCCGCGCGTTGTCTCAGTTCCATCAGGAAAACCCCTACGTACTCCGCGTCAACGGAACCGAGCACCGAGTTGACTATGAGCGAGGCGAATCGTCGACCGGACTATTCGGAGGCAATTCGAACTGGCGTGGGCCGGTATGGTTCCCGGTTAATTTTCTTTTGGTCGAGTCTCTGCAAAAGTTCCACCACTATTTAGGGAACGATTTTACAATCGAGTTCCCGACTGGATCGGGAAGCATGAAGACGTTGTGGGACGTGGCGGGTGAGCTGTCGCGCCGGATGACCAACATCTTTCTTCGTGACCAGAAAGATCACCGACCGGTATTCGGCAACTTGGAGAAGTTCCAGACGGACCCTCATTGGCGAGACTTGGTTCTCTTTCACGAGTACTTCGACGGCGACTCCGGTAGCGGAATGGGAGCCAGTCATCAAACCGGATGGACAGGTCTGGTCACCAAGTTAATGCAACAGAGCGGTGAATCCCGCGAACAGAAGAAAACTGAGCCAGGTCTTGCCGCTGTAGGCGCAGACTAAATTTATAAGGAGAAATTGTAGATGAAAGGGATTAGTGTTTTCCCGGGAAAGACGTAAGGGTAGATGCCGTTACTGCCCGGAGCGCAACTCCACAGTACCAGCGAAGGACAGTGGACCGCGGGACGGAGCTTCCAGACCTACATGGATGCGCGCCCACGACGGTACATTTCCACATCAACCACGCGGTGAAGGCAAGGACCAGTTATGATTCAGTTCAAACGGGAAACATGTGGTGATCTGGAAGCTGCTCTTAGCCGGGAGTGGCTGGAAACCAATGGGCTGGGCGGCTACGCCTCGCAAACAATCATTGGTTTGAACACCCGCCGCTACCACGGTCTTCTGGTGGCGGCGACCAAGCCACCTGTCGGCCGCTTGGTTCTCCTCTCCAAGCTCGAAGAGACGCTGTTTATCGATGGGAAGCGTTTCGATCTGTCGGCCAACCGCTATTCAGGTGTTATTCACCCGCAGGGATTTCGCTATCTCAAACAGTTTCGCCTCAACCCGTTTCCAGTTTTTACGTATGAAGTAGAAGGCATCGAGATCGAGAAGTCCGTGTTCATGACTCACGGCGAAAACAGCACAGTGATTCACTATGAACTAAGGAAGAACAATCTTTCCGAGTCACTGAAGAACATGCTGCTAGAAATCCGTCCGTTGATCGCATTCCGCGACTACCACGGCACGACTCATGAAAACGGTTCCATCAACCCAGCGGTGGAAGAACGTTCCGGACTGGCAAGTGTCACTCCTTATCAAGGGTTGCCTAGCCTGCACTTGGCTCACAATGCCATCGAGCTACGGAAAACGGGCGATTGGTATCGCAACTTTGAATATGACGCTGAGCGCGAACGCGGGCTCGATTTCTCTGAAGATCTTTTCAGTCATTGTGTGCTGCGTTTCGACCTGCACTTGGGCCGCCAGGCATCGATCATCGCCTCCACCGAGCAACGTGATGTTGCCCAAGCGGTCGAATATAGGCGGGCGGAGATCACACGTCGTCGAAAAGCGCTCGTGGCATCCCCCATTAAGGATAGTTTTGCCCAAAGCCTCACCACTGCCTCAGACCATTACCTGGTTTCGCGTGGCGACGAGAAAACGGTCATCGCCGGCTACCACTGGTTCGGCGACTGGGGTCGCGACACCATGATCGCCCTGCCAGGCCTCACGTTACCGACCGGCAAATATGAAGTCGCGCGTAGTATCCTGCGCACCTTCGCGAAACACGTGGATCAGGGTATGTTGCCGAACCGTTTCCCTGACGCGGGCGAAACACCGGAATACAACACGGTCGATGCCGCTCTCTGGTTTCTCGAGGCGGCTAGGGCATACCTCGCGTATACGGGCGACCTGGAGTTCGTCCGCGACGAACTCTACCTCGTGTTCGCCGACATCATCTTCTGGCACGCTCGCGGCACGCGCTACGGAATCAAAGTGGATCCCAGCGGCTTGCTGGCTTCCGGCGAAATGGGGGTCCAACTCACGTGGATGGATGCCAAGGTCGGCGACTGGGTGGTAACGCCGCGTCGTGGCAAACCTGTCGAAATTCAGGCTCTCTGGTACAACGCACTGTGCATTATGGAAGACCTGGCCTTCAGGTTCGGGGATGAGGCTGCAAGAAAACGCTATCGCCACATGGCCGCGGTCGCGCATTGGAGTTTCAACCGGCTTTTTTGGAACGAAAAGCTCGGTTGCTTGTACGACGTGGTAAATGGAGGTTTGCCCGATCCATCCATCCGCCCCAACCAGATCTTCGCAGTGAGCCTCCCTCACAGCATGTTGCCCCGCGACCGAGCCAGAAGGGTCGTGGAGAAAGTTCAAGAACACCTGCTGACGCCTTTCGGGCTTCGCACTCTTTCACCGAGCAACCGACAATACCGCGGATGCTACACCGGCGGTCCTACAGCGCGCGATGGAGCCTACCACCAGGGAACTGTTTGGTCGTGGCTGCTAGGACCGTTCATAACCGCGTATGTAGGGGTGAATGGGCGAAGCGAGGAGGCCAGGCGTCAAGCGCAAACCTGGTTGTCTCCCTTAGAGTCTCACCTTGTGGAAGCCGGGTTAGGCCATGTCTCGGAAATCTTCGAAGGCGACGCGCCCCATCGTCCCTGCGGATGTATTGCTCAGGCTTGGAGCGTGGCCGAGATTCTACGTGTCCACTTCGAAGATGTAAGAGGTCTGCGACCGAATACGCGGCCAAGCGGCCGCCCGACCCAAAGCAAGAACCGGGCAGTCACCCAAGGTCTCCCTCGTCCGGAGCGTCTGCCCAGGCACGGCTGCTGAGGCATCCTCCATGCATCCCAGCCTATGTCTGGAATTGTCTGGAATAAAAGGTAGGAATGCCCGTTATCAATGTAGATGGAAAAATAGCAGCGCTTGTGGCGAGCATCAGCCGTGCTGCGACCGTTGTCGTCGAGCAAAAACTTTTATGTCTCTCCCCAGCAACGGACAGGGCGTCAGCGAGGACAACGATTCTCGAATCGAACCGAGTTGACGACCTGTCCGCCTCCCCAAAAGCTTTTCGACCTAGTGGCGAGTATCTGATTTTTGCTCGATATCTCAAACATACTCGATTTGTTCTGCTGAGCTACTACATGCATCCCTACTAACCCCGCCACAGGCCATATGGGATGTTGACTACACGCATGATTCAGACTAATGCTGCCAGATTGTCCAAGCAGTAATGTTGCTACCGCGTGTTTACGAGACTGGATCGACAAAGGGTTGACAATATGACATTCCGTTCACATCTCGTCATTGGTCATTGCATGTAACCCATGTGTTGTGCTTAGCATTTGACAACCGAGGCTAGGGAGACACTTGTGGAATAAAGCCTCACCACCGCAGTTATCAATAATGAAGTTCAAAATGTTTCAACAAGGAGAAATTATGATGAAGCAATATCTAACAATTCTATTCACACTGATCTGCGTTCTTGGGTTAGGGCTGCGTGCTCGCGCTCAGGAGGAAGACACGGTTGTCACAAAGGTGCCGTTCGACTTTGTAGTCGGAGACAAGGTACTTCCTGCGGGCACGTACAGGGCGAGTCGGGTAAATCCCGGCAGTGGATCGCGAGTGCTGAAGATCACTAGCTACGAAACGCATGCAAGCGTGTTGCTAAGCCCGACGGTCTTCGATGACGTTCAATCCGGGCACGCACAGCTTAACTTCGAGCATCTAGGAGATGAGTATTTTCTCAGCGCCATCGAAACACCGATCGGGACATACGCCATAAGCATACCCCCTTCGGCTATCAAACTTGCCCAGACGCAACAGCAAAGCGGGTCACACTCTGGAAGCAACTGAATCAACCAAATCACCACTGACTTTCTGGCAGGGAGTTCGCGCGAAAAGGAATTGCACGACAAGGCGCGAACTCCGGCCGGAACTGCCAAAGACCTTTTAGCTAAGAACAGGCAGGGGCAGCTGGTAAAATCCGTTCGATGTCCTCGCAGAATTGTGGATTCACCGCTTTCACGTTTTATAGGCTCGCCCGCTCCTGCAAGGACAACTCAACCCGAATCTGCTCCGCAATTGACCCGCCCCACTTTTGAGAAGCAACCTCTGGAACGTCGTTAGGACAATAAACACGTTTTCCCAGGGAATATTTGCTCCGTCAGCTAGTTACACGGGCAGGAGCCCAAACTTCAGCACGGGTGATTAATGTGATTGTCAGGCAACAAAATAGCCCGAACTATTTTCTAATAGCGCAAGAGGGGCCTTCCGGGGGTGTTCCATGTCCAGATTGAGCGTCAGGCTACTGCTGACCGCGGTCGCAGTATCATCTCTTCTTCTAAGCGTTGCCTCTCTAACAGCTCCCGCATTTGCCGATTCGCAAGCCCGCGTGGTGCGGTTGAGCGAGGTTCAGGGCGAAGTCCAGGTCGACCGCAACACCGGACGAGGGTTCGAGAAAACGTTCCTGAATTTACCCATCACGCAAGGCCTCAAGTTGCAGACCAAGCATGACGGTCGCGCGGAAGTGGAATTCGAGGACGGCAGCACACTGCGAGTCACTCCGGACACGGTGATCGGCTTTCCGCAACTCTCGCTCCATGACTCCGGAGCTAAGGCCTCGGCAGTGCATCTGCAGGAAGGCACTGCCTATGTCAAGTTCGCTGGTGCCAAAGGCGATGAGTTCACTCTAACGTTTGCTCATCACAAACTCTCGCTCGCACATTCGGCTCATCTTCGGATCGAAATGGCTGACACCACGGCGACACTAGCTGTCTTCAGCGGCGACGTGCAGGCCGAAGGCGAATCTGGGACCGTGGCTGTTAGCAAAAACCATACTGCATCGTTCGACCTGACGCACGGTGATCGCTATACGTTGGCCAAGAATTTGGAACCGGATCCCTTTGATGCATGGGATAAGCAGCAGGATCAATATCACCAGCAATACGCCAACAACTCCTATCGCAGCTACTCACCTTACGCGTACGGCACCAGCGATCTCAACTATTACGGCAACTTTTCCAATGTGCCGGGCTATGGCACGGTATGGCAGCCCTATTTCGCCGGTGCCGGCTGGGATCCGTTCATGAACGGCGCTTGGGCATTCGTTCCCGGTTTTGGCTATGGCTGGATATCGGCGTACCCCTGGGGATGGACGCCGTACCACTACGGTGCATGGATTTATTTGCCCAGCAACGGATGGGCGTGGCAGCCCGGCGGCTCCTGGGCAGGATGGAGTGCCCCAAGGATCGTCCACCCGCCGTCGAATTTCGTTTTGCCACAGCCCCCGTCAAGTACAGGCCAAGGAATGACCGTCGTGAACCGTATTCCGGTGCCGGTCCAACTCGGGAGATCGTCCAAACGGCTGGAAATCTCCAGGAACTCGGCGGGATTGGGGATTCCGCGCGGGGGTATCAAGAACTTGAACCAACTATCGAGCACAGTCCAACAGCAGGGATTTGCCACGGCAAAAGTTCACACCGTGCCCTTAGAGACCAACTCGTGGCGCGGTGGCAATTATGCACCAGCCTCGCAGATGGGCGCATGGCACGGCGGTGGCGCCTCCAGTGCCTCAGCCGGACATTCCAGTTCGGGTCATTCCAGTGCTCATTAGAACCACAGCGCAGAGGCGATGATCCGACACAATTACAGCGGGTGAGGGCGACCCACCGGGTCGCCTTTTCCTTTGGCCTGGAAACTCACCTTGGTATTCCACTGAAACGGAATCTCTTCTCGCACGCACAAATATTGCTCTTTCGGTGGAATAAAAAATCAACACTTTGGTTATCTCCAGTGAGCGTCAATCCGATTCTCAAGCAAAGGAATCCAACGTGAACAGGCTGAAGATGATGTTAATGGGACTCACGTTCTTGTCCGCTGCATCACTAAGGACGGTTGCGCAAGTAACTAAAGATGCGGGGACGGAGATTCGAGGGGTACATGAAATTCAGGTGACGCTCAGAAAATACGAATTTAGCCCTGGCTCGCTGCGGGTCAGGAAAGGCGAACAGGTCAGGCTAATCATGGCCGCTGTGGACCACGATCACGGATTCAGGCTGGACGACTTTCAAATCAATCAGAAGATTCCGAAGGGAACAACGACGATCGTCGAATTCACCGCTGACAAGGCTGGCACTTTCCAATTTCACTGTTCGAATGTTTGCGGCTTAGGCCATAGAAACATGAAGGGAACACTGGTAGTAGAGGAGTGATCGAAAACCCCTGTGCGCGTTCTCGCCAAAGAGTCCGCCGGTTGGGAGAGGCTGCATCAGGGCACCAGTTCCATTTGCGTAAACGTCGGGTACATGTTTCGCGAGTTTGGCCGCTTGGGTGGGATAACCACATCATGAGGCTAAGACGAAAACTGGAAGGTGACCCCTCTCATGCGATGAATTTTCGAGCGTACGTCCGCGGGATACGAATTCGTAGCGTAGGAGATCCGGTTCCCGAAATCCCGAGTCGGCCCATTTCGAAGGAAGCCGAGTTAGCATTTTCGGAAGCCACGCACATCCGGCTGGTCCCTCAAAGGCAACGGCGAGGCATTTTATGAGCGTGTGAGGCTACACCAACGGGGTCTCTATCACAACGCGCTATCGCTCATTTCGTAGCGATGCGGATGGCTGTGCAAAGTGCTGTTCATGGAAAGGTTGTTCTACATTAGAAAATTTCAATTGGGAGAATATGCAATGTTCAGTCGAGCAGTGACAATTCGGACCAATCGTGGCGATCGGCAGAAACGGTCGACTACTTATTCATACACGCTAACAGCTTTAGTATTCGTATTTCTGGTGATGACTATTTCAAGCCTTTGGGCCCAGACGTCAACAACCGGAGCCATCGCCGGCGTTGTCACAGATCCAACCGCTGCAGTGGTGTCCGGCGTGTCTGTCATGTTGAAAAACGTTGACACGGGCAGCTCCGCCTCCACAACAACCAATGCGCAAGGATCGTACAATTTTCTCCTTTTGTCTCCCGGAAACTATTCGGTCTCGGCGAATGCCGCGGGATTTCAAGGGATTGCCAAGATTGTGACGGTCGCGCTCGGGTCCAGCGTTACGGCAAACTTGGAACTTTCCATCTCTTCGCAGAAGGAAACAGTGGAGGTAACAGAAGAGGTGACGGGCGTTCAAACGGAGGATGCCAATATCGAAACAAACTTTAATGCCCAGCAAATTGCCGTTTTACCAAATCCGGGCAACGATCTGAGCGCAGTCGCGCTGACCGCGCCCGGGGTAGTAATGAACACCACCGGGGGTTCCGTTTTCGGCGGTGGTAACTACGAGTTCTTCGGCTTGCCATCGAACTCCAACGTGTTCACATACGATGGCGCCAATGACAACGATCCCTATTTCAATATCAATAACAGCGGCGCGACCAACCTGTCTCTAGGCCTGAACGATGTGAAGGAAACCAGCGTAGTGACCAACGGCTACAGTGGGCAATTTGGCGGCTTAGCGGGAGCGAACATCAACTATGTCTCGAAGTCTGGCACCAATTCCTTCCACGGGAATGCGGAATACTGGTGGAATGGACGGGCTCTGAATGCCAATAACTATTTCCGGAATCAGGCGAACGCGGTTGCGGGGAGCCAGGTCGCCCCGCGCCCATTCGTGAATGCCAATCAGTATGCAGCCTCGATTGGCGGACCCATCAGGAAGAATAAATCCTTCTTCTTTGTCGACTATGAAGGCATTCGATTGGTGATTCCGTCGCTCTTCTCGGTCAATCTCCCTACTCAGCAGTTTGAAAATGCAGTCATCGCCAATCTAAACAATGTCAGCCCTGCATCGGTGCCGTTTTACAACAAACTGTTCGGCATCTGGAACGCAACTCCAGGCGCGGCAGGTGCTCAGAACACTCTTGCTGGTGGAGGTTGTTCAAACGTTACCAGCTTGGCGGGGACTGTATTCGGAGCAGCCAACCCGTGTGCCACCCAGCTACAAGGCGGCACATCTCAGGCCACGAACGATTACTTGATTGTGGGTCGCTATGACCAGAACATCGGCAACAATGACAAATTGTTTCTCCGAGTGCAACACGAAAGCGGCCTGCAGGCCACCTATACCGATCCTCTCACCTCCGCCTTCAATGCTCATAGTGCTCAGCCGGAGTGGCAGAGCCAGTTGAGCGAGACCCATACATTCGGCACCAACAAGGTGAACAACTTCATCGCCTCCCTGCAGTGGTATAGCGCGCTATTCACGATGGCGAACCCGACCGCAGAATTCCAGACGCTTCCTCAAACCGTCGCATTCGGCGACAATTCACTGTTCAATCTGAACAATG
>Ga0210396_10003411_pt1 | contig 15831 bp, 12 predicted proteins | sample IncBWH17OmetaG_FD_155466 | JGI IMG/M metagenome (GOLD analysis project Ga0210396, IMG submission 155466) | Forest soil microbial communities from Barre Woods Harvard Forest LTER site, Petersham, Massachusetts, United States - Inc-BW-H-17-O ... | reverse complement strand
GTGCGTCAGTGATTCCGTGATGAGATGGTCATGTGAGCCAAGGCTTCCATGGCATTCACAGAGGGACCCACGAACCCAGAGACCAACCTCGTGACCCGCGGACGAGCCCTATTCTCGGGGCGGCGCTTGAAGTCCATCGCCACCTCGGAGCCGGACTTCTGGAATCAGCTTCCGAGGAGTGCCTTTGCCAGAAACTCTGGCTTCGGGGGTTGAGCTTTCAGCGACAAGTCTACATCCCTGTCGAGTCCAAAGGCCTGAAGCTAAGCTGTGGCTACAAGATCGATCTCCTCGTGCAAGACTGAGCTGGCCCACAAAAGGGTCGGCCTGCTGATCAACTGCAATGTCCCACTCTTGAGCCAGGGCATTATCCGACGAGTCCTGTAAACCGCCTTTCACCACAGAGACGCGGAGTCACAAAGAAACCAAGCACCCTTCAGCGGAAAACCGGCTCTCTGGCCGAACTAAGAATCCCCATTTTTCTCTGTGTCTCTGTGACTCTGTGGTGAAATAGGTTGGTGAGCTTATTCCCAGCGATTCCGAGTGGCGGCGACGGCTCCGGGGACCGTACCCGGCCTCTTGCCGACCGCATGCGTCCGCGGACGCTCGATGAGTTTGTTGGCCAGGAGCATCTGGTTGCGCCCGGGAAGCCGTTGCGCACCCAGCTGGAGCGCGACGATATTGGCTCGCTCATCTTCTGGGGCCCGCCGGGGACGGGCAAGACCACTCTGGCAAAGATCATCGCGAGCATGACGAAAGCGGAGTTCATTGAGTTTTCCGCCGTGCTGACCGGCATCAAGGAAATCAAGCAGGTCATGGCCGATGCCGAACGGGCGCGGCAGTATGGCACGCGCACTATCGTCTTCATCGACGAGATTCACCGCTTCAACAAGGCGCAACAGGACGCGTTCCTGCCCCACGTCGAAAAGGGCAATATTCGCCTGATCGGCGCGACCACGGAGAATCCTTCTTTCGAGATCATCTCGGCGCTCCTGTCGCGCAGCCGCGTCTATGTGCTCAAGCCGCTGACCGAGGAGCAAGTCGTGCTGCTGCTCAAGCGGGCGCTGGCCGATGAAGATCGCGGGCTGGGAGCGATGAAGCTCCGAGCATCCGATGCGGTCTTGGCCAAGATCGCCGCTTATTCTAGCGGCGACGCCCGCAGTGCCTACAACGTTCTCGAAGTCGCCGCCACACTCGCGCGCGGAAGCTCCGCCACAGAAGTTGGAGCCGAGATCACGGATGCCATGATCCACGACGCACTGCAGAAGCGCGTGCTGCTCTACGACAAAGGCGGCGAAGAGCACTACAATCTCATCTCCGCATTACATAAATCGGTGCGCAACAGCGATCCCGATGCTTCGCTCTATTGGCTAGGCCGCATGCTCGAAGCTGGAGAAGATCCTTTGTACATCGCTCGGCGCGTGGTCCGCATGGCGGTCGAAGACATCGGCCTCGCCGAGCCGAACGCGCTGGCGCTCTGCATGGCGGCGCGCGACGCCGTCGATTTCATCGGCATGCCCGAGGGCAATCTCGCGTTGGCCCAGGCCGTCGTCTATCTCGCGCTCGCGCCCAAATCGAATGCGTTGTACACCGCCTACGCCGAGGTTCAGCAGGATGTTGAGGCGACTGCGGCAGAATCCGTCCCCCTGCATTTGCGAAACGCGCCCACCGGATTGATGAAGGGCCTCGGATACGGTCAGGGCTATCAGTATGCGCACGACGTCGAAGGCAAAATCGCCGACATGCAATGCCTGCCGGACAATCTACGCGATCGGAGTTACTACCATCCCACCAACGAAGGCGTCGAAAAACGAATTCGCGAGCGCATGGAGGAGATCAAGCGGCGCCGGTCGCAAGCCGGTAAGTCTGATTTCCCCGATTCGGGAAAATTTAAAGAAGATTGACAGTTTTTTCGAGTCAAAAAAAACCCTCATTCTGCGCAAAATCCGGAAAACAAAGGGCCGGAATTTTTCTTGCCTCCTAGATCTATGGTTCTTAAGGTAGTGCAGGCAAAATATTGGAAACATGGAGGTTATGATTGACCCCTCCGCGTTCTGTTTTGGCCGGATCCAGTTCCAATTTGGGAATGTGGCACCCGGCACCCGCATGGCTCGGCTAACGGCGGGAACAGATGAGGCAGCCCCTTGAAAGTCCTCAACGCTTTACCGTGCACCTGCGGAGCTTTGCTCCGCCTAGACGGGCGCGGACGCCGGTCGTCCATTAATTTGCCTGGTCGGGAATTAGGCGGCTTTTTTCTGGCTGTCCTTCAGAAGGCCCAGGCGTACCAGGCTTTCGGCGGTGGCGACGATGGAGTCCTCGTTCGAACGGGACTCCCAGGCTAGCAAGCGCTTGGCCTTTTCGTTGGTGGCGTTCTTGGGCTTGCCCAGTTCGGGCAGAATCAGCTTTATAGCCGGGTCACGCAGCGCGGCAATGCGTACCAGCCAGTTGGGCAGTTCCCGGGTTGGAACCCTTTTGGCAGACGCGCCCATGCGGCTCTTCAGCACCTTGGCGATGTCGAGCATCGACATGAAATCGCCTGCGACGGCGAGGAAGCGTTCGCCCTTAGCGGCGGGATGAGTCATGGCGCGGATGTGCAGGTCGGCGACGTCACGCACATCGACGACGCCGAAATACAGCCGCGGTACACCGGGTATGGCGCCATCCATCAGGCGCTGCACCAAAAGGATGGAGGTTGAATAGTCGGGCCCCAGGACCGGTCCGAAAACGCCCACCGGATTGACGACAGAAAGCTCGAGACCGCCGCCTTGGTTGGCGATGAAATCCCAAGCCGCGCCTTCGGCCAAGGTCTTCGATTTCACGTAGGCGTACACCCCGTCGCCATTAAGGTCCGTCCAGTCGGTTTCGTTGAATGGTGTTTTGCGGGGCGGGTGCCCATAGCCGATCGCCGCAAATGAGGAGGTCAGCACCACGCGCTTGACGCCGGCGTCGCGCGCCGCACGCAGTACGCGGAGGGTCCCTTCGCGCGCGGGCACGATCAGTTCGTCCTCGCGCTTGGGCATGTTCGGGGGGAGGGGTGATGCCACGTGCAACACGTACTCGCAGCCGGCGACAGCTTGCGGCCAGCCTGCGTCGTTTTCGAGATTGGTGGCGAAGAAGGACAAGCGATCACCCGGCTTGGCGCCTCCTTCCTTCAGCATGGCACGTACTTCGCCCTCGCGCTTCAGATTCCGCACCGTTGTGCGGACATGATGGCCCGTGGCCAGAAGCTGAAGGATGCAATGACTGCCAATGAAACCCGAGCCGCCGGTCACGAGAATTGTGCTCATCGCAGTTTTAGATTCCAGCTGTCCTCAAAAGTTTCGCGGGTTTCGTCAACCCGTTTGAGGCAGTCACGGATTTGCGCTGATTTTCACTGATCACCAAAGTAGAAAGCCCTTGGCTCCTAAAGACCCACCCAAGCAATAGCTTGGGTGGGGCACCCTTAGGAGTTTGGCGATTCACGGATTGGCGGACTAGAGTGTTCGCCCTACCACGCGCTTGACGGGCGGGGGCGTCCGTCCTCCATAACCCGTTCAATTTCAGGGCTTCTTCTGCTGTGCTGGTTGCTCCTTTTCGGCTTCGGCGATGAGTTTGCGGAACTCGGCCACGGCGGGGACGTTCGGCGACTTTAGCGAGTCTTTGGCGATGTAGCGCCAGGTCGCCGCGTTGTCCAGGGGATATTCGACTTTGCCGCGATAGACTTCGAACATGTCGTCGGAGGGGCCGATCTCCGTGCTGGGATGCGGTGCGTTGATGGTAGGCCCGTTGGTGAGCGGAGGCGGCGTCCCATGCTGCGCCCCTATGCGTATGCCTTGATCGGATGGGTCCAAGATCACGGGACGGTTGTCGGGAGTGCTAATGGTTGGGCTTACCGTTTTTCCCGTGCCCCGTCGGACTGAGATGACGAGATCAGCGGTGAGTGGTTCCATCGCCAGCCTGAGGCGTCCCCAGTCCATGATGGCTCGTTCGACATCTTGCCGGGCAACCCAATTCGCGTTGGGATTTTGCGGCGAGACGCCTGCGTCGGGATTGATGACAATGAGAACGGTCTGAGCTTTCAGAACGTAGTCGGGCAGAATGACTTTTTTCTTATCTTTAGCGCCTGCCAGCGGAACTGCAAGAAGAATCAGCGCGAGGAAGCGTGCTCTGCGAAGGGACATAAATCAACCTCCGGCGGTGCTTAAATCGTACCCTAAACCCACCTCTGATTCATCTTCGAATGTTGACGCGGTCGTCCAGTTGTTCCCGTCACAATGCGTTAACCACATAGGACACGAAAGCTCACAAAGGAGGGCATTTTTGGCTTCAATAAGTGAATCGAAAGGTCCCCGGAGGTCATCTTATTGGCAAGCGTAAGTTATTGTTTTAGCTGTCACTTATTGACGCCAAGGGGAAACGTAGTATGGCTACCATTCCGCGAGCAGAGGCAACAAGTTTAGGCGGCGTCCGGCAACTGCCTTTCGAACAGGTGGAGGATTTGCTGAAGCTGCAGAAGGCAGCGCAGAAAATCAATTCGATCCTCGATCTGGATCAACTGATCGACAAAGTGGTGAACGATGTGGCGCGGTCATTCGGATGCGTCGAGGCCAGTATCTACCTGCACGACGAGCAGCGGGCAGAGATGGTTTTGGCCGGCGTATGGGGATGCACCATGTACGACAAAGGTCAGAGATTGAAGATCGGCAAAGAAGGTATGGTGGGCTACGTTGCGGCGACGGGCCAGATGCGCTATGCGCCCGACGTGAGGAAAGATCAGTACTACATGGGATGCGAGCAGTCCACGCTTTCCGAGGTCGCGATCCCGTTGCATGTCGATGGAAAACTGATTGGCGTGTTCACGGCTTCGCATCCCGAGCTGGACGCGTTTCCTGCAGAGCAACTACGGCTCTTGCAGGGGCTGTGCAACTATGTGGCAGTCGCGATTCACAATGCGCGCCGATTCCAGCAGGAACGGAGCGAGCGTGAGCAGATGAGCCGTGAAGCCAATGAGGCGCGCAAGATTCAGGAGGCTTTGCTGCCGCGGTGTTCTCCTTACATCCCGGGCTTCGCCGTAACTGGGCTTTCTACTCCGGCTGGTGCGGTAGGGGGAGATTGGTACGATTTCATTCCGTTCGACGATGGCCGCTGGGGATTGGTGCTGGCCGACGTTTCGGGAAAAGGCATGGCGGCTGCTCTTCTAATGTCAGCAACTCGTGGCATGTTACGTTCCCTGGCGACTGCGTGCTGCCCCAGCGAAGTGTTGAACAAGCTGAATCAGTTGTTGGTCAACGACTTTCCTTCCGGCCGATTCGTCACCATGTTGTATGCGGTTCTCGATCCCGCCGGGCGGACTCTGAGGTTCGCGAGTGCCGGGCACTTGCGTCCGCTTTTGATCGAGAATTCTCATGCGCGCTTCCTTGAAACGGAGCGGGGATTGCCGCTCGGAATCGGAGCTGGAGACTACTCCGAGGCTCAAGTGGAATTGCCTGAAGGATCGCGTCTGCTGTTCTACAGCGACGGCATTACGGAAGCGACGAATCTGGAAGAGGACGAGTACGGTGCAGAGCGCCTGGAGAAACATTTTCAGCGGACAGATGCTTCCCCGGAAAGTATTCTCGAAGACGTGAGGACGTTCGTCAACGGGGCTGGTTTGCTCGATGACGCGACCGTCATTCTGGTTAAGGCGTAGCTTAATTGGTTACGCGACATTCCTCCTTTGTGTACCTTGGCATCCTTTGAGATTGATGAAGTTCAAATGCTGTAACCACAAAGGACACGAAGGCAGGAACTGCACACCGGTTAGGCAAAGCGGGCTTTGTGCTCTTTCAGGATGCAGCTGTCCATGATCACGAAAATTCCTGCCTGCCGCGCTTTGTCTGCGGCCTTCTCGTTGACGACTTCTTCCTGCATCCAAATAGCTGGAACCTTGAGCCGGATCGCCTGATCCACGACCTCCTCGACGAATTCGGGCCGGCGGAAGATATTCACGATATCGATCTTCTCGGGAACATCGAGCAAAGTTGCAAAAGCGTTCTCGCCAAGAGCCTCTTTAATCTCCGGGTTGACTGGAATGATGCGATAGCCGTTCATCTGCATGTACGCAGAAACTCCGTGACTCGGGCGGAGGGGGCTGTTGGAGAGACCGACCACGGCAATCGTTTTGGAGCGCTTGAGAAGGTCTGCGACGGGATCAGGTTGGGGCGACGAAGACATAGCAAAGAAATTGTAGCGAGGGTGAGCAAGGGAAGCCAATTCTTGAACTACTGGAAATTTTGGTGCATGCACAGGCGCCAGGGATCCGCGGATGCTCTAGTCACTCTTGGTCACGTCCAGTTTCTGCCTGAACATTCTGAGCGCTATCTTGCGCACGGTGTCTGACACTTCTTTGTTGCCTGCCAGGTTCTTAAGGTCTCCGGTTAGAAGATGCTTTACCAAGCCGAGAGAAACGTCGATGGGCGTTCGGGGATTGAAGGTCAGGTTACGCAGGATTGCGTATTGCTTCATGAAGCGCCGCTTCATCGAAATGCCGCGAAGCACGGCCTCGAGCACATTCTTTTGGTTGGCAAACTTTTCGACTTCGCTGTCGGTAAGCTTGGGCGATTCGAGCACTGCCAAGGCTACGATTTTTGTCCCGTCGCGAATGAGGAGCGACCGTTCTTCCTTGGTCCCTTTCATGGCCAGCTGAATGCGCCCGGTGATACCCAGCTTGGAGATTTTCTGCAGAGCGCTGCCCCGTTGTTCTTCGGCGCTCAGATAAGCCTTCTTCACGGACGGCGCTTTTCGGGCGGCCGTGGCTGCGCCTTGCGCTGTGCTTGAAGCGACCGCTTCGGTTTTCGCTTCGGCAGGCGCTGTATCGGGAACCGTCGCAGCATCGGCAAGGAGTTCCTCTATCCCGCCGATCGGCTGGAACGGTTTGTTGCCTTCAGCGGAGATTTCTCCGGCATGCTCGGTCAAGTATGCGGCGGTCACTTCGTCCGGAATTTCGTCTGTGCCGGTTTCAGGGCTGGCTTCATTGGGAATCTCTGGCGGCGCAACAGCCGCTGCCGGCGCGGATTCGGGAAAAGCTGGCGCGGGCTCAGGTTGGCATGTGGTTGGCGCTCCGAAAGAGGCAAGCTTCTCGTCGATAGCCGAGGATTGAGCTGGGTTCAAGTGCGGGTTGGAGCTGAGTGCGCTCAGAATGGTTTGGGACTGGCTGATGCGCGGGCTCTTGACCAGGGTTTCCAGCATGTAACGAGAAGCCGCGGCGGCGAGTTCGGCCAGCGATGTCTCTGGGACCGAGGGGTTCTCCAGCAATGCGGGAAGCAACGTTGGCCGAAGATTTCCTGGGGTGATCAGGTAGGTCAGCACCTCTTTGGGGGTTCGCGGATCGGCTGCGGCTTTCAGGGAAGAGGTCTCGTCCCATCCCGCCAGCGTGAGGCGGGCACGCTCGGCGAAGATTTTGGTCTGAGTTGCCAGGTAAACCAGGATTTCGAGCATCTCCTGAGGCGGAACGGAGAGCGCGCCTCGGGCGGCGGTTTGCATCACGTTCGAGTTGGCCCCCGAGGAGCGGATGACATCGATCATGCGTGGCATAGGTGTTGGCGGGCTCCGAAAATTCTGTACATTACAGGATCAGGCTGAAGAGGGTCGTTTTGCCAGCGTTTTTGTGGGAGGTAACGTTACGAAAGGCACCGGATGGGATTTGGTTATTCGGAGCGTTTTTCAGGTATCGTGTGGCCCAAACCCACTTGTCATCCCGAGCGCCAGCGCGAGATCCAGGTGCTTGCCGGCGCTGATATACCGGTCGTACGAGCAAGCACCTGGATCCCTTGCTGGCGCTCGGGATGACAGTTGTTAGGGGGGAATGCCGCGGATGTGAAACTGGTCTAGCCGGACGCAACCACATTTTCCAGTTCGATGACGGCTCGTTCCAGTTCGCGGATCAGGGGGCTTGATTTCCTGCGCTGGAATTCATCCAGCAAGGCCCTGTAGTACCACAGCGTACCGTCACGTTTTCCATGAAAGCGCTCCCAGACTCGGTCGCCAATCTCGCGATAGGCGGCGACGATGGAGCGGACGTTGTGCAGTTTGTCGGCGGCGGAAACCAACCGAGTGTCGGCGTCGGCAGTTCGTAGATGCGCGATGTAGTCTTCCTTGCGTTGCCGCCACGGTGGTTTGGGATCGAGATCGGTGTCGGTGCAGCCATCCACGACGTGAGCCACGCGCTTGCCAAAGCGGCGACGAATTTCCCGAAGCATGGGCGCGCCGCCACAGTCTTCCACTACATCGTGCAAAAGCGCGGCAATGGCAAGGTCTTCATCCCCGCCGACTTCGAGCACCAGGCCCGCGACACTCAAGAGATGCGCGACATAGGGGACGGCTGTGCCCTTGCGGTGCTGGCCCGCGTGCTTGCGGGTGGCAAACAACAGCGCGTGCTCGAAGCGACGTCCAAGAGGAGTGACCGTTTGGCTTTTGAGTTTCATCGTGCGGCCTGCCTACTTCACATTGTCAATCAGGACTACGTCACTGTTGATTGCGCCGCGCGCCAGGAACAGTTGCTTGCCGTCATCGGACCAGGCGAAATTGAAGATTGTACCCTCGGTGAAGTTTGTGATCTGCTTGGGCGGGCGGCCGTCGAGGGTGCGGCTCATCAGGTTCGAAACCCCATTTCGGTTATCCACGTACAACAATGCTTTGCTATCTGGAGACCACCCATACGCGGCGTCAACCTGGTAGGAAAGCTTGGCTGGCTCGCCGCCCTCAATGGGCATATAGGCGATCTCAAATCGGCCTGCGGCTTCGTCGAAAGCGTAAATTGCGACCCACTTTCCGTCGGGAGAGATTGTCGGATTGGTGGCAGTACGTTCGATGAGCGGCTGAGGCGTACCTCCGTTGAGCGGCTGCTTCAAGGTCCGCAGTTTCCCGGCGGAATCGGATTGATACAGCAGCCACTTTCCGTCGCGTGTGATCTGCGGGGTGAAGTCGGCATTTCCGTTGGTAAGCTGTCTTGGGCTGCTGCCGTCAATATTCATGCTCCAGATATTTCGGTGACTGTTGCGGTCGGAAGAAAAAACGACGATTCGGCCATCGGCAGAAACGGCTGGACCGGTGTTATTGCCCGCATTCGTCGTCAGCTGCGCAGGGTTGCTGCCGTCCGCGCTCATGCTCCAAATATCGCTGTGTCCGGCAGCGTTTGAGGTGTAGAGAACGCCACCGTTCGGCAGAGAGACAACGCCGTTTAGACCTTCGCCGGTCCCACTTCCGAATGTAAGGCGGCGGGCAGCATTGGCATCGCCTTGCGGAGCAACCCAAATCGAAGAAGAGATTTCGCTCTGAACGGTGACCAGGGCGCTCGAATCGCCCGTCAGACTCACTCCGAAATAACGGTTCAAATCGTTGGTGATGCGGCGCGCCTGGCCGCTGGGATAAGCGACACACCAGAGCTGTGGCGCAAGGCCGGAACTTTGATCGGACGCATCGAGGACGAGCCCGTTGCCGTCCCCCAGCCAGGCAACGCGGCCAGAACTGGACCACTTATTATTCGAAATTGTTTTTTCCGCTCCGCCTGCCACCGGCACACCCACCAAGCTCCAGCCAGCGGCACCCATGCCCTCGGAGGCGAGCGTGGCGATAGTGCGACCGTCGGGCGACCAGCCGGGGCCGGCACTGTTGCCGAACCAGGACGAGGCGTACCTCGTAGGAAGTTTACGGCTGGCCACCACGTGCTGATCGGACCCATCCGCCTTAGCCACCGTTAGATCATCCGTGCCTTTCGGCGGGTAGAAGCGGGCGAAGGCGATCTGGCTGCCGTCGGGCGAAATGGCGACGGGATCGTCGACGTCTTCGACCAACTTTCGCGTAGGTCCCCCCAGCACCGGGACCTGGTAGAGAAGTGCCTGGGATTCGTTCTTGGCCGCGGTGACGTAGTAGACGTAGTTGCCATCGCCAGAGAAGGTCACGCCAAAGTACAGCACTTCCGCCGGAGGAACAATCTGTACGTTGTTTGCCGTCGTCACCTGGCGTACCCAGAGACTCTGTTTTCCGGCGTCTTCGATTACATGGACAACGTATTTACCATCGGGGGAGATGGCGGCCATGCGGGATTTGCCGGTATTCGTCAAGCGCGTGAGGTGGATATTTTGGAAGGCGGCCGCTGCGGGGTTGGGGGCTCGTCCGGCGAACTTGTAGATGGCGAAACCTGCAGCTGCCGCTAACGCGATCGCGAGACTTACGATCAGTATTTTCTTGCTTCCGTTTTCCCGGCTGGTTGTAACTTGCGCGCTCGGTCCGGAAACGTGGGCGGGATCGGTCGGATGCTTTCCGCTCGGCTGAGGCGCGACCGGAGGCTGAGCCGGAGCGGCTTCGTCTGTTTGTTGATGGGCAGAACGCCGGCCGGAACTGCTGTCTCTTTGCAATCGCTTCAGGTCGCCGCGCATTTCGGAAGCGTGCTGGTATCGAAGATCGCGATCTTTCTCCAGCGCTTTGTTGATGATCTCTTCCAACCGGGGCGGGAGGTCGGGATTGAGGCGAGCGGGCGCGGGCGGTATACGATTCAGGATGGCGTCGAAGATCATCGCCGAGGTGTCACCGCGAAACGGCAGCGTGCCGGTCGCCATTTCATACAAAACCGCTCCGAAGGAAAACAGGTCGGTGCGGGCATCCAGTTCTTTTCCCTTGGCCTGCTCCGGCGACATGTACGCTACGGTCCCGATGGCGATTCCGGGACTGGTCAGATAATCGATGCTCGCTGCGGCGGCGGTTGCTTCGGCTGGGCTTGCCTCGGTGGATTTGCCCGTCACCGGAGTAAGTTTCGCCAGGCCGAAATCGAGAATCTTTGCGTGTCCTCGCTTGGTGACGAATAGATTGGCTGGCTTGATATCGCGATGAACAATGCCCTCAGTGTGCGCCGCGTCGAGCGCGTCCGCAATCTCAATTGCTAACGACAGCAGGACCTCGGTATCCAGCGGCTGCCCCGCGATGCGGTGTTTCAGCGTCACGCCGTCGAGATATTCCATCACGATGAAGGTCTGACCATTCTGCTCATCGATCTCGTGAATAGTGCAGATATTCGGGTGATTCAGGGCGGAGGCGGCTTTGGCCTCGCGTTGGAAACGGCTCAGAGCTTGGGGATCCTTGGCTACATCATCGGGCAGAAACTTGAGGGCTACAAAACGGCCGAGCTTGATGTCTTCGGCTTTGTAGACGACGCCCATGCCTCCGCCGCCTAACTTCTCGAGAATGCGGTAGTGCGAAATTGTTTGGTTCAGCAGTTGGCTCTTACCTCAAGGATGGAATGTTAGCAGCAGGCAGGAATAAAGGCGACCCTGAAACTCTAGGGCTGCCGCAACTCCGCTTGGATTGCGCACAAACTCATCCTCGGTCATTCCGAGGAGCGGAGCGACGAGGAATCTGGGTTTTCGCCGGACACTTAATGAACCCAGATCCCTCGCTTTGCTCGGGAGGACACAACTGGGAGTTCATTATCAATCTCTGCCGACTTTGCTCAGCGGGACAGCCGGGGGGTGGCTGTCTCCACGTGATTCTAGGCTTGCCTTTCTCCGCGGCGCATTTGCAGATAGGCGCGGATGAACGGCTGCAGGTCGCCGTCGATCACGCGATCCACGTCGCCGACTTCCATCTTGGTGCGATGATCTTTGATAAGGCGGTAGGGTTGCAAGGTGTAAGAACGTATCTGCGAGCCGAAGTCGATGTCTAGTTTTGAGTCTTCAATCTTCTTCGTAGCAGCGCGCTTCTTTTCCAGTTCGTTTTCGTAAAGCTTCGACCGGAGCATGCTCATAGCGCGGTCTTTATTCTTGTGCTGCGAGCGCTCGTTCTGGCAGGCGGCCACAATCCCAGTGGGAATGTGGGTGATGCGGACGGCGGAGTCGGTGGTATTGACGTGCTGCCCGCCCTTGCCGCTGGAGCGGTAGGTGTCGATGCGCAAGTCTTCGGGCTTGATGACGATGTCGATGCTGTCGTCAATTTCCGGCGAGACGAAGACGCTGGCGAACGATGTGTGGCGGCGTTTGGCTTGATCAAAGGGGGAAATACGCACCAACCGATGCACTCCAATTTCGCTGCTCAGCAAGCCGAATGCGTATTGGCCGTTGACCGCGAAAGTCGCGGATTTCAAGCCCGCCTCTTCGCCAGGTTGGTAGTCGTAGAGTACGGTCTCGAAATCCTGACGCTCGGCCCAGCGCAAATACATGCGTAGCAGCATGTCGGCCCAGTCCTGCGATTCCGTTCCTCCAGCACCGGGATGGATCGTCACGATGGCATTGCGAGCATCATTTTCGCCCCCGAGTAGGGTCTCGGTCTCCAGGCGGTCGACCAGTTGGCGAAGAGAGTCGATTTCGCGGCGCAGATCCCCATCTACACTCTCGCCTTCCCGAGCCAGGTCAAAGTAGGCGGAAATGTCGTCGCCATGGCGGATGAGGTTGGCTTCGTTGGCCAACATGTCTTCCAGGCGCTTTTTCTCGCGCATGACCTGCTGGGATTTTTGTGGATTCGACCAGAGGGTGGAATCGGAGGCTTGCTTTTCGATCTCGGTCAGACGTTGGCGCAGGTTGCCAGCGTCAAAGATACTCCCGAAGTTCGCGAACTTTGTCTTTCAGGGGTGCGTATTCTTTTTCCAGCTCTTCGACCATGATGTTGTCCTCTTGAAATTCCCACGGGGAGACGTTGCCAGCAACGTCTCTACCGGCACGCGGCTGGCTGTAGAAACGTAGCTTGCACTTTTCCCTTTATTTGCGACGCAACAGCCGCATGAATACCGCTGCTACGGAAATTATCGCACACAGATAGGCAAACCAGTCGCCGTGACGGGTATAGAAGGTGGTCGCGCTAATGAGGCCATATGGCGCCCGCAGCACGGTGCGCGTCTTGCGTGGGGCACTGCTCATAATTCGTCCATTGGGATCGATTCCAGCGGTGCGTCCGGTATTGGTATCAAGCAGCAGCCACCGGTTGTTCTCGACGGCACGCATGCGGGACTGCTTGAGATGTTGGGCGTAGGCTCCGCTGTCACCGTACCAGCCGTCGTTGGAAATGTTCACCAGAACTTGCGCTCCGTTGTTGGCAAACTGCCGGATATCATCGGGGAAGATGGATTCGTAGCAGATGAAGACGCCGAACTCAGTGCCGCCGGCATCGAGTGGGGTGCGTGAGATGCCTCGGGAAAAATCTCCAACTTCCTTGGTCAGACCTCCAGCGAAGGAAAATATTTGTTTAAAGGGAACGTATTCGCCGAACGGAACGAGATGAATTTTGTCGTAGCGTGAAACCCATTCGCCACTCGAGCTAACGAGCGCCGCCGAGTTGTAGATTTCCGTGGCCTGGTCTGGGGTCGTGCTGGCGTTGCGGATCCCAATGCCGCCAGTGAGGAGCCACGCACCCGATCGGCGTGCGACATTGCTGACGGCATCGCGGAAAACCGGATCACTGGTGTAGAACGGTGCGGGAGATTCCGGCCACACGATCAAATCAGGATGCGGAGCACCATGGAAATCGAGACTGATTTCCGTCAAGTCGCGCAGAGTGGCGTTGAAATACTGCTTTGTCCAATCGGAACCTTCGAGAATTGGCACATTGGCCTGGACCAGGATCGCGTCGTGGCCGGCGGGAAGTGCGGGAGCGGGAACCAAACTTCCTGCCTGCAAAATTAGTGCGGCGGCGACGCTCGCAAGCAAGAGCCGGCTACGCTTTTCACGTTGCACCAAAAAGGTAACAGCGAAAGCCGCATTCACCAGCATGATCTCGAATGACAGCCCGTAAACGCCCGTGACTGAGGCAATGCGAGCCAGCGAAATGTTGTCTACCTGGGTCGTGCCCAGCAGTCCCCAGGGGAATCCAGTGATGCGGGTTCGGGCTAGTTCAACGGCCACCCACACGACCGGTGAGAGCAGCAGCGCTCGCAGGTTGGTTGGACCGCTGCCCGCTAGCAGACTCACGAACAGTCCGAAGACGCCGTGGTAAATCGCAAGATAGAGGCAGAACAGAAGCAGAATCACGATTCCAAGGGGTGTGCTGACCCCGCCATATTGGTGCATGACGCTGTAAATCCAATAGCAGGTCCCGGCATACCACAGAATTCCGCACGCATACGCTAACAAGAAAGCCTGCAGGGGGCTGGCGGGCAGCAGCTTGATTCCTGCTCGCAGTTGCAGCGTTTGCGCCTGACGAGCCCGCAAAATTGCGATCAAGAGCGGCGTGATCGCGACCCAGCAGAGCATGTAGAGATTGGGGAGCGGAAAGATCAGAATCTGCAGGACAGCCGAGAGCAGAACCAGCATCCAGGCACGTTTGTGAATCTGGGACACATCAGCAGGATAACAAACGAGGCTTCAAGCTTCAGGCTTCGGGTTTGCACTTACTCTGCTTCTGAGAAACTCGACGATTTCCGGTGTCACGTACTCCGGCGGGTGAATCTCGAAGATCGGACAACCTGCAACAGGTTTCAGCGAAATGCCGGTCCAAGCCGCTTTGCCGCCATCTTTAGTTTTCGGAGTGTGCAAGATAACCGCATCGGCTTGGTCGAGAAATTCCTGGGCTGATCGTTTGAAATCTGCAGTGGCCGGATCGAGGATTGTCAGGTAAAGATCCGGACGGACAAACTTCAGGATGCTGTTCGATTCCAAGATTACATTCTCTGATTCGGCGAGTTTGCGGCGGATGGTTGGGATGGCTTCCGCGAGACGCCCTTGTTCGGTGCGCACCCACCAGGCACGCTCCGCCCCCGCGAGGAGGAAGCGCGAGGTGTCGGATTCCCCAGAACGATCTTTCTCTTCCGAGATCGCCCAACTGTGGTCATCGGTGGCGCAGTGGCAGGATTCGCCGTTGAGCGAACAGACTCCGTGTCCGTATTGCGTAATCTTTAGCGCGGTCCAGTGGTAGTCGGGCAATGCGGCAATCAGACCAGCGACTACGCTGGTCTTGCCTACGCTGCGCGAATGCCCGCCGATCACGACGATTGACATGGGAATCCGATTCCGCGGGCGAGGGCACCCGCGCCACACGAGCCGCTACTCTTTTCTGGCCAAGCGTGCCAGCACTGCGAGTCCCTTCAAGTATTCGCGAACGGGCTTCGCCGGGGTTCCCCAGAACGCGATTCCCTTCCCTCGCAGAACTTTGTTTGGCAAAACGCCACCCTGTCCTCCCAGCATGACTCCTTCTTCGATGCGGGCGTGTTCGCCGATGCCAACCTGACCGCCGAGAACTACGTTCTTCTCGATAGTGATGCTGCCGGAAAGCCCGGTTTGCGCGGCGATCACAACGTCTTCTCCGATTTGGCAGTTATGGCCAATGTGCACCAGGTTGTCGATTTTTGCGCCCCGGCCGATTCGGGTAACGTCCAGGGCTCCGCGATCAAGGGTTGTATTGGCGCCGATCTCAACGTCATCTTCAATCTCAAGCCGTCCGATTTGAGGAAACTTTTCATAACGGCCTGTCACCGGATCGCGCACGTAACCGAAGCCGTCGCTGCCGAGTACGGCGCCTGCATGAACGATCACGCGATTCCCGAGGCGCACCCCTGGGTAGACAGTGACATTCGCATAGAGATCGCAGTTGCGTCCGATGCTTACTCTCGCGCCGATCACGCTGCCGGCCCCGATTCGCGTGCTCTCTCCGATGTACGCGTCTTCGCCGACGACGACGTGGTCTTCGATCGTCACACCCTCAGCGAGTTGTGCACTGGGATGGACAATTGCGCTGGGGTGGATCCCACGCTTCCGCTCCGGGGCCGGACAAAGAAGTTGTGCAGCCCGGGCAAAAGCCAACCGCGGTTGTGTTGCAAGAAGCAGCGGCTTAGGGTTCGTTTTTCCGGCTGCGAAATCGCCGGCGATTACGGCGGAAGCCTGTGATTCGAGAGCTAAGCGA
>Ga0210396_10003409_pt1 | contig 15837 bp, 15 predicted proteins | sample IncBWH17OmetaG_FD_155466 | JGI IMG/M metagenome (GOLD analysis project Ga0210396, IMG submission 155466) | Forest soil microbial communities from Barre Woods Harvard Forest LTER site, Petersham, Massachusetts, United States - Inc-BW-H-17-O ... | reverse complement strand
GCAATTCCTGTCCTGGCTCACCAACACCGAACTGTTCTCGCCGGAGCTCTATTTTCTCTCCAAGCTGCCGGCCGAGATCGATTTCGGCGAAACCAGCGCAGTCGTGATCATGGCGCTGACGCTCTCCTTCCTCGCCACGCTGTATCCATCGTGGCGTGCCGCCCGCCTCGACCCTGTCGACGCGCTGCGGTACGAGTGAGGGCACGATGGAGCATGGGGCGGAAGATGTACCGGTCGTCTATCTCCACGAGATAAAGCGGCAGTACACCCAGGGGGCGACGACGCTGACCATTCTCAGCGGCGCCAAGCTGGCGCTGTGGGCGGGGCAGTCGGTCGCGCTGGTGGCGCCGTCGGGCGCGGGTAAATCGACGCTCTTGCATATCGCCGGCCTGCTGGAGAGCCCCGACGACGGCGAAGTGTATGTCGGCGGCGCGGCAACCTCGGGCCTCACGGATATCGAGCGAACCCAGATCCGCCGCACCGACATCGGCTTCGTCTATCAATCGCACCGGCTGCTGCCGGAATTCTCCGCGCTCGAAAACGTCATGCTGCCGCAGATGATCCGCGGCCTCAAGCGCCGCGAGACCGTCAAGCGCGCCACCGAAATCCTGGCCTATCTCGGTCTCGGCGATCGCATCAAACATCGCCCGGCCGAATTGTCCGGCGGCGAGCAGCAGCGGGTGGCGATCGCGCGCGCGGTCGCCAATGCACCGCGGGTGCTGCTCGCGGACGAGCCGACCGGCAATCTCGATCCGCACACCGCCGACCATGTGTTCGGGGCGCTGATGCAACTGGTCAAGGCGACGCGGGTGGCGATGCTGATCGCGACCCATAACATGGAACTGGCCGGCCGGATGGACCGGCGGGTGTCGCTGGTGGACGGCAAGGTCGTCGAGCTGGATTAGCGGGACAGATTCGCCGGTGGCGGCCGTGCTGTCGCGCCTTCCCGCCGATGTACTGGATCGATTTGACTGTGGCAGACTTCCGGACTGGAAAACGAACCGACTCCGGCGCATAATCGCTGGATGGAGCCTCAGGACCCCCAAGGATTTGCAATCTCGTGGTGGTTTGCCGCCGTGGCGGCAATCGTGACGGCCTCCATGCTGGCCTACGTCGCCCACGACGACCTCGGCCTCACGCGTCAGGAGATTCGTACTCCCTCGCTGATCGTCGCCGCCATTATCGGGCTGCTGGTAGTGACGGAATATTTCGGCAAGAGGCTTCGGAAGCCTAAATAACTCCATCGCCAACGCCCGAGAGACCCCACCAACATGGCGGCGCTCACTAACACCGAGCCGGTATTAACCAAGCGGTTTTTTTGGAGGTCAGTGGTCAAACGGTACCCGTTGGGTAGTGGGTCAGTTTGAGTGTGGCAAAAAAATAAGTCTTGTTTCGGAAATTTTTTGATCCGAAATCGGTTTATTAGTCGATGTTCGAAGTGATACTTGCAAAACGGGGCCGATCTAGATGGTGGTGGCGGGTTCAGGACCCGTCCGGAAAAGCCATTATGACTGGATGGGAAAACAGCCGCTCAGAGGCTAAATATCAGGGGGAGCGCGCGCTGTTCCTGCTCTTGATGACCACAGGCAGAATTTATGGCCCACCCCAAACGCCCTAGCGACCCAACCTCGCTAAATCGATCATCGATAGAGCGGACGGGGCAAAGCCAGACCGCGATCCCACGCCAGAGGAACAGGGCAAGGTCCCGGCGGTGGGAGCTAGCGAACTCAAGCCCGAACATAATTTCGTGGTTCGCCAGTACATGATTGGCAAGGGGCATTCCGTCAGCGTTCTGTGGCGCGGCGGGGAACTCGACACAATCTTTGGTTTTGATAAGGAGGCTGACGCGCTGGAATGGATCAGGGAGAATCGCAGGCGTGGCTTTTGAAAAGTCGCGCGTTATCGGCGAATGCCCGTCAGTAATAAGGAGGGAAATTGTTCTAATTTTCCCTCCAAAATATCGAACGAGATTTTTGCCGATTCTAGCGCCTGTTTTAACGTCCTTTCTTGAGGGTCTAAATTTTGCACGCTGCCGACCATCAAGGCCAAGCCGGTTGCGGGGCGCTGACTCACCCCCATGAGCACACCGCCCCCATGAATTTTCCAGCCCCCTTGCCGCAGGGCAGCTTCTAAATCTGCGGCATAGTCAGGACAGTCCGTGCAGCCGCCTTCGTGCGCGATAGTAACCACATTAGATCCGGGTTGGATTTTCGCGGTGGCACTCAGAGCGGCGCGTTGCTCTTGCGTAAGGCCCCGTGGCTCAACTCGCCTCGCTAGTCGAACTAGGCGCTGTTCTAGGTTATCTATTCGGGCTTTTGCTTGATCTGGCGTCGCCCCGCTGAGCTTATCTTTGTAGTCGTCCCGCTGGCCCCTAATCAGACCAATCTCAGAATCCTTGTTCGAAATAACGCCAGAGTATTTCCAATCCAGCGCCCACCAAATCGCCCCGGCTAGAGCGAGTAGCGCGATCACAAAAGTGGCGGGTGCGCCTGCGATTACTCGCATTTCGCCAACCACGTATTTGATAATCGACTCCATCGCGCGAGCTTAGGCGCAGGTTCCCGTCCGGCGGGAGTCCCGGTCAGACCATCCCCGGAATTAACCAAGGGATTTATTTTGGGCTCATTTCTCGAACTGACCCACTACCACCCCTTGACCTTAGAACAAAACAGGAACAATGTTTCCGGTATGTTCACATATCGGGAGGCGGACATGTTGAAGTTGTTTGTGGAAGAAGCGGCGGCGCTGGCGTCGATTGTGCTGTTTGTCGGGATGATCGCGGTCTGGGCGCAGTTGCTCCCCCAACTCTAACGGGTCGCTCCATCCTTCGAGACGCATCGCTTTTGCGATGCTCCTCTGGATGAGGTTCTTGGACCCTTCATGGCGAGGGGCTTGGCAACGCCATGGGTCTCGAACCATGAGGCTCGTGGGGCGCAGCTTGGGGAAAAGCAGGATGGACGGGGGCAATTGCGCCTTCCACGTGGACACATCCAGCCCCAGGGCTCACCATTGAGGAGCGAGTCGGCCCCAGAGGCCGCCTGGCGCTTCCTCAGGCCCGGTGATTGTTAACGTCCATGACGCAGAAGTCTTCGGCAAATCCCTCCAATGCCGGATTTGTTCACCTCCACGTCCATTCCGCCTATTCGCTGCTGAAGGGGTCGATCAAGATCCAGAAGCTCGGCGAACTGGCCAAGGCGGACCGCCAGCCGGCGCTGGCGCTGACCGACACCGACAACATGTTCGGGGCGCTGGAATTCTCCGACAAGATGGCGGGCTACGGCATCCAGCCGATCATCGGCTGCGAGATCGCGGTCGATTTCGGCGATCAGGACCCGAACGCGCGCAATGCGCTTGCCGCAGGCCCGGCGCGGATCGTGCTGCTGGCGGCGCGAGAGCGCGGTTATCGCAGCCTGATGCGGCTGAATTCGAGGGCGTTCCTGGAAACCCCGACCCATCAGTCCCCGCACATCAAGTTCGAATGGCTGGAGGGCGACGCTGAGGACCTGATTGCGCTGACCGGCGGCCCGGAAGGACCGATCTCGCTGGCGCTCCTTGCCGATCAGGCGGCGCTGGCGGCTGATCGTTGCGACCGGCTGGCGGGCCTGTTCGGTGACCGGTTCTACATCGAGCTGCAGCGCCACGGGCTTGAGAAGGAACGTCGCGTCGAGGCGGCGCTGGTCGATCTGGCCTATGCCAAGGGGCTGCCGCTGGTCGCGGCCAATGAGCCTTATTTCGCGACCACGGATGATTACGAGGCCCATGATGCGCTGCTCTGCATCGCCGGCGGGCGTCTCATCGCCGAGACCGACCGTGATCAGTTGACCCCGGATCACCGGTTCAAGACCCGCGCCGAAATGGCGGTGCTGTTCGCCGATATTCCGGAGGCGCTGGCCTCCACAATCGAGATTGCCGAACGCTGCGCGTTCCGCCCGCTGACTCGCAAGCCGATTCTGCCACGCTTCACGGTGGGCGCGGCCGCCAACATGGCGGACGCGGTCAGCGACGAGGCGGTGGAGTTGCGCCGCCAGGCCGAGGAGGGCTTGACCAACCGGCTCAAAGTTCACGGCCTTGCGCCGGGTGTGTCGGAAGAAGACTATCGGGCGAGGCTCGCCTTCGAAATCGACGTCATCACCCGCATGCAATATCCGGGTTACTTCCTGATCGTCGCGGATTTCATCAAATGGGCGAAGTCCGAAGGCATTCCGGTCGGGCCGGGCCGCGGCTCGGGCGCGGGATCGCTGGTCGCCTATGCCCTGACCATCACCGATCTCGATCCGATCCGGTTCGGCCTGCTGTTCGAACGATTCCTCAATCCTGAACGCGTGTCGATGCCCGACTTCGACATCGACTTTTGCCAGGACCGGCGCGGCGAGGTCATTGACTACGTGCAGCAGCGCTATGGCCGCGATCAGGTGGCGCAGATCATCACCTTCGGCACGCTGCAGGCGCGCGGCGTGCTGCGCGACGTCGGACGCGTGCTGCAGATGCCCTATGGGCAGGTCGACCGGCTGACTAAACTGGTGCCGCAAAACCCCGCAGCCCCGGTGACGCTGGCGGCCGCGATCGCGAGCGAGCCGAAGCTGCAGGCGTTTCGCGACGAGGATGCGGTGGTGGCGCGTGCCTTCGACATCGCGCAGCGTCTGGAAGGCCTGACCCGGCATGCGTCGACCCACGCCGCGGGTATCGTGATCGGCGACCGGCCCTTGAGCGAGCTGGTGCCGCTCTACCGCGATCCGAAATCCGACATGCCGGTGACCCAGTTCAACATGAAATGGGTCGAGCCTGCCGGCCTGGTTAAATTCGACTTCCTCGGCCTGAAGACGCTGACAGTTCTCGATGTCGCGGTAAAACTCCTCAAGCAGCGCGGGGTCCACGTCGATCTGGCGACCCTGCCGCTCGACGATGCTCCCAGTTACCAGATGCTGGCAAAGGGCGATGTGGTCGGCGTGTTCCAGGTTGAAAGTCAGGGCATGCGCCGCGCGCTGGTGGACATGCGGCCCGATCGCTTCGAGGACATCATCGCGCTGGTGGCGCTGTATCGTCCCGGCCCGATGGCGAACATTCCGACCTATTGCGCTCGTAAGCATGGCGACGAAGAGCCGGAATATCTGCATCCCATGCTGGAGCCGATCCTGAAGGAGACCTTCGGCGTCATCATCTATCAGGAACAGGTGATGCAGATCGCGCAGGTCATGGCCGGCTATTCGCTCGGCGAAGCCGACCTGTTGCGGCGCGCGATGGGCAAGAAGATCCGCTCGGAGATGGAAAAGCAGCGCGCCGGCTTCATCGCCGGCTCGGTCAAGAACGGCGTGCCGAAAGGGCAGGCCGACACCATCTTCGAGCTGTTGGCAAAATTCGCCGACTACGGTTTCAACAAGAGCCACGCCGCGGCCTACGCGCTGGTGTCGTACCACACCGCCTATATGAAGGCGCATTACCCGGTCGAATTCCTGGCGGCGTCGATGACGCTCGACCTCAACAACACGGACAAGCTGTCGGAATTTCGCGCCGAGGCGCAACGGCTCGGGATCAAGGTCGAGGCGCCCTCGGTCAATCGCTCCGGCGCCACCTTCGAGGTCAGTGACGGCACCATCTATTACGCGCTGGCGGCCTTGAAGGGCGTCGGCCCGCAAGCGGTCGAACTGATCGTGGCGGCTCGCCGTGACGGGCTGTTCACCTCACTGGCTGATTTCGCCAGCCGCGTTAATCCGCGCGCGATCAACAAGCGCGTCATCGAGAGTTTGGCGGCAGCCGGCGCCTTCGAGACGCTGGATTCCAATCGCGCCCGGGTGTTCGCGGGTTCCGAGGCGATCCTGGCGGCATGCCAGCGCAGCCACGAGGCCGCGACCCTCGGACAGAACGACATGTTCGGCGGCGCCGCCGACGCGCCGACCATCATGCTGCCGCAGGTCGAGCCATGGCTGCCGGCCGACCGGCTGCGGCGTGAATATGACGCGATCGGTTTTTTCCTGTCCGGCCATCCGCTCGATGATTATGCGACCGTGCTCAAACGCCTGCGGGTGCAGTCCTGGGCGGAATTCTCGCGCGCGGTGAAAACCGGCGCGACCGCGGGCAAGGTCGCGGCGACCGTAGTGTCGCGGATGGAGCGGCGCACCAAAACCGGCAACAAAATGGGCATCATCGGGTTGTCGGACCCGACCGGCCATTTCGAAGCGGTGCTGTTTTCCGAAGGGCTTGCCCAGTACCGAGAGGTGCTGGAGCCCGGGGCGGCGGTGCTGCTGCAGCTCGGCGCCGAGTTGCAGGGCGAGGATGTCCGTGCGCGGGTGCTGCACGCCGAGCCGCTGGATGACGCCGCGGCCAAGACCCAGAAGGGACTGCGCATCTTCGTCCGCGACACCAAGCCACTCGAATCCATTGCCAAGCGGCTGCAGATGCCTGAGGCTGGACAGGGTAGCGCTGTCCGCGGTCAGCAGACTAAACCGGCTCCCGCGACCGCAGGTGGAGCCGACGGCGACGTTTCACTAGTCATGATGCTCGACCTCGAAACCGAAGTGGAAATGAAGCTGCCGGGCCGCTTCAAGGTCTCGCCGCAGATCGCCGGCGCGATCAAGGCGGTCTCGGGCGTGGTGGACGTGCAAACGCTTTAACAGGAGCTTCCTCATGTGCGAGATGTGCCGCCAACATTCGATCCAAAAGTTCGGACTTTCGCGGCGCAGCCTGCTGTTCGGTGCGGCTTCGACCATGGGACTGTTGGTGGCAACCGCGGCCGGCGCCAAGGAAATGAAAGCGCCACCGAAGCCGCAGAACGTCTTATCGCCGGATGCTTCGCTCGAACGCCTGCTGAAAGGCAATACGCGCTATGTTGAAGGCGTGTCGCGGCGTCACGATTTCAAGCATGAAAGGGAGGCGTTGGCGGGAGGTCAAAATCCCTACGCCGCCATATTGAGCTGTGCCGATTCACGTATCGCGCCCGAATATGCCTTCGATAGCGGCCGGGGCGATCTCTTTGTTTGCCGCGTGGCAGGCAATTTCGCCAATACCGAAACGATCGCCAGCCTGGAATATGCCGTCGCCGTGCTGCATGCGCCTCTGATTCTGGTACTGGGTCACGACAGCTGTGGCGCGGTCGATGCCGCCATCAAATCTCTCGCCGATAACACGACATTGCCAGGACACATGCCGTCATTGGTCACGGGCATCGCCCCGGCAGTCAAAGCTGTATCGCAGCAAGGCGGCGATACACTTTCGAAAGCGATCCGGCAGAATGTGATCGATACCGTCGCCAACCTCACGTCCGCCACGCCTATTCTCAGCGCCGCGGTTGAGCAACGCAAAATCAGGGTTGTCGGCGGCGTTTATCGGCTCGGGGATGGCCGGGTCGATATGGTTGCCTGAGAATCGGCCGATCTGGCGCTAAGCCCTCAATCGAGGCGCAAAACGGCGCTCGCGGCGAAATTTGGACTTCCGCCCCCGGGGTTTCCTGCTTTGGGGCCCAGTTTGCTTGTAGGCGGCCAAAAAGCCGCGGATTTCCTTGCTTCTGCCGGAAATCCCGCTATATACCGCGCCATCTCACACGGAAACATGGCTCAAAAGGCCGTCCGGTGGCAACCGGGCCATAAGGCTCGTTTGCTCACACGTTTCCGGAGGAACCAACCGGAGAATTAGACTATGGCGCTTCCCGATTTTTCTATGCGTCAGCTGCTTGAGGCTGGCGTTCACTTTGGCCACCAATCGCACCGCTGGAATCCGAAAATGGCGGATTACATTTTCGGTGCCCGCAACAATATCCACATCATCGATCTCGCCCAGACCGTGCCGCTGTTGCATCGCGCGCTCCAGGCTGTCAGCGACACCGTCGCCAAGGGTGGCCGTGTCCTGTTTGTCGGTACTAAGCGGCAGGCGCAGGACGGCGTCGCCGAAGCCGCCAAGCGTTCGGCGCAGTATTTCGTCAATTCGCGCTGGCTCGGTGGCACGCTGACCAACTGGAAGACGATTTCCGGTTCGATCAAGCGGTTGCGGCAACTCGACGAGGTGCTCAATTCCGGCGATGCCAATGCCTACACCAAGAAGGAGCGGCTGACGCTGCAGCGCGAGCGCGACAAACTCGATCGCTCGCTCGGCGGCATCAAGGACATGGGCGGCCTGCCCGACATGATCTTTGTGATCGACACCAACAAGGAAGACATCGCGATCCAGGAAGCCCAGCGGCTCAATATTCCTGTCGCGGCGATCGTCGATACCAATTCCGACCCCAAGGGCATCACCTATGTCGTGCCCGGCAATGACGACGCCGGCCGGGCCATCTCGCTGTATTGCGATCTGGTCGCCCGGGCGGTCATCGATGGCATTTCGCGCGCGCAGGGCGATTCCGGGATCGATATCGGCGCGTCCGCACAGCCCGTCCGCGAGGAAATTCCGACGGCACCGCAGCCTGCCGGCTTCCAGGGCTTGGCAGGGCCGCGTGGGACCGCCGACGACCTCAAGAAGCTCACCGGCGTGTCCGGCGCGATCGAGAAGAAGTTCAATGATCTCGGCATCTTCCACTATTGGCAGCTGGCCGAACTCGATCACGACACCGCGCACAAGATCGGCGAAGAGGTCGGACTTCCGAGCCGGGCCGATGGCTGGGTAGCCCAGGCCAAGGCGATGACGGCGGAAGCCGAATAGCTACGCGTTGGCCGGAACTTGCCGGCCAACACCTTCCAATTTACGGCATTCCTGGTGGCGGACGGCGGCGAGGCGACAGGGCCACGCCGCGGCCGCCCTGACAGGCAGAGGACGTACAATAATGGCAACAATCACAGCGGCGATGGTCAAGGACCTGCGCGAGACTACCGGCGCGGGCATGATGGATTGCAAGGCTGCGCTCACCGAGAACGCCGGCGACATGCAGGCGGCGATCGACTGGCTGCGCAAGAAGGGCTTGTCGAAAGCCGCCAAGAAGGCCGGCCGCGTCGCGGCGGAGGGCCTGATCGGCGCGGTGACGTCGGGCAACAGGGGCGTTGTCGTCGAGGTTAATTCCGAAACCGACTTCGTGGCGCGCAACGGCCAGTTCCAGGGGCTGGTCAAGATGATCGCGCAGGTCGCGCTCGACGTCGGCGCCGACGTGGAAAAGATCAAGGCCGCCAAGGTCGGCGACGTGACGGTAGAGACGGCCATTGCGGATGCGATTGCGACCATCGGCGAAAACATGACGCTGCGCCGCGCGGCTTCACTTCAAGTCAGCAAGGGTGTGGTGTCGAGCTACGTGCACAACGCCGTGATCGAAGGCGCCGGCAAGATGGGCGTGATCGTGGCGCTCGAATCGTCTGGCAAGACCGATGAGCTGGCGGCGCTCGGCAAGCAGCTTGCGATGCACGTCGCTGCCGCCAATCCGCAGGCGCTGGACCCGGCCGGGCTGGATCCCGTCGCCGTCAAGCGTGAGAAAGACGTGCTGTCAGACAAATACCGTCAGCAGGGCAAGCCCGAGAACGTGATCGAAAAGATCGTCGAATCCGGGTTGAAGACCTATTACAAGGAGGTTTGCCTGCTGGAGCAGGCCTTCATCCACGATAGCGCCAAATCGGTCGCTCAGGCGGTGAAAGAAGCTGAGGGTAAGGTTGGCGGGCCGATCAAGGTAACCGGATTTGTGCGCTATGCTCTGGGCGAGGGAATCGAAAAGCAGGAAACCGATTTCGCAGCCGAAGTCGCGGCGGTTAGCGGCCAGAAATAGCCGCCCGAACAGTGCTTCCGGCCGGTTTGTCCCGGAAGCCGCCGGGCGGGTTAGGGAAAGCGATTCGCAATGGCTGAGCCGATCTATCGTCGCGTGGTGATCAAGCTCTCGGGCGAATATCTCGCCGGCGCGCAATCCTTCGGCATCGATCAGCCAATCGTCGATCGGATCGCGGGTGACCTGATTGCCGCCCGTCAATTGGGCGCCGAGATTGCCGTGGTGGTCGGCGGCGGCAACATCGTTCGCGGCGTCGAAGTATCGTCGCGCGGCGTCTCGCGGCCGACCGGCGATACCATGGGCATGCTCGCCACCGTGATGAATTGCCTTGCGCTCGAGGCCGCGATCGAACGCCGGGGAGCGCCGGCGCGCACCCTTTCGGCGTTCGTCATGCCGCAGATTTCAGAGCTGTTCACCCGAAGCGCCACGCACAGATATCTATCCGAGGGCCGGATCGTGCTGCTCGGCGGTGGAACCGGCAATCCCTTCTTTACAACCGATACCACGGCGGTGTTGCGCGCGGCCGAAATCGGAGCACAGGCGGTGCTGAAGGCCACCAATGTCGATGGCATTTACAGCGCCGATCCCAAAAAGGACGCCTCTGCCAAGCGATTCGACCGTTTGACTCATTCGCAGGCGATCGAAGGCAATTACAAGGTGATGGACGCAACCGCTTTCGCGCTTGCCCGCGAGACGTCGCTGCCTATCATCGTGTTTTCGATCGCTGAGCCCGGTTCGATTGGTGAGATCTTGCGCGGTACCGGCCACGGCACCATCGTCGCCGGCTAGGAGCCTTAAAGCGCCGAACGCGCGAAAGGCTGGCAGCCCCGACGAAGAGTTTTCAGGAGGAAGAGCGTCATGCCCACGGATAGTTTCGACATCAACGAATTGAAGCGCCGCATGCAGGGTGCCACGCAGTCTCTCAAGCACGAACTGGGCGGCTTGCGAACCGGCCGCGCCGCGGCCTCGATGCTGGAACCAGTGCAGGTCGATGCGTACGGTACGCATATGCCACTCAACCAGCTTGCGACTATCAGCGTGCCCGAGCCGCGCCTGCTTTCGGTGCAGGTATGGGACAAGTCGATGGTCAAGGCCGTGGAGAAGGCGATCGTCGATTCCAATCTCGGCTTAAGTCCCGCCACCGAAGGACAGGTGCTTCGCTTGCGAATTCCCGAACTCAATGAAGAGCGCCGCAAGGAACTCGTTAAAGTCGCGCACAAATATGCCGAGGCCGCGAAGGTCGCGGTTCGGCATGTCCGCCGCGACGGCCTCGATACGATCAAGAAGCTGGAGAAGAATCACGAGATTTCCGAGGACGATCAGGAACGTCTGGCCAATGATGTGCAGAAGGCCACTGACGGGACGATCTCGGAGATCGATCAGTTGCTTGCAGTCAAGGAAAAGGAAATCCTGACCGTCTAGGTTATCTTTTTGATTGAGCATGATTTTAGAACGAACGAGCCGTTTGTTCGGGAAGCCGGTTTCCACTTTTCCGGATCATGCTCTGAGGGATTGATCGATGTCGAACGCCGCTGCCCCCGCCACCGAAGGACCGGATCGAACCGACGGTCCGTTGCATGTGGCGATCATTATGGACGGGAACGGGCGTTGGGCGGCGGCCCGCGGCCTGCCGCGCGCGGAAGGCCATCGCAGGGGCGTCGAGGCGTTGCGGCGGGTCGTCCGCGCCGCAAGTGAACTCGGCATTTTGTACCTGACGATTTTCTCCTTCAGCTCCGAAAACTGGTCGCGTCCCGCGACCGAAATCGGCGACCTGTTCGGCCTGCTTAGGCGCTTCATCCGTAACGATCTGGCGACGCTGCATCGCGACGGCGTCCGGGTACGGGTGATCGGCGAGCGCGACGGATTGGAGCCGGACATCTGTGCGCTTCTGAAAGAGGCCGAAGACCTGACGCGGGACAATGGCCGCCTCAATCTTGTGGTGGCGTTCAACTACGGATCGCGGCAGGAAATCGCGCATGCAGCGCAGCGGTTGGCGCGGGAGGTCGCGGAGGGAAAACGGGATCCTTCATCGATCGATGCCGACGCGCTCGGCCGATACCTCGACGCGCCCGATATTCCCGATCCCGATCTGATCATTCGCACCAGCGGAGAGCAGCGGCTGTCCAATTTCCTGATGTGGCAGGCGGCCTATAGCGAACTTGTATTTGTGCCGATTCACTGGCCGGATTTCGACAAGGCCGCACTTGAAGGCGCGATCGCTGAATATGCCAGACGGGAGCGCCGTTTCGGCGGTCTGGCCGCGAAAACCGGATCGTGACCGAGGGCGACGCCACGCCGGCGGCTGCCGTCGAGCAGGGGGCGCACAATCTCCTGATGCGCGTGATCGCCGCGCTGGTGCTGGCACCTCTGGCACTTGCGATCGCTTATGTGGGCGGATGGTTGTGGATCGCTCTAGTATCGCTGGCGTCGATCGGTCTTTACGTCGAATGGCTGACGATCGTTGGGGCGTCGCGCGAAACGCGTGTTGTTGCGGCCGGTGTTGTCATGCTCGCGATATCGGGACTTGGTCTTGCAATGGGACCGATCGATGCTGCGTTCCTTGCACTCGTGATCGGTTTGACCGGCGTAGCGTTGCTCTCGCCGGAGCGGCGCTCTTGGACCGCGACCGGATTTCTCTACGCCGCCGCGGCCCAGATCGCGTCGGTGCTGGTGCGGCTGGATCAAACCAAGGGATTTGCCGCGCTTATCCTGATCCTCCTGGTGGTGTGGGTCACCGATATCGGTGGTTATGTTGCCGGCCGCGGCATTGGCGGGCCAAAACTCTGGCCACGGGTCAGTCCCAAGAAGACCTGGGCAGGCTCCATCGGCGGCTTTGTGGCGAGCCTGGCCGTCGCTGGAGGATTTGCGGCGTCGGGTCTTGGCAAAACCGGGCCGCTTCTTCTGCTGGCCGCGGCGCTCTCGATCGCTTCCCAACTGGGCGATCTCTTCGAGTCTGCCGTGAAACGCCGATTTGGCGTCAAGGATTCCAGCCACATCATTCCCGGACACGGCGGCCTGCTCGATCGTCTCGATGGCTTCGTCGCTGCGATCATTCTGGCAGCAATTTTTGGATTTTTGCGGGGCGGCGTGGATGGCGTCGGCCGCGGTCTTATGGTTTGGTGAAGTCATGAGCGCAGTTCCGTTGCGTAACAACAAGGCCGGGGCATCTGCCGTACGCTCGGTGACCGTGCTGGGTGCCACCGGCTCGATCGGCGACAGCACGATGGATTTGCTGAGGGCGTCGCGCGACCGCTATCGGGTCGAAGCGTTGACCGCGCATACCAACGTGCAGGGACTGGCGAAACTGGCGAAGGAATTCGGTGCGCGTTTTGCCGCGGTCGCCGATCCCGCTCGCCTCACTGAACTGAAAGATGCGCTGGCCGGTACACGCACCGAATGCGGCGCTGGCGAAAGCGCTGTTATCGAAGCCGCGGCCCGTCCGGCGGACTGGGTCATGGCCGCCGTCAGCGGGGCTGCCGGGTTGAAGCCCGCGCTTGCGGCCGTCGATCGTGGTGCAAGCGTGGCACTTGCCAACAAGGAATGTCTGGTCTGCGCGGGTGATTTCTTCATGCAGCGCGCGGCACAGGCCGGGGCCTGCATCCTGCCGGCCGATTCCGAACATAATGCGCTGTTCCAGGCGCTGGGCTCCGGCAACCGGGAAGAACTGGTTCGCGTCATCATCACCGCATCGGGCGGCCCGTTCCGGACCTGGGCCAGCGCCGATATCGAGCAGGCAACGCTCGCACAGGCGCTGAAACACCCGAACTGGAGTATGGGGCAGAAGATCACCATCGATTCCGCGTCGATGATGAACAAGGGGCTCGAGGTCATCGAAGCCTCATACCTGTTTGCGCTGGCGCCGGAGGAAATCGACGTGCTGGTGCACCCGCAGTCGATCATCCATGGCATGGTCGAGTTCTCCGATCGGTCCGTGGTGGCGCAATTGGGCGCGCCCGATATGCGCACGCCGATCGCGCATTGCCTCGGCTGGCCCGATCGCATCGTCGGCCCGGCGGCAAAGCTCGATCTTGCCAAGATCGGGCAGTTGACGTTCGAGGCTCCCGATTTCGACCGCTTCCCGGGGCTTCGGCTCGCTTACGACGCCTTGCGGACCGGCCGCGGCGCCACCACGGTCTACAACGCGGCCAACGAGGTGGCCGTGGCGGCGTTCATCGCTGGCAAGATCAGATTTGGCGCCATTGCCCGGCTCGTCGAAGCAACCATGGAAGCCTGGATACGCTCGGGCAATCTGGCGCCACTGACCTCCGCCGACGACGCCATCGCCGTTGACCATAATGCGCGAAATAAAGCGGTCACCCTCTTGCCTCAAATTGCCTTAAAGGCAATCTAGAGCGTTGGGCAGGGCCTTTGGCTCTGGGAAGGGAAAACGGATGTTTGAGTTTTTTCTACATAGTTTCAATACGTTGAGCCATGGCTTCATTGCTTACATTATTCCCTTCCTGTTCGTTCTTACCATCGTCGTTTTCTTCCACGAGCTTGGTCATTTCCTGGTCGCCCGCTGGGCGGGCGTGAAGGTATTAACTTTCTCGCTCGGCTTTGGACCGGAACTTGTCGGTTTCAATGACCGGCACGGCACCCGATGGAAGATTTCGGCCGTCCCGCTCGGCGGCTACGTCAAGTTCTTTGGCGACGATAGCGAGGCCTCTACGCCGTCCTCGGAAACACTCAGCAACATGACCGAAGAAGAGCGTGCGGTTAGTTTCCATCACAAGAAAGTCGGGCCGCGGGCGGCTGTTGTGGCCGCCGGTCCGATTGCCAATTTCATTTTGGCGATCGTGATCTTTACCTGCCTGTTCACGTTTTTCGGCAAGCCCAGCACGACAGCGCGCGTCGATCAGGTTGAGGCGGGCAGTGCCGCCGAGAAAGCCGGCTTCCAGGTCGGCGATGTCGTCACGGCGATCGACGGCAAGACCATCGGAAGCTTCTCTGACATGCAGAGAATCGTGGTTACGCACGCCGGCGATCAACTGACGTTCACTGTAAAACGCGGCGATTCCACACAGCAATTGCTGGGAACTCCCGAACTAAGGGAAGTCAAAGATCCGTTCGGAAATACTCATCGGCAAGGCGTCATGGGAATCACCCGCTCCACTGCGGCTGGCGAGGTTACGACTGAGAAAGTCGATCCTGCGACCGCGCTTTGGCTTGGCGTGAAAGAAACCTGGTTTGTGATCGATCAGACGCTGTCGTATATCGGTAATGTTTTTACAGGCCGTGCGAGCGCTGACCAGATCGGTGGCCCGATCCGGATCGCCCAGATTTCTGGCCAAGTCGCAACTTTGGGGTTGACCCCACTGCTTCACCTTGCCGCGGTGTTGTCGATTTCGATCGGGCTGCTGAACCTGTTTCCGGTGCCGCTGCTCGATGGTGGTCATCTTTTGTTCTACGCTGCGGAAGTGCTGCGCGGGCGTCCCTTGTCGGACCGGTCGCAGGAATACGGCTTCCGCGTCGGGTTCGTCCTCGTGCTGATGCTGATGGTGTTTGCCTTCTACAACGACTTTCATCAGGTGCCTTGGCTGAAAAGCCTGTTCGGCTGATTGATGAAACGGCTTTTTTATGGCGTGGCCGATGGGCAACGTCCTGGAACGAAAATGAAATCGCACAGCGATAGAACATTTGCCGGCTTGTTAAAATTAGCTACAAGCGGGTCGATCTATAGGATTCTGCCGGTTCGCAGGGGGCGATCCGGCACTGGAATGACAAGGGCGCGTTGCGCATGAATGTTGGAATGCGAGTGCGGGGAGGCGTGTTGGCCGCCCTGATCATGGTCGCTATGCCGGTGGCTGCCACTCTGGCGGCTTTGCTTGTTTCGTCGCCAGCCGTCGCACAAACCGTGGATTCTATCCAGGTCGAGGGCAACCGGCGCGTCGAAGTCGCCACCATCCGCTCCTACTTCAAGGCGGGTCCCAACGGGCGCCTCGATCAGGGCCATATCGATGATGGCCTGAAGGCGCTGATCGAGACCGGTCTGTTCCAGGACGTGAGAATCAATCAGGCGGGCGGCCATCTGGTGGTGACCGTGGTCGAAAACCCGGTGATCGGCCGCGTTGCCTTCGAGGGCAACAAAAAGATCAAGGACGAACAGCTTACGTCGGAAATACAGTCCAAACCGCGTGGCACGCTGTCACGTCCCATGGTCCAGTCCG
>Ga0210396_10003406_pt1 | contig 15845 bp, 11 predicted proteins | sample IncBWH17OmetaG_FD_155466 | JGI IMG/M metagenome (GOLD analysis project Ga0210396, IMG submission 155466) | Forest soil microbial communities from Barre Woods Harvard Forest LTER site, Petersham, Massachusetts, United States - Inc-BW-H-17-O ... | reverse complement strand
CTCCTTTAGTCGGATCAACTACAACCTGGCTGGCGAGAGAGCGGTTAAACGCGCTGAAATCCCAGTTATAGGCATTGTTATTTTTTTCGTGATAAGTACCAAAGAGACTTACCCGGAGACCAACGTTTACAGTCAACCGCGGCGTAGCCTTCCAATCATCCTGAAAATATGGCTCCGCCAGTTGGTAACGTTGGTAATACTTCAGCTGTGCGCTGTCCTGCTGGAAGCTACGAATATTGCCAGACAAGAAATCGGCAAACGCGTTGCCATTGCTGACAGCGCTCTGATTGGAAAATGTCACTATTCCCTGGAGGTCTCCCGTAGCTGCGCCAATGGCCGAGTTCGTCTGGTTTCTCTGATAAATGACGAACTGGCCACCGAACTGCAAAAGATGCTTTCCAATTACCTTGCTTACGTTATCCCCTCCGCTATATGTTGGATTCGTGTGGTCCCACGGCATGTAGCCGGCATCAACAGCGAACCCATTCCCACCGTATTCCGCATTGGTGCCACCAATCACGACGCCAGGCATCTTGCCACCAAAGCCGTTATTAAACAGATTGCCGATAGGACACTGAGTCCCAGCGCATGGGCTGTCAAGCGCCGCTGGGCGCTGCCATTGGGCGCCCGGTCCGTTGGCGTCAGTCAAAGTAATGTGCGAATCGGTGTAGCTGAAGACGACCTCGTTCAAGAGTGACGGCGAGATAGTGTCCGTGAGCCGCGCCACCATACTGACCCCGGGACCGACGAAGTGGTTTTCAATTGTGGGGAAGCTATTCTGAACGTAACCCCACTGTGGAGTCGCCACGGTTGTGTTCCACGAGTCGTGTATGTAACGAAAGGTTCCTTTAACTTTCGGATTGAAATTGTGATCGAGCCTAAATAATTCCTCTCGCCAATTCGTTGGCGGAGAAATAGTCACGTCGTAGCAAGGCATAATCAGGTTGCCAGTAGCCGGATCAGTCTTCCCTACGAGGCTTGAATTGCAACCTGAACTGGCATTCGGCAGCGGAATGACTCCCGTAGACAAAATGGCTAGAGCATTCCGGTCCAGCACCGGCACCTGGTTGTTCGGCAGAGCTTGAAACTTACCGACAGTCTGACTGGTACTCCCGGGACAGTCCGGATATTTCGAACGCGTGAACAGGCCTCCACCGGGCGGACAGACGTCGCTGAAGTTGCCTGCACGCTCTTCTAGCGTAGGGACGGCCTGATTGAAAATGTCCTGGGGTTCTGGGGCGCGCTCGTAACGGAACTCTTCGGAGAAGAAGAAGTACGTTTTGTCTTTATTAACGTTAAAGACGTTGGGGATAAAAAGCGGGCCTCCGATGGTGCCACCGAAGTCGTTCTTGCGATAAAGCGGCGCATGCTTGGTCTGGTCGAAATAGTTCCGGGCATTGAAGAATTCGTTGCGCACAAATTCGTAGCCGCTTCCATGAAATTGCGCAGTCCCTGATTTCGTAGTTACGAGAACCGTACCCGACGCGGTGCGCCCGTACATTGCGCCATAGTTCGACGTCAGAACTTTCACTTCCTGAATTGCGTCCAAACTGGGATAGACGATCAACGTGCTGTTCGCCCCGTTGATTCCAACGTTCAAGAGATCTGAACCATCAGCGTCGAACGTGTTGTATTCCACACGCCCGCCGTTCACGCTGTACTTCACGCTGCCTGAAACGCCCACCTTTGCTTCATCTTGTCCTGTCTGGTTACTGACCCCTGGCGCTAAAGCAATAAGTTGAGTGAAATTGCGTCCATTCAAACCAAGACTTACCACTTCTTTCTGGGTAATTGTTCCTGAAACCTCGGACGATTCCGTTTCCACCTGGGCGGTCTTTTGACCTTCGACGGTTGTGCTCGTTACCGCTCCAGCAGGTTCTAGAGTCACGTCCAGGGGAATGTCGTCTCCAGCGTTTAAGGTGATGACCGGAGCCTGGAAGACTTTGAATCCCTCGGCTGAAGTTGACAGGTCATAAGTGCCGGCCGGCAATCCCTTCAAGGAGTACCGTCCTTGATCATTACTCGACACAGTTTGAACCAGATCGGGACCATGTGTGATTCTTACTGTTGCGCCTATGACGACTGCACCCGTTTGATCTGTGACAACACCAGCAATGGACGCGGTACTGGATTTTGTCGAGCTATCGATCGATTGAGCGAAAGTTGTTCCCATGAGAGTGAGTATTGACTGCACAATACAAAAGAATGCGATTCGGAATTTCACCGTATTTCACCCACTATGGAGCAACTTAGTCGCCCATCTGACCGAGATGTGACACGTAACGCGGCGTACTTTTGGATGCAAGCACGGAAAACTTCTAGTCCAATCTAGAAGCGAGTCATTTAAGAGAGAATCGTATTTCTACATCACGATTGTTACGACACAGCGACGGCAGTATTAAATTCATGTTACGAAAACAGGCAGATAGTTGCGGAAATCGTGTTTCGGATCTCGCCAGTCAATTCACACAAATTTGACAATGCTGTCACCGAGCGGCAACACGCCTTGTGGATACTTCGTGGACCACAATAACAACGCCGACACGGCGTCCTAGCGCGAGGTTCGTCCTCGACTGCTAATAGAAGACAAGTACCTTCAATTGGATCTACAAGGAGAATCAAGCATGCGCAACGGAATTAAGTCGCTCTTCGTCGCCCTGTTGGCTGTCTCGGCACTGGCAGCTGTGCCCATAGCCAACGCCCAAGTCACAATAAAAGTCATAGCTGCCGGATCTTCAGCTCAGTGGCAGGTGGATGCTATTGCAGCCGCAAACGCGCCACAACTCGGTGGGACGAACTCTCATCACTACACAATCAAAGGGAAATGTCCCGATAGCTCAAATTGTGGCCAGATTTTTGATGTGCGTCCTGGTGTCAATCACGCTGAAGGCGGCAATCTCTGGGTAGTTTGGAACAACGCTCAGACCGAGGTGTGGGCCTATGTTTCAGTTGACTCGGTAGTCGGCATGCGAGCTTTTTTCTCGAATCCACGAGCTCAACTTCAGATCGACAGCGGCACCGAAACTACCGGCAGCGCACAGAACCTGATCAGTTACGCCCTCTTCAAGTACGGTGATACAGGGAATTGTGGCCCAGGCGGGGCATCAGAGACGACCTGTGACGCTTCGGCCTTGCCGACCGCCATCTATAATGCGCTCAACAACCAACCTATCACAGCGGGTGTAACTGACGTACGGCCGGAAGACGCGAAATTCGCTCAGGTACGAATCAACTCAGCTCTGGTTGCCAATTTGAGTGGTCTGGGGTATACGGGCACACCGACTGGCATTCCTGTCGAGAGCGCGTTTAGCTCTTCTACAGCTACGCCGATCGTCTTCAACATTACCGGTGCAGATCCAGTCACGGGCAACAGCATCCCCCCATTTACGGTCTTCGATGTCGGAGCGTCCCCAATAACTATCATCGATAACAGGACCGACGCCAGCGGATTGGGTTCGGGCGTCACTAATGTCACGCAGGCTCAATTGCAGACACTGTTCACTGGGACCACCTGCAACATGAGCGTTTTCGGCGGTTCGGCTTCCGTGGCCGTGAATCCGCTGTTGCGCGAACCAATGTCAGGCACCATGAATACCAATGAGTTTACTAATCTCACGAGCCCGGTTGGTTCAAGTGCTTTTGTCGGCTCTCAGGAAACAAATGTCGGAGATCCTACCCCAGGCACAGCCGCCAACCCACTGAACATGACATGCGTGAACGGTCCTGGCGTCCGGTACCGCGGCATCGGCACGGGCGAAATCGCCGGCGGCGTTTTCAACGGTAACGGCAGCTCCTTTTTCAGCGGAGTAGATGCGATCGGTTACCTCTTCTTCAGCTACGGTAATGTCTCGAAACTTGCAGGCAGCAGCAGTTACGGTTACCTGACAGTGAACGGTGTCGACCCGCTTATTGGCAACCCCGGCTATGTGGCCGGACAGTTGCCCGTTTGTGCCTTACCTTGCCCAGCCAAGCCTGGGGCTACCTTCAAGCATTTGCGCGATGGAACCTATCGCTCTTGGTCAGTTTTACGTGCGGTGAGTGACCGCTCGGGTGTTAACAGAAACAATCTCGACGCATTGGTGATTGCGGCACAGAACAACATCAACAAGACTGTTCCTGATTTCGTTCCATTCAGGGCGGCGGCAGGAGATCCGGGATTAAAACTCTACCGCTCACACTCCAAGAATGCCTACACGACTGGGGCTGCCAGCAATGGGCTGGGAGGACAACCAGAAAATGGTAGCGATGTAGGTGGTTGCATCAAGAAGCTTGGGCCACCCCCAGGACTGCTCAACCATCACGAGAACACGGGCGTATGCACGCGGTAACCTAAGCCAATCGAAGAGAGGCAGGTAGAGGTGGCAAGCTACCTGCCTTTCCTTATTGCACAAGCTTTCATTTAACCAATTGGTTTGACATTAAAGACAGGATGGCGATGGGGACGATAAGACATATAGCTTCCGGCACAAGGTTACTAAGCATCTGTCTAATATTGCTGAATATATCCGTATCTTCTCAAGAGATGCCTGCCGGACACATGGCAAGCCAAAATGTAGCTGAGACTTCTGTAAACAAGACTTCTCTTGAAAATACTAATGAAAATTGGAACTCACTTTCGTTAGCGGATAGTAAGTTGCACGCAAGTACACCTTTGATGGGAGAAAAAGACAGCTACCCAGGCTTTACCCGTGAACTTCTGCAAGTCCAATGGCGATCAGGCGATCCAATCGACCTTTATGTCATTATGCCAACAGGTGTAACAAAACCTCCGGTTATTTTTTATCTTTATAGCTACCCGTCAGATACAGACATTTTTCAAGACCGGGATTTCTGCACCCTTCTAACTAAGAACGGGTTCGCTGCGGTCGGATTCGTTTCTGCATTGACCGGACACCGTTATCACGATCGGCCGATGCGTGAATGGTTCATCAGTGAACTACAAGAGTCGTTAGTAAGCTCCGTTCATGATGTGCAAATGATTCTTGATTATCTGGCCACTCGAGGCGACTTGGATATGGATCGTGTAGGAATGTTTGGAGAGGGATCCGGCGCCACCATCGCCCTGCTGAGCGCGACGGTCGAGCCTCGACTCAAAGTTATAGACTTGCTCGATCCCTGGGGCGACTGGCCGGAGTGGATGGCTAAGTCTCCCCTCATTCCGAAAGAGGAGCGGGCTAACTATTTAAGACCTGATTTCTTGAAACAGCTGGAACCGCTCGACCCGGTGAAGTCTTTGCCTGAGTTGCGATCTCATATAGTAAGGCTTCAGGATGCTTTATACGATAAAGTGACACCAATCTCAGCCAAAAAGCAGATTGAGAACGCGACGCCCGCAACAGCTCACATTGTTCGTTACAAGAATAGTCAAGCGCTGGAAAACGCGGCTTCGGGCGGTGTGTTCTTCGATTGGTTGAAGGAACAAGTGCGAGTCATTGCTGCCGATAAATCTTCTGGACGACTCGAGATCGGTACGAAGGAGCAGTAATAAGAAAAACGAAATAGCAACCTAACCAGGTCGTCAATTTTATCCTTGAGATGTAGCCTTTCGGCGGTGGTCGATGGAGTAAGGTACTCTTGCTGACCGTGCCGACGAAGTACACGCAACACAATTACATCGATCGTTCGAAGTAAGTTGCCATGTCGCAGCTGCATCCAAACGATAACCGACACCACGAATAGTTTTCAGGTATGTCGGGGCCGTTCGGTCAGGCTCGATTTTGCCTCGTACCCGCCGAATACAAGCGTCTACACTGCGCGGCGTCACGAATTCCATATCGCCCCACACGGCATCGAGCAGCAAATCACGCGTGAATACCTGTCCGCGATGACGAGCAAGATATTCGATCAGCCGAAATTCCAAACTTGTGATGGGCACCTCACTGCCACGGACTGAAACCTTCATGGCTAAACTGTCGATTACCAGGTCTGCGGGCTCCATTGGCGAGCGCCCTCTCCCCGTATTGAAACGGCGAAGCACCGCCTGTACCCGTGCCACTAATTCCCGCGGACTGAACGGCTTGAGAATGCAGTCATCGGCTCCGCATTCCAACGCAAATGCACGATGCTGTTCCGCGGTTTGTGGGACCAGAAAAATCACCGGCGTCGTTGCCAGGATGCGGCTTTTACGAATGCTGCGACACAGGTCGAGCCCGTTGCCGTCTGGCATCATCAAGGCGAGCAGCATCAAGGAGGGAAGTCGGTCTTCAGCTTCCTGAATCACATTGGTTGTCGAAAAAGTACGAACCGTGTAGCCAGCCTCTTCAAGATTCCTCTGCGCGAGTTCACAAACGCCAATTTCATTTTCCACCACGAAAATGAGCTGTTTCATGCACGTGTCCCCTCCAACTTCCCGGCGCCTATCTCGCGCACAGAATCATCACCAGAAGACCTGCACTAATATGAGGAAGCCTGATCCAGGGCCCAAATTGCACAAGAAGAACGTAATCCCAAGCTTTGAAGAATTCCTGATCTTATCGATTTGTTGTCGGCGTAGTGTATGGCGCGAATGGTTACGCTCAGGTGACCGCCAGATGAATAACGGATTAATTTTTACTCCAGCTATCGACGTTTGTGCCATTTGAGTTCTGCGTCCGCCTGGAAGCGAGGGATTACGAGAAGGAATTTGTGGATCAGCTACGCGAGAAGAATGGTTCAGACTGCAACAGGTGCCGCTTCCCCAGATTGAACAGCTTCGGGAAAGAAAGGCGGGAGCTGGCAGCCTTGCTCCCGCCATCCTTATCGTTTTCGAAGTTAGTCTAGCTTCCAGGCGTGAAAGAAATGCCACGCAACACTTCTCCAAAGCCAGCTTGGCGAAGCACGAAGAAGCTCTCTTTTGCGGCAACTGCTGGGTTCGTGTTCTGCACATTGTCGAAAACCAGTACGAGTTGATTTGGGTCCGCGCCTTGATCGCCGTTTCCACTGATCGTGGAAGTGATCGCCCAAATTGCAGCATAGCCATCAACCGCCGCTCCTGTAATGTTGCGAAGCCCGTCCGTCGCGGGTGCCCACGGAAGCCCCGTCGCGACGTTGCTGCCAGTCGGGTAGCCCTTGACGGTGTAGGGCACGCCCAGTCCCAGCCCAGTTTGCAGGGTATAGACCAGGTTCCAGGTATTTGTGGACGAATTAAAGACCCACTTCTGCAGCCCAGCTGTGGTTTGAGCCGCAGCATGAGAGTAGAGATCGGTTCCGCCGGCGTAGCCGTCACCTTCATCCGCGACATAAACGGTGGTGGCGTTCGCGAACCAGATGCCGAAGGGGTACGCGGTGACGGTCGCCTCTTTGTTAGGAATAGCAGGGAAGCCCGCCAGGATGCACATGTTGCTCGGAAGCCCCTGGGTCTGGAGATTATTGATGTTGTAGGCGAGAGGACTCGTGGGCAGCGTCGCCGAGCTGGGAGGCAGGCCGACGCCATTAGGGCACGCCGTGCCGGTCGTGTCGAGGAAATACACGGTGTTGACGCCGTTGCTTCCGCTTCCTTTGGAGTAATACAACACGTTGTTGAAGATGGTGAGACCGCGGAAGTTGTCATCCTTGCCGATCTTGTCCGCTTTGTATCCCAGTTCCGTGATGTTGAAACTGCCTACCGGAGTCGGCGTGTCCGGATTCTGCTGGTTTTCGAGCTCGTTCGCTGGACTGATGATCTGCGTGCCAGCCCCGAGAATAATGCCATCCGGTTGGGGATTGCTGCCGTTACCCGCGTTGCCTGAGGTGTAGAAAAAATCAGCGCCGTTGCTGTTGTTCCAGATGACGGCACGTCCATTGTTGCCGCTGTAGGCGTTGGTTTCTGTGAACTGGAAATTTCCGTAGCGGTCGACCTGCGCCTCTGCACGATACACGTTCTCGCCGACTGGATTGGTCGGATCAACAGCGCCGGGCGTGTTCGAGTTCGATACGTCAAGTTGGTCGATCGGCGATACGTAGCCGGAGAAGGTGAGGTACTGGTGGTCGGTTGAGAGATTCAGCGCCAACTCCGACTTGGAGCTGAAACTCGTGACCATCTGATCGCTACCGTTGTTGATACCGCGCTCGGAACTGTTCGGAACTTCCAGGCTGTTAATGACGAAATCAAACAAAGGGAACATTTGATCCAGGTACATTTTCGAGGTGACGCCAAAGCTGCCGTCGACAAGATTGTTGTTAAAGACGAACGGATAGATTCCGTTATAAGTGGCGGGCCCGGCGCATCCACCTTGGGTGCTGGCGCAGTTGGGAGGAAGAGTTTCGCCAACCTGAACGTTATTGGGATTGTTGTCATATACACTGCGGCTGACCACGAGGTTGCCGGGATAGAAAAAGAATCCACCACGATTATTTTTGGAATGTTGCGCAGTGGCCGGCATAGCGGCCATGAGAGTGCCGATTGCAATCGCCAAAATAGTTCGTTTCAGTGAACTGCAAAGATCTTTTTTTCTTGAAATACTCACAGGCATAGGGAGTCTCCTTTTAAATGATTTGGGATTTTTCACACGCTCGGGGGCTCCGAATGTCGATGTCAAACTCTGAATGCCAAAGTAGCATCCCGTTGTTACGGTTTCGTTAAACGCAAGCTGAAGCCCTGTGCAAAACGAGATAAACGTGGGAGCTAGACAGTTCTTCAGATCGCGCGCGACCACCCCCAATTTGTTGGTTGTTCTATACGAGATTCGTTGCCCGTTCGGAAAGGTTGACTGCTACCAAGGCTCGCGACGAGCAACCCGCTGCGGATTACGACGAAGTCAGCCCTGCATTCTTTTCGACTATTGGAATACCGCTGGTTTCCGGTTGCGACTTTCATGCGGGCGGATGACGTGAACGCCCCACCACTCCAATGAGAAGGTTGCGAAGTTAATAAAGCAACCTGTATAGAAGTGAGAATTCCTGAGGACGGCTTCGAGACTAGAGTAAGCTTGCTATGTAGACCCAAGCTTCAAAAAGGGAGACTAATGTCAAAACATGACACTGCCACCAAACGCCACCGACGCCCGAAGTCAGGAAAGCGCGTAGATTATACCGCACGGACCATGGCCGCTCTGAAAGAACTCAAACAAGCTGCGAAGGTAACCGAATCTCCGAGGCCGATTGCGAAGACCTCGTAACCGGAACAGACGCCCGTTCATCACTCGCTTCCAAAAATGCCCCTCTTAACGCCGAGTTAAATTGCGAATAATGTTGCCTCGGAACATCACCCCCGAAGGAGCATAATGGTCTTTTACAAGGAGTTCTGCCATGAGCACCCTAGCTGTCCTGCAATCACTTAAAGAAAGCGTTCTCAGTCAAGCGAGCGTAAAAGCGATTTACGGCGAGCCCATTTCTGCCCACGGTAAGACAGTCGTACCAGTTGCAAAAATAATGTATGGCTATGGGGCTGGCGCGGGCACAGGCGGCGTCGGCGATGCCAGTGCTCGCGGCGAAGGCGGTGGTGGCGGCGGAGGCGTGCGGGCTATTCCCGTAGGCGTCATAGAAATCAGTGAACAGCGAACCTGTTTCGTTCCAATTACCGACCGCAAGAAGCTGACCGGAGCGGTGGTAACGGGAATCGGTCTCGGGATATTGCTGGGATGGCGCTCGCGGCGGCGCTGAAACTGCGGCGCGTAGACTTGACAAAGACAAGACCGCAGAAAGTTCGTTCGTTGATGGGACGAGCTTCTATCGCTTGACGAGTGTGGTCTTCGAACTTAATCAATGCAGCGAGTCCGCTCGTACACGAGTCTCCACACCAATGCGCGCAATAATGGATCATTCGAAAGAACTCTTAGATAATCCCCTCAGCCCGTTGGTGTCATTGACTTGCCGGTTCTGCCTACGTAAGATTTTTTGCCTGTGATCGGCCAGACAATTTCCCACTACCTGATCATCGAGAAACTCGGCGGAGGAGGTATGGGCGTTGTGTACAAGGCCGAGGACACCGAGCTGGGCAGGTTTGTGGCGCTAAAGTTCCTGCCAGAGGATTTGGCGCGTGATCCACAGGCTCTCGAGCGCTTTCGGCGAGAGGCTAGAGCCGCCTCGGCACTGAACCATCCCAACATTTGCACAATTTACGAAATTGGCAAGAGTGACGAGCACTCTTACATCGCGATGGAGTTTCTGGAGGGTCAGACCCTCAAGCACCGCATCGCCGGACGGCCGCTCGACAATGAGACGCTGGTTTCTCTGGGTATCGAAATTGCGGATGCACTGGATGCAGCGCATTCCAAGGGCATCGTGCATCGCGACATCAAGCCGGCGAACATTTTTGTTACCGAACGCGGACACGCCAAGATTCTGGATTTCGGTTTAGCCAAGGTACAGGCCGTTGGCTCCGCCAGCAGCTCCGCTAACACGCAGACCCGCAGCTTGCATGACGAACAGCTGACCAGCCCTGGCTCGGCGCTCGGTACCGTCGCTTACATGTCTCCTGAACAGGCGAAAGCCCGAGAGTTGGACGGGCGCACCGACTTATTCTCTTTTGGTGCCGTGCTCTACGAAATGGCAACTGGCGCATTGCCGTTTCGTGGTGAGAGTACAGCCGAGATCTTCAAGGCCATTCTGGATGCGACACCGACGCCGGCTGCCCGGCTCAATCCGGATCTACCAATGGAATTCGAGCGCATCGTCAGCAAGTCTCTGGAGAAGGATCGAAATCTGCGCTACCAGAGCGCCGCCGATTTGCGCTCAGACCTGACAAGGTTGAAACGGGATCTGGATTCGGGCCAGGCATCAGGCATTCACGCGCCCGCTGCGCAGTCAAGCGGCCGGACCTCGGTTGCGATTCCTGCAGCGCTCCCGGCCGCATCGCGCAAGCTCCCCATATTCGTGGCGGCTGGGATTGTGATAGTCGTGGCTATAAGCGCTGCAGTGTACTTGATGCGCGGCGGGTCAGGTGCAAAGAAGATTGACTCGGTCGCAGTGCTCCCCTTCGTGAACGCAACCGCCGACACTAACAACGAATATCTCAGCGACGGTCTGACTGAGAGCCTGATCGGTGCCCTGTCGGAGCTACCCGATCTTAAAGTAATGGCGCGAAGCACGGTCTTTCGGTTCAAGGGAAAGGACGATGACCCTCAGAAAATCGGACAACAACTGCAGGTGCGCGCAGTTTTGACGGGTCGCATAACCCAGCACGGCGACGAAGTGGCGGTGCAGACTGACCTGGTGAATACTTCGGACGGCAGCGAACTTTGGGGATCCCATTACGAGCGAAAGGCCACCGATATCACCCAGTTGCAGAGCGACATTGCCCACGACATCTCAAAGCGCTTGCGCGGAGCGCAGTTCAGCGGAGAGAAGGAGCAACGATTAGGCAGCGCCGGAACTGCGAATCCAGAGGCCTACCGGCTGTATCTGGAAGGGCGGGAACTCTGGCACGGACGCACCCCGGAGGGATTGAAGAAGAGCATCGATTTGTTTCAACAGGCCATTGCCGCCGATCCTAACTACGCTCTTGCTTATGCCGGGCTTGGCGACACCTACAACGTAATCCCGAGTTACAGAGCTGGCATAACTTCGCGGCAGGCGGGATTGCTGGCGAACGCAGCAACGCGCAAGGCGCTCGAATTGAATGACTCCTTGCCAGAAGCGCATCTGGCGCGCGCTGATTTCCTGTGTTTTTCCTGGAAATGGACTGAGGCCGACCAGGAGTTTCACCGCGCTATCGAGTTAGATCCCAACAGCGCCGCGGCGCATTATCTATACGCCTTTGGCCTTCTCGTTCCGCAGAAGAAATTCGATCAGGCACTCTCGGAATTCCGTATCGCTCTGTCGCTCGACCCGCTCTCTCCCATCATGAATACGAACTATGCTGCCACGTTGATGGATGCGCATCGATACCCGGAGGCACTCGCACAGTTTCAGAAGACTCTGGAGCGCGATCCGACTTTCGGACCAGCCCATCACAAGCTATCGCAGCTATACGCCGCGACAGGTGATTTCACAAATGCAGTCAGCGAATTGCAGAAGTTCGCCGCTGTACAAGGCTCGTGGAGCGGGGACGCAAAGGGATTTCGTGATCTGGCACTCAACGCATTCAATAAGCCGGAGCAGATGACTTGGGTGGCTTTAGCTCTTTCGGTGACGGGCGAGCCGAATAAAGCGCTCGATTATCTGGAAAAAGCGCTTTCCAACCAGGAAATCGAAGTTGTGTTATGCATTCGTTATCCCTCGTTTGACCCCATCCGTTCCGATGCGCGATATAAGGCTCTTGTAGGGCAGATGGGGCTGCCAGAGTAAATAGACTTTCGGATGCCCCGATGTTCCTTGCCTCGGGTGCTAAACTTGTCGGCAATTGAAGAACGCCATGGACCTCACAGTATCACTGGCTGCGGTGCGCGAGTTGAAGTCACGATTCTTGCACGGCTTGGAGAAGCCCGAGCTCGAATCGATTCTGGCGGTTGCCTTCCAACGTCGTTTGCTTGCCAACTCTGTAGTACAGAATCAGGGAGAACCTGCTACCCGTCTGTTTCTGCTGACGAGCGGCCGAGCCAGATACTTCTACATCACCGAAGACGGACGAAAGATTCTATTCCTGTGGCTTCGGCCGGGAGATATTTTCGGTGGTGGTGCGCTGCTGGAGCAACCTCTTTCGTATCTCGTCAATGTGGAAACCGTGAAGGATAGCCGGATGTTGGTGTGGGACCGCAATACAATCAGAAATCTTGCGGCGCGCTATCCGAGGTTGCGCGAGAACGCGTTGTCCATCGCCTGGGACTATTTTACTTACTATGTTGCCACCCACACCGCCTTGGTTTCCAATACTGCTCGGGAAAGACTGGCTCAAGTTTTAGTTAACTTCGCCAAAGGCATTGGCCACGAAGTTCCTGGGGGAATCCAACTCGAAGTGACAAATGAGGACTTGGCTAACGAAGCCAACGTGACCGTGTTCACGGCGAGCCGCCTCCTGAGCGAGTGGCAACGGAACGGAGCCATACTCAAAAGCCGGGGCAAGATCCTGCTCCGCGCGCCGGAACTACTGTCCTTGCGTGCAGCCTGACCACTCTGCGCTGGATCTTCTTCCCCATTCGATTCCGCTTCATTGCTCTGCAGCAACGATAAGTTTGTCATCACGCAACGACTCAGCGGCTGCGGTGTGAAATTCTTTTTTAGCGATGCAACAGCCAGGACACACAACCGCTCCGGACATTTCTAACTACGGTTCCGCGATTGTCGGCAAGTGGCGGCATGCAGACTTTCAAAAAGGCTGCGGCGCTGCTTAAAACCAACGATACTCCCCCGCTCTCCTTAACACAGCCAGATGTGACATCTGGATCGCAGGCTCTCGCTCTTGGGGAGAGGCTGAGGCTCTCGGCTCCCTCAGAGCCGAGCGTTTTTTTGGTAAATGAGTTCAGCACCGGTTCACAGGTGCAAACGTCGGAACAAATGTTGGAGGAGAGTTGTCCTCGAGCATTGACCTCGGCAGTGGATCTCAATCCCTGGCCCTTCTTCTGGGTGGTAGTGGGCGCTTGGCTCTGGTATGGCGCCTTACACCTTGCCCACCTGATCTGAAAAACCTGCTACCCAGCGCGTTTAGATGCCTGACGACTTGCCCGGCGTGGAGCGCTGAAAAGAAGTTGAGGAGAAGAGAAATGCCTCCGAAAATTTGCCAGTTCCCGCACTTCGATGATTGGGTTCCCGAGTCGACTGTTTTCGGTAAGTCGGAGGCCATGCAAAGTCTTCGCACCAGCCTGTGCAAAGTTGCGGCTACCAGCATGCCAATCTTGATTCAAGGCGAAAGCGGCACCGGCAAGAATATCATCGCCCGCACCATCCACAATCTCTCACCGTGGAAGGATGGACCGTTCGTGAATGTGAACTGCCGCTCCATTTTGGGGACGCTGGAGAGCAACCTGTTCAGCTATGAAAAGGGTGCCATTCTCGAAGAGCACGGCAAGTCGGGCCGGGTTCAGAAGACCCATCGCGGCACCCTGTTTCTGGACGAAATCTCCGAACTAAATTTGGCGCTGCAGTCGAAGTTATTGCGATTCTTGCAGGACGGGCAACTTTGGCGTATCGACGAGCAACTGGACAGGAAAGCGCAATTGCGCGTCGTCTGCACCACCAGCCGTTTACTGCAACTGGAAATGGAAAACGGAACCTTCCGTCAGGATTTGTTCTACCGCATAAATGTTGCGAATTTTCGCCTGCCACCCTTGCGGGAGAGGCGTGACGACATTGAAGACTTAGTGCACCATTTTCTGGAACGCCACAACCGCAAGCATAATTGCCGCACAGGATCAGTGTCGGGAAAGTTGCTGAACACCTTGCAGAAGTATCATTGGCCAGGGAACATCCGCGAATTGGAGAATCTGATCGAGAGCTATGTGATCCTGGGCAGCGAAGACATGATCAGCAAGGAACTGGTGGCGCGCAAAGAGTTCGAATTCTTGAATCCCGAAATAAATCTGGATGGTCCCATTTCGTTGAAGAAGCTATCCCGTCGGGTTACTCGCGAATTGGAACGCAACGTCATCCTGAAATCCCTGCTAGCCAATCAGTGGAACCGCAAACAGGTCGCCCGCGCACTCGGCATCAGCTATCGGGGACTACTGAACAAAATCCGGGATGCCAATCTCTCTCCGAGTCAATCCGCCAGCCCGCAACATACTTCGGCGGCAGCGCAGTAAGGAGTTTGGAGTCTCGGCCCGTCTCGAATATCATCGGGCGCCGAACTCTGGGGCTTGCGGCCTGGCCTACACGTCTAATCACCACTCACATCAAGATTGACGTTAGTGACTATTTTGTTATAGTTACTATCACAATTTATGAAGCGGGTTGGTGCCTGGAGGAAGGGTTCGTAATGGCTAGTATGCTCGTGACACGCAAGGCGGCAGAACCGGTTCAAAAGCAGCATGAGATCGGGCTGCGGCAGCGCAAAAAAGCGCGCCTGCGGCAGCAGATTATCGATACCAGCATCAGCCTATTTCGCAAAAACGGATACGAGGAAACCCGGATCGACGATATCGTGCAAGCGCTCGACGTCAGCCAGCCTACTTTTTTTCGGTATTTTCCCAGCAAAGACGCGGTTCTACGTACGGTGGGAGAGCGTGGTTACGCCTGTGTCTGCGAACGGCTACGTTCCGAACTTTCGAGCAAAGCAGAAACCGCTGAGCGTCTAACCCGGCTCTACGTGACCATGGCGCGGGAGGTGGAAACCGACAGAAAGCTTTGGCAAGCAGTGGTGTTATCGGGGGCAATGGATCCGGTGCGGTCCGCAGAATTGCGGGGACATGAGGAGGCTGCTGCCAGCTTACTTCGAGAAATTCTCACGCAGGGCCAGAAGCGAGGCGAAGTGACGCGCGCATTTCCCGTTGTGCACTTGGCGGAGTTCATGGAAGGGCTCTACAACACAGTTGTAAGGCAATGGGCAGTGGATCTGACCGGTCCGCACAAACTCACCGAGCGGGTGCGGAGCGCCGTGGATTTTTTCTTGCGCGGCATCCGACCGTAGGTTTTTCGCTCAGACTCACTCAATATAAGTCAGGAGCACGATGAAAGCCGCTGTTTTGCACGCATTCAAGATGCCCTTAACGATCGAGGAGGTACCTCGACCAGAACCGAGCGAGGACGATGTTCTGATCGAAGTGGAGGTTTGCGGTGTGTGCCATTCCGATCTCCACGTGGCCGACGGCGACTGGACGCAATTCGCCAGCATTGTAAAGAAGCCGCTGATTCTAGGGCATGAGATCGTAGGTCGAGTGGTAGCGCGGGGATCGGCGGTGCAGAGTGTTCAGGTAGGAGAACGGGTCGGGGTGCCTTGGCTGCAGTGGACCTGCGGGCAGTGTGAGTTTTGCCGGGAAGGCAATGAGAATTTGTGTGTGCGCCAGCGCATTACGGGCGTGATGGTCGATGGAGGTTATGCGGAATTTGCGAAGGCTCCTGCCAGCCACGTCGTTAAG
>Ga0210396_10003403_pt1 | contig 15852 bp, 11 predicted proteins | sample IncBWH17OmetaG_FD_155466 | JGI IMG/M metagenome (GOLD analysis project Ga0210396, IMG submission 155466) | Forest soil microbial communities from Barre Woods Harvard Forest LTER site, Petersham, Massachusetts, United States - Inc-BW-H-17-O ... | reverse complement strand
CTGGTCACCGAGACCCTCGCGAAGATGATGGGCAAGGGCAGCGCCGTCGGCAAGCGGATCTGGTTCGATAGCCAGGCGCCGTTGACGGTCGTAGGCGTTGTGAAAGATTTCGTATTCGGAGACATGTATGGCAAGCCGGACCCGGTGCTATTCTATTGCGATAGCAGCGGCGCCAGGTATCTGTATGTCAAGCTGCATCCGGGCGGCCGGGCGGATGAGGCGCTGGCGAAGATAGAAGCCGTGCTGAAACAGGACAACCCCGGCTATCCCTTTGAATACAGCTTTGTCAACGACGACTTCAATGCCCTGTTCCGCAGCGAGGCCCTGATCGGGAAACTGTCGCGGGTGTTTGCCGTACTGGCCATCATCATCAGCTGTCTGGGTCTCTTTGGCCTCTCGGCGTATATGGCCGAGCGCAGGGTCAAGGAGATCGGTATTCGCAAGGTCTTAGGCGCCAGCGTAGCGGGACTAACCGGTTTGCTGTCGCGGGAATTCCTGCAGCTGGTCATCTTATCGTCGTTGATCGCGTTCCCGCTGGCCTGGGTTATCATGCATCGCTGGCTGCAGCAGTATCCTTACCGGATCGGCATCGAGTGGTGGATCTTTGTCGTTGCGGGGGCGGCGGCGGTGGTGATCTCGCTGGTGACGGTGAGTGTCCAGTCCGTGAGGGCGGCGCTGATGAATCCGGCCAGGAGCCTGCGAACGGAGTAAGACCTTTTGTGTACCTTAGCGGCATGTCCGATAGCACTACGCGTTTTAGCGACCGGGTGGAGGATTATGTCAAATACCGGCCGCATTATCCGGAGGCGATCATCGCCTATCTACAGGAAGTATATTCATTTTTGCCCTCATGGGATGTGGCCGATATCGGGTCGGGCACGGGGATCTCGGCGGAGCTGTTCCTGGCGAACGGTAACCGGGTCTTTGCCGTCGAGCCCAATGCGGAGATGCGGGGAAAGGCGGAAGCCGGGCATGCGGAAGTCGGACGGGCGGAAGCCGGGCATGCGCCCAAGGCAGGGGGGCGCCAACGGTCCGGCGGGGAGGGGCGCGGGGGGCCATGCGGCGTCTTTGTGAGCATCGACGGAACGGCGGAGGCCACGGGATTGGCTGAAGGTTCGGTGCGGCTGGTGGTGGCGGGACAGGCTTTTCATTGGTTCGACGCGGTGAAGAGCCGGGCCGAATTTGTCCGAATCTTAAGTCCCGGCGGGGTCGTGGTGCTCGTATGGAACGAGCGGCTGGCGGATACGGCTTTTGAAAAAGAATACGATGCCTTCATCGGGCTGCACGGAAAGGATTACAAGACGACCAATCACCGGAATATAACGGACGGGCAGATCGGCAGCTTTTATCAGCCGGCTACTTACGTGCTCAAGGAGTTTCCCAACGAACAGTGGTTCGATTTCGAGGGGTTGAAAGGGCGGTTGCTTTCTTCGTCCTATATGCCGAAAACCGGAGACGCCTATGCGCCCATGATCCGGGACCTGCAGGGGCTGTTCGACAAACACCAGAACGGAGGCCGCGTTCGCGTGGGTTATGACACCAAGGTCTATTCGGGGGTACTGAAGCCTTAGAGCCGCCAGCCCTGGCCGATCCGGGGCAGCGGGAACGGCGGCGCGAGTGGCGCGGGGTGCCGCGGCGCGGGATCACTCGCTATAGGCGGGGAGGGCGGCCAGCTCGTCAAAATCTTTTTCTCCGCGAATAAAGGCATGGCACTCCCCGCCGTTAGTGATCACGATATATTTCACGGGGGTAGCCATATTGTAACGCAGGACCTGCCAGAGCACCCGGCTGTCCAGTTTCTCCTCCATGGCCTTGCATTCAACGAGCATCCAGGGCTGGGCCGCGTTATCGAATACCAGGAGGTCGAATCGTTTGACGAGTTCCCCCAGGCGCATTTTTCTTTCCACGGCGATATAGGTGGCGGGATAATTTTTTACTACCAGGAGGTATTGGATAAAGTTCTGCCGCACCCACTCTTCCGGAGTCAGGCGAACCCATTGTTTGCGGAGTTCATCCCAGATCTCTTCCTTATCTTTCTCCGGTTCGCGTATTTTGAAAGGGTAACTTGGATAATAGATCTTGATCATAGCCAAAACTATTTGTTAAATTTACGGATAAATGAAGACCAAAGAAGAGATCGTCAATAACTGGTTACCCCGGTATACCGGGGAGAAATTAGAGAACTTCGGTAAGTACATCCTGCTGACCAACTTCGACAACTATGTACAACTTTTTGCGGAGTGGCACAACGTGCCTGTCGTGGGCGAGCACAAACCTTTCCAGTGCGCCACTGCGGGGGACATCACGATCATCAATTTCGGAATGGGCAGCCCGGGTGCGGCTACCATCATGGATCTGCTGACCGCCATCCAGCCCAAGGCGGCGCTTTTTCTCGGAAAATGCGGTGGTTTGAAAAAGCGGAATAAACTGGGCGATCTGATCCTGCCGATAGCGGCGATCCGGGGCGAAGGTACGTCGAATGACTATTTCCCGCCCGAGGTTCCGGCGTTGCCGGCTTTTGCCTTGCAGAAGGCCATCTCTACGACCATCCGCGAATATGCGGTGGACTACTGGACGGGTACGGTCTACACGACGAACCGCCGGGTATGGGAGCATGACGAGACCTTCAAAGAATACCTGCAGAAGATCAGGGCTTATGCCATCGATATGGAAACGGCAACGATCTTCTCCGTGGGGTTTTATAACAAGATCCCCACGGGAGCCTTGCTGCTGGTAAGCGATCAGCCAATGACACCGGACGGGGTGAAGACGGCGGAGAGCGATCTGAAGATCACATCCGACTTTGTCGAAAAACATATCCGTATCGGGATCGACTCGCTCAAACAATTGATCAACAATGGCCTCACGGTAAGACATCTGCGTTTTTAGGCCAAAGAACAGCAAGAACCGGATTGGGAAACGTGCAACGAAAAGGGCTGTAGGTTTGTCAGACAGAAAACTGTCATCCATGTCACGTTCCATCCGGGGTCCTCTCCTATTGCTGTTACTTGCCGTTTTTGGTTCTCAATGCAAACGGCATAATCTTGGTCAAACTATTCTCACCGGGAAATTAGTCGTTTCGGATGCCTGTGGGATGTCGGCTATCCAGGTCTTGTCGGGACAAATCGATCCGTCGCGGGTGGCGGCCAACTGGACGGACCCCGATAACGACAGCGTATATCATAATGTCTTTAAGGTCGGCGGTACGGATATTTATTGCAATTTCGCGGCTTACGGCCTTGGGAAGGGAGATTCTTTACAGTTCGAGCTGGACCAGAATCCACCCAAAATGATCTGTTATGGTTGTGCAGATAACAATCCACCGAGCGTGCCGCCGATCCATAATGCGATAAAGAATGTGAAGAAGTTGGTGAAGCTGCAGTAGCCGGCGCACCAAATTCCTTATTTTTAGGTCTGCTTATGCCGGATCTACTATCTATTCAGCACCTGGGAATTAGTTTTGAAAGTGAGGGCCAACTGACGCCGGGGGTCACTGACCTCAACCTACAGGTCAAGCGGGGCGAGATCGTGGCGCTGGTGGGTGAATCGGGGTCCGGCAAATCCATTACTTCTCTTTCCATCTTACAATTGTTGCCCGTTCCGCCGGCACGGTATACGTCGGGCAAGATCCTCTTTACCGGACGGGATGGACGTACCATCGATTTGCTGAAGCAGGAGCCCGGGACGCTGCGGCGTATCCGTGGCGCGGAGATCGCCATGATCTTCCAGGAGCCGATGACTTCACTGAACCCCGTGTTTACCTGCGGGTACCAGGTGGCGGAAGCCATCCGGGCGCATCAGAAAGTTTCGACAGAAGAGGCGCGGCTGCGGACGATCGCCTTGTTCGAGCGGGTGCAGCTTCCGGATGCGGAAGGAATGTATCACCGGTGGCCGCATCAGCTCAGCGGCGGCCAGAAACAACGGGTGATGATCGCGATGGCGATGAGCAGCCGGCCCTCGCTGCTGATCTGTGACGAGCCTACCACGGCGCTGGATGTCACCGTGCAGAAGACGATCCTCGAACTCATCCGGCAGCTGCAGGCCACCGAAGACATGGGCGTCATCTTTATCACCCATGATCTGGGGGTCGTGGCGGAGATCGCTCACCGGGCCCTGGTCCTATACCGGGGGAAGGTGGTCGAAGAAGGGCCGGTGAAGGAGTTGTTCCTCCATCCGCGACATCCGTATACGCGTGGGTTGCTGAATTGCCGGCCGGCTTTGCACGTGAAGGGCGAACGGTTACCGGTAGTCAGTGATTATTTGGAGGGGAAAGAGCCGGCGGACGATGCTGCCGGTCCGCGTGAAGCCACGCGCACGGTAGCCGGTGCAGGTGGAGCAGAGACGCCCAAAGGGCCGACGCGGGACGTGTTGATGCGGGTCGAAGAGCTGCGGGTATGGTATCCCGCGAAGAAAACGTTATTGGGAAAGATCTTACGATATACGAAGGCGGTAGACGACGTCAGTTTCGAGGTATTTGCGGGGGAGACGCTGGGACTGGTGGGAGAATCGGGTTGCGGTAAGACGACGCTGGGGCGGGCCCTGTTGCGTTTGGCGGAGCCTACAGGCGGGCGGATCTTTTTTGAGGGGCGGGAGCTGTCGGCATTGAAAGGGGCTGAGCTGAAGCCCTACCGCAGCCGGATGCAGCTGATCTTCCAGGACCCTTATTCCTCGCTGAATCCGCGGCTCACGGTAGGTCCTGCGATCGCGGAAGCCATGCAGGTACACGGCATCGGCGGTTCGGCCCGGCAGCGCAAGGAGGAGGTGATCGCCTTACTGGAAAAGGTCAGTCTGGGGGCGGAACACTATGACCGCTGGCCTCATGAATTTTCGGGCGGGCAGCGGCAGCGGATCGTGATCGCCCGGGCGCTGGCTTTGCGGCCTTCCTTTATTGTCGCCGACGAGTCGGTATCGGCGCTGGATGTCAGTGTCCAGGCGCAGGTCCTCAACCTGCTGAATGATCTCAAGGCGGCGTTTGGGTTTACCGTCGTCTTTATCTCGCACGATCTATCGGTGATCCGTTATATCAGCGATCGCATCCTGGTGATGAACAAGGGGCGGATCGAGGAAGCCGGCGACGCCGAGACCATCTACCGTCATCCCCACAGCGAGTATACGAAGAAGCTCATAGCGGCCATCCCCGCGATGCAGGGTCTCGCGGCCGAATAAGCCGGTGGCGCCAAACTACGGTCGAAGACCGGGCTCGCGGCCGGGCATCATTGATCATCATCCGGACGGAGCGCGTATTCATTATCATTGAAGAAGGAGGCGGCACTTTTGCGGCGCGACAAAAGCAGACGGCGCCATTGTTCCTGGAACTGCTGGACCTCGGGGGTATCGGCGTGGATCTTTTTGCCGGTGAGCACCACAAGGGAGGCATCGGTGCTGATGTTGTTGCGATCTGCCGGCTGGATGCCACTCAACCCCAGCATCCAGGGGTCTTCCCTGGTGATCTTATACTTGAAGAAATAAACGGTGCCTTTGGTTTGCTTGAACTGGGCGGGCTGTTTGTCCACGAGTTCGATCGCGGCGAGATCATCGGTACCGTGACTGGCGACGAGCAGGCTGCGGGCGATCCCTTCCTGGGTCCGGTATTTTTTAGGGAACCGGTCCTGCTGACCGATATCGGTGAGGCCCTGGAAGAAGCCGCCACGGGTGGCGTCGCCTGCGGCCATAGCGAGCAGCAGGGAATCGGGTACTGTGTGATGGTGGCGGAGCAGGAGTAGGCTTGTCGCCAGCCGTAATGATACATCGCGGCTTTGCAGCAGTTTATCGAAGAAATGCGGGATGGTAGGATTCTGGTTGTAAAAGGGCTCGAGCAGGATGGCGTAGTCGCCCAGTGCGCTGCCCTGGTTATCGTCATCGCCGGCGTCGGTATTGTCGTCGTTCTCCTCTTCTTTCTTTTGCCATTTCTTTTCGTCTTTCCCTTCTTGTTTTTTCCAGGCGATCTTGGCGTCGAAATAGATCTGGCTGAAATAGGAAGTATAATCGGCGGCGTGCAGGTAATTGCTGTCGACGAGGTCGGCCAGCAGGGATTGGATATTGCCTTTGTAGTCGTCGATGGAAGCCAGCTGCAGCAGACCGGGGAAGAGGATGCGGGCCAGGGCGAGGGAGTCGCCGATGTCGCGGAAAAGATAGTTGTAGTCGGTATTGTTGTCGAATACCGGCGGGTCCTGGATCATAAGTGTCCCAAGCAGCCGGTAAGCGGCAGTCGTCCTATGGTGGGCCAGGGCCTTCAATACGGCGTTCTGGAGGATGCTGGTGTCGCCAGCCTTCTCATAGACGGCTTTGAGTCCCGCTACGACAGCGGGAATGGACGTGGAATCGTCGATATAGCCCAGCTCGTTGATGAGTTTTATCTTGGTCTCGAGATAATCTTTGCCGTTGTAGGGGAGGCTGTTGATCGCCACCAGCAATGCGGGCACGCCGGCGGGACCGAAATAGACATTGGGGATCGCTTCCCGGGCTTTTTTAGCGACGATGGAATCTTTGCTATAGAAGTCATGGAAGAAAGAATCCAGTTTGCTGGTGAAGAGCGAACCTGCGACCGGTCCTGCCTGACCGGCGAGGCCAAAGGGTTTCAACGTACTATAGAACCGGTGCAGGAAGGCGCTGCTGTCCTGGAGCGAATCGGTGAGCGAGACAACGCGATAGAGGTGGTTGCCCTGGAGGAAGACCCATAGATTGAGCCGGCGGGTCGTATTGGTATCCGTGAGGGTGTACCGGTAGCCCGAGGCGTCGCCGTCGCGGTAGGGCTGGCGGGCGCTTACGACGAGGTCGCGTCGTAATCTTTTCTCGCTGGTCTCTTCCTTCCAGAAAGTGGCGGTATCCCTGGGATAATAGTATTTGGGGAAGGTCTCCACGGAGACGTAAACGGCTTCGCCGGTGGAATCATCCTGGAAGAGGGCGGTCTTGGGGCGGGGCCAGTAGTTGTTATAATCCGGCAGGGAGTTAAGGAACTCTTCGCTTGATGCGCGTTCTACGATGCGGCGCATGCCGGCGTCGACATCGGGCACCATCGGGGTGGTCACGCTGATGTGTATAAAGGAGTCGACATAATCTCTGAAATAGGGATAGTCGTACGGGGTAAAGGCAAAGGAGCCGAAGAATTCCGCGAAGTTCTTTTCTTTTCCCCGGCTATGAGCGGCGAGCACGTAGTAGTCGGCGCCATGGAGGATGAATTTAGCGCGGATGAAGGAGCCGTCCTTTGCCTGGTAGGTGGCGTCGAGACAGGCGTGACGATCGAACTGTGCGATGCGGCGGGAGAGGAGGTGTTCGATGTATTCGGAGCCGCGGAAGCTTTGTTCCATGAGGGCGAGGTCCGCGGTATCTTCTTCCAGGAAACGGTAGTTCTGTACGGTGGACTTCCAGAGCAGGTAGGAGTTGCCGGCGCCGGAGTCGGCGGCCTCGTATTCCCAGCGGACGACGCCGTCGGACCCGGATAGGTTCTTGTTTTGCGCAGGGGTGTGGGGCCATCGAAGGGTAAAGCCGCCGCGCGGGGGAGTAAAGCTGGTCCAGCCGGAGGTGCTGTTGTTGCGGATATGGATGGAATTGAAGAACTGGTCTGCTTCGGGACCATCGACATAATTATTGTTGCCGCTCATCTTGAACACCCAAATTTCGTAGGGGGTCACGAGGATATTGTAGCGCTGGATATCGCCGCGGCGGGTGCGGGCGGTGATGTCGAAGCCTTTGTAGCCGTTGCGGACCACGGGGGTCTTTTTGAGGATCTTACCCGGGATATTCTCGTAGAGCAGGCTGTCCACCTTTTTTAGCAGCGTCTCGTCTTTCTGGCCGAGAAAGGAGGCGTGGGTCTTGACCCGGTCGATCATATAATAGGCCCCATTGCTCATATCGGCATATTGCCAGGAGTCGGGGGAGCGGCTGTCGGTGCGGCGATACAGTTTTCCCGGCAACTGAACGGTAAAGGCGCCGTCGGGGGAGCTGAAGGGCGAGAAGCTCACCGGCACTTTGATCTTGTCGATGTCGTCGCGGCGGGTGGCGTCCTGATCGGGCATCATCACGGGCCGGAGGGTATAACCCTTACGGCGTAACAGTTCGATGACCCCGCGTTTGCCCGGGAGGTGGGCGGCCCCTACCCCGACGAACAACGAATGGCGTTGGACGATGCTATCGATGGAGGCGGCCTGGATCTCGTTGCGCCGGTAGAGGAATTTCTCCATATAGGATTCGGAAGGTTCCATGAGGCGTTCCAGGGAGTCGAGCAGGTCGAGATCGCCTTTACGGTAAGCTTCCTGGGTCTTGCGTTCGATGTCGAAGGAGGATTCGCCATCGTTGTCGGCGGTAGTTCTTTTCTTCTTGTCCTTCATCATATCCTGGGCGGCTTCCATGATGAGGCGCTCTGTTTGGAAATAATTTTCCACGCCGGTGGCTTGTTTGCCCAGTTTGCGGCCCGTTTGGTAGATGTACAGATCCAGGTAGGTGTCTTCTTCGAAATCCGCCTGGCTGCGGTAGGTGCGATAGAGGAGGCCGTTGATGACAGTGGGTTCGTCGCTGAGGGCTGACTTCAATGGGTCCTCATATTTCTCGAGCTGGAAGGAGCGTTCGTTGATGAAGTCGCTAGGGGCGCCCTGAGTATAATAGCGCAGATTGGACTGGAGGTTCTCGAAACGGAAGAGCTGGTCCTGCCAGAGCTGGGGGTCGAGTTCGAGGGCGACGACGTCGGCGTTCTTGATATCGAGATAAAACGAGTCGCTGAGGTGAAAGACCAGTTTGCTGCTGACGTGCATGGTCCCGAAGAGATAGGAAGGTTTTTTGAGCCCGTTGCCCGTGATCTCCCACAATAAGGTAGGGTATTTTTTTTCTATATGTCGCTGAGCACCGGCGGAAAAGGCGAAAGACAGAAGGAATATGCTGAAAATGCACTGGGAAAAAAAATAGCGCATTTTCAGCAAAGCGCTAATGTCGGCCCTTCGGGTTAGCCGCCGGAGGCGGCTTAAAGCAGTCATCAGCACACAAAGCCTATACGGGGTCGATCTCATTAGTGGAGGGTTACAATACAAGTTGCATAAAAGACGTCAATATGGGAAAAATATTTTACTTAATAGACGTTAAATCCCACCCGCCGGTTGCCGGGAAATGTCCGACGGCTGGGATTTGGTTAATGATGGGCCTTCGGCCGGACGCTTTTAGCGTCCCAGCGCGGCCGCGGGACGCCGCTGCCCTGGCGGCAAGAGTGGAAAAAAGGAAATTTGCAAAGGCCGATTTTTTGCCCTACTTTTGCACGCTTAAATCATGCCGTAACATGATAGCAGACCTGGTGCCGTAAGACCTGGTTTTGCGCTCAGACCCCTTACCACCTGCCTGGTATCATGTGCGAATTGTTGTAGCCGACGAGCTTAGCCGATAACACAATTTAAATTTACATTCCACATGAAGCTTTCACAGTTCAAGTTTGATCTTCCTTTAAACCTTATTGCCCAGCACCCTGCGAAAAAAAGAGAAGACAGCCGTATGATGGTGGTACACCGCAAGACGGGTCTGATCGAAAATAAGCACTTCCGCGACATTCTCGAGTATTTCGATGATAAAGATGTTTTTGTAGTCAACAATACCAAGGTATTCCCCGCCCGGATGTATGGCCGCAAGGAGAAGACGGGCGCCAAGATCGAAGTTTTCCTGCTCCGTGAACTGAACAAGCCGAACCGCCTTTGGGATGTGATCGTGGACCCGGCCAGGAAGATCCGGGTCGGCAACAAGCTTTATTTCGGGGACAACGACGAACTGGTAGCGGAGGTGATCGACAATACCACCAGCCGGGGCCGGACGATCCGCTTCCTATGGGATGGCAGCGATGACGAGTTCCGCCAGGTATTGGAGGTCCTCGGAGAAACGCCGTTGCCCAAATACATTAAACGCAAGCCGGACGAGGAAGATAAAGAGCGGTACCAGACTGTCTACGCCAAACACGAAGGGGCTGTGGCAGCGCCGACAGCCGGTTTACATTTCAGCAAAGAGCTAATCAAGCGTTTGGAGATCAAGGGAGTACGTTTTGCCGAAATCACCTTGCATACGGGTCTGGGCACGTTCCGGCCCATCGAGGTGGAAGATCTCAGCAAACACAAGATGGACGCGGAATATTACCGGATCGAAGAAGATGCCTGTAAGATCGTCAACAAAGCACGCCTGGGCAATCACCGTATCTGTTCCATAGGAACTACGACGATGCGCGCCATCGAATCGAGCTTTACGGCGGAGAAACTACTGAAGCCCTCCGAAGGCTGGACCAATACGTTTATCCATCCGCCCTACCAGTTCAATATCGCCGACGCGCTGGTCACGAATTTCCATCTCCCCAAGACGAGCCTGCTCATCATGGTGTGTGCATTTGCCGGTTATGATCTGGCGATGGAAGCCTATAAAAAAGCGATCAAGGATAAATACCGTTTCTTCAGCTATGGCGACGCCATGCTGATCGTCTAAGCGGCTACGAATTTTCTTAGGACCGCTTCCTTCGGGAGGCGGTCTTTTTTTTGCTATTTTTAAGCATGAGAAAGCTTGTCGTATTCCTTTTATTTCCTACGCTTATGGCCAGTGCACAACAGGAGCTCCCACTATACGGTGACCAGCCTATCCCCAACTCCAGGCCCGTACCCGACCGGCAAACCATCGATTCTTCGGGGAACCCGCTACGTTATTCTTACAGCCTGGTGAGCCATCCGACCCTCACGGTCTATCGTCCGCCTGCCGGCCCGGTCAATGGGACGGCGGTGATCGTGTGTCCCGGTGGCGGGTATATGCACCTGGCGATGACACACGAAGGGACGGATGTCTGCAAATGGCTGAACAGCCTGGGCATCACCGCTTTCTTGCTGAAATACCGGCTGCCCAGTGATGAAACGATGTTGGACAAGACCATCGGGCCGTTGCAGGATGCCCAACGGGCGATCCAACTGGTGAGGATGCGCGCAAAAGATTGGGGTGTAGACCCGGGCGCCGTGGGTATCCTGGGCTTTTCGGCGGGAGGACACCTCGTGTCTACGGCGGGAACGCATTTCAACCACGCGGTGATCGACAATGCCGCGGGGATCTCGCTGCGACCGGATTTCCTGGTCTTGTTATACCCGGTGATCTCCTTTGCCGACAGCATCGGCCACCGGGGGTCGCGGGACTATCTGCTGGGGCAGCACCCCGATCCCGCGTTAGTCCATCTCTATTCCAACGAACTGCAGGTCACGGATCAGACGCCGCCGTGTTTCCTGGTCCATGCCGAGGATGATAAAACGGTGATGGTCGTCAACAGTCTTTATTTTTATGAGGCGCTGATCAAACATCATGTACCAGCGGAAATGCATATCTATCCCAGGGGCGGGCATGGGTTTGGGATGTGGAATCCTGCCTCCGGTGGAGATCAGTGGCCGGACCGGCTTGCTGAATGGATGAAGGTGAACGGGTGGATCAAATAATATTAATTATTTAATCCGTAATCCACGGGCAGGAGGTTGGCGATCTTTTCCGAGATGGCCCAATAGCCCGTATCAACCAGCTCTTGCGGCGGGTAGTAGGATCCGTTCTCTTCTACTTTGAGGGGCCGCGGGGTCACCAATTGCAGGCCGGAGGTCTTTAGCTCCCCGCCGCTGCTTTTTTCACGGACACCATAGAGCACGATGATCGGGGACGGAAAGAACAGCTCCCGGGTGCTGTCCGCCCCGACGGTTAAAATACTGTCGGGTACCACCACGTCCTTCCAGGTGATGATATCCGGCTGCCGGAGCACGTCCCAGAAATAATGCAGGGTGTCCATGGAGAAGCTGCCGGGTTTTTGAAAATCGGGCCGGTAGAGGATCTTGACACGGCGTTTTTCTTCGTTACGGCCCGTGACCTCTTTTTGCACCAGGAAGCCCTCGCTGATCGTGCGGCCGGCCCAGAGACTGCGCATAAAATGCAGCATCGAGCCGGCATAGGCCTGCTTGCGTTTAAATTCCCATCCCTTCTCCCTGTCTGCTTTTGTCGCAGTCATCGGCTGGAAATAAGGATAACCGAAATATTGCACCATTTTATTACCGAAGTCTGCCTTAAAGCCCTCCAGCTGGTAAGTAAGGTTATAGCCAAGCGCATTATTTTCAATACGCAGGGGTTCGGTAGCGGTAACGGACAACCGGTTTGTCCGGCGGGAATAATAAAAACGCAGGACATCATGATTTTTGAGCCTGCAGTCGGCCGCATTCTCCCCGGTACCAATAAAATTCTCCAGGAAATATTTGCCCCATTTCGCCCAGCCGTGTTTATCGTAGGGTTCCACGGTCACGGCCGTGAGTTCTGTAGCCTTGGGATGCAGGAGCAGGTGCAACAGGGGCGGGAGATTTGATCCGTTGACCTCGATCACCAGGGTGGCATAGCCGATAGCGGAGAAGACCAGCTGATAGGTACCCCTGGGGATGTCCAGCCGGAAGGCGCCTCTCGCGTCCGTGGTCGTGCCATGAGAGGTGTTGTTTAGGAATACGCTGACGCCTGCCAGGGGGCCTCCGGCGGCGGAATCGGTGACGGTCCCGGACAGGGCGCCGCCCGTTTGCTGCGCCAACAAGACATGTTCCGCCAGGATCAGAACGGCCAAAAAGAGTATTCGTCTCATGGGATCGCGATCCATGAATGTACGCAAAACTTCAGCGGACCGGCTTTAATCGAGATTAAAAAGTCCTTTGTTCAGCAATTGCAGGGTCTCCGTTTTATGCGCGGAAGGGATCAGCAGGGACACGTTGTGTTTGCTGCCGCCATAGCTGACCATGCGGATCGGAATGGTCTTCAGCGAATCGAACAATTTGCTGAGGACGTCGGGGGTTTGAGCCAGTTCGTTCCCGACGATCGAGACGATCGTATGGTTCTCCTCTACTTCTATGGTTCCGAAGGGTTCCAGTTCGCGGACGATGGATTTCAGCTCGGCGGTACTTTCGATGGTCAGGGACACGGCGACCTCGGAGGTGGTGACCATGTCCACGGGGGTGCGGTATTTTTCAAACACCTCGAAGATCTTGCGCAGGAAGCCATAGGCCAGGAGCATGCGGCTGCTGCGGATATTGATGGCAATGATGCCGTCTTTGGCGGCGATGGCTTTTACCCCGACGGAACCGGCTTCTTCGGTGATGAGGGTCCCCCGGGCCTCGGGTTGCATGGTGTTGAGCAATTTCACCGGAACGCGGTAGAACTGAGCAGGCCAGATGGAGGCGGGGTGGAGGATCTTGGCGCCGAAGTAGGCGAGCTCGGCCGCTTCTTCGAAGCTGAGCTGTTCGATGGCAAAGGTCTTTTTGACGACGCGGGGGTCGTTGTTGTGCATGCCGTCGATATCCGTCCAGATCTCGCAGACGCTGGCGTTGATGGCGGCGCCGATGAGCGAGGCGCTATAGTCGCTGCCGCCGCGTTTGAGGTTGTCCACCTCGCCACGGGCATTGCGGCAGATATAACCCTGGGTAACGAAAAGGGTTTTGTTCTTATGTTGTTGCAGCAGCTGTGTGAGCTTGGCTTTAATGGTGTTGATCTGGGGTTCGTCGTGGCTGTCGATGCTCATGAACTCGAGAGCGGGCAGCAGGTAGTGATCGATACCGTTCTCTTCAAGGAAAACGGAGAAGAGCTTGGTTGACAGCAGTTCACCCTGGGCGAGGATGTCTTTGCTCAGGGCTTCGCTAAAGGAGATCTTCAGGATGATCGTGAGGAATTCGAAATGTTCGCCGACAATACTCTTAGCCTTCTTCAGGGAATCTTCTTTTTTTACGAGCTCCCTGATAAAGTCCTGGTAGTGCGCTTCCAGTTTATCGATGAGTTCCTTGGCCTTCTCGCGTTGGCCGCCGGAGATGGCGGCGCCTATTTCTACGAGGGCGTTGGTCGTGCCGCTGAGGGCGCTGAGTACGACGATCTTGGGTTCCGCGTCCGCGGTGATGAGCTGGCTGACCTGGCGCATCCTTTGAGGTTTGCCTACCGAGGTGCCGCCGAATTTCATGATTTTCATTCTATTCTTTTTCCAGCCGGCGCTTCGCGCCGGCTATTTTTTCGGATTGCAAAGATAAAGGTTATGGGCGAAACGCCTCCGGCGTTTCCAGGCCCAGCTTTTGGGCCACGCTTTTGAGGTCTTCCACCACGGCGGGCAGGAGGGGGATGCCTTGCCGGCGGCGTTCGTATTCCATCTCCCGCTCGGGGTCGCCGGGGATCAGTACCCGGTCCTGGCCCGGTACTGGTTTCGCCGAACGAAAGCGCCTGATCCAGCGATCCATATGTGTTTTAAAGTCTTCGGTGGGGCGGAAGGCGTCGATGCGCATTGCGCCGAAGAAGTGGCCGATGCCTTTGCCTGGCATACCGGTGGGCATGGGGACATAGGCGGGGAAAGGCGGCACCCAGGGTCCGTAATTGGCGCCGCTGAGTACGGCTGAAAAGATATCGACGATAGCGCCGAGGGCATAGCCTTTGTGGCTGCCGTGGTCGCGGTCTCCGCCGAGCGGCAGGAGGGCGCCGCCGGATTTTAGTTCATGGGCGTTGGTGGACGGGTTGCCCTGGCTATCCTGTATCCAGCCGGGCGGGGCTGCTTCGTTCTTCCGCTGGAGGATCTCCAGCTTGCCGTTGGCGGCCGTGGTCGTAGCCAGGTCCGCCACGAAGGGGGGCTCCTCTCCTGCCGGCACCGCCACGCAAATGGGGTTGGTGCCCAGGAGACGTTCCAGTGAAAAAGTGGGCGCCACCAGGGCGCTGGCGTTGGTCATGGCGATGCCGATCATGTCTTTGGCAACGGCCTGGAGGGCGTGATAGCCGGCGATGCCGAAGTGGTTGGAGTTTTGGACGCTGACCCAGCCGGTGCCGACCGATGCCGCTTTTTCGATCGCCACCTGCATGGCGTAGGGAGCGACGACGAGGCCTAGTCCACTATCCCCATCGACTACGGCGGTGGAAGGGGTTTCGTGGATCACCCGCACGTTGGGCCTGGGGTTGGCTCTGCCTGCCTCCTGTAGCCGGACATAACCGGACAAACGGGCGACGCCGTGAGAGTCGATGCCGCGGAGATCGGCGCTGAGCAGGGCTGTGGCCGCGGTTTGGGCATCCTGCCCGGAACAGCCCATATTCCTAAAGATGGCCATGGTAAAATCGAGCAGCGCTTCATAGGGGACAACAATAGATAGATGCGACATGCGTTTATTTTATGCGTTTATTTTAAAAAACGCAAAGATCGTCAATTACATGGAAGGCAACTTCGGTTGGGGGTTATATCGTTAAATTTGGTATATTATACCAAGCTACTATTCATTTTCTAAAACTACGTTTATGAGAAGATTTTTCCTCTTCCTATGGAGCTTCGTCTTGCTCATAGGACAAGTTTCCGCACAAAATCACACTATCTCAGGGACCGTCCTCGATGCAAACGGGGTGCCGGTGGTCGGAGCCTCGATTGCCCTTAAGGGTTCGAACAGGGGTACGAGCACCGATAACAACGGCAGCTTTATGCTGACCGTCCCGGACAACGCCAGGACCCTGGTTATTTCCGCAGTCAATTTTGCCAGCCTGGAGGTGGGCATCGCCGGGAAGACGACCATTGGGTCGGTATCCCTGCAGGTGGCCAACAGGAGTCTGAGCGAGGTCGTCGTCGTAGCCTATGGAACACAAAATAAAACGAATGTGACGGGGTCCGTCACTACGATCAACGGGAATGTCGTCGCCGACAAGCCTTTTACTTCGGTGGACAAGGCTTTGCAGGGGGCGGTCCCCGGCATGCTGGTGTCTTCGGCGTCGGGGGCGCCGGGGTCGGCCACGGATATCGTTATCCGCGGTATCGGCTCGATCAATGCCAACTCCAGCCCGCTCTGGGTGATCGCTGGTGGTGATGATAGCCCCGTCGATCACCCAGAGCGGGCCGGCGTTGGC
>Ga0210396_10003402_pt1 | contig 15852 bp, 18 predicted proteins | sample IncBWH17OmetaG_FD_155466 | JGI IMG/M metagenome (GOLD analysis project Ga0210396, IMG submission 155466) | Forest soil microbial communities from Barre Woods Harvard Forest LTER site, Petersham, Massachusetts, United States - Inc-BW-H-17-O ... | reverse complement strand
CGCAGATCACCACCTTGGTCCCGGCGTTGTCGAGCAAGTAGGTAATTTCCTCGGCGGGCAGGGTGTTGTAGACCGAGAACGAAGTGGCGCCGACATGTTGCGCACCGACATCCAGCGGGTAGAACTCGATCCGGTTCGCCATCATCAGGGAGATAGTGCCGCCCCGCCGGACCCCCAGCCCGGACAGTCCGGCTGCGACCTGCCGGACCTGCGCAGCGTACTCCCGCCAGGTCAACGTCTGTGTGTCACCCCGAGTCCGAAGCGCGACGGCATCGGGATCGATCGTGGCGGTGCGTTGGAACGCCTCGCACAGGGTGGTTGGACGCTCAGACATGACAATCTCCTTGCTGTTGTATGGCATGCAGCACCGGTTCGATGAGCTGCCTTGCAAGCAAACGTGTTTGGTCGATGTCAGCCGTGTCAGCGAACCCACCCGGGCTGACGATGAGAGAGGCTCCAAGCCGGACGAACGGTTCCGTTACCCCTTCTACATGAGCACCGAGCATGGTCTACGTCTGCACGTAGCCGGGCGGATTGGGGCTCTCCACCCATAAGTCAACTTCCAACTCCGAGCCGGGCACGCAGTCGTAGACCGACAGATCGGTGAGACCAGATTCCAGCAGCACATCCTCGCACAACAGGCTCTGCCCGGTGTATGACGCTGCCGGCTTGGTCAGGATCGCGTATGCCGCGTCGGAATACACTTCCGGCTTGCGGGCGCGGGCCATCGCCTCGTCGCCACCGAGCAGGTTCTGCACCACCGCCGTGGCCACCCGGGTGCGCGGCCACAGCGTGTTCGAGGCAATACCCGCGTCACGAAGCTCTTCAGCAATGCCTAATGCGCACAACGTCATTCCGAACTTCGCCATCATGTAAGCGGTCGGCTTGAGCCACTCGGATTCCAGCCGAACCGGCGGTGACAGTGTCAGGATATGCGGGTTTTCCCGGCCCTTCATGTGCGGGATGCAGGCCCTCGACACCGCGTAAGTGCCGCGGATCTGGATTCCATTCATCAGATCGAAGCGCTTAAACGGGACCTCCTCGATCGAGCCGAGGTTGATCGCCGAAGCGTTGTTGACGCAGATGTCGATACCGCCGAACTGGTCGACGGCCTGGGCCACCGCCGCGGCCACCGACTCACCGTCACGCACGTCGCCGACCATCGGGAGCGCCTGGCCCCCGGCCTCCTCGATCTCCTTGGCCGCGGTGTAAATGGTGCCCGGAAGCTTGGGATGGGGCTCAGCAGTCTTGGCGACCAGTGCGATATTCGCGCCGTCGGCCGCGACCCGCTTGGCGATCGACAGCCCGATACCGCGGCTGGCGCCGGAGATGAACATGGTCTTTCCTGTAAGGATCACCGCGCAGCCTTACCTTCAACTGCACTCTTGTGCGGCACCTGCTCTGCCAAGCCTTTGAGCGTCTTCCGCATGCCGGCGCGGAGGTGTCCGGCGCGGTCGTGGACCCCGACCATGCGTTGAATCGCGAGAACCGGCGCGGCCTGGGGCTGCATTTTGGTCATCGTCAGTGTGACCTCGGTTCCATCCTCGGCAGCGGCGAGGTCGTAGCGCCACCCGCTCTTCGATGGCCACGCAACATCGAACGCGAACGCCCGTCCTGGCGTGTCCTCGGTGACCTTGCACACGGTGCTCCACCGGTACAGCGGGCCGATGTGGTTGTAGCCCTTGAACTTCTTGCCGTGGGTGATCCACTTGGCGGCATGGGTTTCGGGGCTGCGTTGCCCGATGGTGGTGATATCGCTGATTACGTCGTAAGTCGTCATGGGATCGGCTGGGATCAGCCGGCTGACCGAGATGTGCAGCGCCGGTGAACTTTGGTCTGTCACCAGTCTGTGTGCCAGCATCGCCGACGACGCCGGGTTCTGTCCGGTGTAGAGATTGCGGTCCACCACTATGTAAGGCCGCAGCGGAAACCGGCCTTTGGAATAAATCGCCCCGGACTCGACGAGACGGTCTTGCAGCAGCCATTGGGCCTTGCGGGCAAACCGGTTGAGTCGCTCCTCGGCGTTCGAAAGCGACGTCATTCGATAGCCCTCAAACGGCCACGTTCCGTCCTCGCGCTGCGCCGCCAATGTGGCAGCTGGCCCGTGGCACAGCAAGGCCAGCGGCCGACCGGATTCCAGCACGGCGGTCAGAATTCTGCCGGAGTCGGCGTCAACGGCCAGGTCTTCCATCGGACCATGGCCCCCCGGGTAGAACACCACGTCATAGTCATTCGGGTCGATATCGGCCAGCGCCTTTGGATGGGTTAGTGCCGAATTGTGTTGGCGCAGATAGTCCGCGACCGCCCGGGTCTTTGTCGGCAGGCCACCCGCGAATCCGAGGCTGAGCCGGTCCACCGTCGGCGCCATTCCGCCGGGAGTGGCGATGGTGATGTCCCAGCCGGCGGCCGTGAAAATTTGGTGGGGTCGGGCCAGCTCCTCGGCCCAATACCCAGTGGGATGGGTGGTGCCGTCGTTGAGAGTCCACTGGTTCGCGGCAGAGACCACGATCAATACAGACGTCATTGCAATTTTCCTTTCTAAACTTAGAACTACGTGAGCGACTCCTAGGTGAGTCCAGCGCTCAGAGCGGAGCCAGGCCCGCGAATGCGCCGTTGCAGTAGACCAACGGGTCACCCGACTCGCCGAAATGGGCTTCGGTGATCAGTCCGATGAAAATGGAATGCGTTCCCACCTCGACGATGTCGTCGACGCGGCAGTCGAAGGTAACGAGGCTGTCAAAGAGCGCGGGGACATCGCTGGGCAGGATTGTCCAGTTCCCCTGTTCGAACTTCGCCGACCCACGCACCCCGTGCATGCCGGCGAAGCGTTTCGCCAGATCATGATGATCGGTGCGCAACATGTTGACTGCGAACCTGCCGGTCTCCTTGACGGCGGTCTCCAATTCCAACGAGCGGTTCAAGCAGCACAGGACGCTGGGCGGCTCCGCTGTCAATGACGTCACCGCGGTTGCGGTGACCCCCAATGGGCCATCGGGGCCGATGCTGGAGATGATGCTGACCCCGCCTGCCAGTCGGCGCATCGCCAATTTAAAGTCCTCACCGCTGATCGTAGGGTCTTCGAGTAGTGCCGCTGTTGCCTGCATTTGTTCACCTCACTGTTAGTGCTGGCATTTGCAGAGTGCGTTGATCTGCAACGCATCTGGTGGCATCAGCGTCTGTCAGCCGTGTACCCGGGTCAATGGGTTGGGCGGTGAAACGCCCCCATGGGGGGAGAAAAGCACCCCCTTGTTGTGTGCGAGTGCCAACTTGGTGTCTTGGACGCCGCATTCGGCGGCGACCGAGCGCAGGTCGTATCCCCCTTTCTGGGGACAAAAACATCCGCTTTTGGGGCTAACCGTCATTGACCTGCGGTGATTGCATGAGATTCGTCAGTCACCGCGAAGGAGAACGTCATGATCATGCCCCATTCGACGGGCCACGTAATTGCTCGCGACGGTTGCTTGTTGCGTGTTGACATCATGGCGGGACGGTGGGTTGCGAGCCGATTCAATCCCAATCTCGTTATCACACAACAGGTCCTCGGCAGCGACGAAGCGGTGCACCGGCAGATCAAGCAGTGGTTATCAGCACCCAGTAGTCCCGAGGTGCCTCAGATGTCGCGATCGTGTGGCTGGCCCCCTGGAGTGTCGCCCTTAGCCGGGCGCAAACCGCGCGACGTTGCGCGGGCTGTTGAAAATGCAAATGCCGCCGTCCGCTTCGCGGAAGAAAGTAGATGATGTGATGTTCCTTCCAATCGTCATATTCACGATGATCCTGTCTCCTGTGCTGATCCCAACGCTTACTACCGCGTGCTCCCTCGCGGCCACTCGATGGCGCAACTCTCGTCGCGCCGCGCGGGCGGAGTGGGAATTGGCTGGATGAGGTGGCTTGTGGTGAGTATGAGGGGCGCTAGAAATCGCCAACGCGTCATCGCCGCCGAATCAAGTTCAACGCCAACGTAATCCGGGTTAGGTGAACAGTTCACGTCGCTGCGAGATGTATTCCTGCACCGATTGCGCAGGGCGACCGGTGAGGTCTTCGACATCATGGGTTAAGCGGTTGTAGCGGTCGTCGCGATGCAATTTGGCCATTGTTTCGATGTGTTGCTGGGTGTGCGGTTCGAGTCCTGCCTGGCTGAGATGTTCAAGCCATTTGTCGTAGGGCAGCTGAACCGCGGTGATCGGCCGGTCAAGGGCTTTTGCGTACTGCTCGGCCAACCCATCGATGTCCAGCGCTGCCGGCCCGGTCAATTCGTAGACCGCACCGATGTGGTCCTGCGGCGCCCGCAGCACGGTGGCAACGACGGCGGCCACATCCGTGGCAGCGACAGGGGAGGTGCGGCCGCTTCCGAACGGCAACGCCAATTGCCCCTTCTCGCGGATTGAGCGGGCCGCGAGCACGGTGAACAGTGGGTTGTCGAGGAAGACGGTCGGCCTGACATGTACGGCCGGCAAGCCCGACCAGTTGATGACGTGCTCGGCCAGCCAGTGCAGGCGTTGTTGGCGGGATTCCTCGGTGCTCGTTGGGGTCATCTGCGAGACCGTCATTTGCGACATGTTGACCAGCGCTTCCAGGCCGTCGCCGTCCTCGGCGGCCGCGCAGACGACAGCGGTGGCTTCCAGATAGGAAGCCGAGACGCTCATGTTGAAAAACATCCGGTCGATGCCAAAGATCGCCGCGCTGACATCCACCGGGTTGGTCAGGTCTCCGACGATCACCTCAGCTCCGAGTGCGCGCAGCGCGTCGGCGCGCGAGTCCTCGCGGTGCACCATCGCCCGCACAGCCTCGCCATGGCTGAGAAGTTGCTCCACGACTAGCCGGCTGACCCCGCCGGCACCGCCGCCGGCGCCGGTGATCAGGTAACTGGGAGTGCGAGTCATAACCGCGGCCTCATGGTATATCGGTCAGATTTGGTTGGCTCCGCCGTCAGCGGTGACGGTGGAGCCAGTTGTGAAGCTTGCCAGATCGCTGGCAAGAAACAATGCCGCATTGGCGATTTCGTCAGGTTCGCCGAACCTGCCCAGCGGTATCCCGGCAATGCGATTGGCGCGGAATTGAGTTATCGACTCGCCCGGACTGGTCTGCTCGGCCAGATTGTCGCTACCGGGCGTTGCTGTGGAACCGGCGACGATCACGTTGACTCGGATCCCGCGCCCTTTCAGTTCGTTGGCCCAGGTTCGGGCGAATGAACGAACGGCGGCTTTGGTGGCGGCATAGACTCCGAGGCCTTCGCGGCCCCGCTCGGCGGTGGTGGACCCGGTGATGATGATCGAGGCCCCGTCGTTCAGCAGCGGAAGTGCTTTTTGCACGGTGAACACCACACCCTTGATGTTGGTCGAGAGCAGTGTGTCGAGGTGGTCTTCAGTGATGTCACCGATGCGGGCCACGGCGGTGACGCCGGCGTTGGCCACCACGATGTCCAACCCGCGGCCAGCTTCGGCTACCGCGGTGTACAACCTATCTAAATCGGCGACCGCACCGACATCGCCGCGCACTCCGTTGGCCCGTTCACCCAACTGGCCTAGGGCCTCGTCGAGTTCGGCTTGCCGCCGCCCGGTGATGAATACGCGTGCACGTTCGTCGACGAACCGGGCGGCAGTGGCCAGGCCGATACCCGACGTGCCGCCGGTGATGACGGCGGACTTGCCCTCCAGCAATCCCACGTGTGCGTCCTCTCAGAGCCGTTGTTAGTTGTTGAGGAACAGGCGCGCATTGGCCAGGAAGACGTCTGCATGTTGCGACTGTGCGCCGTGGCCGGCGTCGGGGAGTACTAGAAGTGTGGCGTAGCGGAGGTGCTGTTCAAGGATGAAGGCGTTGATTGGGTCGACGACGATGTCCTTGTTGCCGTGAACGATCAACGCCGGCTGGGTGATGGCCTTGAGCATCGCGTACCGGTTTTCTGCGGGAATCGTGCCCCACTCACGGATCGCGCGCAGCTGTGCATCGGCCGACGTGAGAGTGACCGGTGATACGCGCTCGGTCTCGCGCAGGCTAAGGCGTCCGAGGTACGCATTCCCCGCGCTCTGGCCGGGTTCGCTTGGGGTGAAGAACGATTTCAGAATCAACGCTACGGGGTCTTCCAACTCGTCTATGGATAGTTCAGTGAATGTCATTCCTTCGCCACCGCGGGGGCCGGTGCCGCATAGAATCATGCGGCGAATCATCTCGGGTTGCTCGAACGCCATCTGCTGCGCAATCATGCCGCCCAATGAAAAGCCAAGGAAATCAACAGTTGTCAGGCCCAGGGCGCGAAGGAAATCGAGGCAACTGGTGGTGAGTTCACCCACAGTCGCCGGGGTGATACCGGTGGAGCCTCCGATCCCTGGATAGTCGAATGCAATCAGTTCCCGATCCGCAGCGAGGCCATCAATGATCAGCGGGTCCCAGTCGTCCATGTTGGACGCGAAGTAGCTGCCGAGCACCAGCGGAACGTCTCCGCCGGAACCCATGCGTCGATAGGCAAAGTCGACACCGTCTACGGTTCTGATTACCTCAGTTGGCGTCTGCAAATATGTTTGTGCCATACGGGTGCGCATGATCGCCCTTCTTTGCGATGCCGCCTGTCTAGATGAGGTTGATGGTGTCGAGGAACTCGGTGGCCACCTTGTGGTCGCCGGCGACGGCGACCAGGGCGCGCCACGGTAAGCGCGTGGTTGACCATGCGAGAAAGTCTGCGGTGGTAGAGGTCAACGTCGCGGCCGGTTTGTCGGATGACCGTAGTGGGTTGACGGTGATGATGCCGGCCTCAGTGCCGATCAGGATGTTGGCGGCGGCGGGACCGGTGAGCCGCAACGCCAGTGGCGCGATGAGGTGGCTGGCGAGGTCCGCCTGCATTTTTGGGATGCCGCCAAGCAGCCAGGAAATTGACGGACCCAGGCGAACCTCGTCCAATGGGGGAAGCTGCCGGGTAATTGGACCCCGAGGGGCGACAATGTCGTAGCGCAGGTGGGTCGTCATGTCAAAGGTAAACATGTCGGCAATGGCGTGCAGGGGGTAGGTTCCCAAATCGAGCATCGGCGCCTCGACGGAGGCGTTGGGTTCGTCTTGCAATGGGATGAACGTCGCAATGGCTTGCTCGAGCTGCTTTTGAACGTTCTCCAGGATGCGGGTGTTGTCCCAGCTCCGACGCTCGGCCACCATCGCATCGTTGAGGGGTTCAATCCTGCTGTCCGGCACGGCCTCACCACGGACCGCGGCCTGCAGCAGTTCGAGCAGACATCCGATGTGACTGATGACGTCGCGCACCGACCATCCTGCTGCGGCGCTTGGTGTCTGCCACTCGGTGTCGTCGAGGACTCGTCCGATATCAGCGAGATCACCTGCAGCCGAGTGCATTCCGGCGATTCCAGCGCGGCTCATGACGGACTCCCTTCAGTCCACGTGGTTGCCTAGTTGGTTGGGAACTTCGCCGCCAAGTAGTTCGATCAGCCCTACTAGCAGCGCATCGAGCTCTTGTCCAACGGCGGCGATGTCGGGGTTGTCGTAGCTGGCGAACAGCAGGCTGGGTTGGTCGACGGCGAACATGGTGTCGCCGTTGGCGTCGGCGTACAGCAAGGTGCGCAGGGGCGCGTGCAGCATGACTGACGGGTCGTGGCGGAACATACGTTCGGCGATGGTGTGGTTGCCCATTAGGTATTGGGTGGCTTTCCACAGTGACGTCGAGCCGGCCATGGTGGCGGTGACGTCGCCGCGGTAGTAGCGCATAAACCCGTGCGGGGCATTGATTTCGGCGAGCTCCAAGGTCGCCTGCCACGAGGCCATCTGAAAGAAACGAGCGAAATCTACTTCGGGAACCAGAGTCTCGTACTGCTCGCGGGCCTCGTCGTATGGTGCCGGCAGCGCGACCCCCAGGCGGCGGGAAGGGTGGTCGATAGCGATGGTGGTGGTCGTCATGGCTGCACCTTTTTGTCGTGGCTAATGAGTTCGACTTCGTGGATATCGAGGGTGATCGAGGGCAGATTGAGGTTGACGGTGTTGTCGGGGTTGCGACGAAAGACGCGCCGGCGAGTGGCTACCTGCAGCCCGCCAAAGTTCTTGTAGCGGCTGGTGTAGTGGCCGACCAGGGTGCTGCCGTTGATTTCGACGATGTAGTCCATGCGCCGTTGCAGGCCTTGGGAATCGAAGTAGAAGACCTGATCCGGGTTGTGGGTGGCGATTGACGGCGGGAACCGCACTTGGAGGCGTCGCCAGGTTTGGCCAGCCTCGTGCCAGGGTTCGATCTCACGCGCTGCTACCCCAGGGTAGGTGAACAGGAACGGCGTGGTGAAGTAGTTCCAGCAGGCGTAGCCCAGGAAGTACCCCAAATGCGGCGCGTCCCAGGCGCTGTTGCGCAGCAGCCCTTTGAATCCCGCGCGCGCGGGTTCGAGTTTGTCGACCGGTTGGCCGTCCAGGGTTTGCATGGTGACGCTGTCGGTGGCGGCGTCGAACACCATCTGCTGATCGGGACGGGTGAACGGAGTAAAGACGATGTGCTCCTTAGCGGTGTTCAGCGTGAGGATTTGGTCGAAGGTTTTCTCCGGCGGCCAGCCCTTCATCGCCCAGATCGGCCCGCCAATGGAAATGTCAATCCTTAAGCCGCGCAGTGTTTTCCATAGTTCGCGTCCACCGGTGGTGGCGATGGCCAGCTCAAGCAGGTCGTCCGTCATGGGCTATGTCCTTTGTTGCTGGTCGAACACGAACACGACCTTGCCCTCCCGACCGCCGTCGCCTTGGGCGAGGCTTACCGCGTCTTTCCAGTCGTCCAGCGGCACGGTGCGCGCGACTCGTGCGCTCAGCGTGCCGTCGGCGACCAGTGCCACCAGCTCGCGATAGGTCTTGTGCACCACCTCGGTGTCGGTGCGGCGTAGCCAGTTGATTTCCCAGAATCCCGTCCAGTTCACCTGGCGGCCAATCAGCTCGAGCACGGACACCGATGCGCTTTGCCCCGACAAAGCGGCATACGACACCAACGTGCCCCCGAAGCGCAGGTGGTGGGCGAGTTGCCGCGCCGCGCCGCCGCCGACGGAGTCGACGACGATGTCGAGCTCGGCATTGCTCAATGACTGGGCCAGGTTGGATTCCAAATTCTCATCGTCGATGACGACGCGATCCCCACCCCAGCTGCGGACCAGCTCGGCGGCGGCCTCGCGGCGGACCACGCTCACGGTTTTCCACCCGAAGCGCCGCGCCAGCTTGATCAGGTACTCGCCGACCGCCGAGTTGCCCGCCGTCTGGCCTATCCAGCGGTCGGGCATCGAGGGATTGCCGTAGTTACGCAGCAACAGCAGGGCGGTCATCGGGTTGATCCCCACCATCGCCAGCTGAACGACGTCGATATCGTCGGGCACGACAACGATATCGGTCGTGTCAGCGATCAAATGGGTGGCCCAAGTGCCGTGCCGGTAGGTCGGTATGAGCAGCACCCGCGCACCAACCAGCGACTCGTTCTCGCCGGGGCCGACGGCCAAGACCCGGCCGACGCCTTCGGCGCCGACGTCGGATGGGACCTGCGGGGTGATGAAGTACTGGCCGCTGATGTAGAGGAAGTCCGAGGCGTTGATGGTGGCGGCCTCAACCTCGACCAGCACCTGGCCGGGACCTGGTGCGGGCGCAGGGAATTCGACGAGTTGAAGAACCTCGGCAGGTTCGCCGATTGCGGTGATTTGCAGTTTATCCATGACAGACCTTCGATATGCGTTGAGATTAGTCCTGTTTGACGACATGGAGGAGGCTCAGAGGCTTCCCGAGTTGCATCAATTTGCCGCCGTCGCGTAGGTCGCCCACGTAGACCGGCGCGAAGCCGAGTCTGCTGATCAGCTGATCGAAATCTGCGCAGGCGGTGTTGTCGTCGCCGGCGTAGAACACGACCTGGCGGCCGTCGGCGTGGCGCGGATCAGCCGCGAGGTAACTGGCGGACATCGCGTTGAACGCCTTGATGATCGTTGCACCGGGCAGATGACGGGCAACCCATTCGCTGCCGGTTTCCTCGCCCAGGTCGACATAGCCGCTGTAAACCGGTGTGTATTCGGCGAACTGGTTGGTGGCGTCGACCACGACCCGCCCGCTCCAATCCGCCACCACGTCAACAAGTTCCGGCACGCGCAGGAATGGCAGCGCCAAAATGACCAGATCGGCGCCGGCCGCCTCCTCAACGGTCACCGCTTGGGCCGGGTCGCCGAGGTCAGCCACCAGGTCAGTCAGGCTGTCGGGGCCGCGGCTGTTGCTGAGATACATCGGTATCTGCGCGGCCACCAAGTGGTGCGCCAGCGCCTGTGCGATCGGCCCCGAGCCGACGAATCCCACTGTCTTAAACACGGTTATGCCGCCCTTCGAGCAGTAACGCGAAAACGTCTGCGCCACACCACGTTTTGTTGACACGCGCACGCAGCTGCGCGTGCTCGGGTGTTGTCATGGCTTGACCACCACGGTGCCGACCTTGCCGGGCTGGGAGACGTGGCGCACCGCGTCGGTGATTCGGTCGAGCGGGTAAACGGCTGCGACGTCAAAGTGCTGCGGCATGCCGGTTGTAATCATGACCGCACTGGCCACATCGGAGGCGCGTTGCTCGGCTGATACGGCAGTGAGCCACCGATTGATCGTCAGCCCGCGGATCCCCAGTGCCGAGTGCAGGACCGCGGTGGCGTGCAACGGAATCGGCTCTTGGCCCAGCGCGCCGTAGATGATCAGGGTGCCGCCGGGGGAGAGGGTCGACAGGAGGTCGTCCGCCATGGTGCCGCCGACAGGGTCCAGGGCGACCGGTATGGGTCGGCCTGCGGCGGCAGTCCGTATCCGGTCGACAAAGTCCGGGTCGGAGGTGGATACCACTGGCACCGTGGGGAAGCGGTCCCGTAGCTGGTGGGCTCGCGCCTCGCTGCGCACGATGCTGATCGTGGCGATCTGATGGTGCTCGGCAATAGCGGTAAACAGTCGGCCCACCGACGAGGCTGCGGCGTTGTTCAGCACCACCCCGTCGAACCCGACGGCGAAATGCCGCTGTGCGGCGCGGCGCAGCAGCAGCGCGGTGATCGGGTTGCACAGCATTTGGGCGGCCACCTCGTCGGGCACTGAGTCAGGCACGGGTACCGTGATCGCGGCGTCGACATTGACGACTTGACACCACGCCCCAAAGTGAGGGAAGAAGCAGACCCGGCTACCGGGGCTGAAGCCGCTCACCCCGGCGCCAACGTCGAGGACCACGCCGGTTGCTTCGATGCCCGCGACCTGCTCGCCGGCCAAGGCTGATGAGGCGGATATGGCCAGCAGGTCACCAGGATGGATCGGGAACGCGGTGGTTTGTACCTGCAGCTGACCGAGCCCGGGTGGTGGAGGTTCCCCAATATCGGTTGCCTCGAGCACCTCTGCGGGGTCGCCGGAGCGCCGGTAGGTGATCGCCAGGCTCATGCGGTGGACCCCGCGCCGACGGCGTCGGCGATAAAGCCGGCCACCGCCACCGGTTGGGCGATGAAGGCGGTGTGCGAGCCGGCGATGGACTTGGTGGTGGCGCCCATGCGTTCGGCCATGAACCGCTCGGCGTCGGGCGGGATGGCATTGTCGTGCTCGGAAACCAGATACCACGATGGCTTGGCTTTCCAGCCGGCGGCGGTGGCGTTTTCGGTAAGGGCAGCCAGCGAGAGCGGCCGCTGAGTGGCGAACATGACCTCGACGATATCGACGGGCACGTCTGCGCAGAAGGTCTCGCGGAAACGCTCCTTGGCGATGTAGAGGTCGGGGCCCTGCGGTGCGCCCGGCGCGTCGTAACCGGTGGGATAGGAAGTGCTTGCCAGTAGCGACGGGGGGAAGGGTTGTTGCACGCTGGCGCAGCTTTCACCCTCGTCGAGCCCGAATGCGGCCAGGTAGACCAGCGCGGTGACGTTGTCCAGCCCGGCGGAGGCCTGCGTGATGACAGCACCGCCATAGGAATGCCCGACGAGGACCACCGGACCGTCGATCGCGCTCACCGTTGCCGATAGCGCTGCCGCGTCGCAGGCGAGGCTGCGCAGGGGATTAGGCGCCGCTATGACGACGTGGCCGGCGATTTGTAGCTCGCGGATCACGCCGGCGAACCCCGACGCGTCGGCAAATGCGCCATGCACCAGAACGATCGTCGGTGTGGTTGATGTGGTCATGATCAGTGTCCCCGAGTGGTAAGCGGAACTCGCGGTTCGTCACCCAACATGGCACGGCCGCAGCTGGCGGTCCGTCATCCATTTGGGTGAGGCGCCTGCGCGCATGCGGGTCACGTGCTCGGCTGATGGGCTCGGTAGCCGGGTCAATCACCTTTGTCGAAGACTTGCTGAATCTGCGGCCGCAACTGACCTCACCTGAATAGGTGAAGGATCGCGCCGGCGCGGGGTGCCACTTTCGATATCAGGCGTTCTCTTCACCAGCAAGCCTGCCGAGTGCGGAGGCGCAGTGGCTACGGCACAGAAGCAAACATACACAGACGCACTCTGCGAGGTAGGTTATGGCGATTTCCCCAGCGGCCCCCGGCGCCGATCTACAGGCGGACGTGTTCATCGGCCCGTTTCTGCCCTTCGAGCAGGGTGGGGGAACGTTCGCGGCAACAACGTCCACGCTGGTGTCGGGCCCGTCCGAGGCCGTGCTAATCGATGCGCAGCACATTCGCACGGATGTGGCCGCGCTGGCAGAGTTCATCGGACGTACGGGTAAACGGCTGACGACTATCTACGTGACCCACGGCCACGCCGACCACTGGTATGGCGCCGGCGATTTGTTGGCCACTTTCCCCGAGGCGCGCGTTGTAGCGACCGCCCCGGTTGTGGAGTACATCAATCAAGCGGCGGAGACTGAAGCACAGCAGTGGCAGGCGATGTTCGGAGACCGGGTTGTCAAGCCAACCGCGGTGCCAGAGACCCTCGACGGCTTGACAATCGAACTCGAAGGACACGAGCTGCGGATCGTCGAAGTCGGCCAGGGCGACATCCGGCCCAGCACAGTCGTCCACATCCCCGACCTCGACGCAGTCGTTGCCGGTGACGTGGTCTACAACCAGATCCACGCGATGCTGGGATTGAGCGGTCCCAGTGGCTGGGAGCGCTGGCTCAAGAGCCTGGATGCCATTGAGAAGCTGTCTGCCCGGATGATCGTTGCCGGCCACCGGAAACCCGAGTCCTCCGACTACGAGGCGAACCGGATGCTGGACGAAACACGCTCCTACATCAGCGATTTCGCTGAGGGAGCCAAGCGGCTCGACAGTGCCGACGAATTGATCCAGCTGATGAAGTCGAAGTACCCCGACTTCGGCAACCGCTGGACATTGCACTTCTCAGCACAGTCCTGGTTCTCAAGAAAGCAGGCGTGACTATGCGGCGAGCCAAGATTCAGACCGAAGACGGCACGATCCTGCGGGCGTACCTGCACTCACCGGGCCCGGGCGCTCATCCCGGGATCGTCATGTGTCCCGGCTTCGGGGGAGTCAAACAGCTCATCGACCCTTACGCTGCCTTGTTTGCCGAAGCGGGTTTTGCCGTGCTCAATTTCGATAATCGCGGTTGGGGCACATCCGAGGGCGAACCGCGGCAGGAACTGAACGTGTTCAAACAGATCACCGATCTGCGCGACGCCATCACATTCGCCGAATCACAGCCGGAATTCGACTCCGAACAGGGCTTCGGCGTTTGGGGGTCGAGTTTCTCGGGGGGACTGGCGATCGTCACCGCAGCCAATGACTCGCGCGTCCGGTGCGTGGTCGCGCAGATCCCGAACGTCAGTGGTCACCGCAACGCGGTCAAGCTGTTTACCGCAGAACAGCTACGGGAGATCCGCCGCCGAGCCGCAACCGACCGGGTCGCTCGCCTGGCCGGCGAGCCCCCGATGACGGTGCCGATGCTTTCCGAAGACCCCGAAGAACTTTGTGCATTCCCACGGGAGTTTCCCGAGGAGTACCGCGAAGCAATCGAATCGGGCATCTGGAACAACCAGACAACGCTTCGTTCACTGGAGAATTTCATCGAGTTCGAGCCCGCCGGCTGGCTCCCCTATGTGGCGCCAAAGCCGCTGCTGATGATCCTCGCCGAAGACGATCGAACCACCTTCACCGAGGTTCAGCGAGAGGTGTACGAAACCGCTTCAGGACCGAAAAAGCTGGTCACCTACGACGGCGGCCACTTCGATGCCTACTCAACGTTTTTTGAGGAGACCGCTCACCCCGCTCGCGATTGGTTCGTCGAGCATCTGGGGTCGCCAAACGGGCGGGCGCCAGGCGGCCCGGAACCCGTCAGTGAATCTGTCGGCACAAAGAGTTAGGAGAACACATGCCGCTGTGGAACATCTATTGCACCGAAGGCACCTATTCGAACGAGGACAAGCGCGCCTTCGCCAACGCGATCACCGACATCTACGCCGGCCAAGAGGGCGGACTTCCCGAGATGGCGATGCCGCGTTTCTATGTCGCAGTCGTCTTTCACGACGTGCCAAAGGATTCTCTGTTCATCGGCGGCGTGCCGCGAAACGACTTCGTGCGGTTTTCCATCGACCACATCGCCTACGCGATGCCGGTTGAACTCAGAGAGCTGCTGCTGAAATTCATCAACAAGACGATTCACCCGTTTGTCCGTGACCGTGGCCTTGATTGGGAGATTCACATCGACGACACACCCCGAGATCAGTGGACCATTCAGGGGATGCGTCCGCCTGACTCGGGGTCAGAGGAGGAAAAGCGCTGGATCCGGGAAAACCGGCCGTCCAAGCCAGCCAGCGCGGCATCGACGAACTAAGCGATGGCAATCCTCGACCGCTTCCGCATCGACGATCGGGTCGCGATCGTCACTGGCGCATCAAGCGGGTTAGGCGTCGCTTTTGGTGAACAACGCCGAGCGCCTGCGCGTCTCGAGGATCACCTTTTCGGGTGAGTGTGCGCCAAGCGCCACCGACCGATACTCGGGTTCTGGCTGATTGGCGCGGTACTAGCGCGCGCTGGGCATGAGGAGGAGCGACGAAATGCCGATGATCGACGTGTACGCGCCCGCGGGTGCGTTCGAGGACAAGCACCTATTGGCGCGCCGCCTGGCGGGTGCGCTGATGGTGATCGAGGGCGTGCCCGATATTGCGATGTTCCGTCAGAACACCGCTGCGTTCATTCACGAGCTTCCTGCCGACGCCATCGCCAACGTGGACGGCGGTTCGGATTACGTGCGCGTGCAGGTGCTGACCAACGCCGGCGGATTGGATCGCGACAAGCAGATCGCCGTGGTGGCCCGCTTCACCGAGCTGATCGCCGGCGCGCCCGGTAATCCACCTGCGCCCGAGCGGATCTGGGTGCTGCTGACCGAGGCGAACGACGGCGGCTGGGGGCTGTGGGGGCACGCGCATACCAACGCCGAGCTGGTGGCAGCGGCCCGGCGTGAGATGGCTCAGACTGCGCAATCCGCCTCGGGCGGGAAGGAATGACGAGTGAATAGCGCGGGGCCTAAGGTCCGTTTCACCCGCGACGGCCCGCTGGGGACGGTGACGCTGGCCAGCCCGCCACTGAATTTGATTGGTCAGCAGCTGATCTCCGATCTGCTTGCCGCGCTCGATCAGGTTGAAGCCGCGGAGGGATTGCGGGCATTGGTGCTGCGCGGCGAGGGCAAGGTCTTCAGCGCCGGAGCAGATGTCGCCCTCTTTGCGGGGATGACTGCACACCAGCTGCGTCCGCTGATCGGTTCATTCTTGGATCTGGGGCATCGCATCGAGCGGCTCCCGTTTCCGACGCTGGCCGCAGTCCATGGAACGTGCATGGCGGGCGGCTTTGAGCTGGCCCTGTTCTGCGACCTGATCTGGGCGGCCGAAGGCACCATGCTGGGGTTGCCCGAGACCCGACTGGGCATTGTTCCGCTGGCCGGCGGCATCGAGCGGATCGCCACGCGTGCCGGC
>Ga0210396_10003401_pt1 | contig 15853 bp, 17 predicted proteins | sample IncBWH17OmetaG_FD_155466 | JGI IMG/M metagenome (GOLD analysis project Ga0210396, IMG submission 155466) | Forest soil microbial communities from Barre Woods Harvard Forest LTER site, Petersham, Massachusetts, United States - Inc-BW-H-17-O ... | reverse complement strand
AGCCGGCTGCGTTTCTTGCTCATTCTGAGCGTGGCGGGCGAAACCAACTGAATTGAGCTAAGCATGTAGGCTCCGTGTCGCAGCGCTTTTCGGACGGGGGTTCGACTCCCCCCGCCTCCACCATTTTAAGTATCAGTCCAGCAGTCAGTTAACAAGGCGTGCTCGCCCGCGTACCTCTTGTGTGCCCGTCATATTCGGAACTTCTGCCCAAGTTCGTCGCACATTGGCTTCGAGTTGCTCCGGACGCGCCCGGACCCAGGGGGCGTAATGTTTTTTCGTGATGCGGACGCTCTGATGGCCTAAGAGAATAGACACGCGCTCCATCGGGACACCCGCAAGCAGCAACTCAACCGCAAAAGTATCCCGAAATCGATGAGCGTGGCCGGTTGGTACCAGGCAAGAGTGAATAATCGCTTAAGCGCGCGTTGCCAGTCTCCGACTGCGCTCTTCGGCTTCGAGGTGCCGGTCCAGAAGAAGCGCTCGCTAACCGTCGGGACCACCTCTAGTGCTGTCAGCAGGAATGGCGGCAGCGGACAGTACACCGCGGTACCAGTCTTTGCTGTGTACAGGAACAGTTTCCCGTCGGTGATCCTGTCCCGGCGGACGGTGACCGCATCGGTGATACGCAGGCCGCTGTAGCAGAGCAAGAACACCAGAGCGCGGAGCCGAACCGCGTTGAGCTTGTCTGGGTATTTGTCACACGCAGCAAGAATGCGCGTGAATTCGTCACGCGTAAAAGGCATCGTTGGGCGATCCGTGATCTTCGGCGGCTTTAACTTGATTGCAGGATTTGTCGCGACCCACCGTGCACAAATCGACAGAAGGCTCGAAGAGCCTCCAGTTTCTTGCGAGCTGCCATGTTGAGAATGGGCCAGGAGCCGCGGAAGCGACGCAGGAAATCCAGGTCACACTCGCAAAGAAACCGAAGTCCATTTGACTTAGCGAAGTCCTGTAATTGCCGAAAAAGCAGACGATATTTTTACAAGGTTGATGGTCTTAGACCGCGAGCCTCGGCGTCTGCGACGAACTTATTGCAGGTTTCTTTCACACTCATCGGCTCGACGTCTTGCTCGGCAATGCGAGGGCCGCTTGCCTCCCAATCGGCACGTATTCCTGGACACGCTGCCAGTCGCGGAGCTTGAGGGATTCGCGTATCTCGACGCCGGCGAGAATCCAATCCACCCAGATCGGGCACTGGCAGTGACGGTGCTTCCTTCCTTGCAAACGGTGCTTGCATCCCTTTCTATTTGTAGGCGACCGCCCGCTCCCATGATCGCTCCTCAGCAACCTGCTGTATGGTCACCGAGCGCTTAAGACGTGCGCTCATGGCTCTCACCGTTTCGGCGACTTTGATTGCATTGGGATGAGCACTGCGATACGTTGACGCGAAGGCCTCGTTTAGAATCTCGTAGGCCACCGCGTAGTCGGCAAGGTTAATTGCAATTTGCTGAGCCTTCGAAATGCGCCCGTCCGAGTGACTCCCGCAAAGCGCAACCGTCTTCAGTAGACTCAGGAATCGATCAGCATCACGCCGTGATCGGGTATCCGCTCGAGGTTGGACCTTTCACCAGCACGGACATGGGCTGGTCGAGATCCTTCGTCACCGCTGCGAGGAAAAGTGTGAGACCATTTCGCCTCTCGCCAACGATCCCCAGTTCCCTGAGCTTCTCGCCGATCCGAAAAAGAAATTGGGAATCCCGGATCAACATGAGCGCCGCCGCTCGCAATTTGTTTACCTCTTTTTTTCCATTCATCTGTCCATCTCCAAAAAACCGTTAAAACCGTCGCCGCAGCCTCCCGTTTCCACGCAGTCGAATCTAAGCACACGCCCACAAGAAGATCGCTACTGGTCTCTCACGGAAATCTGCTGAGCAACGACGAGGTAGTTATCCAGTTAGGTCGCGAGCACATTTGCGCGCTACGCCCTTTACCACAGCACGCTATCCTGCATGCTGCGGAGCAAGTGTTGCGCCTTAGAACGGCGGAGAAGCGGTGCGGGATCGATGCCGCATCTCCAGCGAAGTGCGGTGGAAAGCATCCGAAACGTCAATCTGTGCGGTGATTCTTGTAACCGGCTCTTTGCCCAGCCGGACGGAATCTTTTCCAGAGCAGCCGCTAGTCGATCCTCATTAAATTCCTGGAACGACGCCGGCGCCCAGACATTCAAATTGCGGAGACCAACAAGATCTTCAATTTGCTCGATTCGCTGGGCACGCAGGAATGCACGCCGGAGTGCATATTCCACGCGCACGATTGATTCCGTTTTTTGATAGACCCGGAGTTGCCAGGGTGAGCGCGGTTTCTCCGCGTAGAACGTCTTATGCCCTTCGCGACCAAGTTCAGTAGTGGAGCGAGCGCGGGTGAATAACCGTTGGCGAAAATACGCGAATGAATAACCGAGAACATCAAATGTAAATTCGACATACGTAACCTGCACCCGAAGCCCGCGTCGGAATAAACTGTTCGCCACCGCTGCAACTTGTGCTCCCGAAAGTGGCGTGCGGTCGGACCGGATGCTCAACCGAAACGGCGGAATATTTGTGTACTGGTGAAGCTTCCCGAACTTCAGCTCGAACGGATTTTTTGCGGCGTGGCATTTTCCGGGAATGAGCCGAGCATACATGCTCTTGCTTCCACCTATCGCCCGGCTAGGGCTGTGATCGACCAGCGAAAGGATACGTTCACGCCGGTCTCCCCAAATGCTGAAGACCGCTTTATCCACGAAAGCTGACTGACACGCAAGGTGCCGGTACGCCAAGCTTCCTGGCGTTTCTGTGCGACCCTTTTGTTCGTCGTGCCAGTGCTCTTGCAAACTCGCCGTCCGTCAACCATAGCGGTCATCCACCACATCTTGCTGGGCACTACCTTCCCGTCTCTGCGCCGCCGCTAGCGGTTGGCACTCACCCTAGCGGAACGAGAAGACATTTCGCGAGGGATGGCTTCCGGTTCGTCGCTTGGTGATATAGCTGATGGCCAAGCACACGACCTTTACGGTGGCCACGAACCAATCCTGGGAGTCGGCCTCTTGCCCGGAGAAATGCCAGTTATTTTGCTCCGCCGGTCTTTGGATTTAAAGTTATTAACGTAGTTAACTTATAGCCCTTTCCTAGACGGCAGTGCGACTATTTGGGTTGTTCGTCGTGTCTAAAGGGAGTAGAGTTTCAGCCGCTTCGGGAGGACTCTATGAATCCACTTCGCCTGCGGTCGCGGGGACTGGGTCTGGCAGCAGTGCTGTGTCTGACGGGCCGAATCATCGCATTTGCGGCGGATGACCCCACCCTGACAAAGGATCAAATTAAGCAGTTCCTACTCACCGCTAAGGTAGTCGGTAGCAGGGAAGCCAAAAAAGGCATCACTCACACCTCGCGACTGACGCTCTCTGATGGAACCGTGACTCATGATGCGTCCTTTCAAACGATTGACGAGCACAAAGCCACGAAAGAACTTTCGAACGGCGTCGAACTTAACTTCGTGGATTCCTACAAGTACAACGTCGCCGCATATGGCTTAGCCGAGTTGCTTGGCTTAGAAGACATGATGCCCGTGTATGTCGAACGCAAGCTCGAGGGTAAGCAGGGCTCGCTGAGTTGGTGGCTGCCTGTGAAGATGGATGAAGAGACGCGCTATACCAAGAAGATTGCTCCACCGGATCTGGACGCCTGGAACAATCAGATGTACAGAGTCCGAGTTTTCGATGTTTTGGTTTCCGATTCCGACCCTAATTTGACCAATGTGCTCATCGGTGAGGATTGGCATATTTGGAGGATCGATTTCACTCGCGCATTTCGGCTCAATAAAGACCCCAAGGACCCCAAGGATCTCGTGCGTTGCGACCGGCAGTTGTTTGCGCACCTAAAGGCGCTTGACGCGAACGCGTTGACAGAAAAAACCAAAGGTTATCTCAACAAAGATGAAGTGAAGGCTGTCATGGCGCGGCGCGATAAAATCGTGGCGCAGTTTCAAAAGATGATCGGTGAAAAAGGCGAGAACGCAGTATTGTATTCAATTCGTGGTTCGTGATTGCAGGGTGCTCTAGTAAAATGTAATCGGCATTATCCAACCCCCGCCCGGCAGTTTGGTTTCGCTAACTTAGGTGCTGTCCAAAGGCGCTTTCGGCGCCTCAGGTTGTTGAATTGTTAGATTCGGAAAGCCTAACATCCAACTCGATCGAGGACACCCTGCGTAATCTCCACGATCTCTCTGAAACCAAGCGGCCTTTGACTGCAAGAAGAAATCTGAAGATTGTCCGACTCGCAGCCGATGCGTTTCCCGGCTTCGTGTGTGCTTCTCTCTTGCCTATTCTGATGGCTGTGGGACTGATGTGGGCTCAACCAGCAAACCTTCCACCGAACCGACCTGATGCTGTTGTGGCGATTGCCGACGTTCATGGTGACTTTGACGATTTCGTTGCGATCCTTCAACGCGCCGGCCTGACGGATAAGGAAAACCATTGGGCTGGTGGGAAGACAACGTTTGTTCAGGTCGGGGATCTGTTGGATCGTGGTCCCAACTCTCGGAAGGTTATGGACCTCATGATGGCGCTTGATCAGGAAGCAGGGCAGGCAGGGGGTAGGGTCGTAAGCCTGCTCGGCAATCACGAGATGATGAACATCATGGGTGACCTGCGCTACGTGACCCCGGCGGACTTTGCCCGCTACGCTGACACGGATTCCGAGGAGCGTCGCAAGACTGCATACGCCACGTATGTGAAGTGGAGAGACAGTCACGCAGCGTTGCTAGCGGAACTCCCCCAGCCCATGGAACTGACCGAACCCGAATGGATGGCACGTCATCCTCTCGGTTTACTCGAACAGCGAGAAGCATTCGCCCCAAATGGGAAATACGGCGAGTGGCTTCGAGGTCATTCGGCGGTTGCAGAAATTCAAGGAATTGTCTTTTTGCATGGTGGAATTCAACCCGGTCTTGCCAAGACCACCATCGCCTCAATGGATAGCAAGATTCACGATGAGATCAAAGAATTCGACTCCACGAAACAATATCTGCAGGATGAAAATCTGATCCTTTCTTTTTTCAATTTGCAGGAACTTGCAAATGTGCTTCAGGCGGAAATCATCGCCGAGCAGAAGTCACGCGTGCCGGTGAACGCCCCCCGGCAAGACAGGATTCTGAAGTTCTTGAATTTCCAGGACTGGTTGAGTGTCAAGGTTGACGGTCCATTGTGGTTCCGAGGTTACGACCAGTGGAACGAGGAAGACGGCGCGGTGCAGATCACCACGATCCTCAAAGCCTACAAAGCAACACATATAGTGGTGGGACATACGGTACAAAAGGGTGGTCGCATCCGGCCGCGCTTTGACGACAGAGTGTTTCTGATCGACACGGGCATGCTGAGCAGCTACTACCCTGGTGGCAGGGCGTCCGCTCTGGAAATTTGTGGTGATACCAAATTCACTGCGATCTATCGCGACCAGAGTGTTGACCTTATAAATTCGGCCGCGGCCTCAACGACAAACGGACTTATCGCGGGAAACCAAGGGGTTCGAAATGGGGAGCCGATTTCGAATCAGGGAGTCGCCCCACCGACCGACGGTGTATGCTCCGCAACAGCTTCCGCACCGAAATAGTACAGAGATGACGAAAGAGGTCTCAGCGGATGAAACGCTGGATCGAGCGCGTTCTGAACGTTGAGTCCGGAGATCTAGGGCGCGGCCTGCTTCTGACTTCGTGCCTCTTTTTGATCATCAGTAGCGTCGTGATCGGCAAAGTAGCGCGTGATGCGCTGTTCCTCGCACGTTTCCAGGCGGTGCGACTCCCGTACGCAGACATAGCTAGCGGACTCCTTGGAGGTCTCGTAGTCGCCGGATACCTCCGCTTGGTACGCCGGTATCCCCTCCGAAACTTGCTCATCGGCAGCCAGATTTTTTTCGCTTCGAACTGCGCCGTGTTTTGGTTGCTCGCCGATCTTTATCGTCCGGTTTGGTTGTATCCCCTCTTCTACGTTTGGGTGAGCATTTTCGGGGTATTGGCTCCGACGCAAATTTGGACGTTGGCAAGCTATTTAATGACGACGCGGGAAGCAAAGAGCATATTCGGAATGGTTGGCGGCGGCGCAATTCTTGGCTCGATATTCGCTGGCTTCATCACAGGGCGTGTCGCCCACGCGTACGGCACAGAGAGACTCCTGCTGGTGATGGTCGCACTTTTAATGGCGTCTTCCGTTTCGATTTACGCCGCCTGGAGGACAGCCAGGTTCAAGTTTACCGTCGGAAACAGGCCGAATTCCGATGAGCCCGAAATCAAGCAGGAAAACATTCAGCGCGGGCTCCGGCTGATATTTTCATCGACGTATCTGCGGGCAGTGGCCGCGATTATCTGCATTTCGTCTTTTGTTACGACGGTCACTGGATGGCAATTCAAAGCGATTGCGCAGGAGTCTTACGCGCACACAGACCACCTCGCTGTTTTCTTCGGCGACTTCTATCTTTACACCGGGATCTTGGCGCTGATCTTTCAACTCCTGCTCACCACGCGTTTACTGCGGCGTTTCGGGATTGGAACGATGCTATTCGTACTTCCCGTCATCATTTTTATGGGTTCGGGTGGTTTGCTGATTTGGGGAGGCTTAATCGCGGTCGTTCTGTTGAAGAGCAGCGATCAGATCCTGCGTTTCTCGCTTGATAAGTCCACCGTAGAACTACTCTATATGCCATTGGCTCATCGAGTGAAATTGGAGGCCAAATGGTTCATAGACACAGTTATTTGGCGGCTGGGAGACGGTCTCGCGGGCGCGGTGGTTCTCGTTTTTGTGGCCTTCCTGCACTTTACTGCGCGAGAACTTAGCTCTATTGTTTTGCTGCTGGTTGCAGCTTGGCTTGTCGCGGTTTACGTCGGTGGCAAGAACTACCTCTATCTCTTAAAGGAATCGATCAACCACCATCGCCTGAAGGCTGAATACGTTTCCGCCCTAGAACTCGACTGGTCCACATCCGAATTGCTGGCGAATAAACTCCAAGTCTCAAACTCCAATGAGATTCTCTACGCTCTCACCTTTTACGAGCCCGGCTCTGGCCGTGCTCCGCACCCAGTGATTCGAAATCTGCTTCAAAACCCATCCAGCGAAGTTCGACAGAAGGCCCTCGCAATTCTCTCGGCATCGAAAGACACATCCATCCTGCTGACGGTAGAGGGAATGCTCGAGGATCCTGACATCGCCGTGCGCACGGAGGCGATGCTTTTTCTCGTTCATCATGCTCATATCGATCCATTGATGCTTCTCCATGAAATGAGCGACGTCGAAAACTTTTCGGTTCGTTCCGCGGTTGCCGCGTACTTGGCCCGCCCCGGAGAGGCGCACAATCAACAAACCGCAAAGAAACTCTTGGAGGGTATGGCGAGCGAAGAAGGGGAGACTGGCGAAAGAACGCGCCAGGAAGTCGCCCGGCTTCTAGGTGAACTTCCAGACGCTTTCGATCCCTTGCTCTCGCAATTGTTGGAAGACCCCTCCAGTGAGGTTGTGCGGGAAGCGATTCATTCCGTAGGGCAACTTCGCAAGGAAGGTTTCGCTCCCAAATTACTGCAACAGTTTCACGGTCCCTGGCACCACGACGCCGCCACAGAGGCGCTCGTGGAATATGGAGATTCAATCGTCGGACTATTAGGCGATCGTCTGGGAAATCCGGAAACGCCGACGGGAGAACGCAGGCAAATTCCTTCCGTACTGATGGGAATTGGAACACCGGGCGCGGCCGAAGTGTTGCTGGAAAACATCATGGAAGGCGATACGGCTTTGCGTTTCAGAATCATCAGCGCGCTGAACAAGTTGCACCGCGACCACCCCGAAATTCCGCTTGATCTCCAAATGCTCGAGGCCGTGCTGGCGGCGGAAATCCTGGGACACTACCGCACGTATCAAATCCTCGAGGCAATTTCGGAGCCCGCGGATACGGAAGATGCCGTGAGAAGATCGTTAGCAGATTCACTTCAGCAGGAGCGCGAGCGCATCTTTCGCTTGCTCGGACTTTTATATCCACGCGTCGATTTGCATGCCGTTTACCTCGGATTGCAGTCGAAGGACAGAACGGTCTACGACAATGCGTTGGAGTTCCTGGAAAGCATTCTGAAATCGTCGCTTCGCACCACGCTTGTACCACTACTCGACGGCCGGGTGACACCGAAACAACGCGCGCGGTTGGCCAATCAGCTCGTGCGGACGAAGTTAGAAAACCTCGAGCAGGCAGTTAACCTGCTCGTATCCAGCGACGATCCTTGGCTGAAGTCGTGCGGCGCATACGCAATTGGATCCTTCCGGATAAAATCTTTGGCGACCGAGCTAGACCGATGTTTGAGCCACGCAGACCCCCTACTGCGGGAAACCGCTCGAGTCGCAAAGCTTCGCTTAGAAAAGGGAGCTTGAGGCCAACAGTCGGGATACCGGACATCTCATACCTAGGCCACTTAGGATTTGCTGAGCCTGCGACATGTGGTCCTTAGCCAGGTTCTCGTTCCCAGCCGACTCTTCAATCAGTGACAAGTCCGCGTAGCACCAGGCCAAATCTACCTTTTCGCGCGAGCCTGATGGCGGGCTTTTGCCCTGCATCGCCTTGTGAACACCGACTGCGTAAGTCAGTGCCGCTCGGGCATTCTGCGGGTCGGCGTGAGCGAACTCTTTTTTCGCATAATCGCCAACGAAGCCCTCTTCATTCACCATCCCTATTGTCTTCTCTTTGTTGATAAATCCGTTTTGGACCACTCGGAGGTCGCCTAGGCGCAGTGTGCTTCGGAGCGATGGCCACCGAATACACTGCGATTTTAGAAGATATTGCAAGCCATGGGTACATCGTCGTGGCGATTAACCCTACCGACTTCGCTCCCGTTACGGTATTGGAGACGGGCGGCACCGTCTATGCTCCGGCTTGGAATCTGTCGCTTTACAATCTTGAGAAAGATTACCTCGTTTGGGTTCAGGACTTCCTCTTTGTGCTAAACGAGCTCTCTCGAGAGAATAAAGACCCGCAAAGCCCGTTGTTCGACCGTCTCGACATGACGAAGGTCGGGGCCTTTGGACATTCTTTTGGGGCATTTTGAGCCGCGAATTGGGGCTGGATTGAATCTTGAAGGCGCACCACACGGCAAACGCTCCGCATGGAAGTTCCCGCAGCCCTTCATGCTGGTTCAGTCCGGCACCAGAGCTTACCGGGACAGCGCAGACGAAGACTTCTTAAAGAACTTAGCAAACGGGTATAGGGCGGTGATCAAGGGTTCGACCCACCATGCATTCATTGACGAAATCATGCTTCCGCTGCCGGAAGATCGAAGGCAAACCTTGGTCGGAAGTATCCCCCGCCCAAGAATGGTGCAGATGACCAGCCTCCTAGTCTGTGCCTTCTTCGATGTCTACCTCCAGAAGCGATCCTCTGCGTCGTTGAAGGATGTCTCTTTGCGATTTCCCGAGATTACACTCGAGACATCCAAATGAATTTAACGCGACTCCTGCCAGTGCCTGGTTAGTTCGGGTAACCGGACATTGAGGATTAGGCCGATTTCACTTAGCGCCCTATTTTGGTTTCGTACGATCTGGCGGCTTCCTCATCTGTTCTGCGGGGGGAACGGTTACTGATCCGGTTCCATTCGAAATTGACGACTGCCGGAGAGATTCCAATTTCTTCATTGCTTCGACGATGCTGGTCAAGAACCTGCGCGTAACGAGGAAACAATCTGAGTCGATGAGTGTCCCAGCATGACGGAAACGCTCAGTCTGTTCGAGCCTGACGGGAAGCAGAAATGGATGTGCACCGGAGTTTTTGATCAAGCTGGAAAAATCAACGGCGGGTTCCACTTTCGGTTGCTTACCCGCTACCAGGTGCCGGCGATTCGAGTATGGTCGCCCTAACACTTCCACCGTCAACCAGTCGTCAGCTCGCCACCCGTGTCCACGCCGTGTACCTCGCTGATGCGATTCTAGCGATTGTTGCGATTCTAGAAGTACGTGAAATGAACAACTTACGTGTCTGCAGCAGGCTTAATGTTCCGACTCCCCCCGCCTCCACCATTTTCTAAACGGTGACGGCGTCATCGAAGGAGCTTGAAAGTCTCTGGCGGGTCGAGATTGCAGCGCTTCCATAAATCGTCCGCAGAGAGTGTGCCCGTAGAAAATTGCTGGACGTCGATGAGCGTGCCGCTAATCATCCCGCCGTCCGCCGAATCGAAGATGATCACAACTCCATCGATTGCCGGAGCGTTTGCTTCTGGCCTGGCTGGCAATCCCTTCAGCAAAGAGGATGCAAAGTTCAGCTTTGCATCCGGTCCGGTCTCCTTGGGGTCCTGCGTTGTAGGCTTCACCGTGAAGATCTTGACCGGCTTACCGCGCAACAGCTGCCAGTCCCCGGGGAACATACTGTTTTCTTCACGCTCCACGCGAAAGGCTTCGGGCGCGCTGTTGGGCGAATGGAAACGTTCAGCGACAAGCTCGGGCAACTCGACACCGCTTCGGCGAATATAGCCACGCGATGCGCCCGCGATTTGAACATGCACCCAGTCTCCTTTTACGTCCAGGAATTCGAACTCGTCGTCCGCCGCGGCGGAAAAAAGAACAGGCGAACCTTCGGCGGGCCGCGATACCACCGCCGTACCACTCTTCTTGACGACCACGAGGTTCGGTGGACGCGCTTGGCTATGCTGGATTTCCTGCAGATTTTGCAGCTCCGCAGAGAGCTGACTCATGCGCTGTTCTTCTGCTTCCCGTTTCGCGCGCAGCGAAGACAGCTCGTCGCTCGAAGCATCACTGGCACGCTTTGGCAGTACGGATGAGGTTGCGACGTCGCCGGCGTTGTTCTTTCCAGGCGACGAGGAGCTACGAGGCAGTCCGGCCGACAGATCGAGTTTAGGCGCGGGGGCTTGGACTTGGGACTTGAGAACCGACGTCGCTGGCTTGTCACCGAACTTTTCGCTCAGGCGGTCGAGCAAATCCAGCTCCAGACGTCCATTGGACGGCAATACTTGATAGCCCGACTTCCAAGGCTCGCGGTCTGCATACCAGGCGGTGATTTTCGCGGTGAGTCGCACCACCGTGCTCCCCGATGAGCTAGGCACAAGATCGATGGAAAATTGATAGAATGCGCGCTCGTAGCGGTCGAGCGGGTGATCCCCGGTGGCCACGAATCCGTCAACAATCGGAAGCTTCTGCCCACTGTAAGCTCCAAGCTCCTTCAGAGTTTTATCGACTTCTTCTCTTGGTTTCGGGTAAGCACGCGCATACGAGACAGATTGCGCCAAGACTTGCCGCACCCCCAAACCGCCAACCATACACGCCAGGAGTTGGAAGAAGACCACCGCTTGCCGGAAACACAACGAGCGTCTATTCACGGAAGCGATTCCAACTGATCCAAAGGAAGCCACCCACGCTGGCCGTCAGGAGTTTCAACGCCATACCAACGCGGTGTAATGATCATAATGACCACATCCGTGTATGCGGAGAGATTGGTTACGTTGGCCGCGGACCGAAAGGGAGCGGCTTTTAAGTTGGTACCCGGAGCCTTCACGCGCCTTTGGATTTGCTGCCGTAACGAATGGACGCGTTGTTCGAGATCTTGATTCGAAGACTCGGCGGCAGACAAGCGCGTGCTCTCATCCTCATGCTGTAGAGCTAGGGTTTGCTTGGCCAATGCAATGCCATCGCGGCGGCGCTTTGCATCCAGGGCTTCCTGCTCATCAAGTTGCATAGCTTGCAGATGCTCCTGAAAGACTTTGAATTCGCTGGCCTCGACGGTGCCGTCGGATGGATGGACGGTGCGGCGCGCATTCTCGACAAAAACCGCATCGATTCTCAAGCGCGTGCGGTTTTCATCCACACTGGTGACGACGTATCGAACGGCAATGGTTCCTTGGTCCGCGCTATCGATGAAGTGCCGCGGCGCAATGGCCTCCGGTCGTATCTTATAGTAAACACTCCCTGCGCCCTTCCAACGCTCGAACAAAGGTGTCTGGGAAACCACTTTCGCGCCCAAGAGGGTCCGCTCTTTGTCATAGATGTACGTTCCATGGATGGTCTGATCTTGCAGTAAGTCGTCCAAAACCTGCTGCACCTCGCTCAGGGAAGCTGCAAGTTCCCGGACAAAGCCGGGACCCTCCGAGCCTCGTTGCGGCATCCGAGCTGCGGGTAGAAGAGCGCCAAACAAGCTAAAGGCGCACGCAGCGGCGACGGAACGCCATACGCGCGAAAGCGCCAAGCGGCTTTTTCGAGTTCGAGGAAAACCCCGTGCAACGAACAAATTCACCACGTAGTCGCTCTGGACGCGACTCCAACTGGGAAAATCTTTGTGAACTTTTTGTCTCATGAAGTGGGCCCAGCCCTCTTCTGTACTCTGGAGCGAGAGGCAGTGTCAATCCGAAACCGATAATTTCCGAACTAAGACTGCTTCGTAGTCCTAGAACGAGTGGAGTGTAAAATGGCCACCTCACTGCGAAATTTTTAATGCGTACAATAAAAAATCTCTTGCATTCAGTTTTTTCGAGGAGTACATTCGCGCCGGTTCAGGGACTTAGGGCTGACCCCGCTCGCTTTTCTTAACAGAAGAGAGCGGGCCAGTTCTCTATGGGCGTGCTTTCTCGCACTCGGAGATGTCTTGCCGAGTCTTGAGTACAGTGCATCCACTCAGTACGTGTCTGTTCACGCCTCTTCCTGCAACCAGAGTAGGGTAACTGTTGTTCGATGGACGAACAGCAGGCAGAGGAGGCGGTATGCACCGAATGGCTCCGAGGTTGCGCGCCCAGCGAGCTGTTTTTTTGACTTCGGGTGTTTCATTCGCTCTTTTGTTCCTCGCGTTGTTCTTCACCAGCGATCCGCCCGCCTCCGCTCTGCCACCGCCCGGAGCAAGCATCCGCGCGATTCCAGCGTTTGCGCGCAAGTACGGCATGCCGTGCTCCTCATGTCATGAGGCGTGGCCGATGCTGAGCCCCTTTGGGCAAGCATTTAAGGACAACGGATACCAACTGGGGAACGATCGCGACGCCCCCATTTTCCAGCAACCCGCATATTGGCCGGTAACCTTCCGTATGACCCCCAATTGGCACCGCGAGAACGAAAACCGGGGAGCCGTGGACGGACCAGCCGGCCCGTCCGGAAATGAAGCCAGCATCACCACACATGGATTTGATTGGAGCGGGCTAGATTTTCACACCGGCGGCACGCTCGCGAAAAACGTGTCGTTCTATGTCTTGCCTTCCTCGGATAACACTGGGGCCTTTCACTTTGAAACGGTGTTCGCGCGCCTCGACAATCTTGCGGGCTCCAGTTGGCTGAATTTCAAACTTGGCAAGTTCGAGCTCGATAACCTCCTGTCAGAAAAGCGCATTCTGACGTTGACCAACGTCGCTGGCGTTTACACGAACTATCACTTTCAGCCGCCTACGGAGGGCGGCGGCGCGCTCCCATTCGTGTTCGGAATTGGCGACAACCAAGTGGGTATGGAGCTAATGGGGCATTCCAAAAACGATCGCACCCGTTATTCGGCGGCCCTGTTGAGTTCCAATGACGGTTCGCCAGGTCTACCGGCAGGTCGCTCCTACGATGCATATTTTACCGCCAGCCAGGCCTTCCAGATTGGGAGCCTTGGTCTGCAACGCATCGGCGCCTTTGCCTACCTTGGTCAAGCGCCTACGTACTTTCAATTCACACAGACCAGTACGACTACGGTGGGCACGGACACCGCCGGTAACCCCGTCACCCAAACGAGCACTGTTGGTGTTCCGGGCACGGGCATAGGCAACAAGAGTTTTTACCGTGCGGGGTTGATCGCCCAAATCTATATCAAGAAATATGATCTGACCGCGATGTATTTTCACAGCGCCGACAGCCCCTTCCTGGGTACCGGCACTGCCGCGAATACTCCACTTCCGGCGGGTGCCCAGAAGCCCATATGGAACGGAGCGCTGTTTGAAAGCCATTACATGCCCAACCCTCAGTTAATGCTACTGCAACGCGTCGAGCTCGTACGCATGTCCCAGCAAGCTCTTCCAGTTGTGCCCGGAACTCCCTACACCCCCGGCGTGAGCGTACCGACCTCAGACTTCGGGAACGAAGAGGTTTACACGTTCGGCTGGCGCTACTACCCGTTCATCTCCAGTCGTGCGGGTTTCGCATTCCACAACGAATATGCCTTCAGCCATCAGGTGGGCACGTCGCCAGTGACCGGCCGAAACCTTGATTTCAGCAGCTTGCTCGTCGGTTTTGACTTCGCGTTCTGAGGGTGATGAATATGCGAACAATGAATAGCTCAAAGTTGTTCCTGGGAATCGCCGCCCTCTTGGTTATGCCGCTTGTCGTTTCGGCGCAAGACGGGGAATCGCACATCGGAAAGCTTTCGGGACACACTGGCGCCGGCAAACAGCTCTATTTCCGCTACTGCTGGGGGTGTCACGGATATCGCGGGGACGGCAACGGCGAGAACGCTCCCTATCTCAACATTCTCCCGCGCAATTTCGTCGCCGCGACATTCAAGTGCCGCTCCACGCCGACCGGTACTCTGCCGACCGACGCTGATTTGTACACCTCTCTGGGCCGCGGTTTCAACAATTCCAACATGCCTTCCTGGATTGAGTTAACCGACCAGAACCGAGCGGATCTGGTGGCCTTCATCAAGACTTTTTCGCCACGCTGGAAGACCGACAAAGCAGGCGACCTGATTAAGGTTCCGGCCGAGCCAAAGCTGACGGTGGAGAGTATCAAGCACGGAGGGGAACTGTTTCAGAAACTTGAATGTTGGAAGTGCCACGGTCAGGAAGGCCGCGGCGATGGTCCTTCGGCGTCCACTTTGACGGACAGCAACGACCAGCCCATCCGACCCTATAACTTTGCCGCGGGCTCCCGCTTCAAGTGCGGCTCGACCAACGAAGATCTTTACAAGATCTTTATCACCGGCTTGGACGGTACTCCAATGCCTTCCTTTGCTGATGTCATCAAGCCGGAAGAAGCTTGGGACCTGGTGCATTTCCTGCGCACATTGCAAGTAACGCACAAGAGCCCCGAACTCGCTTTGTGGGGTTCGACGAAAGAGGGAGCCGAGCAGATTGCGTCCCGTAGGATTACCGGCACGCCGACAGGCTCGGGAATCAAGCAGTAAGGAGTCATAACTTGGTTGAGTTTTGGGGAGGAGCCCGAATGATGCGAGCAAAATTGGCGTACATCGTAGGTCTGGCGGCGCTTGCCGCCTGTGCGGTCATGGTGCATGCCGGACCGAGTGGCGGCACCGTAAGCGGCAAAGTCACCTATGAAGGTACGCCGGCAAAACAAAAACCAATTGATATGTCGAAGGAGCCGAGCTGCGCCAAGCAGCATACGACTCCAATAACGACGGAGACCGTGGTGACTGGTCCGGGCAATGCCTTGGACAACGTGGTGGTCTACGTGTCGGCCGGCGCTGCCGACGAAGGCGCGCCCAGCCAGGCGGCCAAGTTCGAACAAAAAGGTTGTCAATATATTCCCCATGTCCTGGCCTTTCAAGTGAATCAGACCCTAGAAATCGCCAACGCGGATCAGACTTCCCACAACATCCATCCCCTGCCGAAAGTGAACCGCGAGTGGAATAAGTCGCAGCCGCCAGGATCCGCGCCGATCATCGACAAATATGACAAGCCGGAATTTATTCCCGTGAAGTGCAATATCCATCCATGGATGCACGGCAACTTCGCGGTGCTGAAGAATTCGCACTACGCAGTCACGGAAGGTGATGGCGGCTTTTCACTGCCGAATCTTCCGCCGGGCAAATACACCATCACCGCATGGCACGAGTCTTACGGCGATCAGTCGCAGGACGTAACCATTTCAGGAAGCGAACCCAAGATCGTGAATTTTGTCTTTAAGGCCAAGCCCTACTAAAGCATGGCCGCGGCTGGACTG
>Ga0210396_10003399_pt1 | contig 15855 bp, 11 predicted proteins | sample IncBWH17OmetaG_FD_155466 | JGI IMG/M metagenome (GOLD analysis project Ga0210396, IMG submission 155466) | Forest soil microbial communities from Barre Woods Harvard Forest LTER site, Petersham, Massachusetts, United States - Inc-BW-H-17-O ... | reverse complement strand
CAGGAACGTTCCCGTTCCCGTAGGTCTCGGGCGCCCGCTCAGGCTAGGCTTCACCTGCGCAGAAATCGTCGACGCGGTAGAGGCCAGCGTCACCACCGTGCCGCCTTGGTTCATGAAGAATGCTGATCCAGCAGCATTGCCAACGATGCTCTGAGCGTTATCGCCCAGGAAGTTGCCGGCGAACAAGGTGGTCCCCCACTTGGGGTAGCCGCTCATCGAGCCGAAAGTGCCGTCGCCATTGCCTAGAAGAATGGAAAGGCCAGAGACCGAGATCGGCGTCTCCACTCCGCTTACAAAAAGAGGAGCGCTGCTGAAAGCAATGTCTGGATTGCCATCCCCGTTGACATCAGCCTCAATCGCGGTACCAGGAAAGCCGTTTGCAGCTAGGACGGTCGATGGGGAAAAGGTTCCGTCGCCATTCCCGGTATAGGCTAGAAATCCGCCCAGGCTTGGAGAGTTGTTGAAGCTCACTGGAGCGGATACCACGAGATCGGGATTGCCGTCCTTATTGAAATCCGCCGAGAGCAGTCCGAAGAAGTAGTACCCCGAAGCCAGCACGGTCGGTGATCCGAATGTTCCGTCGCCGGTTCCGGTGAGCAGACTCACTTGTTGATTGGATACCTGTGGGTCGTTCACATCGGCGATCACGAGGTCGAGCGGCGCCTTGCTGCCGTGGAAGTGACCGAGCAATACATAGTAGGGCGTCGCTCCAAAAGGGACGAAGGTCGCTTCGTGAAAGGTGCCGTCTCCATTGCCCAGCGCAACGAAATAGCCATTGGGACCTGTGGGTTGAGGCACCGTAAAGTACCCGGTATAGGTGAAGACCAGGTCCAACTTTCCATCGCCATTCACGTCGCCCACGGCGAATGCGTTGTATTGAATTCCGTCTGTCAAGGAAATGGGAAGTTGAATCGGCACCGCCGTCTGGAAGGTGCCGTCGCCATTCGACAGTGCCACGCCAGCACCATATACATTGGGCGTGCCCACGGTCGTCAGGCTGACAACGAGATCGGGCTTTCCATCTCCGTTGAAATCGCCGTACACAGATTGCGGATATGTATAGGTTGTCGTTGCTGCAGGCAGTGCGACCTTGTACGTGAAGACTCCGCCGGCACCCGTAAGTGCCGTGATGAGCGAGCCATCCTCGAAGTTCAGGCAAACTAAGTCGGTTTTTCCATCGCCATTCGCATCGAGCGCAGTGGCTGCAGCAAAGGAGTCGGGAGGCATCGTCGACGTGTAGAGGAAGGGAGTCGCGATGAATTGTCCGCCACCCAGCCCCTTTCCGAATGCGACATCCTGGCTCCGATAGCTCGACGCTACGAAATCCAGCTTGCCATCTCCATCGAAGTCCGCAAGGGCCACGCCCGGATAACTGGAGTTGCTTGCGTTCGTGACGACCGAGCTAACCGCCTTACCAAACGTGCCGTCTCCGTTTCCAGGATATGAAGTGAGCTCGCCTGCTCCAGAGACAAACAGATCAGGGATGCCGTCTCCGTCGAAATCCTCCACCTGGATCGAAGCGATATTCTCGCTCTGAAAGGTGCCACGCTGGAGCGTCAGCACTGGAGTCTTGTACGTTCCATCGCCATTCGCCGCAGCGTAGTAAACGTTGTTGTCCAGGGCGATCAGAAGGTCGAGTTCGCTGGCACTTTTGCTGAGGCCGGTCACGAGGAGAGACGGAGACTCCTGGGCAGGCGACTTGTCGCCCGGAACCGTCGCCACTGTGTTCGCCGCCGGCGCAGCGAAGGTCCCGTCGCCATTGCCCATGGCGACGTCGACCATATAACTGGCCATGTATGTGGCGCTGGAACCAATGCCGGTGACAAGATCCGGCTTCCCGTCGTGATTCACGTCCGCAAGGATGAGCCGTCCGGGCAGAAGCGTGAAGGACGTGGGGACAGTTGTCGAAGCCAGTTTTTGCGCGGCGCTCGAAAAGCCGCCAGCGCCGTCATTCAGAAACGTCACGCGATAAAGCGTGGATGGGATGCTGGGGGCGCCAATTGGCGGGCTGTTCGGAGGAGAAACGATGTATTCCACAACGATATCTGGCGACTTCGAATTTCCTGTCGGTCCCACGGCGAATGCAACGTTAGAGAAGCCGTAGGCAGCCTGCTGCCCTGAAGGTGCATTGGGCAGCGCGAGCGTTGTTGTCTGGGTGAACGCGCCGTTCCTCTGATTGGTAAGAACCACTACCTGCGAATCTCGAGTCAGTACGACAAGATCGGGAAATCCATCGCTATTCAGATCGGCTGCGACGACCCCGAGAGCGTTCAGAGAAGCCACGGATGGCGCGGTCATCACTGGCGTCCCGAAGTGTCCGGAGCCATCGTTCAGCGATACCGCGACTCCTCCATTCGTATCCACGGTTGCCAGATCCGGGTGGCCATCGTTGTTGAAGTCCGCCGTCAGAAACGCGATCCGAGCCGGATTGGCAGTGTTGGGGAGCCCGGCCACCGGCCCACCCACCGGTGCAACGCCGGCGAGTGTCTGCGCCGCATAGAAGCCTGCGAAGTTCGGAGTCGATCCAGGTGCCGCATCGGCGACCGCATGGGACTGCGCCGCGCCAGCCATCTTCGGAATCGGCGGAAGCCGGTGCATCTGTTGCCAGATCTCCCGATATGACGGCTTCGCGGAACTTCCCGCAATTGGTTGATTTGGAGCGTCCGCGCCGCTCTGGGCATGTAGCCCAGACGTACCAAGACAGAATGAGAGCAAAAAACAGCAAAGCGTAACCCGATCCATCGTCCCCCCGGGAGGTGCCACGAGCGTAGCATCTGGCACTTTCGCCGAGCGAATGCAAAGTTCACGCGGTCCGCAATATTCCCGGCCAGCAAATTATTGGCAAACAAAGGGTTGTCTTGCACTTGGCAGGGGTGACTGCTAAAGAACTATGCCCCCGACCCAAGCGTGCTATTGGTTTAACGCAACTGTCACGCTACATTCACGTTTATATAAAGTCCCGGCCCTGTTCCCACTCACGACGGTGAGGTAAGCCAGGGCGGGGATGGTGTGAAACGGATACCGGACGCGGTCCACTATGTTGCAGCATTTGTTGTTTGCTGAAAGGACTGTGCCATGGTTCCCCAGGAACACATGCTACGTTCGCTCTTCCACGAACTCGTGGGAGACTGCTACAGCCAGGGGGCCGGCGTCGATGACGCCGAAATCTCCACCTACGTGGCTGATCTGCTTACCGACTTCACCGAAAATGAACGCATCTACTCCCTGCGCGACGAGGTTGGTCGCCCGCTGCGTGATCTGGATGCCATGCTCCTCGCCGCGGATCCGGTCAACGGTACCGCTGCGTCCTTTGACGCCGAGCGCTTCGCCCGCAAGCAGATCGGCGACTACGCGCTCTTCTTTGCCGGCATGTATCCGGAGGCCATCGGCGTCTCCACCCGTCCCATCAGCTTTGAGCGGCTGGTCGAAACCGGGCGGGACTCCTACTCCATCGTCGCTGCCTTCAACCTCTTCGAGTACGCGCGCGAAGCGCCCCTCTTCGAGCGCCTCTCGGAGAAGTTTGAAACCTGCATCTTCGGCCTGAACCTGGTGCGCAAGGAGCTTGACCGCCGCCGAGCCCTCACGCCGGGCAAGGGGAAACCGCAGCAGTACCTTATGTAAGACGTTCGTCGCGAGCCGTCTCAAGGCTAGACTGCGACCGCCGCTGCGCGCGCGTGGTGCCCCCTGCATCGCGCGCGCCGGCACGAATTCCCCACTGCAACAATCCGGTTACACGGCTGTAACTCCCCGCTCATCTCGCGCTGCTAGGCTCGCCTCCGGCGAGCAGACAGCTCGTTCGTACCATGTCGCGCGTATCGCGAAGGGGAGACAGTCGTCCATGCAACAACGCAGCAACACCCGCCGTACCATCCACGCTCTGGCACAGGCCACCGCTGTTCTTGGCATTGCTTTGACAGCAATCGCTGCAGGAGCCGAACAGCCCGCCGATCACGGCAAGTCCGATCACTTCGCGCCCGGCAATCTCGTCATCAGCCGCAGCGTCTATGACAACAACCCTGCCAACGTGAAAGTCGGCACCATCCTGCCGCCAAACTGCGCCTCCACACAGGGTGGCTGCAGCGCACCGACCGGCGCGCCTGCCAATGGCACCTATCCCTTCGTCTTCAACAACGATCTCTACGATGGCTCGTTCGGCATCACGTCGCGCATCTTCCTCGACCAACTCACACCCGATGGGCGTTTCATCGACTCGCTCGAAGTCCCCAACAGCCTCGACCGCGGTATCAACTCCAAGAGCGATCAGCTCGTCACCAGCTTCAGCTCCAAGTCAGAGATCGCCCTTCATCTCTCGACTGATCATCGCGCGCTTACCTTCATGGGCTACGTCGCGCCGGTCAACACCCTCGACGTCTCGAACTCCAACACGCCGCTCGCCATCGATCCAACCAACCCTGTCGGCACGGAATTCCTCCGCGCAGTCGCCGAAGTGGGCAGGAGTGGTCACTTCCACTTCACCGAGACCAACGCCTACAGCGGCAACAACGGCCGCTCCGCAATCCTGAATGACTCGGACGGCAACCGCATCTTCTACACCGCGGGCAACGCCGGCAACGGCGCCAATCCGCAGCCCGACGGCATCGTCCTCGGCGCCGGTGCGCAGTTCATCGACCTTACCCACCAGCCAGAGGCGCAGCAGGACCCCGGCACCCCAACACCAGTTGCCAGCTTCTCCGTCACCCAACTCGGTGATAAGGCTGACAAGATCGGCAAGGATGACAACTTCCGCGGCATGACCGTCTTCAACAACGTCCTCTATTACACGAAGGGCAGCGGCAGCAACGGCGTCAACACTGTCTACTTCGTCGACACCACCGGCAAGGCCTGCCCCAACGGCGTCGGTCTGCCCGCTGCGAACGCGCAGCTTCCCACCACACCGCTCACCTTCGACCCGGCCGCGCTCCAGACCACCGGCCTTCCCTCGAACATGTGCATCCTCGCCGGCTTCCCGACTGCCTTGGCTAAGACAGCCAAGGTCGTTGCCTTCCCCTTCGCGCTCTGGTTCGCCAACCCAACCACCCTCTACGTAGCCGATGAAGGCGATGGCTTCGCCGGCGACTCCACTCTCTACACCCATGCCGCCGCGCAAACCACCGCGGGCCTGCAGAAGTGGGTCTTCAACACGAGCACCAGCACCTGGAACCTCGCCTACACCCTGACCGGCGGTCTGCAACTCGGCGTGCCCTACACCGTGCACGACTACCCGACTGGCACCAACGCGGCAACGAACCTTCCCTGGGCGCCGGCAACCGACGGCCTGCGCAACATCGAAGGCCGCGTCAACAACGATGGCACCGTCACCGTGTGGGCTATCACCTCCACCATCAGCGGCAACGGCGATACCGGTGCTGATCCCAACCGTCTCGTGGCCATCAACGATCGCCTCTCGAACACCAGCGCGACCGTAGCGGCGGGGGAGCACTTCTCCATCGTGCGTCAGGCCGGCTTCGCCGAAGTGTTGCGCGGCGTTGCCTTCGCTCCCGGAACCGGAGCGGACGACGATCACGGACATGATCGCTGGTAACTGAGACACCATCCACACAGCGGCGGATCTCCTCCATGGACTCCGCCGATTTTTTTGATCTTGATGGCGCAAGTTTCGCTCGGTTGTGACGTCCTATCGCGACAGGCTGCGATAGATGGCGCTCGAGTCCCGTAGGTTTCTGTGTGAGCGCATGGGATACACTGTCCGCCAACGATGGCCTTCGCAGGCTGAGAGTACCGATGAGCAACGAGCCTGACTTCCAGGAAAACCGCGCTTACATAACCATCAAAGAACAGTTGACGCTAGCAGGTGGAGGTAGCTCTGTAGGTGAAATTCCTCTTCCGCGGCTACCTCTCTACTACAATCTACGCGGTCGCCATCTTGAGACTTCTCTCCACCAGAGGGTCCAGCAATGTCTCTCAAAGCCTTATGCCAAGGGCATCGATCTTCACCAGCAGCTGGACCGCTGTGCTGAGACTCACGGCTTGAAACGGTGGCACCCGCGTGGTTCCCATTGCAATGAGTATGGAATGGCTAATGCTCTCATAGCCGATCCCTTCAATTATGGTTGGCAGGGAAAGAGGATGTTCCCGCACGACGGTCTGCCGGTACCCACGCATTACAGTCCTGGCAGCAAGGGACACACAACGTGGGGATGGTGTCTATACCAGGTACATCGGCATTCGCTCCGAAACCTTGTCGACAGGGACCAAAGGTTCATCGCAGACACGTGGGTGACGTGGTCGGTGGACGATGCGCCGCGCGGAGGGCATTTGCAGACAAGCTTCGCCATCATGCCGTTTCTATCTCCTTCTCTGGAGGATGAACGGCCTGAGCTACGCGACGACGCCTCGCTTGACGGTTTGAAGAGATCGATCGACGGCACCTTCAACGACATGCGTGCACTGCTGGAAAGGGCAGAGTAACCCTGCGCAAGGTGCACTAGATCGCCTGCGGCGCCTGCAGGAATTCGTGCAACTCAAAAATAGGGAAACTGTGGCGAAAATCCGCCTTAGACCCCTCCAGACGCCGGTCGGCCCACCTCTGTGCCCGCCTGATGAGACCTGTTTCAATGGAACCGCCCGGCACGATATCCTCATATGGCCCAATATTTTCTAGCCAGCTAAGGAGCCCCCGTGGCCACAACCCTGCCGCAGACCGCCGCCCCCACCTCCACCGACTACAAAGTCGCCGACATCTCGCTCGCCGACTGGGGCCGCAAAGAGATCACCATCGCCGAGCAGGAGATGCCCGGCCTCATGGCCATCCGCGCCAAGTACGCGCCATCGAAGCCGCTGGCCGGCGTTCGCGTCACGGGCTCGCTCCACATGACCATCCAGACCGCCGTGCTCATCGAGACGCTGGTCGATCTCGGCGCCTCGGTCCGCTGGGCCTCTTGCAACATCTTCTCGACGCAGGACCACGCCGCCGCCGCCATCGCCGCCGCCGGCGTGCCCGTCTTCGCCTGGAAGGGAGAGACGCTCGAAGAATACTGGTGGTGTACCGCGCAGGCGCTCGCCCACAAGGGCGGTCTCGGCCCGCAGCTCATCGTCGACGACGGTGGCGACGCCACGCTCCTCATCCATAAAGGCGTCGAGCTCGAGAAGGGCGACCGCTCCTGGGTCGATGCTCCCGCAGAGAGCGAAGAAGAGCAGGTCATCAAGAACCTGCTGAACGAAACGCTCAAGAAGGATCCCAAGCGCTGGACCAACGTCGCCAAGGAGTGGCGCGGCGTCTCCGAGGAAACCACCACCGGCGTCCATCGCCTCTACAAGATGATGGAGCAGGGCAAGCTGCTCGTCCCCGCCATCAACGTCAATGACTCGGTGACGAAATCGAAGTTCGATAATCTCTACGGCTGCCGCGAGTCGCTCGCCGATGGCATCAAGCGCGCCACCGACGTCATGGTCGCCGGCAAGGTCGCCGTCATCTGCGGCTACGGCGATGTAGGCAAGGGCTCCGCACACTCGCTGCGCGGCATGGGCGCACGCGTCATCGTCACCGAGATCGACCCCATCAATGCTCTGCAGGCCGCGATGGAAGGCTTCGAAGTCACCACACTCGAGGACACGCTCGGCCGCGGCGACATCTACGTCACCTGCACCGGCAACGTCGACATCATCACCTACGAGCACATGGAGCAGATGAAGGACCAGGCCATCGTCTGCAACATCGGACACTTCGACAACGAGATCCAGATGGATCGCCTCAACACCGCGAAGGGCGTTACGAAGCTCAATATCAAACCGCAGGTCGACAAGTACACCTTCCGCAGCGGCAATGCGATCTTCGTCCTCGCCGAAGGCCGCCTCGTCAACCTGGGTTGCGCTACCGGTCATCCCAGCTTCGTGATGTCAAACAGCTTCTCCAACCAGACGCTCGCGCAGCTCGATCTCTGGAAGAACAAGGACACTTACAAGGTCGGCGTCTACACGCTGTCAAAGAAGCTGGACGAAGAAGTGGCCCGCCTGCACCTTGAAAAGATCGGCGTGAAGCTCACGCAGCTCTCGAAGAAGCAGGCCGACTACATCGGCGTTCCGGTGGAAGGCCCCTACAAGGCAGACCACTACCGCTACTAAAAGAAACTCAAACAGGCACAAATGGAAGGTCATTCGTCATCGAATGGCCTTTCGTGCGTCTGCATCGGCGCACCTGCCCATAGTGTCTCTCCACGGTAGAGGTGTTCGATTCCGGGCACTCACGCGCGGAAGCGGACAGTATGCCCCATGCTCTCCTCGCATTCTACTTTCGCGGAGGCCATTGGCCGACGGCGATCCGTCACATCGCTTTGTAATCTCGTCGCGCATGTAAGGAAGAGCGACACGATGTGGTGCGTCGCAAGGAACACGCCCGTGCCAATGCCGTATTACGTGCAAGAGTTCTTAAGCATTGCAGCGAAACGGACAGAGCAAAGTGCTTTTGCTTAACGTCGCGCGTTGCCATACCGGTGCGACCAACACCAAATAGGAGATGTCATGAAAATTCGCATTGCCCTCGCTACCTTCTTCGCCGCCGCTTTATTTGCTGCAGTTCCTGCTACCTATGCTGCGGTTCCGAACATGAATCCTTCTGTGCACGCCTTCTTCTTCAACGGCGAAAAGAAGATCAAATTCAATGTCAACAACCAGACCGGTGTCCCGATCGAATTGAAGGTCGGCGACAAACTCACCACGCTCAAGCCAGGCGAGGTCATGGCCTTCAAACTGCCGGTGGGAACCCGCATCACTTCGAATACAGCAACAGACCATATGCGTGTGGGCGACGTGGTCGTAGAAGTCACCAGCGGCATGTACAGCGACTCGACCATCACGATCAACAAGTAGACCCGCCGAGTACGGCCTTCGATCTGTTCCGCAAAAGCAGAAGGCCACTCCATTCGGAGTGGCCTTCCCGCTCAGCCCCATAAGACGCCGTCTTCATTGAGCGCCGCGTAGACCGTGCTCTCCCGCTTCGAAATCTCCTGACGCGACGTTATAAAAGCCGTCATTCGGACCTGGCGTATACCATCGCCCTTAACCAGGAAGACGGCGACCTGATGCTTCCCGAAAGTTCAAAGATCGAGTCAACTTGCCATCGACTTGCTAAGCGAGAAGTTGCCTTTAATCGCGGCGAGATATGGCAAGTGCGAAGTACGCTATGGGAGCGTATGCCAGTCGCTCGCTCTACCGTGAAAGCCGATCTCATGAAGCCCGCCTGTTGGGGCCTCGCGGTCGCGCGCGAGCACGCCCAGCGCCTACTCGCGCAAGCCGACCGCCGCCGCATCTCGCGCCAGCTCGTCGATGCGCTCTCCACCAGCGATCCGGAGCAGCGCGTCCGCGCCGCGGATGTCGCCCGCCGCATGACGGAAAAGGACGCCGGCTTCCTCGTCGCGCACGCCGCCGAGCTCGCGGTCATCCTCGCTGAAATACCGATCTCCGCGTCGCGTACCCGTTGGCATCTCGGTCTCGTTGTTGCGCGCTCCGCGCGCACTCCATCTGATATCCGCCTCGCCGCCGAAGTTCTCTGGCAGCTCGCCGAAGACAAGAGCAACGTCGTCCGCTCCTCCGCTGTCGAAGGCCTCGGCCTGCTTGCACGTCGCGATCCGGCACTCCGGGACTCCGTCGAACCATTCCTCCATCAGGCGCTCATCACCGGCACACCCGCCATGCGCGTCCGTGCCCGCAACGCACTCTGCTGGCTGCAATCGGGCGCGGCAAACAAGCATCGTCCTCTTTAGGTGTCCGGATTCGGTCACACGCGCGCGTCCGTGGACAGCGCGAAGCCGGTTCGACTTCACCTACCCACACGGAAGTGCTTGATAATCCAAAGTCAGTCGCGCTCGTGTCCTTCGGCAGGAAACGTGCAATTTCACCTGCATTCCTAAGGAGAAAGCGGTCGCGCGAAAGCTTGTCTCCTGGGATCTATGGTCGCGGTAGCGATGCCCGGGCTGTAGCAGGAGACAATCTTTTATCATGCACGGACTTCTCAGCGAACTGCGTTTCACAATGCGTCAGTTGCGGCGAAGCCCGGCTTTCAGCGCGGCCGCCCTTTTTACTCTCGCCCTCTGCATCGGCGCCACCATCGTCATGTTCTCCATCGTGCGCAACGTGCTGCTGCGCCTGCCTGACTACGCACAGCCGCAGCAGCTCGTCGTCCTGCGGGAGAACATCTCTGCCGGACCGGACAGCTTCGGCGATCTCCCCATCAATGCCAACCATTTGCGCTACTGGCAACAACACGCGCGTTCCTTTCAGGGTTTCGCGGCGCTCTCGCTGTACTCCATGCCGCTCGGCGGCGACCAGCCGGAGGAGATCGGTGTCTCGCAGCACACCGCAAACCTCTTCTCGCTACTCGGCGTGCACCCCATGCTCGGCCGCACCCTTCTGCCGGCAGAGGAGCAGCCCGGCCATGATGTCGTCATCCTCACCGAAGGACTCTGGCGCCGTCGTTTTGCTGCCGATCCCAACATCATTGGCCGCGCCATTTCGCTCGATGGCCGCCCCTACACCGTAGTCGGCGTGCTGCCCGCCAGCTTCGCTTTGCCCAGCCCCGAACTCCTCAGCAGCTTCCGCGGCACAAGCCGTTCCATCGAAGCCTTCGTTCCCTTCGGATGGACCGCGGAGCAGCTCTCCGAAGTCGAAGGCGACCACAACTACTTCGGCATCGCCCGCCTCGCGCCCGGAGTCTCCATCGCGCAGGCCGCCGCGGAGATGAACACGCTGCAACAGGCCATCGGACGGCAAACGCCTGACCACGTTGCGCTCTCCATGAATCTCTTCGGCCTGCAGCAGTACCTTACCGGTGGCAGCCGCAACTCGCTTCTCATGCTGCTCGCCGCCGTCATCACTGTGCTTCTCATCGGTTGCGTCAACATCACCAACCTGCTTCTGGCCCGCGCCGCCAGCCGCGAGCACGAAGCCGCCGTTCGCTCCGCCGTGGGAGCAAGCTCCGCGCAATTGCTACGCAGCGTCATCATGGAACCGCTGCTTCTCTGTGCCGGCGGATGTCTGCTCGGTCTCGCCTTCGCCGCTCTCTCGCTCCCCTCCCTTGCGCACGCGCTGCCCTCCACGCTGCCGTTGTTGCATCCGCTGCGTATGGACGCGCAGATCGTCCTCTTCGCCGTCGGCGCATCGCTCGTCTCGGCATTGCTCTGCGGCCTGCTGCCCGCCGCGCGCTTTGTGCGCAATCATCCCCAGCAGGCGTTGCGTTCCGAAGGCCGCACCACGAGCGAGTCTGCGGGCGGCAAGCAACTGCGCCGCTCGCTCGTCGTTGCAGAAGTCGCAGCCAGCGTCTCGCTCGTTGTTCTCGCTGGTATGTTTCTGCTCAGCCTCTATCATTTATTGCGCGTCGATCGCGGCTTCACTACCCAGCATGTCATTAGCGCCAGCGTCGGCCTGCCGGCCAAGCAGTACAACACGGAGGAATCCCGCGTAGCCTTCTATCAACGCTCGCTCGAACGGCTCCGCCAGTTGCCAGGCGTCCGCTCCGTCGGCGTCATCAGCGTGCTTCCGCTTGACGGCGATAGCTGGGGGGATATCATTTCCGCCCTCGGCGATACACGTCCGCTCTACTCACGCCCGGTCGCCCACTTCCGCTGGATGAGTCCCGGCTACTTCGAGACCATGCAGATTCCGTTGCTCGCTGGCCGTTTCTTCACCGAAGCCGATCGTGGCCGTCTTGTCGCCGTCATCTCGCGCAGCGCGGCAGAGACTGCATGGCCTGGCCAAAGCGCCATAGGAAAGAGCTTCACCCGCGGCGATCCGGATGAGAAGCCGTTTGAAGTGATCGGTGTAGTCGGCGATGTCCGCACGCTCGACCTGGGGATGGCGCCGCCTCGCATGGTCTATGTGCCTACCTGGTATCGCACGCGCGGCGGTGGCGTGTTTGTGCTGCGCACCGCGAACGATCCCACGGCCATGGCCGATTCGATCCGCAAAGCTATCTGGAGCATCGACGCGCAGGTGCCTGTCCCCGAAGTCCGCACCATGGAAACCGTCGTCGACGGCTCGCTCGCCGCGCGCAACTTCCAACTTCGTTTGCTGCTCGCGTTCGCCGTCTGCGCGCTTATCCTCGCCGCGCTCGGCATCTATGGCGTCGTCGCCTACTCGGCGCTGCAGCGCACGCGCGAGCTCGGCATCCGCATCGCGCTCGGGGCGCAGCCCGCGCAGATCTATCGCCTGATTCTCGAAGACGGAGTCACCCCGGTCCTGCTCGGCGCTATTGCCGGTATCGCACTCGCCGTGCTCGCCGCTCGCGCCATCAGCGGGCTCCTCTTCGGGGTCGGGTCCTTCAATATCGGTATCGCCGCCGGCGCCGCCCTCATCCTGCTCGTCACCGGCGGCCTCGCCAGCCTGCTGCCCGCCATCCGCGCCACCCACATCGATCCCGTCCAGGCCCTCCGCGCCGAATAAGGCCGGGGCTCCGGTTCTACAAACTCCACGTAACCGCCATATCGCTGAATCCCTCAGTTCGCCTGCCGAATCTGGAAATGAGGTAGTCTGGCGAAATTGTCGGGGATGCATAGAGATGCTCATTACTCTCATTGCCATTGGGGTCGTCGTGCCGGGAATCGCGTACTGGATCAAGCGCGCGATGGACCGGCGCGAATTGGAGCAGTACAGCGTCACGCCGGAAGTCCTTCATGCAATGCTGGCTTCGAATCCGGGTATGCTTCTCTTCGATGTGCGCCTCCCGCTCGACCTGCTGGTCGATTCCGAGATCATTCCTGGCGCGCGACGGGTTCCCCCGCAAGAAATAATTAAAAACCCATCGATCATTCCGCAGGACAGGGAAGTCATCGTCTACTGCACCTGCCCGAGCGACAAGACCAGCCGGAGAATCCTCCGCAAAGCACAGGCCATGCAACTGTCGCGAGTCAAATTTCTCAAAGGCGGCTTGGAAGCCTGGAAGGCAAAAGGCTTTCCGGTCGAGCCATACAACGAGTCATTTCATCTCGAGACCGGAAGCTAGCTCGTTCCATGCGCCACGCGCGCAGCGTTGCCTGCGCCTAATTCATCTTCATCCCCGGCATCGCCGAGTGGTCCATATTGTCGTGCCCCTGATCGTCATCGTCCACTGACCAGATCCTCTTCGGATCCGTCTCATTCGGATACACGTGAACCATCCATCCAAACAGGTGCGGACGAAACTCGCCGCCGGCCTCGTTGCATGCCTCTTCCGTCGTAATGGAGCCGCGCAGCCCAAACTTCGCGTTGGGTCCGAAGTAGGCCGCTTCCTGCCCCTTCGGCGCCTTGCAGAAATTGATGTGCTGGTGCCAGCGCGCAATGCTCAGCGGAATCCGCTCGTTCAATTCCTCTTCCGTCGCTCTCACCCGGTCCGTGTACATCACGCCGACAAGCGCGTAGCCTCCGTCCGTATTCTTCTTGTAAAGCAGCGATGTCGGCTTTAGCGGATCGAACTCGAATGCGGCCTCGAACCCGTAAGCGCGCTTCGTAAAGTGATATTGCGGCTGCGGAACATCGGGCAGGAAGATCGTGTAACCATCGGCCAACGCCTTGCGATAGTCCTGGTACGGCGTCATCGCCTGCTTCGCCGCCGCCACAACCGCATCGGCCTTCTGCTGATCTCCGGCCTGCGGCGGCCGCAGCGGCGTCATGTACATGTGCCCGGCCATGTGCGCCATTCCGCTATCGGGCATGCCCGCCGCCGCCAAGGCAGGGGGCAGATGAATGCGCCGCGGCAATAACAGCACCGCCGACCCGAGCGCCAGGCAAAGCAATGCAAATGCGGGACGCGAGCGAACGATCATCACGCACCTCGTCGAAGCCTTGTACCATCCAGACGCCCGGCCATCGATGCAAGTTGCGGCCGGCGAGCTAAAAAACACCCGCGAAGCGACCTTCCGCAACCAAACCTGATACCATCCCGCCAGGCGTTTGCCTGAATTCTGTTCCAGGTACAGCCCGGATATAGCCTATGACCGTCTCTGTCTAAACCTCTCGCTCGATCGCTGCCAGTTCCACTGGTAGCGCAGCAGATGTGTGTCTTCCATCACGAAGAGACTCCCCCAAAAGAGGATTTAGACATGAGTTTCGAAGAAACAGGCTGGGCGCACTATGCGCCCCAGACAACACCCGACCCCGCATCCGGCCGGGTAGCTCTAGTACACCGCGACCACTACATCGTTTGGACAACCTCCGGCGAAGTCACTGCCACCATCAGCGGCCATCTCCGCCATCTCGATCACGATCCCCCGCGCGTCGGCGACTGGGTCATCCTGCGAGAGGGAAGCGTCATCTCCGAAGTCCTGCCCCGGCGCACGCAACTCTCCCGCAAGGAGCCAGGCAAGCGCCTGCGCGAGCAGGTCCTCGCCGCGAACATGGACCTCCTGTTCATCGTCAGTGGACTCGACCGCGACTACAACCCCCGCCGCCTCGAACGCTATCTCGTATTGGCGCATGAGAGCGGCGCGCGTCCCGTCATCCTCCTGAACAAAGCCGATCTCCGCGCCCAACTCGCAGGGCGAGATGATCGTGCAGATGACGATCTCGCAGACATCGTTCGCCTCACAGAGCGCCACGCCCCGGGCGTCCCCGTCCACGCGCTCAGCGCCCTCGAACAGTGGGGGCTGGATGCCATCGCCCGCAGCGTGGAGCCGGGCCAGACCGCAGCGCTCATCGGGTCCTCCGGCGCCGGCAAGTCCACCATCGTGAATGCGCTGCTCGGAGAATCACGTCAACGCTCGTCCGACGTGCGCGACTCCGACAGCAAGGGCCGCCACACCACCACCCATCGTGAGCTCATCCGCATGCCCGGCAATTGGCTTCTGATGGACCTCCCCGGCCTGCGCGAGCTGCAACTCTGGGCCGATCCCGAACGCATCGATGCCGCCTTCGCCGACATCGTCGAGCTGGCACAGCAGTGCCGTTTTCGCGACTGCACCCACACCCAGGAGCCCGGCTGCGCCGTCCGCGATGCCGAACTCGATCCCGGCCGCCTGCAAAGCTATCGCAAGTTGCAGAAGGAGCTGAACTTTCTGGAATTGCAAACCGACATTCACCGCGCGCGCGAGGTGCGCAAGAAGTGGAATGCCGTCGAGAAAGATATCCGCCGGCATCCCAAGCGCCAGTTCTGAACACTGCGGGAGTGCTCCCGTAACGGTCCGGCATCCCGGTCTCGTCCTCGACGAAAGAAGCACTTTTGCACAAGCAAAACCGGCGAAGTGCAGAAATCTGCACCTTGTGTGCAATGCAGACTGCGCATCCGCCGCAGGAATGCACCGTCTACCGCTCACGTAATCGGAAATGTGGTGACCGTAATCCCTGATATGCGCTACAGCGTGATCTGTCCACCTCGCTCGATGCGTCGTACAACAGAGAAGAACTGGGAGGCAGTCTATGGGACTTTGCGTATTTCTTCTCATATGCGGTCCTGTTGCGGCACTGTTGTACGTTCCGCTCACCATGCGGAAGCAGGAATTTTGTCCCGCCCGTGTTGGCGTCTCGCAAACGTCAACACAGGCAACGCCCGCCGCGGCCAAAGGACTCGACGCAATTTGGTGGACCCGCGACGCGGACGATCATCTCCGCAACCTCAAGAGAGCGGCGTAAGGCGCAACCTCGCCGACTCGCTCTCTTCCTTTTTCACTTTTACGTGCTGAATCGGGCAGCCCCTCGGGCCTTCGCCTTCGCTGCTTCTTCTTCACGATTCCTCGGCGGCGCATGCGTTTCGAGCGACCGCAGCAGGCGCGTCGAAGCAGCCGTCACCTCTTCGATCGCCGCAAGAAATGCCGCCTCATTCGCCTTTGACGGCTTACTGAATCCGCTGATCTTTCTCACATACTGCAGCGACGCCGCCCGAACCTCCTCATCCGTCACTGGAGGCTCGAAGTTAAAAAGCATCTTGATATTCCT
>Ga0210396_10003395_pt1 | contig 15865 bp, 12 predicted proteins | sample IncBWH17OmetaG_FD_155466 | JGI IMG/M metagenome (GOLD analysis project Ga0210396, IMG submission 155466) | Forest soil microbial communities from Barre Woods Harvard Forest LTER site, Petersham, Massachusetts, United States - Inc-BW-H-17-O ... | reverse complement strand
ACGCCGAATTCATCATGCAGCTGATAATCTTCCTCATGGGACGTTGTGACTCTGATCGAACGATGAGTTGCCGACATCTCGCGATCGTTTCCTTCCCGGGCGATCATCTCGATCGCGACCTTACATAACAACAGCAAGGCGTCACCAACGCGAAAAAGTGCAGCGGGGTGTGGGATTTAAGGGAACAAGTCCCGCTGCGGCTGGATTCAGCGCATCCAACATCCAAGGGGTAGCAAAGAATGACGGCGCTAGATCTTTCCGCGGACGTCGGATTGCTAAGTGTCTTTCTGGCGACGACGAACATCTGTCTGGGACTGCTGATCGCGGTGCGTTACAGTCCCTCGCGGCTGTGGCCTCATCGTAGAGTGAACATCTTCGCAGTCCACACGTGGACCGCTTACTTCCTAATGATGTCCCTTTTGATCCATCCGGTCATCCTGTTGTTTTCGACTCAAACTCGTTGGCGTCTGTTGGACCTGGCCCTCCCGATATGGTCTCCCGTTCAACCCATCGAGAACACGATCGGTGCGGTCAGCTTATACCTAATCGTGGTAGTCGTACTCACTTCGTATTTTCGGCTTCGGATCGGACGCCAACGGTGGAAGCTGTTCCATTACCTCGTGTATGTAGCGGGTATTGGTACGTTCATTCACGGCATTCTCGCGGATCCTGCCTTGAAGAGAAATGCAATCGATCCGCTGGATGGAGAAAAACTATTCGTCGAGTTGTGCCTTTTAGTCGTAGTGCTGACAACCGTTTGGGCTTGGCGCTATCGACTGCAGAAGGATCGCCAGGAACGGGCACGCGGAACAGGCCGCTATCGACTGCTTGAGAGCGCGAATGCGAGCGATTGATCCGAATTTATCGGTTAGACAAAGTCTCGCGCGGCGCTTCCACGGCCGACGGAGCATACTTTGCCCAGTAGACTTGGTAGCGCTCACGGAAAAATGGATCCGGGGAATCCCGACTCAACTAAACTTCTCAGGCTTCGCTTGGTTGCCGAGGTGATTAGAGGTTTAACCTGCCATACAGTCGCGAGACATATACCCAGCAGGCTGGGTTGCGCTAAGCATGTGCATAATGCGTAAGCGTAGTTCAAGATGGCAATGAACCATGAAGCTCTCAACATCAGGAGTCCCTTCTGCACTTTCACTCCACTTGAACCGGATGATCACCAGTCCATGAGCGTCACACTCGCTCCGCGCCACTCGCATTGCGCTCAACACTTCACTTTGAGATCAAGTGTTTCGCTGTGCGTAATTAATTAGAAGCTTCCATGACTGCGACCGGCGTAAAGAGTTGGCAAAGCTGTGCAAAGATCCATTGCAGCGCACTATCATGGGTTCTTGTTGAAAGGGCAGCCATCCTAGGCGTTCCGATGAGGCGTCAAGACCGGGACAGAGAACAGGTCATCCATTCGCAATTGCAAGAAGGCGCCTTTTGCACGACTGAGTCCCCGAGGCAACTTATCCTTGCGTCGCTTTCCGCGAAAACGGGTGGGTTCGCCGCGTCGGCCTTGCCGTAATAACGAGCGAGGAAAGCATCTAGCAACACGACACCGTGGATTCTTTTATTATTCGGCCTGTTCGAAAAGAGGACTCACGCGTCGCGTTTGGTGTGTGATGAATTCCGGAAGAGAGCCGTGATCGAAGTCCGCATTAGTAGCCTTCATTCTGATTTGGTTCAGGCTCCCTGCCGATTTCAATTACCCGGTTGCCGAACGCCGCTCCAAGTATGACTCCCCTGTCCGCCTCCGTGTCCGCCACGACCGCCACCTCCACCCTGAGGCTGAAAGGTGCCGCTCATTTTTTCGCCATCGATGGTGCCGGTGAAAGCCAGGGTCATGGGACGTCCTTGTATTTGGACGCTAAAAGACACCTTGTTTCCAGCGATGCTTCCACTGCAATCTGCAATATCACATGGAAGCTGGCATGTTTCGTACGGTGGTAGTGTCATGACGGCGCGCCGCGCTCTTCAACTTGTCTTCACGGGAGCTTTGCTGGCGAGCTTCGGAGCTGTGCCGGTTTGTGCACAAGCCCCAGCGACTTCGATTGACGCACCAACTCCGGCCCGTCGTCGCGAAAAGAAGCCAGCGAAATTCGCCGTCGAATCGACGGATGCGCCCCTCGTCGATCCAAAGAGAGCCATTCTATTTCAGCCCTTCCAATTCTTCACGACACGATTCGGAAAAACTCCGCAGAGGATCAATTGCCTTTGCGGTGATCATTGGACGGAGGTCGGCAAATGTCATATTTGGCTCAGGGTATGATCGTACGATCAGTTGCGCGACTTTTTCTGCCTCTTCGATTATCTTTGGCGACGATAGTGAGCGCATGCGACTGATCAGAGCGTAGAGCGCGACAAGCTTGGTTAGATCAGGCGTGTTGGTTGTGATTGAGTCGATGTATCCCTTCGAAGCTTCATCAACGAACTCGCGATAGAGCTCCTGCCTGCGACTCTTGTCGTTAAGGAACACCTGCGCCCTAACCTGGGCGCTTTGACCGAGCCACGAACTGAGAAACGACGTTAACCCGCCGACGGCAGAACCGGACAGGGCAGCGAGGGCGGGGAGATACGTGGGGTTCATAGTTTATCTGCTCTTAACCAGGTAGCACGCCTGGACAATGTCGCCAAAAAAGAACCCGTCTTGTCCACGCGACACAGGAATAGCGCCTCGTAACGGGACCCAATCGCCGATTGCATATGTGCGTTCAGAGAATCGCTCTAACAACACCACCATCTACTCTGATTGCTGCCCCGTTTGTCGCTGAAGAAAGCTCGCTGGCCACGTAAGTGGCCAGCGCTGCAACTTCATCCACGGTGGCAAAGCGCTTCAGCAGAGACGACGGCCGGATATGCTCAAAGAACTCCTTCTCCACTTCCGCCTTCGATTTGTTTTCCTGCTTCGCCATCGCCTCGACAAAGGCACCCACGCCTTCCGACTCCGTCGGTCCGGCAAGAATGCTGTTCACAGTCACGCCGGTTCCGGCCACCGACTCCGCAATCCCCCGTGCAACCGCAATCTGTGCAGTCTTCGTCACTCCGTAATGCACCATTTCCGCCGGAATCTGCACACCCGATTCGCTCGAAATGAAAAGAATGCGGCCCCAGTTCCTCTTCAGCATTCCAGAGAGGTAGTGTCGCGCCAGTCGCACTCCGCTCATTACGTTGATCTCGAAGAATCGGTACCAGTCGGCATCTGGAATCTCGGCAAATGGCTTCGGCTCGAAAATTCCGACGTTGTTCACCAACACATCCACCACGGAAAGCTTTGCAATCACTACCTCTGCTCCGACTGAACCCGAAAAGTCCGCTGCAATACCATCAACCTTAGCCGTTGCGGCATGGGATCGGATTGCTGCCATCGCCGCATCCACGCGCTTTTGCGTGCGTCCATTCACGTAGACATGCGCACCCTCGATTGCGAGCGATTGAGCTATCGCAAACCCGATCCCCGCAGTCGATCCCGTTACCAGCGCGACCTTTCCAGCCAGTTTCAAGTTCACATCGCCCTCCGCAGCAAGTGCGATCTTCCTTGTAGAACTCCCGCGACTATGGCGCACCCCTCACGCCCTTTTTCAGGCCAAACGCGTGCAGAATATCCAACGCAAATTCACTCGCGAAGTTATAACCACTTCCGATTCCTGCCTGCGACAACATATTGTAAGCACCGCCTTTCCAGATGTTATGTTGTCCCGGCAGCCAGGTGTTGTAGAGCACGCCAGCCACGAACGCTCCGCTGTACATCGGCACTTGTGGCCGAAGGTGGTGCTCAGTTGGTTCATAGGCTACAAAGTTTCGCGATATAGCGTGGCGCGTGCGACGCCAAAACCCGTCGCAACGGCAGAAGTCGTACCGAGGCTCATACCCGAGCAGAGCATTCCCTCCAGACAATATGCTGTTCTGAACTACGAACTCTCCGTACCGCGCGGCGTAACGTCTGCCATAGCCAACAGAACCGCCGCCCCACTCGGGAGGTTCCCCGCGTGCCTGGTCAAGCCCAGCTGAAAACGCCCTCGCCACATAAGATCCGGCGGTGAGGAACGTCTGCCGAACATAAATCTGCCCTCGCTGGGCATTCGATAAAGCTTCGAGTTGCCCCTGTACCGGAATGTATGGACCAATAATCCACTCCATTGGCAGCCGGCCGAGCCGTGCAGTTCTCGATGGCACATTGACGTGCGGGGTCGGGTTGTCTGGATATTTGTCAGCGGCCGTCTGCGCTATTCCTGGCGGCACCGACAGAACAAATCCGAAGAGCAATAAAGACGAGACGCCCATGTCGATGCGCATGTGTTGTCGGCCCAGTTCCGGTAGTCTCCTATTAGCTTTCCGCCGTTTTCCCATTCTTGAGCGCCTTGATCAGAGTTTGTTCAAGCCGTCGAAGGCGGCTACTTTGTACGCTTCGGCGAGCGTTGGATAGTTAAAGACTATATCCCGGAAATATTCGACTGACCCGCCGTAGAAGAGTACCGCTTGGCCAATATGGATGATTTCAGTCGCACGCTGTCCCAGAGCATGCACGCCAAGGAGTTTATGGGTTCCCGGATCGAAAAGCAGCTTCAGCATCCCGGTCTCATCGCCGAGCATCATGCTCTTTGCGAGCTGAGAGTACCTTGCAATTCCCACCTCATATGGAATTTTGTTGGCGGTTAGGGTTTCCTCCGTCGGGCCAATCATGGAGATTTCCGGAATGGTATAAATCCCGTAAGGAAAAAGATCGGGCGTGTGTTCAAATGGGATTCCAAACATGTGACAGGCCGCCAGCCGACCCTGCTCCATCGACGTGCTTGCCAGTGCAGGGAATCCAATGACATCGCCAGCCGCGTAGATGTGTGGAATATCGGTCTGAAAGAACTGATTTACTTTCAACCTACCGCGCGAGTCCGCCGTCAACCCTGCAGCATCCAGGCCAAGTTGGTCGCCATTGGCTTGGCGGCCGACGGCATAAACGAGTGCGTCGGCTTGGATTTTCTTGCCGCTCTCCAGATCGGCAAAGACACGATCGCGCACTGGGTCGATCCCGACATGTGTCACTTTTTCCGCCAACCGAAACGTGACCCCAAGCTGGCGCAGATGGTAGGAAAGTGCTTCAACGATTTGTCGATCTACGAACTCGATAACGGTCGGTCTTTGGTCAATCAAAGTAACATCGGCACCCAATACGGCCATGAACGATGCGTACTCAAGGCCCACAACCCCAGCTCCGACCACAATGATTTCTTTCGGAAGACCACCCATGGCTTGAAGGTGATCGGTATCCACAATCCGATGGTTGTCAAAGGGAATCTCCGGGCTGTGCGCGGGTCGTGTGCCGCAAGCCACCAGGATCTTCTCTCCTTTGACGCTAGTCCCTTGGCCATGAACTTCGACTGTGTGCGGATCGAGAAACAGCGCGTCGCCTTGATAAATCACAATCCCGTTTCGCGTCAGTTGCGTTCGAACTACTTCAGTCTCTCGTTCGACAATAGTGCTCACACGGGAGGCGACATCCTGGACAGAAATACCACGGCTTCGAAATCCATTGCCGTACAGAGCCTTTACGGCTAAGCCGGCAAGCTGAAAGATGGCCTCGCGTATCGTCTTGCTGGGGATCGTGCCAGTGTGAACACTTACGCCTCCGATCATGACGTTCCGGTCGACGATGGCAACACGCTTACCGGCCTTAGCCGCCGCGATCGCAGCCTTCTGGCCCGCTGGGCCGGTGCCAATCACAACCAGATCATATTCATCTACGCTCATAATTAAAGCCCTGCCAACCCTTGAAGACAGCCGTGATCTCCTGCCGAGCATTCATCATGATGTCGTGGGTTGAGTTTCATTTTCCTGTCGTTTGTCAGTCGCCTCCCATTTGATCCACTTGAGATCGAGGACAAAAATCGAATAAAAGACCGGGACTAGAAGCAAGGTGATGAATGTGGCGACCGCGAGGCCGCCGATCTGGGCATAGCACAGAGGCTTCCAGAGCGGGCCACCTTCGAGCGCGAGAGGAAACAAAGCCAGGATCGTGGCGCCCACGGTGATCATCACGGGCCGAATACGCTCAATGCCGGCGTCCGGAAGCGCGCGCTCCAGCGGTTCGCCTTTTTCATGCATCTCCTCGATGAAGTCGAAGAGCACGATGACGTGACTGACGATGACGCCAATGAGGCTGGCTACGCCAAGAAATGCCATGAAGCCAAAAGGGGTGCCCATAATAGCCAAAGCGATTAGCGCTCCGATCGCTCCGTAGGGAGCGGCGGCGAAGACCAACAACGGCTTGATGGCGTTGTTGAACTGGATCAGCAATGCCAGGTAGATGCCCACCAGAGAAATCAGAAGAACGACGGCGAGATTCGTGAATCCCTCGACCTGTTTTGCCTTTTCGCCACCAATCTGCAATTGATAGCCGGGCGGAAGACTGTTCTTGAGGGCAATTAGTTTAGGCTCGATCGGCGCGAGTACTTCCGAGGCAAGGACGCCGGGCGCGGGAAAGCACAAGATTGATAAGGTACGAAAATGTTCGCGCCGCCGAATCCTTGCGGTGTCAAGAATGTTTTTCAAAGTCGCCACCGAAAGCAGAGGGACTTTGACATTCTCTTGAGAAGAGTTGACGTAGAGATTTTCGATCTGCGAAAGCCGCGCGCGATCCTGCGGCCGGAGGCGGACAACGATCGGGATATCCTTATTCCCCTCCTTATACAGACCCACCGGGTTCCCGCTGATTGCGGCAGACGTGGACGCAGCGACATCCGCGTTGCTAATACCGACGAGGTTGGCGCGTTCCGGATCGATCTCGATCTTCATCTGCGGACTGTCAGGGCTCCAATCGTCCCTCAACACGGAAATTCCAGGCGATTGGCGAACAATGTCCATGGCTTGAGACGCGATGGCCCGAAGAGATCGGATATCGTCGCTCTCGGTTCGCGGATCGGTATCTGCCTGGCCTGAAATTAGGACCTCAACCGGAGTTTCGACCGGATTCGTTTGCAACTGCCGAACCGTAATCCAAGCTCCCGGAACCTGTCTATTGAGTTCCTGTTGAATCGGTCCAATCAGCTTTGGCGTCGCCTCCTTATCGCGTACCTGCACAATCACCTGCGCATAATTGGTCTGGGTCGCTTCGGGAGCGATGGAAAACCAGAAGCGTGGGCCGCCGCCACCGACAAAACTCGTCATCGAAGTCAGGAGGTGCTCTGTTCCCTTCTCCATTGTTTTCCCTTCTGGAGCAGCTTCAACAACCTTGCGTACAACCTCCTCCGCTCGCATTGCCGTATCGTTTGTCGCGCTCAATGGCACGTCATTCGGCAGCCAGATGTCGAGGTAAAACCAATATTGGACATCCTCAGGAAAAAACTGCGACTTGAGGTGGGAAGCGGCGAAACCGCCGATCAGCAGGAACACGAAAGAACCAGCGAGAACGGCCCACCGGTGCTGAATCGCCCGGCCAACTAACTGGTTATAGAAACCGTAAAAGCCCCTCTCACGCTTCTCTTCTATCGTGGACTCTTTCCTGGCCGGCGGTCGCTGAATGTAGTAGCCCAGCAGTGGAACGAACGTCATAGCAACCACCAAAGCACAGAGCAATGCCGTGGTCATGACGATGGGCAGGCTTTTCAGGAATTCTCCGGTATTGCCGGTGAGCATGAGAAAAGGAAGATAAGCGATGATGTTCGTTAGTGTTGCGTAGAAGATGGCCGTGGCCAGCTTGGTCGGACCCAGCCAGGCCGCGATGCGACGTGGCAGTCCTACCGCCAGGCCGCGCTTGATGCCATCGCCAGCAACAACGGGTACATCGACGAGCAGACCTAAGGCGATGATGAGCGTCGCCACCGAAACTTGCTGCAGGTCGATGCCTAGCATGTACGCGACGCCGAAGGTCATCGCGAGGGTGATCGGAATCGCCAGCGCCATAATGAGCGCGAGACGCCATTCCCAAAACCCAATTAGCGACACTCCCACTACCAGGATGATCGCCTCCAGCAGAGCGCGCAGGAACAGATGAATGTTTTCCTTCACTTGCAGGGGCTGGTCGGAGGTATGCGCAATGATGAGATCCACCGGAAGAATCTGTTTGAGCTGCGCGAGCTTTCCGTAGACTGACTGACCGAAGCTCGCGATCTGCTGCTGATCGCGCATGTAGATTGCCAGCGTGACCGCGCGGCTGCGCTGCCATTCTCCAGTTGCATCCTGCCACGTGTAGTAGTTGAGATATCTGGCGGGGCTCTGATAGCCGGGGAAAATCTTGACTAGGTTCCGCAGATACACCGGGGAGCCAGCCGACGTTGCCGCTACAACAACATTCCCAATTGCGCCTCTGCTTTCGAACTGCCCAGAGGGGTTAATGATGATCGCTCGCTGGCCGGTCTCGAAGTCGCCTCCCGGCGCGATAATGTTCCGGGCGCGCAGGACTTGTCCGAGAGCGGCCGGCTGAAGTCCGTATTCGGCTAAGCGATCTTGCGAATATTCCAGGTAAACCACTTGCGGCAACAGACCTCGCCTCTCCACTTTTGAGGTCTCTGGTGCGCCTTGAACCGTTCTGCCGATCAGGTCAGAAAAGTTGTCAAGATCGGCGTAGCTATACTTATCTCCCGCAACATTAGTCAGTTTGGCGCGAACGTCGCGCGGATCGCGGATGACGATTGGCATCCATCCGTCGGGATGCAAGTCAGATCGCTGCAATTGTGTCTGAAAAAACGATGCCACGAAGCGCTCGATGCTGGCATCATCCTTATCCGACACACCATCCACAGCGACAAAACCGTTTCCTGGAATTACTAGTGGAACGTGTAAGACTCCCTCTTGTTCTGCCTGCTGCTCGAAGAGCTGTACCGCATCGAGCATAGTCGCCGGAGCGATGGACCGCGGAAACGAATAGACGATCGCTACCGGGACCTCATTTTCTTTGTGTTTTCTCTTCGCCCGGACGGATTGGATTGCAGAGACGATAGCTTGCGCTCGAATATTGATCTCAACCTGGTCTGCTTTTGGGCTGGCTACAGTGAGCATGAGTGCAGCGGTATCTCCGAAGTCGCTTTGAAACGAGATCGGACCTGCACCCTGCGGGAGCTGGCTGTTGAGCGCGTTCACTTTGAGATTGATGTCGCTGAATTGCCTTTTGACGTCCGAGACATTTTCGGCGAGCTGGATATAGACGTAAGCTGCACCGGGGAGCGAGACCGACCGAACTCCATAATCGGATGCTGTGCCCGGATGAATCGTCTTGTTCTCGGCAACGGTATCCTCGATGGGACGCGTGACAAATTGCTCAATCTGCCGGGCTGTGGCGCCCGGCCACGGACAGAAGGCCACCGCCACCCTGACCGGAATGTCGGGGTCCTTCCGCTGCGGCATACTGTGGTAGCCGAACCAACCCCATACCAGAACACCCATCAGTAGCACCCACGAAACCTGTGGGTGCTCCACAAAGAACCTGGGAACATTGTGGGTTTTCTCGATTCGATCCTGGTCGCTCTTATATGCCATTGGAATCGTCTGCTTAAGGAATTACCTGGATGGAGTCGCCATCTCTCAGAAGCTGAGCGCCTACGGACACAACCCGCTCTCCGGGTTGGACTCCTTCAACCGCAACTGAATTGTCCTGAGTCGCGCCCAACTGAATCTTGCGCAACGTAGCAATTAGCGTGCCGCCGCGGTCTTGCGCGACCATCACCGCAAAGTGCTCGGGCTCCGACGGAAACGGCACGATGGCGCTGAGTGGGACGGAGATCGACGAATGCGGAACTTCACCGAGGGCAACCGAAGCAATCATCCCCGGCTTCAAATGATGGTCACGATTGTTTACGGTCACTTCAATGGCAAAGATTCGGTTTCGCGTATCGGCAGATGGGGAAATGCTTGTAATCCGCCCCTTAAGAGTGGCAGCGTCGTTCTCTGTCTGTATCATCAGTTCCTGCCCTAAACGAATCTGTCTGAGAACGTAGTCCGGGGCACCGAAGGTTGCCTTTACGCGTCCGATGTCGGCGATCGTAAAAGCGCTCGAAGCCGGTGACACCAAACTTCCTAAATCTATGTTGCGGCTCAGAATGTACCCGGAGAAGGCAGCTTTCAGGTCCGCGTCTCCAAGGAACAACTGGGCTTGAAGGAGAGCAGCCTTTGCATTGTCCATTGCGGCCTGCGTTGCAGTGAAGGCTTCCTCGGAGTGGTCGAAGTCTGGCTTGGTGAGGCTTTGCGTTGAATACAGGGCTTTTGCTCGCTGAAAATCCTGATCGGCTTTGTTGTGTTGTGCCGCGGCTTGATCGACTTGCGCTTGCGCCTGCGCCACTTGATTCTGCAGGTCTTCCCGGCGAATGTGCGCCAGCGTGACTCCTTGTTGCACATAATCTCCGGTTCCTATGTCGCGAGTTCGTCCATCTGCTCCGCGTACCTGACTTATGTTTGTGATATAGCCGGAGGAGCGAAACATGAGGTCGACCTGCGCGTAGGGAAGGATGGACGCTGAGTAACGCAGCGTCTCTGCGCTCATCCGCGACGCTGCTACGGTCGCGAGCCGAACGGCCTTTGGTGGCTGCGAGGGTATCTGCGACTCGTGATTACATCCGCCCAACACTACTGCAACCGACAGGACAACCAGGACTGGTGATGCGTACGATCGGAGCCCCGATATCAGGAAAGGCTTCATGGCTCTACTCCTCACCCAGGGTTTTCTGAAAATCAGCGCGAGCACTCCAATAGGCAAGAACCGCCTGATGGTATTGGCTCTCCGCATCGGCCTGCGAGGACTGCTGCTTCAGCAAGTCACTGAGCAAGATCGATTGCTGGGAATAAGCTTCCTTCTGGTTCCGCATCTTCTCGGTTTCAGCGTCTCGAAGTGCTTCTGCAACTGCAAGGTGCGCGCGAGCTTCCCGGAGACGTCTGAAGTTCGAATCTACGTCCAGAAGAATCTGCTCACGTGTGTCTTCGACGGAGAGTCCTGCCTGCTTCTCTGTGAGGGCAGCTTCTCGAACCTTGTGGCGCTTCTCTCCCCAGTCCCACGGCTGCCAGGTAAACAAGGCGCCCACGGAACCTATGTTTTGCGGCAAGAAATAGATATTTGTCGTACTGAGGTAGCTCGCTTGGATGGCAATGTCCGGGATGTAGTGTGTTTTCTCGGTCTTGGTAGCCAGCTCAGCCTGACGCATGCGATTTGATGCCAGTTTTATTTCTGGACGACGTTCGAGGGCAATCGCTCTCGCTGCCGAAAGGTCCTCTTGTTCGGGGAGCGTCGCGGGAACGGGTTCCACTGAAAACTCCGTCTGCACGCTGCGTCCTAGGAGATGATTAAGGGCCTCTTTGCTATCCGCGAGCCTGTCCTCCATCGTGGTCAGCTGATAAGTCGCCTTCGCGACTTCTGCCTTGGCAGTCAATCGGTCAGCTTCGAGTGCAGCGTGTTGGCTGAAACGCCGGTCCGTGAGCTGCAGCAACTCCTCCAGATACTTCACCACCGCTTGTTGGGATTCATGCTGGATCTGCTCCTGGAGAACTTGGTAATACGATTGGCGAACGTCGTCCGCTAGTTTCTGTTCGCGTTGGTCGAAGGACAACTGTGCCGCATCGACCTTGAGCCTCTGGCCCGCGATGGATAGATGAATGCGAAACAATTGAGTAAGCGGCTGGGTGGCTGTGACCGAGGTAATCGCGATTGGACGCGCAGGCGTGTGAAGATCGGTGTTCGATCCTGGAATCGGCCCCGTTCCTGAGTAGGTACCGAACTGTCCTTTCTTGATCGTGAAATCGAGCGGCGCGAGCAACTCGGCCGCAAGCACGGATGTGTCGAACCGAGGATACAAGTGCGTCTTGGCCTCGCTCAATACTTCTCGTTCTTTGCTTACATCAAATCCAAACTGCTTGAGGTCTCGATTATTGGATTTGGCCAAGCGGAGTGCTCCGTCGAGCGTGAGAACCTCTCCACCGCTCACTTGTGCATTGGCACAACACAGCGTCGTGACGAATACGCAGGCCATTGTTAACATCCATAGGCCCATCAACGCTCTCATTGACCGCTTGTCACTCATAGCTGCTGTTCGATCGGCAAAGTGAAAATAAGATGCGAGCTTCTTTCCCAGGATCGAAAGGGGTCGACTGGGCGCTCATGGTTTAGTGTTCTTCTCTAGCGGTCGACTCGCGCTCTTGCGGCGGGCGACCCTTTGATCTTCGCGTTCGGCTTGCAGCCAATCATCAAGCTCATTGCCTGAAAGGCTGCCGCGTTCAAGATAAATCTCATATGCGCGGAGCCTGATCTCTTCATAGTTGGGTGTGTAGTTAGCGGAAGGGTTCTTCGGGTGCGCCTGAATCGGGCCTGCCCCGACCTCCGAAGCCTTACTTCGACTACCGCTGCGCTGCGATGTCATATTGATTCGAATCCTTTCCCTTCGCCGTTGCATTGCTCCAGCGCAGCTGTTTCCTGAGTGTGGCTCGACCGCGAGCAAATTGTGCTTTCAGAGTACCTACCGGCACTCCAAGCACTTCGGCTGCTTCTCTTACGGAAAGGCCATCATCCGTCTGGCGGAGTTGCATGGCCATCCTCTGGGAAGGTGGAAGACTGCGGGTTAGCTTAGCGACAAGTTTTAACCGCTCGCATTTTTCGAGAGTCTGTTCCGGCGTTGGTCTTTGTTCGGCGACGAGGTCCGAAATAGTGAACTGGCCGTCTTGGGTGGGCTGATCAAGAGATAGGAACGTATGACGAAGACGACGCCGTAATTGCGCGCGTACTGCGTTGATTACAATCGCCATCACCCAAGTCGCCATTTGTGCTCGCCCCTCGAAACGGGCGATATGCTTGAAAGCAGACAGCATGGCGTCCTGCACGGCATCCTCAGCGTCTTCAGGATTGCGCAGCCAGCGCATGGCCACGCGCTGGAAACCCGGCAAGTTGCGCGACAGAACAGCTTCGAATTCCAGCCGACGCTCCGGGCTCACTTGTGTACGCCTTTCCTGCCCGCCCGCGACGGCCTCCGGGGGCAGAAAGCCATCCTGAGGTGTGCAAGCCGACGTTCGGAGGTTCCGCGATTCTTGCATTGCCATCAACCTCATGGGTACCGCATGTGGATGCACTAGAGTCTTTTCACAAGAGGTAACGACATCAAGACTTATGGGGCGCAACTGCTCTGAGGCGTGTATTCGCTCCGTTTAATTTGCTATGTCGACACGTTATTCGTGTCCATCATTCCTGAACACCTCAAAAACCACAGAATTATGCCTAGATTTTTCTACAGGTGGGATGAGGGGTTAAGTAACAGTCAAAAAATCACGAATCGTCCAGATTGGGAGTCTGGTCTCTTCAGCGAAAAAGCCTTCTTGTCCGTGTGAACAAGGATCGGCGAACGGAAATCATTTTCCGGAAGACGATGCCTCCGGGGACTATTAGCTTTATCTCGGTTCCCGAGTTTGGGGAACTCCCGAGCGTAAGCTTCCCTCCGATGCGAGCGGCACGCCCCCGCATTCCCTGTAGTCCGAAGTGTCCTTCCTTCCCCCTATCCGCGATCGCGGGGTCTACGCCTGTGCCGTTGTCGGTCACACGCAGGGCAAGGTCGTGCGCATATCTCAACTCCACTTCCAATTGACTTGCACCAGAATGCGTACATGCGTTGTGGATGGCTTCGTAACCCACGCGGTAGATTTCATCACGGACGATGGGGTGCATCTCTCGGGCATCGCCAACTACAGAAAATGTGACCGCCATGGACTCGGGCATCAGGCCGTCTTCGGTCACGCGCCGGAGAGCGTCAGCCAGGTCGTTTGTCTGGGTCGTGGTCGCACGCAGAGAGTTCAGCGCCGCCCGTCCTTCTTGCGTAGCTTGTCCGAGCCAGAGGGATAGCTTTTCCATGGCTCGGCGCATTCGGATGGGATCCGCGGAGGGATCCAGCGCATCGTCAGCAACAAGCTTGCTGCCCTGGATGGTCTGGAGGAACGTGTCGTGAAGTTCTCGAGTAAGCCGCGTTCGTTCGTTAAGCCGTTCCTCCAGGCGAAGTTTAATGATTTTTCGCGCTATCGCCCAAGCAAAGAACGTGGCGATGGAAAAAGTCGATATCGCCATCGCAGGTACAAGAACAAGGATTCTGCCCTGCACGGTTCTCATATTGGCTTCGGATCGTAAGAGCTCTCCGGCGAACTCCTGATCGACAATTGTCACCAGTGCTGAAGCCTGAATCTCGATCGGCTTCAGTCGGTCGGCGACTCGAAATTGAACTGCCTCCCAGTCTCCAGATGAAGCCAGCGCAGTTATGGTTCCGAGCTGAGCAGGTAGACTGATTTCAATTGCTTCGAGGGTTGGCAGAAAGAGTGGATCTACATGAGTTCCGGCCGGCAAAAGGGCCAGCGCTCCTCTTGTTTGCTGAATTTGCTCGAGTAGAGTGCTTCGCAAAGAGTCAGACTCTGTTTTTAAGGCATATGCATTCCTGGACCCCGCCAATTCACCCAGCCTTTGATGAAATGAAAGAAGAGTCCCTTGAAGACGGAGAACTGAAGTCATTTGCCGGCTCACGCCAGCAAGGCGATCCTCCTGAAGCCGGGCGATGTGAAATTGCCAAACAAGAAGACCGTTTCCACCCAAGATCAATGTGACTAGCAGAGCAAACGTCAGCTTCAAACGCGGACCGAGATCGAAATATCTGGCGTCGAATGAGTTCATCTCGAGGTCGCTCTTCTTGCGTAAGAATCAGGCCCACGGGAATGCCACCCGTCCCTTCGAACATCAATTTAGTTCTTTCTGGGCAGACCGGAGCGGAACCCGGTAATTTTGACGAGATATTTTTCCAAGTCCGCGGTCGCTTCCGGGGCAGGTTTTTCTCCAGTTAATACAGAATGCACGGCTCCGAAATAAGCTCTGGTGACTTCTTCATAGGAACCCGCGGCAACCCTGGTAGGCCGATCAATCAAAATGGCTTTTCGCGGGTCTGAATTCTCCGCATTGTGCTTTAAGTCAACCGCCGGAGCGACGTCATAGACCACAGCCTGACTAGACAGATTGAGGACAGTGCCCTTCTCCATCGAATCAATTTGTTGGCGGAGCAAAAACCGGATAAGGGCCGCGTCTTCTCGGGGGTGAAGTGAATATCTAGAAACCGCCAAGCCCAATCCGCCTAGAGTGGTGGCGCTCGCCGTTGAACCACTGGGAAGAGTTGTATAACCGACCTTACCGGCTGGGAGCCGGTGTCCCCAAAGGCGGAGTCGCAATTGCTCGCGGCTTGTCGAAGACCCTCCAAGCGCGCCCCCCCAGTCGCGGGCAAATACGGCTCTTCCCGAATCAAAAACGTTAGTGGCATCGACCTCCCTGTACTCCACGGTGCTGGGTGGCGATATCGAGCCGATCCAACGTCTAGCCCGTTGCCATGCCCGAATCGCGGAAGGGTTGTTCACGCTGATTGTCCCGTCGGTCTCAATAATCCGACCTCCCCCTTCGCCGACCTGCCATTCCAAGGCATTGCAAGTCAAGGATTCAGCGGCAGCTCCCGGCCAGACGTAACCCCAAAAATCTTTCTTGCCTTTTGCGCGTTCGCCCGCCTGGATTCGCGAAGCCATCCTCTCAAGCTCGTCCCACGTCCTGGGAGGATGATCGTAGCCATACTCGTCGAGAAGGTCAGCTCGATACTCCAGAACGCCGGCGTGAATCTGATATGGAATCGCCAAGATCCTGCCGTCAACTATATAGCTATGGGCTAGGCTCGGGGCCAAGGACGAAGTCTCAGCCGCCAAGTAGGGTCGCAGGTCGATCAAGTCCCCCTGCAGTACTCCAAGCCAGGTTACGTCGGCCTCCATGACATCGGGGCCAGAGCCACCCGCCTGCAAGAGTTTGTGCGTTAGAGTGAGCTGGTCAAGAGTCTCTTCCTGAACTCCGCGAAGATGCCTGAGGCCCACGCCTGTTTCCTTGGAAAACACTCGCGATAAA
>Ga0210396_10003394_pt1 | contig 15865 bp, 14 predicted proteins | sample IncBWH17OmetaG_FD_155466 | JGI IMG/M metagenome (GOLD analysis project Ga0210396, IMG submission 155466) | Forest soil microbial communities from Barre Woods Harvard Forest LTER site, Petersham, Massachusetts, United States - Inc-BW-H-17-O ... | reverse complement strand
TTGGGTCTGCAATCACAATACGGACCTCTGGCGCGCCACCGGCCCGATTGACGGCGCCAGCCAGGGCTACTGGCCGACCGGCGGGGCGTGGCTCAGCACCAACCTTTGGCAGCATTACTTGTTCACGGGGGACAAGGCGTTTCTCAAGGGCGCCTATCCGATCCTGAAAGGCGCTTCGCTGTTTTTCGTGGACACGCTAGTGGAGGAGCCTGAGCATCACTGGCTGGTCACGTGCCCGTCGAATTCGCCGGAGAACCAGCATCCGGGCCGGTCGGGAATCTGCGCCGGGCCGACCATGGACATGGAAATCCTGCGCGATCTGTTCTTTGAGACGGCAAAAGCCGCGGAGATTCTGGGTATCGACGACGATTTCCGGAAGGAGATTCTGGAAAAGCGTTCGCGGCTGGCGCCGTTCCAGGTGGGCAAGCACGGGCAGCTTCAGGAGTGGCTGGCCGATTGGGACAATCCCAAAGACGAGCACCGGCACGTGTCGCATTTGTACGCGGTGTATCCGAGCGATCAGATTACGCCGGATTCTCCGGAACTTTTTGGGGCCGCGCGCCAGTCTCTGATCTATCGCGGCGACGGCGGCACCGGTTGGAGCAAGGCGTGGAAAATCAGCCTATGGGCCCGCTTCCTGGATGGCGATCACTCGTACAAGATGCTCGCCGAGGCGATCAGCGGAAACACGTTCCCGAATCTGTTCGACGCGCATCCCCCGTTCCAGATCGACGGCAACTTCGGGGGCACGGCGGGGATCACGGAGATGCTGCTCCAAAGCCAGAGCGGGCAAATCCGCCTGCTGCCCGCGCTGCCCAGCGCCTGGCCAAGCGGATCGATCACCGGCCTCCGCGCCCGCGGCGGGTTTGGCGTCGACATCTTCTGGAAGGACGGCAAGCTCGATCATGCGGTCATTCGATCGGACGTGGGGAACCCCTGTACGATTCGATCGGCGATGAAAGTGAACGTCGAGTCGGCTCAAGCCGTCGAAGTGACCAATCCTTCGCCCGAAAGCTATCGTTTCGCCACCGCTCCTGGAGGCGAATATCGTGTGACGCTTCGGTGATTATCGGTGGCCGCTATGGTGAGGCGCGCTGTGCCCGTGCCCTTCGAATCCGAATCCGGAGGCGAAGGGGAAGAACCCATCCCCTCTGAAGCCCCCGCCGAAGGTCAGCAGGTTGTAGTAGGGGTAGTAAAAGGGATACGGGTACGAGAAGCCGTAAGGCGAGTAGGGCGGGGCGGGCGGCTCGAGCGTCGCGTAGGGTTGCGGTGTGTACGGCGGCGAATAAGCGTATGAATTGCCATACGTCGGCGCGGGGGCGGGCGCATCCGATGGAAGCTCGATGATCTGCCGACGCCCACCTTGTGCCGCGGCCAGGCCGCGCAGGTTCAGCATCGTCCTGGGCAACGACTGCAATGCCTGTCCTGCGAGTCTGTCTTCAAGGCGAAACAAGTCGTCCAGGGAGCCGGTGGCTTTGAGCGTGCCCAGGAGCTTGGCATTGTTAACATCGAGCACCTGACCGGTCGCGCGAATCTGTTTACCCAGCAATTGCGTGCCGCCGAAGATGACCACGGGGGCGTGGTTCTCGCGACCGGCTTTGAGGGCGGTGGCCGCGTCGTCGGTGGCGGGCAGGTTCGCAGGTGAAACCGCTTCGCCGCGGAGGTTCGGCGAAAGCTCCGCGATCAGGTTCTGCTGGATACCCTTGCCGGCCCAGTCGAGATTCGCCCCGGCGGGCGGAACGAATGGCAGGACCAGAACGGTGCTCGAGGGCCGTGTTGCGGGCGGGGCCGCGTGAACCGACGTTCTCGACACCAGCAGGACCAGAACAACCAACCAGGGCAGGTGACGCATAACATCTCCTTTGCGAAGACTCCCTACGCGTCCTCGATATTCTAGGGGGCTCGAAAGGGAGGTGCAGGAATTGCGGCCAGCGTCGGGAAACGCAAAAACCCGCGCCAGGAGGCGCGGGTTTGCAGTTGAATCCGATCCGATGCAGCCGAACTCAGGCGGGCTGGACCTGGACGAAATTCTCGACGCTTGTGAGGTCGCGGAGCAGTTGCGGCGTCGCCTTGAAAGTGGCGAATTGTCCTCTGGCGAGGTCGGGATGGACCTTGTTGGGGCGCTTGGTCCAGATGACCCCGCCGCGGCGTTTGGGGAGTTCCTTAAAGTTGCGGCTGCGAAGGGAAATCGGCTTGCTGATCGACTTGTCGAGCAGGAACAGCCGCTCGATGGTCTTGCGGGCCGACGCCCGGTTGATGTTCCTGCTGATGGTGACCCGGATCGTCTGTCCGGACTGTGCTTCAATGGCCATTGCGGGTTCTCCAGGGGCGAAAAACGGGGGAGTATAGCGGCTGATGTGCCGGCCGCAAGCCACCGCGGATCAGAGGAACATGATCTTGATAGCCAGGGCCAAGCCGGTGATGGCCGATTCGACGATGCCGATCACGAGGGCGGCGGTGGCGAAGCCGCGGCCGTCGAAGTTGCCGGCCTCTTTCATCTCCTTCTGAATATTGACGGCCATGATGATCGCGACGGGCCCCGCGGCGATGCCGCAGCAAAACGGCAACAGGCACGCGCCCACGATCGAGACGACAAACGCGATGATCGCGGTCCGGCGGAACGGAGAAGGCTCGGAATCGACGACTCCTCCGGCGCCGCGATAGGATAGCGCACCGCCGGGCGTGACGCCCCCGCGGGCGTAGGCCATGTCGGCAAAATCCGCGATCGCGTGCAGCGGCTGCCAGTTCTGCATCCCGTCACACCAGGCCAAGTCGTACGCCTGGACGTACCCTGTCATGAGCATCTGACGGATCGATTCGGCCGACACCGGCCCCTCCTGCTGCTGGCCGGCACGGGTGTAGAACCATTTGGCCTCGACCATGGGCCGCCTCGACGCAACGGATCAGGAAACCAGCGCCGGCTCGTGTGCCGTCGCGTCATTCCGCGGCGGATCGCGGAGGATCGGGCGGTAGAGGGTATCGCGCTCGACGGGCTCCTTTCCCGTCTCGCGGATGAGCCGGCGGATGTCGTGGATGTGAAGCTCCTGGTGCGTGCCGTCGCCCTGGCGCTTGGTGATGTCGTACCAGACGACGGTGCCGTCCAGGTCGTCGCAGCCCCAGTCCAAGGCCAACTGCGAGAGGCCGATCCCCTGCATGATCCAGAAGGCCTTGATGTGGGCGATGTTGTCGAGCATCAGGCGGGCGATCGCCAGGGTCTTGAGGTCGGTCAGACCGGTGTTGCCGGGCAGATGACCCAGCTCGCTGTTCTCCGGGGCGAATGAAAGGGGGATCATGCAGTTGAAGCATGCCGTTGTGGAAGACAAGGAGACCGGGAGACAAGGAGACACGGAGACGACCGGATTCCTAATCTCCTTGTCTCCTTGTCTCCTTGTCTCTTTGTCTTGCTTCGACATCGCGGCCAACGACTCCTCCTGCAACTCCCTCAACTTGATCAGATGCCCGATGCGCTCCTCCGGCGTTTCGACGTGGCCGTAGAGCATGGTGGCGTTGGTGAAGATGCCGAGGCTGTGGCCGGTGCGATGGACCTCGAACCACTTGTCGGCGCGGACTTTGCCTTTGAAGACTTCGTCGTGGACGCGGTCATCGAAGATTTCGGCGCCGCCGCCAGGCATGCTGCCCAGGCCGGCGTCGCGAAGGGCAAGCAAGACGTCGCGAACACTCAATCGCGCGACGCGGGTGAAGTGCACGATCTCGATCGCGGTAAAGGCTTTGACATGCAGGTCGGGACAGGCCGTGCGGATTCCCCGGAGCATGTCGAGGTAATAGTCGAACTTGAGCCACGGATGCAGGCCGCCGACGATGTGGACTTCGGTGGCCCCGGCGTCGGCGGCCTTGCGGGCGATGGCGACCACCTGTTCGACCGGCATCTCGTAGGCGCCCTCTTCGCCGCGTTTGCGATAGAAGGAGCAGAACTTGCAGGAAAGCGCGCAGACGTTGGTGTAGTTGATGTGGCGATTGCGGTTGTAGAAGGTCTTGTTGCCGTGCAGGCGCTGGCGTACGAAATCGGCCAGGCGGCCGATCCCGTGGACATCGCGGCTGCGATAGAGGGCGACGCCGTCGTGCAAATCCAGCGGCCGGGCGTCCAGGACTTTCCCAGCCACGGCCCGCAGCGCCGGATCGGTTACAATGGGCTCCTTCAGCATCGACAAAAGTATAAGCTCCCAGTCAGAGGACTGCTAAGGGGAGCGAACTTTTGAAAGATCGCCCGCGGGAGAGAGGCATGAAACCAGCGATCATCTGGACGGTCGTGCTGTTTGCGTTGAGCGCGGCCTGTAGCGCGGAGGACACATCGTTGCCCTGGCGGATGAGCCGGCCGCCCAACCCGGCGTACACGCCGCAGGAGGCGCTGGCAAAAATGACGGTGCCGCCGGGGTTTCACGTGGACTTGGTGGCGAGTGAACCACAAATCGTCAATCCGATCGCGATGACGTTCGACGACCGGGGCCGGATCTGGGTGACGCAGAGCGTCGAGTACCCGCGCAAGGCCGGCGGCCCGGGGAAGGACACGATCAAGCTGATCGAGGGGATCGACGCCCAGGGCCACGCGAAGAGCGTGACGACCTTCGTCGATGATTTGAACATCCCGACCGGGATCGCCGTCGGGTACGACGGAGTCTGGGTCCTCAATTCGCCCGATCTGCTGTTCTATCGCGAAAAGGATGGGAAGCCGATCAGTCGCGAAGTGGTGATAACAGGATTCGGGCGGACCGATTTTCATGAGCTTCCCAGCTCGCTGACCTGGGGGCCGGACGGCTGGCTGTACGGACTCAACGGCGTCTTCAATCAATGCCACGTGATCGACAAAAATGCCAAACGCCACGATTTCACCGCGGCGATGTGGCGAATCCATCCGCGGACGCGCGAATTCCAGGTTTTCGCCCAGGGCACGAGCAATCCGTACGGTATCGCTTGGGACGAGGAGGGCAGCGCGATCATCGAAGTGTGCCACTGGGCGACGGACCACCTGTTTCATTTTGTCGAAACCGGGTACTACCAGCAGCAGGCGGGCATTTATCCGCCGTTCACGATCAAGCTCGGGTCGATCACGGATCACGGGCACCAGAAGACCGCGTATTGCGGGATCGCACGGCTCGGCACGGACCAGTTTCCCCCGGAATATCGCGACCGCATCTGCGTGGGCAACCTGCACGGCGGGTGCATCAACGCCGACCGCCTGGAGCGCGATGGGTCGACCTATCTCGCCAAGGCGGAGCCGGATTTGCTGACGGCGCACGATGACTGGTTCATGCCGGTATCGCTGAAGATCGGGCCGGACGGGTGCCTTTACGTTCTCGACTGGTATGACCGCTATCACTGCTCGCAGGATGCAGTGCGCGATCCTGCGGGCGTCGATCGGACGCGGGGACGCCTGTATCGGGTTCGATACGGCGAGTCGCCCGCCGCGCCCGCGATCGGTCTCGATGGGGAAAGCGATTCGCAACTGGTCGCGAGGCTCGGCAGTCCCAACATTTTCTTTCGCGAGACGGCGCAGCGGATCCTGACCGAGCGGCTCGGCAGTTCATCGCAGGGACTGCGACGCTCGCTGGAAGAGATCGCGCTCGATCATCGCATGTCGCGATCGGCCCGGCTGGGCGCGCTGTGGACGTTGATCGGCGCGGCGCCGCTCGATCCCGACTTCCACCAGCGGCTGTTTGCCGAACCCGATCCGGCCTTCCGCGCCTGGGCCGTTCGCGCCGCGGGAAATACCGGGAAGGTTGCGCCGGCCATCGGCCAGGCGGTGGCGGGATGTGCGGCTGATGCGTCGCCGGACGTCCAGCTTCAAGTGGCGATCGCGTCGCGGAAGATCGATCGGTTTGATGCATTGGCGTCGCTGGTCGACGTAGCGACTCACTGTGGCCAGGACAAGATGATCCCCGCGATCGTCTGGGCCAACCTGCATCCGCTGCTGGAGCATGATGCGGGCCGGTTTGCGGCGCTGGTCGAGGCCGGGCCGCCGGTGCCGGCGGTTGCCACGCTGTTGCCTCACGCGGTGGATCGCATCCTCGGTGCGCGCGAGGCTGACGTGTCGGCGGTCACGTCGCTGCTCGAGTATGCGACGAGCCGGCAGGCGGATTGTGCGCCGCAATGCGTGGCCGCCGTGGCTGGAAGGGTCGACGGATTGCATGAGGCCACGCTGGATGCGTTGCGAAAGCAATTGACACCTCTGGTCGAGAAGATCCTGGCGGATCGACGATCGACGCCGCTCGGCCTCAGCACTGAGTTGCTCGCGGCCCGGCTGCACGTCGGGTCGGTGGATGCGGCGGAGGTCCGGGGCAAATTTGTTTCGGCGTCGGAGCCGGACGCGGTTCGTCTGGAAGCCCTGGACGCGCTGATCGCGTTCAAGGACCGGCGGCTGCTTGATGCGCTGCCGGAGGTGCTGTCTTCCGCCTCGCCCGAGTTAACGATCAAAGTTTTTGCGGCGCTGGGCCGGCTCGACGACCCGCGGTTGGCGGAGGTGATCCTGGCCCAGTATCCAAAGCTTTCTGCTCCGCTTCAGCCGCTCGCGATCGACCTGATCATGCAGCGGGAGCCGTGGGCAGCCAAGCTGCTCAAAGCCGTGCTCGACGGAAAGCTGCCTAAAAGCGTGCTGAACGCCAACGACCTCCGCAAGATCATCGACAGCGACGATCGCGAGGCGATCTGGGCGGTCGAGAAGACGTACGGCCAGGTCCGCGATGAGCGGAACCCGCAGCGTGAAAAAGTCGTGGCAGAGATGGGCGACTATCTGCGCAAAAATCCCGGCGATCCGTTTGCCGGGCAGCGGGTCTTCAACAACTTCTGCGGCCAGTGCCACACGATCTACGGCCACGGCGCCAAGATCGGGCCGGACATCACCGCGAACGGCCGCTCGAATTTCGAGCAGCTTCTGTCCAACGTGTTCGATCCGAGCCTGGTAATCGGACCGGGCTACCAGGTGGTGACGGTGGTTACCCGCGACGGCCGCAACCTCACCGGGCTGCTGGCCGAGGACAACGAGCAGCGGGTCGTCGTTCGCATTCCCGGCGGGGGAGAGGAGGCGGTCCCGCGGCGCGACGTCAAATACACGCACGTGAGCAAGCTTTCCATGATGCCCGAGGGGATCGAGGATTTGCTGAGCCGCAGGGACCTGTCGGATTTATTCGCGTTCCTGACGCTGGACAAGCCGCCGGACGATCCGACGGCCCGGCCGATTCCCGGCGCACCGGCGCTGGCGATCCGCGCGCCGCGATGAAATACCGCCTGTTTGCTCAAGCGCGCTGGCCCCGAGCGCCTCATTGCGCCTTGTTGCGCCTCACCCGGCTCGATGGATGAGGGGTTGCTATTAACGCAAAAACTGGCGCTGCAAAAAGCCGATTCACTCGCCGGGAATGTAGCTGATGACCCCTTCGAAGGGGCTGCTGGCGGTGGCGTAGCGTTTCTTGGGGATCCGGCCGGCCTGATAGGCGAGGCGGCCGCTTTCCAGAGCGAGCTTCATCGCCTGCGCCATTTTCACCGGGTCTTTGGCGTGTGCGACGCCGGTGTTGAGCAGGACGCCGTCGGCGCCAAGTTCCATCGCGATGGCGACGTCGCTGGCGGTGCCGACGCCGGCGTCCACGATTACCGGGTAATTCGGGTCGTTTTCCTTGAGCGTCTCCAGGCAAAGCGAGATATTCAGCGGATTGAGCACACCCTGGCCCGAGCCGATCGGAGAGCCGGCGGGCATGACGCTGGCGGCCCCGGCCTCTTTGAGCCGACGGGCCGAAATCGGATCGTCGCTGGTGTAGCACAAAACGGCAAACCCTTCCTTCACCAATTCGCGAGTCGCCTCCAGTGTGCCGACCGGATCAGGCAAAAGCGTTTTCCTGTCTCCCAGCACCTCGAGCTTGACCCAACCAGCGCCTTTGTTCCCTTGCTTCTCAAGTAGATCGCGCCCAAGGAGCGACACGCGGATCGCATCCTCGGCACTGAAGCAGCCGGCCGTGTTGGGAAGGATCACGTACCTGTCCAGGTCGAGGAAATCGAGAAGGCTGCGGCCCTGCTTGTCCACCAGCCGCTCGCGCCGCACCGCGACCGTCACCACCTGGCACCCGCTGGCCGCCAGCGCCTGCTGCATCAGCTCATAGCTGGCGTACTTGCCCGTGCCCACGAACAGCCGGTTGCGGACCTCGAAGTCACGAATTCGAAAAAGATCGAATGCCATATTCAAACCGCTCGGATTACATGCCGGCTTCCCTGTCACACGGGTTTTCAACCCGTGCCGGGTGCTTTCAAGCCCGGGCGCCGCCCAAAATTCGCGGTCGCCGGCACGGGTTGAAAACCTGGTTGAAAACCCGTGTCACAGAAAACCCGTTCATCCTCCGCCGACGAACGTGACAATTTCCACTTCGTCGCCTTCGTTCAAGGCGGTATCGTACTTCTCCGCGCGAACCAGCCGCCGGTTTAACTCGATTGCGACCTTCTCCGGCGTCAGGCTGTACCGTGCCACTAGCGCCCGAACGGTTTCGCCCGTCGAGATTTCGCGCTCGTCGCCGTTCACCTTGATCCTCATAAGCATCAGCCCTCGGGATGGTCCAGCAGGGACTGGAGCCGCTCCCCAAGCACCGGCGGATATCGCGAAGGCCACGTCGAATCCACCAGACCCACGTCAATCATATCGCGAAGATGAACGCGGTCCTTATCCCCGAACGCCGTCAGCTTGATTCGCACCAGCGGCTCCAGCGACAAAACGCGGAACGCCCCCGCGGGCTCCGAATCCACGACATCGGGGTTCGCGACTGGCTCGTGTGCGCGCACCCTTTCGCCAGCGAAGACCAGGTGAACCGCATCTCTCGGACCGGCGTTTGGTCCATCGAGAAACAAGTCCAGTCCGGACGAGTGGCGATAGACGAATCCAGCCGCTTCCATCGCCGCTTTCACACGGTCGAGATCGGGCCGACGGATCAGAAGATCCACATCCTGCGTATTCCGTACTGCGCCCTCGTCCACGCGTGAAACCCAGAGGGCCACCGCGTTTCCGCCGGCAACGGCGTACGGCACGCTGGCCGCATCCAGTGCCGCTGCCGCACGCAGCAGTCGGTTTCGCACTTTCTCCACGGCGTTCACCACGCGATCGATCGAGAATGGTCCGAGAACAGCAGTCACGTCGGCCCACATCTTACTTGCTGGAATGATTCATGACAGCATCACTCGACGGTGAACCCCTGCCGTTGATACTCCTCGAGTTTGTAATAAAGCGTGCGGCGGCTGATTCCCAGGGCGGTGGCGGTGGCGGTGCGGTTGCCGTCGTGCTCGTGGAGGGCGCGGAGAATGTGCTGCCGCTCGACTTCGTCGAGGGTCATGCCGGCGGTGGGCGGGGGCAAATCGGGCTTGTCCAGAACGGCGGGGGGCGTCGGGGCGATCCGGCGCAGCGCCCGGTCCAGCGCCTGCTCCAATTCACCCAGATGACAGGGCTTGGTCAGGAACTCGACCACGTCCAGGTGGACCGCCTGCCGGGCCGACTCGATGCTGGCAAAGCCGGTCAGGACGATGGCTTGAAGATTCGGCATTCGCTCGCGCAGCCGGCGGAGCGTTTCCAGCCCGTCCTTGCCGGGCAGATTCAGGTCCAGGATTGCGATGTCGACCGGCTGTGATTCGGTGAGCCGAATGGCTTCTTCGCCGCTGCGCGCCACCGACGTGGCGAACCCCCAGCCGCTCAGCGCCCGCGTCAACAGCTCGCGCAGGCGCGGCTCGTCCTCGACGACCAGGACCTTCGCTTCATTGATCTTCTTGGGATGGGCGACGCTCATGACTCATTTCCTTGTGAAGCCGGCAACTGGACGACGAATTCGCTGCCTTTGCCCGGGCCGGCGCTGGCGGCGCGGATGCGCCCGCCATGACTTTCGATGATCGCGTGCGAGATCGACAGGCCCAGGCCCGTGCCCGGCTGCCGCGCGCCCCGCTTGTCCGTGAAAAACGGCTCGAAGACGCGATCGAGGACCTCCGGCGTCATGCCGCGGCCGTCGTCGCGAACGCGCAACTCGACAAGCCCATTGTTGCGGGCGCAATCGATGCGGACGTGCCCGCCGGGCGGCACCGCCTCCAGCGCGTTGATCGTCAGGTTGAGAACCACCTGCTTCATTTCTGCCTCGATTGCGCTGACTTGCAGGCCCTCCTGCCCGCGAATCTGAACGTCGAGCTTTCGATCGCGAAAATCGCGCAGACCGGTGACGGCGGTGGCGACGTCCTGCGCGACTTTTCCCAAATCGACCTCGCAGCGTTTGGCCACGCTGCCCCGCGCCAGCGACAACAGTTTGCCGATGATGTCTTTGCAGCGGAACGCCTCATCAGCAATGATTTGCAGCGACTTGGCGGTCTCCTCCTGGGTCGCGGCGCTTGGCCCCGCCTTCAATTGCGAGAGCGTGTACTCGGCATAACCAGCGATGATTCCGATGGGTTTGTTTACCTCGTGGGCCACGCCGGCTGCCAGGTAACCGACACTGGCCAGCCGCTCGGATCGGATCAGCTCGCGGCTCTTCTGGCTGACCTTCTCTTCGAGGCGGTGATAGAACTCGTCCAGTTCCGCGGCCATCTTGTTGAACTCGTCGGCCAGCTCGGCGAATTCAGCGGTGCCGTGCTCGTCGAGCCGCTGCTTGAACTGGGCGGCAGCGATCTTCCGCACGCCCGCCCGCAGCCGGTTCAGCGGCGACATGACGTTCCGATACTGCACCACGCCCAACACAACCGCACCCGCGAAAATGACGGAGCTGATGAGGGCCACCGCGGCGACCGTGTCGCGCCGCTGCTTTTCCTCCTCCCGCTGGCGCTGATACACCAGCTGATTGATGCTCATGGCAAACGATCGCATCTGCGCCATCACACTTTGTATCGCCGCCATGTCGGCCAGTTCCAGATCGCGTTGTTTGGCCGGATCGGCAGGGCGGGGCGAGCGAAGCTGGGCGAGCGCCACCCCCAGCGAATCGCGGAGCGCGGCCTCGGCAAGCTGGTCGCGGGGATTTTCCTTCAACCCGCCGTGCAGCCAAGCAAGGTAAATCTCAAACCGCTCGGCGGCCTGCTCGATTTCCTGGGCGGCACGCTCACGCTGGTCCGGGGAAGCGCTGAGTATTTCGTGCGCCACGGCCACGTGCGGGCCGACTTTGCCGTACACTTCCCCCAGCTCGCGAAATCCCGACAACGCCAGGTCGTATTCCTGGTGAAGGCCGTTAATGCCCCAGAGCGCCGAGGCGCTGAGCAGCAGCGCTCCGGCGAGCATCGCGGTTATTTGAATTGCCATTTTCTGGCGGAGGGACATATCGGAGCTTCAACGAGCACTGAATGTCAGAATGATAGGCCGGACGCGGCACGGTTGCGATCAAATTGCTGAGCCCGGAAAATGCCTCGCAAGGGGGTTTTTGATCGAGCGCCTTCGGCCCGGAGTGCGGTTGTCAGCCAAGACCAGACAGACAAAGAAGCCGGCGATTGACCGTCCGCAGGTGACCGCGCCGGTTGCTAATCGCGTGGCCGCGGTCGCGTTGCTCGCGTCAGGCGCGGCCCTTTGGGCGTTCCTGGGCGCCGGAAGCGGCATGGGGACGGTCCGCTGGACCGTGATCGCCGCCGCTACGGCAATCGCGCTGCTGCCGCCGGTATCGCGGCAGGTGAATCGGCTTCTGGACCGCCTCCGCCGGCCATCGCCGCGGTCGATTCGATGGGCGACCATTCTGATCGCGATCATTGCGGCGGGATATTTCGTCCTGACCGCGATTCTTCAGCGGCGCGACCTCTTTCCCAAGACTCACGACGAGTGCAGCTATTACCTGGGGATGCAACTGCTCGCCCGCGGCAGGCTTTTCCTGCCCAGCCATCCTCTGGCTGACTTTTTCGAGTCGTTCTACATCCTGGTCAAACCGGTTTACTGCTCGATTTATTTTCCCGGAACGGCGCTGGTCTTTGTGCCGGCGATCTGGCTCGGCCTGCCGACGTGGCTGCTGCCGGCGCTGGTCAGCGGCGCCGCCGTCGGACTGACGTATCGCGTGATGACCGAGTTGATCGACGGCGCCGCCGGTGCGCTGGCGGCGCTGGTGATGGTGTCGCTTACCTGGCTGCGAACGCTGTCGATCATGCTTATGTCACAGATTCCGATGCTTCTGCTGGGGTTGCTCCTGGTGTGGGCGTGGCTGAAGTGGCGGCGCAAGGGGTCGTGGGGCTGGGCGCTTCTCGTGGGGGTCACCGCGGGGTGGGCTGCTATCACCCGACCCGCTGATGCGATCGTCTATGCCGCGCCAGTCGGGGTCGCCGTGCTGCTTGCCCTTCGCGACCAGTCGGCTGGTCGATGGCTGATCACACTCGGCGCCATCGTCGCCGGCACCGTACCTTTTCTGGCACTGCAAATTGCATTCGACCTTCGCGTGACGGGACACGCCCTGGAAACGCCATACACCCTGTATCTGAATCGCGAGCAGCCCGGCGCGACTTTCGGCTTTCATCGTTTCGACCCGCACGCTCAGCCCGAATCGATGCTTCCGCAGCAGCGGGCTGACTACGCCTTCTCACAGACATATTTCGCCCGGCACCAGCCCGACAATTTCTGGCAACCGTGGCTTACGACACAGTACCCGCCCGGCTATCAGCCCAGGGCCGCTTACCTGGCGATGATTGCGGACACGACGCTGCCTGCCCGGGTACTGCTCGTGCTCGTTCCGGTCGGGCTGCTGGGCTTGCGGGACCGAAAACGACTGGTTCTGTTTGCCACGCTGCCCCTGTTCATCCTGCTGTACATATTCAATCCGTTTTTCCTGGAACACTACGCGATTCCGATCATTCCAGCGGTCATTCTGCTCGTGTTGTTGGGAGCCGAAGCAATCGCGTCCGCGTCGCCGCGATATCAGCCGCAGCTTCGGTCTGTCCTGACTGTTCTGATTGTCGGGACGTCGCTGACATCGCTATGGGAAATCAGCCGGTTGATCGACAGCCACTGGCACACCGATGAATCGCTCGAGTCGCCTCTACTGCAAAAGGCGCACAGTCTCTGGGGCGAGAAGGCGATCATTCTTTTCCGTTGGAGTCCTCCGCAGAACTGGAAGGCGGAACCGGTTTATAACAGCGAGGTCCTGTGGCCTGACGATGCAGACGTGATCCGAGCCCATGATCTTGGCCCGCGGGACGCTGAATTGATCGAGTATTACGCGAAGCGCCAGCCGGACCGCATTTTGTTTATTTGGGACCAGAAGTTTGACAGACCGCAGCCAGTCGGCCCGGTTGCTGACTTGGCACGGGAGCTCCACGAAGGCAAGAGCATCGATTCGGTTCTCGTGCCGCGGCCGACACCCGCCGCGCCTCCCTCGAACGGGCTATAATTTCGCCATGGGAAGCGCTCGCGAAAAATCGTACGGATTCGAACACCTCGATGACCCCAGCGACGACGAACCCGTCGGATCCACCGAATCGACGGTGGACATGCCGCGAATCGAGAAGGCGGTCCGGGAAATCCTGCTGGCGATCGGAGAAAACCCCGACCGCGAGGGCCTGCAAAAAACGCCGAACCGAGTTGCGCGGGCGTACGGCGAGATGGTGTGCGGCCTGAAAATCGATCCGCGCATCCACCTGCGGACGGTTTTCCACGAGAAGTATCAGGAAGTCGTGCTGCTGCGCGACATCCAGTTTTACTCCATCTGCGAGCATCACCTGCTGCCGTTCATGGGAAAAGCGCATGTCGCGTATCTTCCCAACGGCAAGGTGGTGGGGCTCAGCAAGCTGGCGCGGCTTGTGGAAGGTTACGCCCGCCGGCCGCAGGTCCAGGAGCGGCTGACGACGCAGATTGCCGACGCCCTGATGGAGGAGCTTCAGCCGATCGGCTCCGTCTGCGTCATCGAGGCCGAGCACACCTGCATGACCATCCGCGGTGTGAAAAAGCACGGCAGCACCATGGTCACCAGCGAACTTCGGGGCATCTTCAAGAAAGACCCCGCCAGCCGGGCCGAAATCCTTTCCCTCATGTACGGAACCGCCGCCCGAAGATAATTTCCAAGGGGCCAAACAAAGCGACCCGGAGACTTCACATCTCCGGGTCGCCGCATCTTTCTGCCCACTGCCTGCGACTTGACTGAGCTCGTCGAAGTCCACCTGCTGCTCATCCGAGCTTCTTCTTCGCGTCGTCCGGCACTTCAACCTTGGTATTGCCGACGTCGCTGATCTCGACGGTGGTGGTGCGATCGATGTCGCGATCGTTGCCGTTGAAGCTGACCGTGCCTGTCGTGTGGATCTGATACTTGGAAAGGACGCCGTCCTTGACCCAGTATTTCAGGGAGACTTTGGCGTTGCTGACCTCCGGCGCCTGCCCACCGTTGTTTCCACCGCGACGGCCGCGCATGCCCATCATGAAAAGCGCCTTGGCGTCGTCCCCGCTCAGGTCGACGCTGTACACGTCCTCTTCATGCTTCATTTCCTTGGCCTTGGAAGCGCTATCCTTCGCCTGGTCGGCGGGGGACTTGAAATTCCGGGCCATCATTCCCAGGAACCGCACCGGTCCCTGCTCGTCGGCCAGTTCTTCGCTGGTCTTCCAGCCATCCTCGGTCTTCACCACTCCCTTGGTGCCTTTCATGGCGACCTGGAAGCTATTGTCGCCCATGGTGATATTGATGAGGGTGTACCCGTCCTTTTCGAGCTTGCCTTCCTGGGTGCCGGCGCCGAAGCCACCGCCACCGCCGTTTTCGACGGTTTGCTTCCAACTGTAGTTGCTGGCATCGGAGAGCTTCTGACACGCGTTGGTCACTTCTTCACTGGCATCAGCGGCCAGGGCGACGCCGGTCATGCAGACGACCGCGCCGAACATGAGTTGCTTCAACATGGGATTCCTCCTTCGGGGGATTGTTTTTGCCTGGCGCCGCGCGCCGGGCGATCATTGCGCGAAAGCCTAACCACGCCTCGCTGGAAAACAAGCAAATTTTCCAATAAGAGAGCCGCGGCGGCTCAACCTATAATTCCGCGGTCAATGTGAAGGAGACACGAAGGTGGCGCAGCCCAACAACCGGATCGAGCAGTTTCAGAAGATGGCCAATGACGACCCCAACAATGAGGTCGCTCATTTTTCGCTGGGCCGCGAATCCCTGGCGGCGGGGCAGCCTGAACAGGCGCTGGCCAGCTTCGAGCGCTGTCTTTCGCTGAATCCCAACATCAGCAAGGCCTATCAACTGGCGGCGCAGGCGCTGCTCGATCTGAAGCGCAAAGACGCGGCGATCACGCGTCTGACCGAAGGCGCCCGCCGGGCTGATGAGCGCGGGGAGATGATGCCGCGTAACGAGATGGCACGGATGCTTCAGGACCTGGGCGCGCCCGTTCCCGAGTTCAAATCCGCCGGGCAATTGGAGCACGCGGTCGGCGAAGGCCAGGTGCTCTGCGCCCGTTGCCATCGAACCGCCGCCAAGCTTCCCAAGCCACCGTTTAAAGGCCCAAATGCCCAGGAGATTTTCGAGAAGGTCTGCGCCGACTGCTGGCGGGAATGGATCCCGATGGGAACGAAGGTCATCAACGAGCTTCGCCTGCCCCTCAACGACCCGCAGGCCCAGAAGCTCTACGACCAGCACATGCTGGAATTCCTCAACCTACGGTAGGGGCACCGCGTTTGGCCTTAGCTGCACGAAGTAGCTCATGCTTGCGTGTCGCGCGAAAACCGCGCCAAACCAAGCCAAACCAAGCCAAACCAAGCCAAACCAAGCCAAACCAAGCCGAACCGCGCCACGCCCTCTCACCACTGGCCGGGACTGACATTCGGTAACGTGGCGCGGAGCTCCGCGGCCAATGTCCCATGTCCCCTCGCCGGGAGGGGACATTATGGGACATTATGGGACATTTGATAAATGATGGCCCGCACCCAATGGGTCGCAGGTGGCGGATCCCCATGACCCGCCAAAAAACA
>Ga0210396_10003393_pt1 | contig 15867 bp, 13 predicted proteins | sample IncBWH17OmetaG_FD_155466 | JGI IMG/M metagenome (GOLD analysis project Ga0210396, IMG submission 155466) | Forest soil microbial communities from Barre Woods Harvard Forest LTER site, Petersham, Massachusetts, United States - Inc-BW-H-17-O ... | reverse complement strand
GATGGCCACGTCGTCGCCGATAATGTCGAGCTTGAGCGTGCCGCGATCGGCCGGACCGTTCTTCACAAAGCTGCCGACGCCCCGCAATTGGGCCGGGCCGTGCCGGCCACGTAGATCTTCGAACAACCATGTTCCCAGCCGCGAATCGAACCCGAAGTGACCGGAAAAATCGGCGATGCGATAGGGAAAATACTGGTACTCCAACGACCCGTCCGCGAGCCGGGCGTCCATCCACCACACGGTTTTCTCACCCGGTCCGGCCGGGCGGTGGAAGTGGCAATGGACGTCGGCCAAGCCATGCAGCTTGAGCGAGGTGAGCGTGTGATGCAGCGGAGGCTGAGCTTTAGCCGCCGTGAGCGCGACGTCGTTGATCGGCAATGACTTCACGTCGAACTCGAAATCCGACTTGGCTTCGGGTCCGGGATGGACCACCACGCCGCCGAGTGTCACCGGCCGGCTGCCCGCCTTTCCATTGAGGGCAATGACCAGCGAATTTCCTTTCTGAGTCGCCGTGCCGACGATGTCGGTGATCGGGTAAGGAAACTTCTCATGCATGAGCGAGCAGTGTTTGGCCGCTAGCGCCCAGCCGGTCGGCTCCCAACCTCCATCGGCGCCGCAAACCAGTGACCCAGCCGCGTCGATTTGCCCTTCCGGCTGGACCGTGTCGTACAGCCGCTGCAACGAGGCAGGCAGTCGCGATCGCAACCGGCTGTCGAGCGCCAGATCGGTGACTTTGACATCGACGCGGTTGCCCGCGGCCGGAGCCGGCAGGCGGATTTCTCCATTGAGCCCCAGCCGCGTCGTTCCGTTTTGCGCCTCGAGGTCGCGCAGAATGAGCCGCGAGTTGTCGGCAAAAATCTTGCCCGCCACCGCCTGCAGGCCAAAGGGGAGCAGCGGATGGTCGATTTCCCCCTGGGCCAGGTCGGCCAGCACTTTGTAAACGAGGGGCTCGTGGTTTGAATCGCGTCGCAGCTCGAACTGAATCTTGGCCCGGCCTGAAACGTGCGGACCGGCCCCCTCGGCCAGCGGGGCGGGCTCCGTTTGCGGCGCGCTCGCGGCATCGTTCGACGCGGTGCGGACCGACGAATTAAGCGTTTTGTCGAACGCGGCCATACGTTCGCTGACTTCGGGAAAGGCGTGCACGGCCGAATCGACGATATCGCCGATATTCGTGCCAGCGGCCGTTCCGCCGCTCAATCGCCAGGTCCGCTTCTCGAGATCGAAACCCCCGTCGAGATGGAAGTCGCCCAGACTGGGCAGCCGAAAGTCGGCTTCGACCTGGAACACCTTGCGGGCCGATGGGACGAGCCGCACGCCCCCCTGTTGAATGTGAAACGAGGCCGTGGCGGCACTCGCGTGCGTCAGTTGCAGGCCGATCTGCAGATCGTCGAACGCGACCTCCGGGCACATCTCGTCCGGTTCGGGAAGCGGCAGGATCTTTTCCCAGTTCCAGTGGCCACTGGAATCCCGCACGATCCGCACGTCGGGTCGCACGACGTGCACAGCCCGCACGTCGATCCGCAGTTCGTCGGACAGCTGTTCCCCGTCGAGCGTGACGATAATCTCGGCACAGCGGGCGAGCGGTTGATCGAGCCCCTTTGCCGAGAGCATCACGTTCTGCAAATGGACCTTGTGGCCCCAGAACCACGCGCGGCCGATTTCGAGCCGGGCGTTCGGCAGCTTTTTGGCGACGAATTCGTAGATTTTCGCCCGCAGCTGCTCGTCGCTATGCGTGAAGAACCAATACGAGTAGCCGCCCCCTCCCACTCCAGCCAGGAGCAGAAGCGTCGCAATCCATTGCAACGTCTTGCGGACGACCATGGTTCGAGGTCTTCAGGCGTCTCGACGGTCTTGGGCGGGCACAAACGGTTCAGGCGCTCGCCGGCGACGCGGGAGTCGTTCCCGCCGCTCGGTTCGGGTCGCGATTGAAATATCTCCAGGCCAGCTGCAGGCCGACAGCCGACGCGATGCACAGCGGGTATTCGGCCGGCAGCCGATACCTTAGCGATCCCAAAAACAGGGAGTGAATCGCGGCAAAGTACAGGATCGGACCCAACGTCAACGTCCAGGCCCACACGTTCCGTGGCCCGGCCAGCCAGCCGCCAACGGCGGCAAGCAGAAGGGGGATGAAATACGCCGCGATCGCGATTTTCGGCAAAACGCCGGCAAACTGCTTGGCGTTTGGCCACATCATCCAGTAGCGCTTGATCTTCTCGAGCGTGAGCCAGGCGGCGCGCCCCGGATGCTCGCGGACGAATCGCCAGGCCTCGGTCCGATAATGCTGATCGACGTCGTATTCCGACATGCGTTCGGACAGCCGATCGTCGTCGACGAATTTGAGATCGCTGTCGCCCGTCGCATGCGGGTTGAAGCCGTCGTACAGGCTCGGCCCGACCCAGAGCGTGGTGAATACCCAATGTCCGGTCACGCGATGGTTGCGCTCAGCCCACGGCACGAGCGCCCCGTAAGCGACGAGCACCACCGCCGCCGCGGGAACGAGCCCGCGCACTACCGAATGCTTTTTCGCCATCCACAGCGCGAACAGAACCGCACAACCAGGGGCAGCCATCAGCCAACTGGGCCGCACGTAAACGGCCAGCGCAATCGACAGCCCGGTGAGCGCGGCCCACGCGAGTAGGCGTGGCAGACCGCCGCCGGCGGCCGCGCTGAGCGTCAGGCGAGCCATCGACCACAGGCAGAGCAACAGCCCCGTGGCAAAGAGCGTTTCACTCAACAGGATCACGCTGAATCCAATCAAGGGCGGAGCGATCGCTGCGATCGCCGCGGCCAAATTCCCGGTGGGTTCGTCGAACAGTTCCCGGCCGAGTCGCGCGACCAGCCAACAATTCAATGTTCCGACAACCGCCAACAGCAGGCGTGCGACGAAATACTGTCGCTCGGGCGAAATCCCCCATGCTTCCGACAGGCGAATCGAAGCAGCCACAAATGCGGGGTAACCGGGCATCCGTTCAACCCGTCGCGGCGGGTCATATAGTTGGTACGGCTCGCCTTGCGCGATCTCCCGTCCCAGTTCCCAATACCCTTCGGCGTCTCCGGTGATCAGGAAGTGACGCTGCTGCACATCCAGCACATGCTGCAACCAGACGGCGGCCGCCAGCCGCAGCACAAGCGCCCCCAACACAATCCACAAGAGCGGTCTCTGGGGCGCGATCAGCCGCATGGCCGCTTCCCGAACGACCGAAAAATCGGCGGATCGTACGTGCCTTGTCGTGGCACGGTCAATATCAAGAGCGACGGGGCAGGAAAGGGGAAACGGGCCGCCGACACGAACTGCGGCAGACGGGCCGACCGGGCTGCTAATCGGTGATGAGACAAGATCGGCTATTCGATTACGAGATAGGAGGGTGTCGGATTGTGCGGCGAACGGTGGAGCGCATAACGATCGAGCCCGAACGTCTCCCGCAGGGCAATCGTTTCACCCGGAAACGCCGCGAAGTTCAGCTCATCAAAGCCGAGCACGCTGCCGCGCGTCAGCCGATCGCGGATTAGCTCCAGGCACTTTTTCGTCGGCTCGTACAAGTCAAAGTCGAAATAGGCCAGCGCGATGATCGTTTCAGGATGAGCGTCGAGATATTCGGCGAGCTTCACCGGTGCGTCGCCTCGAATTAGCTCGAACTTCTTGAGGTGGCCGATGGGACTTTCCGACTCGTGGTAGGCGAGCAGCCTCTCGAGGTAGTCCTGATAGTTTTCCGACACGTTGTACGCGTTGGAAACGACCGCCGGATCGCGGCCGTCCTGCGGCGACGGCGGGGGGAAGCCCGAGAACGTGTCGAAGCCGACGATCTTGCGCGTGTAGTTGTAGGGTTCGTACATCCCCCGAAACGATTCGAACAGCGCCAGGTTTTGTCCCCAGCGGACCCCGAATTCCACGACGATTCCCGTCACCGGCAGGATCTTTTGATACAGCTCGTGCATCCACAAAATGCGCGAGAGGGCCTGCCGCTTGATGAACAGCCCCAGATTGTCGAGCCGTTCGGCCGCGGGGATAGGGCAGTTGCCGAACAGCTCGAACAGCGTCTGGCGCCGCGCGCCGTCCTCGGGCGTCGAGCCCGACTTGACGATGATCTCCGGTCGCGGCGGGGTCGAAGACGTCATACGGAACTCTGGGAATACCTCGGACGGAGACTGATGATCTGCCGAACGCTGTCGAGAAACGTCCGCGTGTGGCCTCAAGGCCACGCTTTCATCGTATCATGACGGAATCATGAGCGAGGCACTGGAAAATCTCGATTATTTGCCGCGGATGCCCCGGAATCCGGCCATCTCGATCGGCTGCATCGGCGCGGGCTTCATCATGGACGAGTGCCACCTCGTCGCCTATCGAGCCGCCGGGTGGCAACCCGTTGCCATTGCTTCCCGCACGCGATCGCGCGCGGCCGACGTCGCGGCCCGGCGTGGAATCGAGACCGTCTACGAAGACTACCGCGAATTGCTGTCTGACGCGCGCATCGCCGTAGTCGACATTGCCGTGCCGCCCGACATACAGCTCGAAGTGGTACGCGAGGCCGTCCGGCATGCTGACCATGTGCGAGGCATCCTCGCGCAGAAGCCGCTCGGCGTCAGTTTTGCGCAAGCCCTGGACATTGTGACACTTTGCCGGCAGGCGGGCATCACGCTGGCGGTCAATCAGAACATGCGCTACGACCAGTCGATTCGCGCGTGCCACGGCTTGCTCAAACGAGGCGAGCTGGGCACGCCCGTGCTTGCCACGATCGAGATGCGGGCCATTCCGCACTGGATGCCCTGGCAGCAACGGCAGGGTTGGGTGACGCTACGGATCATGAGCATCCATCACCTCGACGCGTTCCGCTTTCTGTTCGGCAACCCCGAACGGGTCTTTGCCAGTGTGCGGCCCGACCCGCGGACGGCCCAAAAGTTTTCGCACGAGGACGGCATCTGCCTCTACATCCTCGAATACGCCAACGGCCTGCGGGCCGCGGCCTGGGACGACGTGTGGGCGGGTCCCTCAGTCGAAGGGGCGGCGAGCGACATCGGCATTCGCTGGCGCATCGAAGGAACTGAAGGCTTGGCGCGCGGCACGATTGGCTGGCCCGATTATCCAAAGCGCACACCCAGCACCCTCGAGTGGAGCAGTCTGCGTCATCCGGGCCGTTGGATTCGTCCGACCTGGAACGAAGCCTGGTTTCCCGATGCGTTCGCCGGCCCGATGGCCGAGCTGCTCTGCGCCCTGGAGGACGGCTGCGCGCCCGAGTTGAACGGCGAGGACAACTTGCACACGATGGCTCTCGTCGACGCCTGCTACATCTCGGCGCGCGAGAAACGGGCCGTCGCTCCGGCCGAAGTTTTCGCGGCTGCTTCGCGCTGAGCGATCTTGCGTCCTCGCTCGGACGAAGCCGCGCGCATCAAGCGCCGGCCACCGCCTCGCCCGCTGGAACGGCAATGGGCTCGACGGTCGGCAGCCGGTCCGACTCCTCGTACCAGTCGTTCAGGCGTCGCATGTCGGCCGCGACCGTTCGTGACGCCGCGAAGAGCACCAGCCCCAGCGCCGCGCAGATTGCGGGGACGATGTAGAAGGCCTGATGCAGGCCGATCTGGCGGAACTGGTCTGGGACGGGACTGGTGCTGGCAGCGACGCCCGCGGCCAGCATGGCGCGCTTGGCGAAAAAGTCCCCGATCTTACCGGTCACCGTCGGGCCGAACGCTCCGCCGACGAAGTACATGGCGAAGAAGTAGAGGGCCATAGCGGTCCCCCGCAGGCTGGGCTCGATGACGTCCTGAATGGCGGCATACACGCCGGCGTAATAGACGTACAGGAACATCACGCCCAACCCGGTGAAGATCATGAAGGCAACGATCGAGCCGGGTGCCTGGTCCAATCCCAAGTAGATCAGCGGCGCCGAGAGAAACATCGCCGTCGACGCGACCAGCAAGCGGCCGTTCGCTCGCGTGCGTTGGATCACGTCGGCCAGCCAGCCTCCCCCCAACATGCCGACGATGCCCACTGCCCCCAGCACGATGCCGGCAATCAGCCCCGCGTCCCGATCGGACATGCCGTGGCGAAGCTTGATCAGTCCGGGAAGGAACATGTTCGTCGCGTACATATTGAAGTTATGCAGCGCCCCGGAAACGATGATCCAGACGATCGTCGGCGTCCCCAGCACGATCAGGTAGGGCGACCCGGGCCGTTGTGGCCGGGCCTTCAAACTGCCGGACGCGGTCTGGCTCTGTTCCATGCCGCCGCGCACCGGTTCTTTGACTAACAGTGCGGCCGCCGCGCAGAGCAGACCAGGAACGCACGCCACATAGAAGGCGTATCGCCAGCCGTGGTGCTGCGTGAGCCAACCGCTGATGGCGTTACTCAAAAAGATGCCGATCGGCAGTCCGAGCATGAAGATCGAGAGAGCGCGTGCCCGTTGTCGCGGCGGAAAGAGGTCGCCCACTAGCGAATTAGCGGCCGGCGCACAGCTGGCTTCGCCGATGCCGACGCCCAGGCGGGTGACGAACATCGAACTGTAATTCCACGTCAGCCCGGAGGCCGCCGTCAGCACGCTCCAGATCGCCACGCCCACGCTCAAAATCCGCGTGCGCGACGTGCGGTCGGCCAGCCGTCCCAACGGCACGCCCACTGCCGCGTAGATCAGCGTGAAGGCCATCGCGAGGTTGCCCATCTGGACGAAGCTCAATCCCCATTCCTTTGCGACAGGCTCGTTGACGGCTCCGCCGATCTGCCGGTCGTAAAAATTCAGCATGTTGATCACGAACAACACGCTGAGGGCAAACCAGGCACCGCGACGAGTCTGGGCGGGAGTGCGCATGCGACGGCGATCCTCTTAAAGCGCGGCAGAGGGGTTCGAGCGACGGCTGGCGAGCGGGCAAAAACCGAAGGGCAGCGCCGGTGGCGGTCCGGAGACGGCACCGATCGAGGTCAAACGTTTTTCAGGGTAATCCGGTGGACGACGCACGCCACGTCATCGCAGTAGTCGATGGCTTCCTCCACGAGCTGATACAGCTCCTTCCACTTAATCACCTGGAACGCATCGAGCCCGCAGTCGAACAGCTCGGCCAAGAAGTGATGGTGGATGGCGTCCCCTTCCTCTTCCGCCTCGTGGACGGCGATGATCAATTGATCGAGGGACATTTTGCCGTTTTTCGGGCGTCGCAGCTCTTTCATCCGCCGCAGGGCGGTGACCGCGTCGCCCATCAACCGGCTGGCTTTGACCAGCACTTCGCACTGATTGACGAAGTCCTGGCGCACCGATTCGATCTTGTAAAACATCATCCGCTGGGCGACGGCATCGATCATGTCGACCACGTCGTCGATCCGGGTGATCAAGCTGTAGACGTCTTCACGGTCGATGGGCGTGATATAGGTCTGTTCGAGCCGATCGAGCGTCTCGTGCGTTACGCGGTCGCCCGTGTGCTCCGCGTCCATAATCGCCGTCACCAACTCGTTGCGGCGATAGTCCCCGACCTTGGCGTATTCCAGGAGGAGGGTCGCAGAATGGACGGCGTTTTGTACGGCGCGATCGAAGCAGTCAAAGAACTCGAGATTCTTCGGCAAGAGGCCAAACATGAAGTCCTCGTCGGCGATCGAAGCGCAATTCGCCCACTACGACAGAAATGCGCGTCCTTGAGGATATTGCGACAGCGACGGCTTCTCAAGCCGCTCCGCCGGTCCCTCGTGGGCGCTCCGGGCCGCTCGATGCCGACTCAGGATTCGATTTGGTCAAACCATTGCGGCTCGAGCTCTTTGGTGTTGCGCTCGATGCCCAGCACAATGGTGCGTTGGTGGCAGCCGTTGCGCGTCGTCGCCACGGCGTCGATCACCTGCCGCCCCTCGGGAAGCGTGAACCGCTGCGAGAATGTCCCATCGCGACTGACCGGGATTCGCTCGCCCAGCAGCTTCAGCTCGACGTGGGGATCGGTGGACCCGTGCAGAATCAGCTCGGCGTGCAACCGCAGCTCGACCGGCGGCTCCGACGGCGTTTCCGCCTCTCCGTCGTCGCTGCCATTACTGCTCGACGAAACGCGGGGAATGGGCAGCTTGGAGGTCGGCAGGGCCCGCAGGTCGTACGTGGGCCGTTTTTCCAGGTCGACGGCCATGTCCGTCGTGCCGTTCGTGCGGTTGCCGGCCTTCCGCAGCCGCGTTTGCAGCGAGTGCGCACCTGGCCGCGGCGTCTGCACTCGGTTCGAATGGGCCATCACAAAGAAGAACCCGTTCGGCGCCCGGTAGCCGATCTGAATGCGATATTTGCGCGGCGCCGGATCGACCGGCACATACCAGTGGTCGACGTCGCCATGAATATCGACGTCACCCACCCGAGTTTGGGTCGCCATGCCGGAGTCGTCGGCCGTCACGTCCAGGATCCGCAACACGGGGACGGCGTGATGCCACTGCACCCCCAGCGCCGCCTCAGCCCGGGTGAGCGTGTCACGGGAGAGGGTCCAGCGAACGTGTACCCAGCAGGGATCGGTCCCCTCAGCGATTAGGGAATCACGCGCAGCTTCGGGCGTCGATGAGCCGATCGACGATTTCAACAGACGCCGGTCCCGCAGTGGACCGCCATGGAAGTATCGGCGATCGCTCTTGCCGTCGCGTTCGAGGTCGTGCCGTTGCCCATTGTGCGCCGAGCCATTGTGCGCCGAGCCACTGTGCACCGAGCCACTGTGGGTCGAGTCACTGCGCGTCGAACCGTTGTGCGATGCACCGTTGCTCGGCGAGCCGGTGCGGCTGCCGTTTCGCGCGCCGTTTGGAGTCGAACCGCTGTTGCTCGTTCCGTTGCGATTGCGGTTGAGTTGGCGGCGATAGGAAGCGGCCAGCGCGACGACAAGTTCGTCTTTGGTCATCTCGTGCCAACCCGCGATCTGGTGCTTTTTGGCGCGGGCGGCCAGGGCCTTTCGGGTCAAAGCGCGAAGCGAAGTGACGGTCATGTGGTGGAGTCTCCGTCCGAATAGGCCTGGTCTCGAACTGCGCACGGGGAGTGCGCCGGCCAAGCCCACTGGGCGCGCGGGGGAATAAAGGGGCGACCGCAGTCGATCGGACTCGTCCGACCGAACCGGGTCGAGCAAAGACAGGATCTGCGAATCACCTTGCGGATTCCCGATCTTAGGAACGATCAAGCTGCTGCGGCAGCGCGGCTTACAGCAGCGGGGTCTCCGGCGGCGGTCCGTGCCTCGATTGTCCGAAACGAACGCTTCGGACCTTCGGATCACGCCCGCCGAGCCGCGACAAGCCGAGGTGGCCTGCGGCCCTGAAGGTTGATCCGCGTAAAGTCGTTTTTGTCGGGTCTGAAATCGGGTCCCAGCGACGAAGTTCGCTGAAATGGACAGTGGATATGACGAAATGGTCACCCGACACTTTTGTTGTATCAATCCGGAATTCAAACTTTCAATTGCAGCTGCAAAAGAATGTCTCGCGCTGCTGTGAAGTTTGAATCGCAACTTATTTGTGCATATCGTATTACAACTTAATCCACGACCGAGGAGCACGTGAGACGAACACTGGTTGAAACACTAATGAACATTTGATCAAACACCGAGAAATGACTGTCTCAGTTACGAACAATCTCGCGCCGTGCAACGGGCTCCCGATCCGACGACCCGTCCGGTGGAGCGTCAGGCGAGCGAACCAATGATTCAATGTGCGCGCGGGTTTCAGGCTCGTTAAGGCCGAGCGATTGACACCCCTTAATCGACGATGTTGACGCGCCGACGACCAGCCACACTTCGGAATTGATTGAGCTGCTCCTGCATCGGGGCGCCGGTTTCAAATCGCGGATTCAGATCGCGCGATTGCCGACCGTCGCCGATACCGTGTCAAGGGGACCGACACCCGGCTCGTTGACTCCATTACGCGTGACCGGTAAGGTCGCTTCGATTCGGTCTCGCGCCGAGTGACCGAATCGATGGGACCCGTTTGACGGGTGCCTCTTAAGCGTCTGCGGTTCGCGGCGTTCCCCGTGAATGGGAATCAGCCCCCCCACTCTTGGGAAATCGCAATTCGTTTTCGCTCGCTGCTTTGACACTCCCCACGGCTCGGAATAAACTTCTCGCGAAATAAGAAATTGAACTGACGAAGGAGAGCGTACAGGCCTGCCCCGATCACGTTCTCAACGCCCCGCTCGTTTGCCGCGGGACAGTTTCTGACACCGTGGCGGCCGCGAACGCTCGCACGAATCTTGGGCCTCCTTCGGCGTCCGCCGGGAGGTTTCTTGTGCCCGATGAGAACGACGACCGACCGCCGATGGTTGTCGGGATGCATTGGGTTCAGCAGATCACGTCGATTGCACTTGAGATGGCATTGCCGGCAGCGTTAGGGGTTTACCTAGACAAACGCTGGGGCACTGGGCCGTGGCTGCTCGCTGTCGGAGCGGTCTTCGGGTTTTTGATGGCATTCTGGCATTTGTTGGCGCTGGCGAAGCGCGGAGGTCCGAGATCCTCCGGACCGAAACAGGGAAAAGACTCGTAATGATTCTGAGCCGATCGACGGCACAAACGCCGATTCAAATGGCCTGGACGCGCTGCGCGTGGCTCGGCCTGGCGACGGCCCTGCTCTGGCTCGTGCTGTTGGCACCAGCCTGGTTCCTCGGCGGCCGCGACGGTTTGGTCGGCGTTTCGGTGGCGGCCATCCTGTGCGTCGTCCCCGGCTGGATCGTCTTCTGGCTGGCCGCCGCTTACGGCGCGGCCGGCGGCCAGGTTCCGCTCGTGGTGCTGGGCGGCATGCTGTTGCGGATGGTCTTCGTCTTTCTGGGGATGGTGATCGTCCAGTCGGCCAACCACAATCTCGGCTTGCGCGAATTTGTGGTCTGGCTATTGGCGTTTTACGCCGTTCTGTTAGGCGTCGAGACGTTCCTGGCGTTGCCCCGCACCGAATCTGCGACCGGCCAACCGCGCGCAGGGGGAGTCTGACCCCCGATGGCAGTGCCCCACCCGGAACCGGATCTCTTCGACCACGTGCGGGATCACAGCTTCTTTCACCTGCCCGGCTTCTGGACGGCGCACGGTGAGACCAAGCTGCCCCTGCCCGAGCTCTTCGGCGTGCAGCTCACGAAATACATGGTGCTGCAGGTCATTGCCGGCGCCTTCGTGTTCTTCGTCTTCCGTGGCTTGGCCCGCCGAGTCGCTTCGGGTGCCCCTCCTCGGGGGCCCTGGTGGAATTTCTGGGAGACGCTGGCCCTCTACATCCGTGACAACGTCGTGCGCCCGACGATTGGCGTACCCCACGACGCACACGGGCACGATGAACATGGGCACGGTCACCACGGCCACGATGATCACGGTCACGGCGCAGCTAACCACGCCGCTGTGGCCACCGTGGGACATCCGGCCGACCGGTTTTTGCCGTTCATCTGGACCTGCTTCTTCTACGTGCTCATCTGCAATTTGCTCGGCGCGTTCCCGTGGATGGGCTCGCCCACCGCGAATATCAACGTGACCGGCGCCTTGGCGATCATCACGATCTGCACGGTCATGTTTTACGGGATGCAGCGATCGGGCGTAGCCGGCTTCTGGGCATCGCTCGCGCCCCCGATGGACCTGCCGCCGCTCATGAAGGTCGTGCTGGTCCCCGTGATCTGGGGGATCGAGCTGTTCGGCTTCTTGATCAAGCACTTCGTGTTGGCCGTGCGTTTGTTTGCGAACATGATGGGCGGCCACACCGTGATTGCCGTGTTCTTGTTGTACATTGCCACGACGGCCACTTCGGCCCTGTGGTACCTCGTGCTCCCCTCGAGCATGTTCGGGCAGATCTTCGTCGGGACGCTCGAGATCCTCGTGGCATTCATCCAAGCGTACATTTTCGCGTTTCTCGCAACGTTGTTTATTTCGATGGCGGTGAACCCGCACTGATTTCCGCAGCAGAAATTTGCCCAGACGGGCGATTCGTATTCCCGGTTCGGTCGCAGGCACGCCGCAGGCGGGTCGGCGATGTCTGAAACAGAAAGCTTTGAGGAGTCGTGACGTGAAGCAAGCCGTTCAGATTGGTTCGTTGGCGATCGCAGTCGTTCTGGCGCTCGCCGTCCCGGCGATGGCCGCTGGCGAAAACTACGGTTTCCATTTCTCGGGAGCGATCGGCGCGGGCGTGACGCTTTTGGGTGCCGGCTACGGCATCGGAAAGATCGGCGCCTCGGCCGTCGAGAGCATGGCTCGGCAGCCCGAAGTCGCCGGACAGATCCAGACGGCGATGCTCATCGCCGCCGCCCTGATCGAGGGTGCGACCTTCTTCGCGCTCATCATTTGTATCGCCAGCGGAGCTCCGTGGCCGGCGGCCGCGCAGTAAGTCGCGGGCAATTCAGCCAGCGATTCGCGGGTAAGCGAGGGGAACTCATGCGCACGTCGATTGCGAGGCTCAGCGTCTTTGCGGCTCTGGGCCTGTCGGCATGGCTGTTGGTTTGTAGCGCGCGGGCCGTCGCCGCGCAGGGGCCCGTCGGGCAAGCCGAAGCGGGTGCGAAAGAAGCCGGTGAGGAACTTCGCGAAGAAGGCGTGCCGATCAAGTTCAAAAAAGACCTGGCTCTCTGGTCGGCCGTCACCTTCCTGATTTTCCTCTTCTTGCTGGGCCGCTACGCCTGGAAGCCGCTGATTGCCGCGCTCGACGCGCGGGAGGGGCAGATTCGCGGCGATATCTCGGCTGCGGAATCGGCCCGGCTGAAGGCCGAGCAAATGCTCGCCGAGCACTCCAAGCGGATGGCCCAGGTGCAGGATGAGGTTCGCGAAGCGCTGGCCCAGGCGCGGCGCGACGCCGAGAGTCTCAAGCAAGAGATCGTCGGCCAGGCGCAGAAAGAAGCGGTGGCCGCCAAGGACCGCGCCGTGCAGGAGATCTCGCGGGCTCGCGATTCGGCACTCAAGGATCTGTTCGACGTGATGGCGACCGAGGTCGCGCACGCCACCCAGCACGTGCTGGGCCGCAGCGTCAACTCGTCCGACCAGGACCGGTTGATCGACGAGGCCCTGGCGCAGTTCCCGCGGCGATCGTAATTCTCCGTTGTCCGTTTGTCGGCATTTCGGCGACTCGATGGCAGATCAAAAACCACAGGCTTCCGGCGTCTCGTCCGTAATGGAGGATCCCTCCTCGCAGGCGATCGCGCGCACCTACGCCGACGCCCTGCTCGACGCGGCAGGGACCGGCACAAACGAGGTGCTCGAGGAGCTGACTTCGTTCGTCGACGACGTGCTGAACAAGCTGCCCGAGCTTCGTGAGATCTTCTTCTCGCGGGTCGTCGGCCGCGAAGAAAAGATTCAGCTCATCGATCGAGTCTTCTCCGGCAAAACGAGCCCGCTTGTGGCGAGTTTTTTGCGCGTGCTCGTCCGCCACGATCGGCTCGATCTGGTCCCGCTGATTGCGCGGGAAGCCCGGTTGCGTCAGGAAGTGCGGAGCGGCAAACAACGGGTGCAGATCAAAACGGCCATGCCGCTCAGCGACCAGTCGCGGGACCGCCTGCGGCAGCGTCTGGCCGAATCGCTCCCCTTCGAACCCATACTCGAGACCCAGGTCGATCCGTCGCTGATCGGCGGAATTGTGATCCGGGTCGGCGACACCGTTTACGATAGCTCGCTGGCCACGCGGGTGGCGCAGTTGCGCGACCGCATCCAGCAGAGGAGTCTCCATGAAATTCAAAGCGGACGAGATCGCTTCAGTTCTGCAGAAGGAAATTGAAGACTTCAAGGGCCAGCTGGCGACCAGCGAGGTCGGGCAGGTCCTGGAAGTCGGCGACGGCATCGCGCGCTGCTACGGTCTCTCCACGGCCATGGCCGGCGAGATGGTCGAATTTCCCAACGGCGTTAACGGCCTCGTCTTCAACCTGGAAGAAAGCAGCGTCGGCGTCATCATCCTGGGCGACTATCTCGAAATCTCCGAGGGAGACGAGGTCAAAACGACCGGCCGTCTGCTCTCAGTCCCAGTGGGTGAAGCCCTCATCGGCCGCGTGGTCGATCCGCTGGGCAACCCGCTCGACGGCAAAGGGCCAATCCTGACGAACGAGCGGCGAGCGGTCGAAACGATCGCCCCCGGCGTCGCCGAGCGTCAGCCCGTCAAACAGCCGCTCCAGACCGGCATCAAGGCCATCGACGCGATGACACCGATCGGCCGCGGCCAGCGGGAGCTGATCATCGGGGATCGCAAGACCGGTAAGACGGCCGTCGCCATCGACACGATCCTCAATCAGAAGGGCGGCGACGTGATTTGCATCTACGTCGCTTGCGGCCAGCGAGCCAGTGCGACGGCGGGCGTCGTCGAAGTTCTCCGTGAGCACGGCGCTCTCGACTACACCATTGTCGTCAGCGCCACCGCGTCGGACCCCGCACCCCTCCAATACGTCGCTCCCTACGCCGGTGCGGCGATGGCCGAACACTTCATGTGGCAGGGGAAGCATACGCTGGTGATCTATGACGACTTGTCGAAGCAGGCCCAAGCCTACCGGCAACTCTCCTTGCTGATGCGGCGGCCCCCCGGCCGCGAGGCCTACCCTGGTGACGTGTTTTATTGTCACAGCCGACTTCTCGAGCGGGCTTGCAAGCTCAACAATCAGCTCGGCGGCGGCTCGATGACCGCGCTGCCCATCATCGAAACTCTCGAAGGCGAGGTTTCGGCCTACATTCCAACCAACGTGATTTCGATTACCGACGGCCAGATTTATCTCGAGCCGTCCCTGTTCTTTGCCGGCGTCCGACCGGCCATTAACGTCGGCATTAGCGTGTCGCGGGTGGGCGGCAATGCCCAGACCAAGGCGATGAAACGCGTGGCTGGCAGCTTGCGACTCGACCTCGCCGCCTTCCGCGAATTGGAAGCCTTCGCACAACTCGGAACGGAACTCGATAAGGCGACGCAACGGCAGCTCGATCGTGGGTACCGAATGGTCGAACTGCTCAAACAGCCGCAATACCAGCCGCGCGCGGTGGCCGACCAGGTGATTGCGATCTTCGCCGGCACGCAAGGCTACTTCGATAAGGTCGCCATCAAGGACGTGGCTCGCGCCGAGAAGGAATTGATCGAGTACATGAAAGAACGAAAGTCGGCAATTCGCGGCAAGATCGTCGAAACCGGCGCGCTCGACGATGCAACGATGGCCGAGCTGCGCACGGCACTGGAAGAATTCGCCAAGCAGTGGGAGCAATCCCACCCGTTGGCCGCGGCGAAGTAAGGACTCTGGGCGAGCGGCTGGTGTAAGCCAGCCGGTTCTCTGTAGGCGTTGGGACATTCGGCGAAATGGCAAAAGCGCGAGCGATCATCAAACGGCTAAAAGCCGTCAAGAATATCCGTAAGATCACGCGGACGATGGAACTCATCGCCACCGGGCGATTCAAAAAAGCCATGGACCGGGCGAGCCACGCTGCCGCGTACACGCGGAAGATCTCCGAGATCGTTGCCGACTTGTCGCGAGCCAATCTTGAGATCTCGCATCCGCTCCTGGAAGCGCGGCCCGAGCCTCGCGCAACGGCTCTGCTCGTGCTGACCTCGAACCGCGGCTTGTGCGGCGGTTACAACGCGGGAGTGCTGCGGCTGGTCATCGCTCGCGTACGCGAAGCACGACAAACGCAAGAGACGCTCAATCTGGAAGTGTCGGGCAAGCGGGGCATCAACTTCCTGAAGTTTCAGGGACGACCGGCCGACCGCACCTACACGAATTTCGAGGACAAGCCGACCTTCGCTGAGGTCGAGGCACTCGCGGACCGCTTCATCGAGGCCTTTACCAGCAAGACCATCGACCGCTTGCAAATTGCCTACACCAAGTTTGAATCCGCCTCCCGCCAGGTCGCGACGCTGGAGACGCTGCTGCCGATCGGCAATTTGCAGACCCAGACCGCCGCCACGGACCAGCAACCAATCGAATACGAGTTTTTGCCGTCGTCTGCCGACATCCTGGCAGAGATCGTGCCGGCCGCGTTCAAGGC
>Ga0210396_10003391_pt1 | contig 15871 bp, 13 predicted proteins | sample IncBWH17OmetaG_FD_155466 | JGI IMG/M metagenome (GOLD analysis project Ga0210396, IMG submission 155466) | Forest soil microbial communities from Barre Woods Harvard Forest LTER site, Petersham, Massachusetts, United States - Inc-BW-H-17-O ... | reverse complement strand
GATGCCCGACACGTGGGACCTATGGTTCGACGAGCAGCGCACCGACGTCTGTGACTTGCTGCGAAAACATGGCTGGCAAGTTGAGGCGGTCGAGGTACGCGACCTGATGGCCAGCTACCATCGCGAGGTGCCCGCAGAGGACGCAGGCGGGATCCCGCATTGTGTTTTTATCAGCGGACAACTCAGCTAATAGCCCACCACAGATCGATGGCTGACTTTTTCGGCTATTGTCGCGGTAGCTTGCGGATAGATAGCGGGGCCCGCATCCTCGCCGACCCGGCTGCGCGGTGCAGAGCCAGGCCGGCGACCCCACCAACCTCAACAACATCGTATCGACGCGCTGGTGGCGCGCCTGTTTGTTGCGCGAGATTGGCGACGTGCTGCACGACATCTGCGACGGGCTGTTAGAACCGACGAGGCCGACGCGCGTCCGCGCCGGTGAGCCCCTACGCAGGGCCACGCTTTCACAATTCCTATACCCCGAGTTGAGCATTCGTTCATTCAGCAAGCTGGATCAAACGGACCACATTGGGCGATGGGACGGAGCAGAATCCGAATGGGTAGGGCCCAAACTTGGAGTACAGGAATCGGATAAAAGAATGAAGAAAATCATAACTTGCGCTTCAGTGGTATCTCTGTGCGTCTGTGCGTCAGTGCTTCTCCCGGCTGGATCGGCTCACGCCGACCAATGTCAGTATCCTGGCGTCGGCGTCGGCGCTGGTGTGATATTCGGTCGTGGTGGCTACTGCGATTACCCGACCGAAATCAACGGAAGCCACCTGCATTGCGAGGGCGGTGGTTTCGGTTTGGGCGGCGTGCTCGGATTGCAAGGCGACAACGGGAGCTTCAGTTCTGGAGGCAGCGGGATTGCCGGTGCGAGCTGCACCTGGCGCTGCCCCGATGGTGTGACATCACCGGCACCCAACCCGCCAGGGTTGTGGAGGGAATACATGGTGGTCATGAATTCGACTAACTTCTGCAAGGATCACATGAATCCCAACGGATTCACCAGCGATCCCGTTCTAGCCACCGAGGGACTACCGCCAGAGGAGCGACCATCGGAAGCACCGGAAATACCGGGACGACCGGTCCTCCCCAAACCGGGACCACCAGCACCCGCGTTGCAAGTAACACCGGGGATACCGGGAGCGTTAACACCAGGGATACCGAATCCGTAATGGACCGGCAGCTGCGTGGATTGTTGTGTATGAACTGCGTGCCGGTTTATTCCCGCGCTGATCCTGGCCACTCCGTGCCCCGACTGCGTGCGCGGCTATCGGGCAGCCCTGCCGGGTCGCCAATCCCGCCCCGATACCGCCCGGCGTGGACCCCCCGTTAACCGCGTCGCGCCGTCCACTGCCCGCGACATGGGAACGTTGATCGGCTGTTGCGATGACGGGAGTGCGAACATCGACGCGGTGTGCGAAATTGAAGACACTGCATCGGTCACCCGGATAGGAGGGTGTTCATTGAGCCGACAAGCCCTAGACAATTGCGTCAGAGTGACGTAACTGGCTGACAAAAGCCCTAGCGCGGAGATGCGGTTGAGATCCCGAGATCCGCCGCTGCTGAAAGCATTCGGGCGTCATACGTGATGACCGTCCGCAATGTGTCGCCCGCTCGCTGTGCCGCCACGAGGTGTATGGCGTCTAGGCTGCGCAGGCGCAGCGGCAGCAAAGTGCCGGCGTCGTCGAGCAGCTGTCGCGTCAGCATGACGGTGTCCAACCTGTTGAGGAGGTCTCGCGCGTCAGCGATGGCTTGGGCTCCGTTTGGTGCCACTGCGCGTATCAGCTCAGTGCGCGCTAGAGCCGCCGAGAACAAGCTGTCGTCGGCTCGTGCGCTCAGAAAGGACTGCAGCGACTGCGATTCATCCTCGGCGACAACGAGTTTGACCAAGGCAGAGGTGTCCAAGTAGATCCGCATCGGGCTAGCGCTCGTCGGTCCGAAGTCGCTCAAGGGTTTCAGAGGCGCTGTGCGGGTATACCGCAGGTTTAAGGTCGTCGATGTTCATCGGACGAGGCGCCTTGACAACTTCACCAGCGCTAATTAGGTCTTCCCAGGGATCGCCCGTGATTGGCACCAGGCGCGCGACGGGATGGCCGCGGTCAGTGATCTCGATCGATTCCCCGGCGGCCACTTCTTCGAGGTACCTGCTGGCGTGTTGCCGCAACTCCCGCACCCCAATCGTCTTCATGTGCTACATGGTAGCACATATGGTAACGGCTGACCGCCACGGCGCTTCGCCATATCTGACGGACGGCAACAACCCCAGACCCAAAGCGCCCCGGGTATCTCATGGACAATCGGGCCGCTGGCAACGGAATGCTCCCAGAAAAGCAGATCGGCACCCAACGCGGAGTGCCGACCACGGCGCGCCCGACCTCAGGCGAACTCGTCGGGTTCGAATACGAGGATTTCCGGTAGAGTAATCGTATTGCGTTGTTGCCCAGCGGGTTTGGAATCCCCTCTCCGCCACGAGGTCATACTCATGGACCGATTGTCTAAATCGTTGGGCTACTGACCAAGGATTGCGTGATGCGGATGTAGCGTGACGAACCACGATCCGATGTGAATATCGACTAGCCTGCCTGCCCCTGTTTACCTGGGGTGGTGGAAGCCATTGACCGACGACTCCTGAGCCACATCGTGCCGTGTATGTGGAGGGCGATCTGCTCTGGCGCATGATCCGATGAGGTGCCGTCAAGCACAGCTTCGCCCATAACAGACGGCAAGCCTGCTTGGCGGCACCACGGCGCCGTGTGTGCCGTCAACAACTGATCCCAACATTTCGGTATGCGATTGTCTCGTGCCGCCATTGGGACGCGCTGATCAGATGACGACGGGGCCGAAAGTGCTGTCGGATGCTGCCGAACGCAAACAGAAACCATTGCGCCTGCCCAGGCGAGCCGAAGCGTTTCATCACCCGTTCCCGGATCCTGGTCGGCTGATGGGAGTTCTCGACCTGGTTGTTGAGGTACTCCGAGCGGCGGTGGGTCACCGACGACAGCAGCTCGCGGTTCAGTGAGCGCTGAGTCTCGTCAAGTGTTTCGGCCCCACTGTGGTCATCAGTTCGGGACCCACCCTTTACCTTTGAGTGACGAGTAGGCGCGTAGGTCGTCCATTTGACATTGCAATTCCGGCGACCGGCACATCCGGGCGTGTCGAGCAGCCGCGGCACGCAATGCAATTCCCGCACTCGGGGGCTGGACCGGCGGAGTTCTTTCGCCATGGACGTCTTAAGTCCAAAGCATCGTTCGCCGCCGAGCGCCGGGCCCATCAGCGCGGGACACAGGCGCTGGCTGTTGACCCAGCTGCGCCTCAAACTTGGGGTGAGCGGGGGCTGCGGCCGGTCACGTGGGCACCAGCGAACTGCGGTGCTGGCAGCGACGGAGGGGCGATAGCATCGCGAAATGAACGGGCCAAGGCCGACCCCACCACCGAATCCGCATTACACGCTTCCAAATGATTGGGAATTCGCCGACGAGCGCCTCGCGCTGCTCGGCGCCGCCTACGACCCGCCCAGTATCGCGCTTGCGCAGCGGCTGGGAATACGCGCGGGATGGCGCTGCTTGGAAGCGGGAGCCGGCGGCGGGTCCTTCGCGCGGTGGCTGTGCAGCGCCACATCGCCGGGCGGCCGAGTGCTCGCGGTGGACGCTGACCCGCGCCACCTGGCCGACTTGCCCGACCGCGGCGGCGAGATCGCCCAGATCGACCTCGCCGCAGACGAGCTTCCTGAGCGCGCGTTCGACTTCGTCCACACCCGACTCGTACTCTTGCACATAGCCGAGCGGGACAACATCCTCGAGCGGCTGGCTCGCGCCGTCGCGCCGGGCGGCCTTCTCGTGGTCGAAGAGGGAGACGACTTCGGCGTGCTCGACGAGATGAGGGGTGCATTCGGGGATGTCTGGCGGGTCTTCAGCCGTAGCACCGAGATCGGAGGCGCGAACCAGACTTGGGCCCGCGAATTGCCGGTGCACTTGGATGCGCTTGGGCTTGTAGATGTCGAAGCCGATGCCGAGATCCCCATGTTCCGCGGCGGCTCGCCATTGGCACGCATGTGGAACCTCACATGGGTGCAAATCCATGACCAACTGGTGAAGCTCGGCCTGTCGCCCGAGGTTATAGCGGCCGCGCAGGCCGAACTCGAAGACGAGCAGCGGTGGTTCTGTGCTCCGCCGACGGTCCGAGCATGGGGCCGCGCACCCGAATAGGCCGTCGCGGCGCGACTCATGGCTCTGATTCTCCGGCTGCGGAAACGTGTATCTCAAGCCCGAAGTCCACGCCAGCGGCTGCAGAGACACAGTCCTGTTTGCTGGTCGGCGACGTTCGTTGCCAGCACGTGCAGCCGGTACCGGCCGATGTCCCCGGACAGCGGATGCGGCGACTTCGCGCCCGACGGCTGAGCCGGGCTATTCGGTTGGGTGAGGGGGCTGGCGGGAGCGGCCACAAGCTGTCCGTTCGACTGGCCAGACGATTTTGATTGACACTACGAATATAGAGTAGTCTGGTGTCGAGCCAAAACCCAGCACACCGCAAAGATCAGCTTTGACACCAAAACCGCCTGTCATCGGCCGCTACACTGCCGGCATACAGAAGAGACGCAAGCCAAATCCGGACCGGCGCCGCCGCGAACTGTGCGATGCGGCGATCCAACTGTTGGCCGACGACGGCGCCAAGGGCCTGAGCCATCTGAAAGTCGACGCGCGCGCCGGCGTTCCCGACGGCACCACCTCGTTCTACTTCCGCACCCGCTCAGCGCTGTTGCGCGCGGTTGCCGAGCGGATGGCCGAGCTGGACCTGGCCGCTTTGCAGTCGGTCGCCGACCGGGCCGGCCTCGACGACGGGGCGTCGGCCTCCACCTTGGCAACGTTGGTCATCCAGTCCGGGGAAGAGCCGCAGCTGAGCCGAACCAAGGCGCGCTATGAGCTGACCATGCAGGCGACCCGCGATCCGGCGATTGCCGCAACCCTGCAGCGCGCCACCGACGGATTCACCAAGCTGCACCACGACATCCTGGTGCAGTTGCTGCCACACGGCGCCGACCTGGATCCCGCTGTCGTCGACGATCTGAGCAACGTCACGCTGACGTTCATCAACGGCCTTTTACTGCGATTCGCCCACGGCGACCGCATCATCGACAGCCCGGAACGGCTCGACGGCGTTCTGTCGGCCATCGTCGCGGGGATCTTGGGCAGCGAGCAGCAGGGACGGCTCACCCACGACGGCGCCCCGGCGCAGCCCCGCCGCCGGCGATCATCACCCGCCCGCTAGGGCAACCGGGTCTTGCCCAACCTGGGCTCATGTGGTTCTCTACGACAATAGAGTTTGCCAATCGCGCCTGAGCCGGCGAGCGCGGATGGATTAAGCAGAAAGTACAAATCGCCCGAACCGCCTCAGACGCTGACACACTGGCGGCATCGATCCCGGCTGGTGGCGCATCGGAGATCTTGGAAGTTGTGGCGAAAGGCGACATTTCGTGACGATCAGCACCGGCTTGGACGTCCAGGACGTCTATTACGACCCCTACGACGTCGTCCTGAACGCCGACCCCTATCCGATGTTCCGCCGAGTTCGCGAAGAGGCGCCGCTGTACTACAACGCACAGCATGATTTCTACGCGTTCAGCCGGTTCGCCGATGTCGACGGAGGCCTGGTCGACCACGGGGCGTTCAGTTCAGCGCGGGGCATCATCCTGGAGTTGATCAAGGCCAATCTCGACATCCCACCCGGCATGCTCATCATGGAGGATCCGCCGATCCACGACGTGCACCGCAAGCTGCTGGCCCGGATGTTCACCCCGCGCAAAATCGCTGCGCTCGAGCCCAAGATTCGCGAATTCTGCGGCCAGTCGCTGGACCCGCTCATCGGATCCGGACACATCGACTTCGTCGCCGACCTGGGAGCCCAGATGCCGATGAAGGTCATCAGCATGCTGCTCGGCATTCCGGAAGACGATCAGGAATTCATCCGCGACCGCACCAACGCGCAGCTGCGCACCGAAGCCGGAAAACCCATGAACGCCGAAGGGGGCTTGGCCACCGGCGAAATCTTCGCCGCCTACATCGATTGGCGCGCCACGCATCCGTCCGACGACATCATGACCGAACTGCTCAACGTCGAATTCGTCGACGAGACCGGCACCACCCGCCAATTGACCCGCGACGAGTTGCTGATCTATCTCAACGTCGTCGCCGGCGCAGGCAACGAGACCACTACGCGGCTGATCGGTTGGGCCGGAAAGGTTCTCGCCGAACATCCGGATCAGCGTCGCGAAATGGCCCGCGACCCGGCGCTGATACCGCAGGCCATCGAAGAATTGCTGCGCTACGAGCCACCGGCACCGCACACGGCCCGGTACGTGACACGGGACGTCACCTGCTACGACCAGACGGTGCCCGCAGGCAGCGTGATGATGATGCTGATCGGGGCTGCCTGCCGCGACGACCGCCAATTCGGCCCCGACAGCGAGGAATTCAACATCCACCGGCCTGCTCACCAACACCTGGCCTTCAGCGTCGGCACCCACTTCTGCCTGGGCTCAGCGCTGGCGCGCCTGGAAGGCCGAATCGCCCTCGAAGAGATCCTCAAGCGCTTTCCGGAGTGGGAAATCGACCTGGCGAATGCCCGCCTCAGCCCGACATCGACGGTGCGAGGGTGGGAGTCGATGCCGGCCCGGACACCATGAGGCGACGATGACTGGTCGCGTCGAGGGTAAGGTCGCGTTCGTCAGCGGCGCAGCGCGCGGCCAGGGCCGCGGCCACGCCGTCCGATTGGCCCAAGAGGGCGCCGACATCATCGCCATCGACATCTGCAAGCCGGTCGACAACGTGGTCTACCCGGCCGCGACACCGGCCGACCTCGCCGAGACCGCCGACCTGGTTAAGGGTTACGACCGCCGCATCGTGACTGCGGAAGTCGACGTGCGCGACTACGACGCCCTAAAGGCGGCGGTCGACAGCGGTGTGGCGCAACTCGGCCGACTCGACATCATCGTCGCCAACGCGGGGATCGGCAACGGCGGCAACAAGTTGCACAAGATTCGCGAGAACATCTGGCAGGACATGATCGACATCAACCTGTCAGGGGTCTGGAAGACCGTGAAAGCCGGTGTGCCGCATATCCTCGCGGGCGAGCGAGGTGGCTCGATTGTGCTGACGGGTTCCGTCGGGGCGCACAAGGCTCTCGCGCACACCGGCCACTACATCGCGGCCAAACACGGTGTCGTGGGTCTCATGCGCGCGTTCGCGGTCGAACTTGGCCAGCACCGAATCCGGGTGAACTCGGTGCACCCCAGCCAGGTCAACACTCCGATGACCATGAACGACGTGACGTTCAAATTGTTTCGACCGGACCTGGAGAATCCAGGACCAGACGACTTCGCCCCGTTCTCGCAGATGATGCACACGTTGCCGGTGCCGTGGGTGGAGGCCGTCGACATCAGCAACGCGGTCCTGTTCCTCGCCTCTGACGAATCTCGTTATGTCACTGGCGTTTCGCTGCCCGTTGATGCAGGTGCTTTGCTCAAGTAGACACAAGGAAGTGGAGAGTCACATGCCCGAGTACGACTACGAAAAACTGAAGAAGGAAGCCGAGCAGTACATCAGGTTCGAGAAGGACAGGAAGAACAGAATCGCCTACATCACCTTCGATCGTCCTCAGGCGCAGAACTCCACCACCCTGGGCATGCGGCAGAACTACGCCGACCTGATCCACAAGTGCAACGTGGACGACGACGTCAAGGTCGTAGTGATCCGTGGCGAGGGCCAAGACTTCGGCAGCGGCGGCGACTTGCCCGAGCAGCGCCCGATGCTGGAGAACCCGGGCCTACCGCTGCTGCATGAACTCGCCATCAACGACGACGACGTCAAGTACCCGCCGGGCGGCTCATACCGTTATCTATCCACCGTCACCGACTTCTACGCCAAGGCGCGCGCCGGAAACCGCCCGCTTCAGGAGCTTCGCAAGATCAGCATCATCGAGGCCAAGGGCTACTGCTATGGCTGGCACTTCTACCAGGCCGGCGACGCCGATCTGGTGATCTCTTCTGACGATGCGCTATTCGGGCATCCAGCCTTCCGTTACGTAGGCTGGGGACCACGCCTGTGGTGGTGGGCCGAGACGATGGGCTTGCGGAAGTTCTCTGAAATGCTGTTCACGGGCCGACCGTTCAGTGCCAAGGAGATGTACGACTGCGGCTTTGTCAACAGCGTGGTGCCCCGCGACAAGCTGGAGGACGAAACGCTGAAATACGCGCTGGCATGCTCGAAGTCGCGCCCGACCGACACCGTCGCGGTGCAGAAGACCTTCCTGGAGCTCTACAAGCAGCACAAGGGCGAATACTTCGGCAGTCTGCTCACCGGGATGGTCGAGGGCATGTTGCCGCTGATCCAAAACGACGCGCAAGAGGTCGACCTCACCGAGGGCACCTTCGAAAAGGGCCTCAACAACGTGGTCAAAGACAACGACCTGAACTTCCCGCCGGAGTGGCGGCTCAGCCGCTCGGGACGCAACAAGCCCTGACGTTTCGAGGTAGTGCATGTCGGCACTGACTGGTATCAGGATCGTCGAACTGGCCGAATCGGTTGCCGGAGAATACTGCGGGAAACTGCTCGCGGACTTCGGCGCCGAGGTGGTCAAAATCGAACGTCCGGATTGCGGCAGCCCGACTCGGTCGATGGCGCCGATCATCGGTGACGACGGCGGGCCCGAATGCAGCGCACTTTTCGCATATCTGAACACCAACAAGCGTTCGGTCGTGCTCGACGTAGCCTCGGCCGGCGGGATCGACACGCTGCACAGGATCATCGGCACGGCCGATGCGATCGTCGACGATCACGCACCCTCGTGGGTTGAAGCGGCTGGCGTGTCAGCGAACGATGTTGCGCGTCGGTACCCCGCCTTGGTGTTCTGCTCGATCACCCCATACGGCGGTGGCGCCCCGCCCGAGTTCCAGAACGCCAAGAGTATCAACGTGTTCAACAGCAGCGGATGGGGTTACCACACGCCCAGCCATGCCGATCCCACCAAACCGCCGCTGAAGGGACCGGGCCGTTTCCTCGCCGACTACGAGGCCGGGCTCGACGCGGCGCTGTGCGTCGTCGCATCGCTGTTCCGGCATCTGCACAGTGGGAAAGGCGAATACATCGACGTGTCGCAGCAGGCGGTGCTGGCGTCGCGCGCCGACTGCGTGCTGGGCAGGTTCATCACCGGGGAGGTCGCGGCCGAAAACACCCGCGAGGACTACGATCAGCAAGGCCCGGCCTCATTTTTTGCGTGCGCAGATGGGTTCGTCTATCTCTACATGACCAGCCGCAATCACTGGATGGGCCTCAAAAAGCTGATGGGCCAACCGGAATGGCTCGACGAATTCGATGACGACTGGCTGGAGTTCTCGGTCACGCCAGAGAAAGTGGTGACACTTCAGAACGGGTTCGCCAAGTGGGTCGCCGGCCTGACCAAAGATGCGGCAGCCGACGAGGCGCAGCGATTGGGAGTCCCCCTGGTGCCCGTCAAAAGCGCTGCCGACCTGAAGAACTCGCCTCAGTACCGTCATCGCGGCTTTTTCCAGCACATCACCCATCCGGTGTTGGGCAGCGCGGCCTATCCGACCGTTCCCTACCTGATGAGCGCATCACCAGCGGGCGTCACGCGCGCGGCGCCCACCCTGGGCCAGCACACCGCCGAGATCGCGGACAGCATCGAGACGCCGCGTTCGGGACCGACGGTGAAGTCGGCACAACTCAAGCCGCCGAAGGTGTCACGGGGCGGCCCACTACAAGGAGTGCGGGTCGTCGAGCTCACCAAAGTGTGGGCCGGCCCGTACGCCGGCAAGCTCCTTGCGTTCCTGGGCGCCGAAGTGATCAAGGTCGAAAGCTCCAGCAATCCCGACGAGATGCGTGCCTACGGCGGGACCGACATCAACCACGCGCCCTACTTTCTGAGCATCAATCCCGAAGTCCTTAGCGTGGAATTGGATCTGAAGTCAGCAGCGGACGTGGACTGCCTTCGTGACCTGATCGCCCACAGCGACATCGTCGTCAACAATCTTCGTCCCGGGGCGATGGAGCGACTGGGGCTCAGCTATCAGCAGCTCAAGTCCATCAAGGGCGACATCATCTCGGTGTCAATCAAGATGTGGGGCAACAACGGACCGTTGGGCTATCAGACCGGTTACGCGCCATGTTTCGCCGCCTTGGCCGGACTCGCTTCTCTGGTGGGCTATCGAGGTGGACCCCCGCTCGGAACCAGCATGCGCTACGGCGATTCCACCGTCGGCGCGGCCGCGGCGCTCGCCGCGGTAACCGCGTTGCTTCATCGAGACCTCAGCGGAGAAGGCCAATTCGTCGACGTGTCGGCGGTGGAAACGCTATCGTCGATGATCGGCGATTGCCTGCTCGAACAGGACCTCACCGGCACGCACGCCTCCCCTGAAGGCAACCGCGATCCAGATATGGCCCCGCACAACTGCTATCCCTGTTCGGGCGGGGACTGGATCAGCGTTGCCGTGGCCGACGACAGGCAGTGGCGCGCACTGTGCGACGTCCTCGGCGCCACCACGCTCGCCGACGACGCGCGCTACGCCGCCATGCCGGAGCGACTCCAGCACACCGATACGCTCGACACGGACCTAGCCCGGTTCACCAAGAGCCGCGACGCCGGGCAGCTGGCGCAGCGGCTCAGGTTGGCTGGTGTGCCGTCGAGCAAAAGCGCGACATCCCTCGACGTGATCAGCGATCAGCTGCTCTGGGAACGCGAGCTTTATCGCTTCGTCAGCGATCATCGCGAAGGGCAACGGCCGATACTGGCAGCGCCGTGGCGAATGTCGGCTGCTCCGACCGAGATTGCGCGCGGCGCTCCCGACCTCGGCGAGCACAACGACTATGTTCTGAACGAAATCTTGCTCCCCCACGCGACGGAGAGAACATGACCACGACGTTGGCCGGCACTGCGGCGTTGGTAACGGGTGCCAGCAGCGGCATCGGTGCCGCGACGGCGAAGGCACTGGCGGCCCACGGCGCTGCGGTCGCCCTGCTGGCCCGCCGCGCTGATCGGCTGGATCAGGTCAAAGCCGATATCGAATCGGCCGGCGGCACCGCGCTCGCGGTGGCCACCGACGTGACCGATGCCGAGGAAGTCGCCGCGGCGGTGCAACGGGTGGTTGGGGAGCTGGGGCGGCTCGACACTGTGGTAAACAATGCCGGGCTGATGCGGATGGCGCCCGCTGCCGAAGCACCGCTGCAGGATTGGGACGATCTGGTGCGGGTCAACGTGCAGGGAGTCTTGTACGTCACCCGGGCCGCGGTCCCCCACCTGATCGACGCGGCCGCGACCTCACCACGCGGTGTCGCCGATCTGGTCACCATCAGTTCCACCGCCGGCTGGGTCGCCCGTCCCGGCACCGCCGTCTATTCGCTGACGAAATTCGGCGTGAACGCGTTCAGTGAGGGCATCCGCCAGGAGTTGTTGGGCAAGCGAGTGCGGGTCGGCGTGGTGGGCCCGGGCACCGTTGACACCGAGATCAGCAGCCACCTGTCCCCCGAATCGCGCAAAGCGTTCGATCGCCAGACCGCCGACATGGTCAAGTTGGCGCCCGAAGACATCGCCGACGCGGTGCTCTATATCGTCACCCGCGACCGGAGAGTGGCCGTCAACCACATGTTGGTCCGCGCAGCCGAACAGACCTGGTGATCGACGCAGACGAACGCTGGGTCACCGGTGATCACTTTGGACTTTCCATTCCCGTGGACCCCGCCGCGTTGCGCGCCGGTGGCACAGCGTTTCTCACCCGAGCATTGCGCGCCTCGGGTGCGCTGGCCGGCGACAACGCCGTCGCCCGGATCAGCGGGTTTCGAGAAGTTCCGGGCGGAAGCACCGGCCGGAAACTTCTGCTGCGCATCGAGTACGAGAAGCCGGGCGCGCACACCCACACCGACTTGTTCGTGAAGTTCTCTCGCGATTTGGAAAATCCCGTCCGCGACCGAGGGAAGACGCAAATGGAGTCTGAGGTGCTCTTCGCGGCGTTGTCCGGCGCGCCCGGGTTCCCGATCACCGTGCCCGCCACCCAGTTCGCCGATTACCACCGCGACACCGGCACCGGAATACTGATCAGCAAGCGAATCCATTTCGGAACCAACGGCATCGAGCGCCAATACCACAAGTGCCTCGACTACGAGATGCCCGAAGCGCTGGACCACTACCGCGCGTTGCTGACCGCGCTGGCCCGCCTTGTCGGCTACCACCGATCCGGGCGCTTGCCTGCCCGGCTGGCTGGCCAATTCCCGGTCGACCTCCAAGCGGCGACGGTGGGCGAACGGGTACCGATCAGCGCCGATAAGCTGGACCGGCGACTGAACCGACTCGCCGAATTCGCAGAGACCAGCCCGGGGCTGCTGCCCGCCAACGTTCGCAAACCGCGATTCATCGCGCGGCTGCGCAACGATGCACCTCGATTCCTGCAGCACGAGCATGCGGTGTGGAGTTATCTCGCCGGCGAGACTGATTACATTGCGCTGTGCCATTGGAATGCCAACGCCGACAACGCGTGGTTCTGGCAAGACGCCGACAACGCCTTGCACTGTGGTCTGCTGGACTGGGGATGCGTCGGCCAGATGAACGTTGCCATGGCGCTATGGGGAGCAATGTCGGGCGCCGAAACCGACATGTGGGACCGCCATCTCGACGATCTGCTTCACCTCTTCGTCACGGAGATACGCGACTGCGGCGGGCCGGATCTCAAGGCTGACGAATTACACGACCAGCTCATGCTTTATGTCGGGATCATGGCGGTCGCATGGCTGCTCGACGTACCGGCCTTGATCCGTTCGCGTTTCGGCGATGCTCCTCGCTCGCTGACCCGCATCGATCCCCCCATCAAATGCGACGAGAGTGTCCGCGCGCCGTTGCAGATGCTCACCAACGCGTTGAGCCTTTGGGAAACAAGACACTTCGGCGATCTTCTTGATGCGATGCTCGCGTGAAACTGCTGCCTACTGCCACGACGGGCTGGCGGTCAGCACCTCGGGCCCGCTGTCGGTGATAACGACCGTGTCGCGGTGAAGCACCGCGCCGACACCTTCCCGCCACACGTAGCCGGTGAGCGCCAACACCATTCCCGGATCCAGTCGTTCACGTTCGGCGGTGGCCGGAAGCTGCCGGGAAATCACCGGCGGATCGAAACCCAGTCCCAGCCCATGCGCGACGGCCATCGGGGGCAACGGCTCGCCGGCCAACTCGTAAGCCGCGAGTAGATCACTGCCCGGCGCGCCGGGACGGCAGGCAGCAATCAGCCTGTCCCACAGCTCGTTCGAGCGTTGATAAAGTTTGTCAGCCGAACCGTTGTCGGCGTCGCCGACCGGCCAGGTCCGGCCCACCTCCGCGACGTATCCATCGGCCAGAGCTCCGGCAGTAAACGCGACCAGGTCACCGGAAGCCACCTGGCCATCGCCGGTTGCCCGTCGCCACGGGTGTTCCTTGGAGGTCACCCATGCGGCGTCCTGGGTAGCCGGCGTACTCACCCCGCCTGCGGCCATCGCTTCCAGTACTGCACCGGCCAACGTCTGCTCCGAAAGCCCCGGCCGCAACTCCGCGACCGCCGCGGCAATCCCCGCCTCGGCGACCCGCAGCGCGGTGTTCATCGCCGCCACTTCGTCGGGCGTCTTGGTCCGCCGCGCGGTCCGCATCGCCAATTCGCCGTCTACGAGTTCGGCATTCGGAAACGCCATCGGCAGCAACGTGGCGAAAGTCGGTGAAAGCGCGTCGGTTCCGACCCGCTTGGCCGTCGATGCGCCGTCGATGCCTTTCAGCACCGTAATGAGCGTCATCGGGTTCCAGGCCAGCCCGTAGAGCCGATCACGGCCGATCTCCTCGGGGATTCCCTCGTCAGCGGTGCTCATGAGGTAGATCTCGCCGGTGGCGCCCACCACCACGCAGACCGGGCCGAACGGCCGTGTCCCGCCGATCCACAATTGCGGCGCCCCAGTCACGTAGCGGACATTGGCCTGTCGTCCGAGCACCAGGATGTCGATGTCGTGGGAGTCCATCTGCGCCAGCGCCCGTTGGCGACGACCCATCCGCAATGTCCGGCCGTCGGGCGAAATCTCAGTTGCCATCGGCGCTACTCCTCCGCATCGCTTCGTCCCCCTCGCCGCTCCGCGGCTGGGGGTGCCCCCACTGCATCGTCGTCAGCGCGGGCCATAGGGCGTATAGGGGTAGTCGGTAATCGGCATGAAGCCGTCTTCGGTGATCACCACGATCTCCTCACTGCGGTAGCCGCCGGTGCCGTCCTCCCACACCACCGGCTCCAGCACCAGCACCATGCCTGCCGGAAACACGAAGTTGTCGTCGTACTCCTCGCCCAGATCCGTTCCGATCATGGGCAGTTCGGCGGGGTAGGTCCCGATGCCGTGTCCGAGGTAGAAGTGTGGCAGCCACGGCTTGCTACCGCCGTTGGCGGCGATCGCAGCGCGCGCGAGATCACCCGATGTCGCACCGGCTTTGGTCACTTTCAGCACCGCGTCGAGGATGTGGCGCCACTGGTCGAATTGCGCTTGCTGGCGCGCTGACGGCTCCTCGCCGACCAGCCAGGTTCGACCGAAATCCGAACAGTACCCGGCGTAGCTGATGCTGACGTCGGTCCACAACACGTCACCTTTGGCGAGTTCGCGCTCCGCGGCCAGCAGCGGCAGCGCTAGGTCGCCGTGCGTCGTCCACACCCCCTCGGCACGCGACGGCGGCATCACCTGCCAGATCGCCTCAAGCATATTGGCCGTCGCGCCCAATTCGAATGCCCTGCGCACCAACTTGGCTGACAGATCGGTTTGCCGTACGCCGGGCGCCAGCTGCTTCTGCACGTCGGCCATGGCCCGCTCGGTGATGCGAGTGGTTTTTTGGAGGCAAGAAAGCTGGTCCGGTGTCTTGACAAGGTTGGCCGCTGCCACCACCACCGCCGCATCCGAGGGCGGCCCACCGGAGAAAATTCGATCCGCGGCCCGGCGCATCGCCCCGGTCAGCTCATCGACCGCGACGGTCGCGCCCGGCGGTATCAGATCAGCGATCACCCGTGCGAAATGCTCTACGCCTTCCTCTAATTCGAGATACAGCGGACCATGCAGATGATCGGGCGGCACTTGCGATTCCGACGCGGCTCCCTCACGGAACGGTAGGAACAGGTGCGGATGCTCATCGGTGGCCAGCACGATCGCCACCGGCCGCTCAACATGCGAGAGGCCCGCGTCCAGCACCGGCCAACTTGCACCCGTGGCGTACACCACGTTGTCGTTCATCAGCAGGATCAGCGCATCGACGCCGTTGTCAGCCATGGCCGATCGAAGCCGCGCACTGGTTTCGCGACGCATCCGCGGCCAGTCGGGCTCGTCGGGGATGACGAAAGTTTGCGCACTAATTGGAGCCGCCATCTAAACACCCAGGAATTTCTTGACGTTGCCGCTCACGATGCACTCACCATGTCACGGGTAGTTCGTATAGCCCGTAGGCCAGGGCATCGTGTTTGAACGGCAACTGCTCCACCGGGACCGCCAACCGTAGCGTCGGCATGCGGCGCAGCAGGGTGTGCAGCACGATCTGCAACTCCATCCGGGCCAGCTGCTGCCCGACGCACTGGTGCCGGCCGTAGCCGAAGCCGACATGCGGGTTGTCCTCCCGTTGCAGGTCCAGCCGATCCGGGTTGGGGTAGCGACGAGCGTCCCAGTTCGCCGGCGGGACGTCGAGGATGATGCCCTCTCCGGCGCGGATCACCTCGCCCGCCAGCTCGATGTCTTCGATGGCGACCCGGCGTTGACCGGTCTGAATGATGCTGAGGTAGCGCATCAACTCTTCGACAGCGGTGGCGACCACCTTCGGATCGTCGGTGTCG
>Ga0210396_10003390_pt1 | contig 15872 bp, 14 predicted proteins | sample IncBWH17OmetaG_FD_155466 | JGI IMG/M metagenome (GOLD analysis project Ga0210396, IMG submission 155466) | Forest soil microbial communities from Barre Woods Harvard Forest LTER site, Petersham, Massachusetts, United States - Inc-BW-H-17-O ... | reverse complement strand
ACCTCCCCGGAGCTTTAGACGACGGGGTCAAGACGGGAGGACGACTGAACCCCTCTACCCCGTCCGTAAAAATTGGGAGGTAGAAATCCCCATCGAGACATAGATACTGGTCAATCCATCCACGCCGAAGGGTGCCGGTTTGATCCAATCGATCGGGACATAAAGCAACGCGCCCCCCATAGGCACTGGTGCGCCCGGGACAAGGATCACATGATAGGCCTGTCCCCCGAGCATGACCGGTTCTGAGGTCGGCATCAGGGCTAGCATCGCGGTCCCGCCTTCCCCGCCAAAATAACACCAGACCGGACTCATGGCTTTCAAATCGGTCTCTTGTTTGCGATCGAGCATGGCTACAAACCGGTGCGCCAGACTATAGACATTCCCGATCACCGGGATTCGCCCAAGACTCCGATCGACGAAATCCTGTAATCGGTGTTTCAAGCCTGCTTCGACAAACACCCCGAACATATAAATGGCTGTAAGAACGACGATTACCCCGATCAGGTACGCGACGAATTTCGTGTCCACCACCCGAAGCCCGATCGAAGTGAGCAACCTACCGAAGGTGCTATAAGGGCCAACAAATTGATCCACCACACTCCCGACCCAGACAATAACCGCCACGGTCAATACCACTGGCAGCACCGCAACCAAGCCGGCCACAAACGTGCGAATAGGAGTCTGAAAGAATTTCTTCATGATGAGCGATTTTCGGGCACCCTTGAGGCTTGCCCGGCTGACAAATGACAGCATAACACGGCCAATTCGTAATCTGTCATTTGTTATTTGTCATTGGAGCGGGCTTCAGGTCAGCCCGGGCTTGCACCCGCCCCGGATCGGTTACATGATTGTAACATATGGTGCCGCTAGCCCCCGCGGACATCCGCAATTTCGCCATTGCCGGGCACGCTTCGTCCGGAAAAACTATTCTCACTGAAGCCATGCTGCTTTGTAGCGGCGCGATCGGACGAATGGGCCGGATCAGTGAAGGCTCGACTGTGTCTGACTATCACGTCAGCGAAAGGCAGAGACAGATTTCGACTCAGACCTCGCTCTTACACACCAATTGGCTCAGTAAGCGATTTAATATCTTGGATAGCCCCGGCTACCCGGATTTCATGAACGAGACATTCGCATCGTTACGGGTCGCAGATTTCGCTCTGATCGTGGTGCATGCCCAACACGGAGCCGGCGTTGGGACCGAACGGGTTTGGGATTACGCCACTGAATGCGGTATCCCCAAGATTATCGTGGTGAACGCCATGGATAAAGAGCATGCCAATTTTGATGACGTGCTTGCCGGTCTTCGCGCCCAGTACGGACGGATTTTCCCCATGAATATACCGGTCAATCCCGGACCAGGTTTTAACCAGATCCTAGACGTCCTCCGCAGCGATATCGTCAATTACGAAACCACGGGCCGCAGCCGGTTCAGCGAAGAACCGGCTTCCGGCCCGTGGAAAAAACGGGTGGGCGAGCTGCACCAGGAGCTAATCGAGCTCATCGCCGAGTCCGACGACACGCTGCTGAATAAGTTTTTCGACCAGGGCTCTCTTTCGGAAGAGGAGTTTCGCAGCGGAATCCATTCAGCGATTCAATCGCAAATATTTACCCCAGTGTTCTCTGTCTCGGCCGAGACCGGCGTCGGAGTGGCTCGCCTCATGGATTTCATCGCCAAGTACGGCTCCTCGCCGGTAGACCGTGAGAAAGTAGCTGCCATTGACGGCGACGGCGAAGACATTGAAGTCAACCTCACCGATCCAGAGCCGGTCGCTCAGATTTTCAAAACCATGAACGAGGACCAGTTTGGCGAGCTCTGGTTTTTCCGGGTTTATTCTGGAGGAGTAAAGAGCGGGAGCGACCTATTCAACAGCTCGCGAAACACGTTCGAGCGAGTCGGCCAAATTTACTATCTGAACGGACGGAACCGTTTTCCCGTAACCGAGCTTGGCCCCGGCGAGGTGGGGGCAACCGTGAAACTCAAAAACACGTATACCGGGAACACGCTCTGTTCAGGACACCGGCCGGTAAAATTACCGGAGCCGGCCTATCCTAAACCCATGGTACATGCTGCCTTGCAGCCGCAAGCCAAGGGTGAAGAGGACAAGATCGCGGCCGGACTCGCAATATTGCATGAAGAGGACCCGACTTTCGTCGTAACCACCGATCCTGAATTGCATCAGACCATCTTGGCGGCCCAAGGCGAACTGCATCTCGATGTACTGGCTGAACGTTTGCGCCGGAGGTTCAAAGTCCATTTTGACCTGATCGAACCGCAGGTGCGCTACCGGGAGACCATCAAAATTCCGGCAGAGGCAACTTACCGGCACAAGAAACAGAGCGGTGGCGCCGGGCAATTCGCGGAAGTCGTGCTACGCGTCGCTCCCAGACCGCGTAATGCGGGCCTCGAATTTAAGGAATCGCTTTCCGGCCAATGTGTCGACCGCGTCTTTGTTGCATCCGTGGAGCGTGGGATGCACCATGCTTGCGACGAAGGAATTCTTGCCGGTTACCGGGTCGTGGACGTCGCGGTCGATTTTTACGATGGCAAAATGCATCCTGTCGATTCCAATGATATTTCGTTTCAGATTGCCGGTTATTGGGCTTTTAAAGAGGCCTTCACGAAAGCCAAACCGTGTTTGTTAGAGCCGATCCAATTGCTCGAAATCCGAATTCCAAATGACTGTATGGGTAAAGTGATTGGCGACCTGTCCAGTCGCGGCGGCAAGATTCTCGGCATGGACACCGACGGCAGTTTCCAGGTTGTCCGAGCGCAAGTTCCCGCTCGTGAGCTTTACCGATACTCGACCCAACTCCGGTCCCTCACTGGCGGACGCGGCTTACATAGCGAAGAATTCAGCCATTACCAAGAGCTGCCCGCTGAGCTAGAGCACAAGGTGGTCGAGGCCGCAAAGAAAGCACGGAAGTAGGCACTGCGCCGGCAAAACGGTTTCCGGAAAGACGACAAACGAAGCGCGGAGGGTGAGCTCGCCCAGCGCCAGGCGGTTCATCTGTTTTGTCGGTGGTTAACTCAATCTTCTTCTATGCCATCCACACTTTTCGTGCGTAATTTGGATTACCCCCACTCATCCGTCTGCTCATCTCACCTGTATCGGGTACGCTCTCGCCCGGTTGTCGAGAGTAAGTTGCCCAGATGAGCTGATTTTTGCTTTTGAAATATGATCCCGAAAGCATTCGACTATTGCCGGCCGAAGTCCCTTCCTGAGGCCATTTTGTTACTACAACAGCACGGTGATGCTGCGAAAATATTAAGCGGCGGACAAAGCTTGATCCCCATGATGAAGATGCGCCTGGCTCAGCCAGAGTATCTAATTGATATCAATCAAATTAGCGGCCTTGACTACATCAAGGAAGAAGAAGGCTATTTAAAGATTGGTGCGCTCACCAGGGAAGCCGATCTTGAAGCTTCGGATTTAATCCGGTCCAAATATCCGCTGATCTTAGACACCGCTTTTTCGATCGCTGATCCCCAAGTGCGCAACCTGGCGACAGTAGGCGGCAATCTAGCCCACGGCGATCCGGCTAACGATCATCCGGCAACCATGTTGGCACTTAGCGCAGAGGTCATTGCCACTGGTCCCGAGGGACAGAGAAGCATCCCGATTAAGGACTTTTTTGTATCCCTTTTTACAACCGCGCTTCTGCCGAACGAAATACTCAGCGAGATCCGAATTCCAATACCACCTACCGGCAGCGGTGGGGCCTACTTCAAGTTAGAACGCAAGGTAGGAGATTTCGCTACTGTGGGGGTAGCCGCACAAGTGACAGTCGACGCGAACGGGACCTGCCAACAAGCTGGGATCGGTCTCACGAACGTAGGTGGAACGCCCATTAAAGCCAAAAAAGCGGAGGAGTTTCTGCGCGGCAAGGCGCTCGACGACGGCAATATCAGCCAAGCGGCCTCGTTAGCTGCCGATGATGCACATCCGAGCTCGGACCTGCGCGGCCCGGCTGAATACAAGATTTCGATGGTGAGAGAATTAACCAAACGCGCACTAACCAAGGCGCTCAACCGGGCGAGTCAGGCACATTAGCAACCGCAAACAGATCAAGCACGTTATGACAAGCAAAAGAGCCGTCGACATTACCGTAAAGGTAAATGGCAAAGAACATTCTGCCGCAGTCGAACCACGGTTGTTGTTGGTTCACTTTATTAGGGAATATCTCGGGCTAACCGGAACGCATATCGGCTGCGATACGACGAACTGTGGCGCCTGCACTGTTCTGCTGGATGGTCGGGCCGTAAAATCGTGCACGCTTTTTGCCGTTCAGGCCGATGGGCGCGAGCTGCGCACGATTGAGGGGGTTGGTAACACTAGCGCGTTGCATCCGCTGCAAGAGGGATTCAAAGAAAAACACGGGCTCCAATGCGGGTTCTGCACACCCGGCATGATCATGTCGGCTTGTGCCTTGCTCGAGAAAAAACCGCATCCGACCGAGGAAGACATTCGCTGGGGAATTTCCGGCAACCTCTGTCGTTGCACCGGCTACCAGAACATCGTGAAAGCGGTCCAATACGCCGCTGAGAAAATGAGCGCATCAGCACCCCAAGCCTAAAGAATGCGGAGGAATTCAAGATGCTAGCCAAGACATCACCTGAAATTGGGGGAATGGGGCACCCGATTAAACGCAAAGAGGATCTGCGATTCATTCAAGGGAAAGGTAACTACATCGACGACGTGCAACTGCCCGGCATGGTGTACGGACATATGGTACGCAGCCCTTATGCACATGCTCGGATCACGGCCATCCGGACAGAGGAGGCTAAGAAATTGCCGGGAGTGCTCGCGGTTATTACCGGCGAAGATCTGGCAAAAGCAAACCTGGCCTGGATGCCGACCTTATTCCACGACAAGCAAATGGTGTTGGCCACCGGCAAGGTGCTTTTCCAATCGCAGGAAGTCGCTTTCGTCGTGGCCGAGGATCGATACACGGCTGCGGATGCGGCTGAATTAGTTGAGGTAGATTACGAAGAGCTTCCGGTGCTGGTGGATCCGCACAAAGCTCAAGACACAGATGCGCCAATCCTAAGAGACGATCGTGAAGAAAAATCGAACCTGATCTTTCACTGGGAAGTCGGCGATCGCGCGGCAACAGAACAGCACATGAAGAGCGCACCGGTGACGGCACTGGTGAAAGCCTTCTTCCCGCGGTGTCATCCGGCGCCGCTAGAGACGTGTGGATGCGTAATGGATTTTAACTCCGCGACCGGGAAGTTAACGGCTTGGATTACATCCCAGGCGCCTCATGCTCACCGAACCGTTTTCGCGTTGGTGGCAGGATTACCGGAACAGAATATCCGCGTTATTTCTCCCGATATCGGAGGCGGGTTCGGTAACAAGGTGCCCGTTTATCCTGGCTACGTGTGCGCTGCTGTTGCCGCGCTCACGATCGGGCGTCCGGTGAAGTGGATTGAAACTCGCTCGGAAAACCTGCAATCAACCGGGTTCGCTCGGGATTATCACATGGAAGCCGAACTCGCGGCGGACACAGACGGTCGGGTTAGGGCGTTACGGGTTAAGACCTTGGCAGATCACGGCGCCTTTAACGCCGCCGCTCAACCGACGAAGTTTCCGGCCGGGTTGTTCAGTATCTGTACCGGTTCGTACGACTTTTCACAGGCATTCTGCGAGGTCGACGGCGTCTACACAAATAAAGCTCCGGGCGGTATTGCCTACCGTTGTTCGTTCCGAGTCACCGAAGCGGCCTATTTGATCGAAAGAGCAATGGATGTTTTGGCCCAAGAGTTGAAGCTGGATCCGGCTGAATTGCGCCGACGGAATTTCATTCCACCGGAAAAGTTCCCTTATCCAAGCCCGCTAGGATGGAGCTATGACAGCGGCAACTATCAGGGCGCACTGGAGCTAGCGTTAGAGAAGATCGGATACGACGAGCTACGCAAAGAACAGGCAGAAAAGCGCAAACGAGGCGAGCTCATGGGGATTGGCATATCCAGCTTTACCGAGATCGTCGGAGCGGGACCCTCTCACACGTTCGATATTCTTGGGCTGAAGATGTTCGATAGCGCGGAGCTGCGGGTTCATCCGACCGGCAAAGCGATCATGCGAATGGGAACTAAGTCCCAAGGGCAAGGTCACGAGACTACCTACGCGCAAATTGTTGCGCAGGAACTTGGGATTCCGGCAGCCGACGTTGCTATCGAAGAAGGAGACACAGATACAGCGCCTTACGGTCTGGGAACCTACGCAAGCAGAAGCACGCCCACGTCCGGCGCAGCCGCGGCGTTAGCAGCTCGTAAGGTCCGGGAAAAAGCCAGAAAGATCGCTGCCCATCTGCTGGAAGTCAGCGAAGAAGACCTCGAATGGGAGCCGGGCAAGTTTTCTGTGAAAGGCGCCCCGGGAAAGTCGAAGACAATCCAAGAAATCGCTTTTGCCGCTTACACGAATTTCCCGCAAGGAATGGAGCCGGGAATGGAAGCCGTCCACTATTATGATCCGCCGAATCTGACTTTCCCGTTTGGTACCTATGTTGCCGTAGTGGACATCGACAAAGGCACCGGGGAAGTAAAAGTCCGGCGATTTGTCGCGGTAGACGATTGCGGGAACATAATCAACCCAATGATCGTTGAAGGACAGGTTCACGGTGGGTTAACCGAGGGCCTGGCGATCGCTTTCATGCAAGAGATCAGTTACGACGAAAGCGGCAACGTCCAAGGAGGGACCTTCATGGATTACCTGGTGCCGACCGCGGTCGAGACGCCTAGCTGGGAGACAGGCAATACCTGTACCCCTTCACCCCATCACCCATTCGGAGCGAAAGGAGTTGGCGAATCTCCAAACGTCGGTTCGCCCGCCGCCTTCGTAAACGCAGTGGTCGACGCCCTTTCTCATCTCGGAGTCAAGCATATCGATATGCCGCTCTCTCCTTGGAAAATCTGGCAGATCCTAAAGGAAAAAGGCGTAACGCAGTGAGGCTCTATGGCGATCAAGATTGAGAAAAACTTTCAGGCACCAGAATCTGCAGCAGAGGTCTGGAAGATCCTTAGCGATCCAAGAAGCGTGGCCAGTTGTGTGCCTGGGGCCCAAGTTACCGAAGCAGTCGATGACAGGACGTACAAGGGCGTCATCAAGGTAAAGCTCGGGCCTACGGTCACTGATTACAAAGGTGAGGCGCACATTGAGCGGCTGGACGATCAGAACCGGGAGATCGAGTTGATCGGAAAAGGGCAAGATGTCCGAGGCAAGGGCAGCGCTTCGATGAAGATGATCGGAATGGTTCGGGAACTGCCAGCGGGAGGCTCAGAGGTGGTTACGATCTCCGAGCTTAATGTGGTCGGTATTCTCGCTCAGATGGGCAACCGAATGATTCAAGAAGTCGCCAACCAAATGTTTGAACAGTTCTCGAAAAACCTAAGGCAACGCCTTCAGCAACAAGCTTCAGGAGCAGCCGGTAGCGCAGTGCCCGAAGAAGTGAAGCCGATCGATGCCGGTTCAGTGGCGGCATCGGCTGTGCTGGGGCTCTTCAAATCGAAACCAAAGGAATAGCAGATAGAGTAGTCAGTGTGTCAGTAATCAGTATTGAGCATTCAGTGATATCAGAGGCGCGGCAAAAACGGAATCGAGGACGAGAATGATTTGGCTCGTACCGATTACACCACACTGATTAATGCCCTACTGATTACTCATTCCTATGGCAGGCAAACAAATCCCGAGTATTGACGCGCTGATCGAGAATTCTCGAACGCTCGGGTACGTCATGGATCGGTCGCTGGCGACCGCGATTTATTTGTTAGTCCAGCTGGGCAAGCCTTTACTGATCGAGGGACACGCGGGAGTCGGCAAGACCGAGGCAGCCAAGGTACTCGCATCCATTCTAGGAACCGAACTAATCCGACTCCAATGTTATGAAGGGTTAGACGTGAATTCGGCGGTGTACGAGTGGAACTATCAGAAGCAGCTCTTGGCCATTAAGCTCCAAGAGGGTAGCGACCGACAGCTGCGAGATCTGGAGGCACATATTTTCGGTACGGATTTCCTACTTCAAAGACCGCTTTTGAAATCGATCTCGCGAGAAGAAAAGTCCCCAGTCCTGCTCGTGGATGAGATTGATCGAGCAGATGAAGCCTTTGAAGCTTTCCTGCTCGAAGTGTTAGGAGAATTCCAGATCAGCATCCCGGAATTAGGCACTATCAAGGCGACCAGGCCGCCCTATGTGATTCTGACTTCGAACGGCGCGCGCGAACTGAGCGACGCGTTAAAGAGGCGATGCCTGTATCATTGGATCGACTATCCCAGCTTCGAGAAGGAGATGGATATCGTCCAAGCAAGGCTGCCCGGGATTGGTACGGAGCTCGGTGCGCAAGTGGTCAGCTTTCTGCACTCACTCAGGAAAATGAGTCTTTCTAAGATTCCAGGGGTAGCCGAAACCTTAGATCTATCGAAGGCCCTGACGCTTTTGGAGAAGACGAATTTGGATACGGAAACCGCTGACCGGACCATCGGGTGTGTGATCAAGTCCGCCGATGATCTAACTAAGGTCCGCGAAGAAGGAATTGCTAAGCTATTAGCCCCTCGATGAAAAGCGACCTTAAAAGATTGCTAGCCAAATCGTCCTCGTACTCGTCGTCGTCCTCGTCCTCGATTTGGTTCTTACAGCCTCGAGAAGTGTGGTGCGTCCGAAATGAGCCCATGGGTAATTCGTTAATCTCGGGGAAGAACGGCTTCGAGGACGAGGACGACAACGAGTACGAGGATGAAAAGAAACTGTGAACGCGAGAATGCCCACCGATGCTGACATTCTCGAACGAGCCGTAGTGCGATTTTGTCGTTGCGCTCGAGCGAACGGATTAGGCTCCGGTAGAACGACGCTCGATTGCTTGCAAGCGTTACGTATCGTGCAGGACGCTGGAGTAGTGGCGATCGAGGCCGCGCTACGATCGGTGCTCTGTTCTTCGAAACAAGATTGGGATCTCTTTGCTAAATTATTCGCGCTCGTCTGGGAGGGCCCAGCGCCCACCAGACCATCTCCCAAGAAGTCGGGCAGAAACCGGTTTTCCAGCTACGGACTAGGCCGGGAACAGAGCGTTCTAAAGCTTTTTACCGACTCCGATTCTTTGACTCTGGACTCTCGCCCAGAAAAGGCTTTCTCCGGCGCCAGCCTGGCCGAGCGGTTGACGAAAACCGATTTCGCCCAGATCCCTCACGCAGATTTAGCAGAGCTGGAGCGGTTGTCGCTTCGTCTACTCCGGCGAATGTCTTACCGGATATCGAGGCGACTCCGTTTTACCGACCGCCGCGGTCTGGTCGACTTGCGCAGAACGATCCGCCGCAACTTGCTGCATGGCGGCGAATTGATTGAGCTGCGCCACAAGAAAAAACGACGCCAGCGGGTAAAGCTGGTGCTGCTTCTGGATGTCAGCGATTCAATGAATCCTTACAGCCTGTTTTTGTTGAAGTTCGCCTACGCGCTAAAGCAATGCTCCCGCGAAGTGTCGGCCTTCATTTTCAGCACGAGACTCATCGATATCGGCGGGGTATTAGTTGCTAAATCCTGGCCCGATGCGGTGGAAAAGCTGTCGGGAATGACCACGGGCTGGTATGGCGGAACCAAGATCGGGGGTTCATTGCAATCGTTCAACGAACGCTTCGGAGTCCGATTGTTATCCAAGGACACCGCCATCATCATCCTTAGCGATGGATGGGATACGGAAACTCCCGATGCCCTGGTGAACGAGCTTCGGAAAATAAAAAACAAGAGCAAACAACTGATCTGGCTGAACCCATTGTTAGGACTTCCCGGGTACGAACCAGCGACACGCGGAATGAGCGCGGCGTTGCCTTACATTGACGTTTTTGCCCCCGCTCATAACTTAGAAAGTCTTCTGCAATTAGAGAGGCATCTCAAGGTGGCTTAGATGAATATGTTCGACGAGTTCCTAAGTCGAGCCGCCGAGCTCCGCTCGCATGAGCAACCTTTTGCAACGGCGGTTGTAGTGCGATGCGACCCCCCGGTTTCGGGTAAGCCGGGAGATAAAGCGATCATTGAAGTCGACGGCAGCGTTTGGGGCTGGATCGGCGGAGGCTGTGTCCAGCCCTTAGTGGTCCGAGAAGCATTGAAAGCCATCGCCGACGGAAAACCGCGGTTAGTACGAGTTGCGCCTTCCAAGACTGCGGAACCAGAACAAGGAACCGTGAACTACACCATGACGTGTCATAGCGGGGGCGCCTTGGATATTTATATCGAACCGATTCTAGCCAAGCCGCAGATCCTGATCTTTGGCCGGTCAGCGGTCGCGAAAGCACTGTGTAGCCTGGGCAAAGCAATTGGTTATCGAATCACGGTGTTCGCAGCTGAAGCGATAGCAGAGGGTTTCCCGGAAGCCGATACCATAAAGCAAGAGATGAATCTATCAGGGGTCGAGCTCGGTCCTGAAACATTCATCGTGATATCCACTCAAGGAGAACAAGACGAGGAAGCACTCGAACAAGCTTGTGGTACCGACGTATCATACATCTCTTTTGTTGCCAGTAACGTGAAGTCGCAGAAGCTCTTTGAATCGCTGGCAACGAAAGGCATTTCGCGCGAACGCCTCAACCAGATCAGAGCGCCCGCGGGTCTTCGTCTTGGCGGGTTGTCGGCCCAAGAGATCGCGTTGAGTATCCTCGCTGAAATCGTGCAGGTACGAAAGACAGAGCCGGCTCACATCAAAGTGGATAAGAACCTGGGCGACGACCGGCCGCAGGTGGAGGCCATCGATCCGGTATGCGGTATGTCAGTGGAGCCGAGTAAGGCCGATTACATTTCTGAGTATCGAGGCGAGAAGTATTATTTCTGCTGCGCCGGTTGCAAGCAGGCCTTCGATGCCCACCCGGAGAACCATTTGGCAACCATCCCCTAAAATCTCACGCAAAGACGCATGTGCGCAAAGGTTAAGACGCGAGAAGGAATAGCCGCAAAAGAGCACAAAGAACGCAAAAAAGAAGATAGGGGAAATTCTCGGCGCGCTGAGATTCTAGCCCTGCCTCTTTTTGTGCTTTTTGCGGCTATTCCCTCTTCTGTCTTAACCTTTGCGCACTTTGCGTCTTTGCGTGAGATTTTCTTCGGCGCCATCTCGGACTTGTGAGGCCCGTAGTCAGGTGCATTCTTTTTATTGAAGATGTTTGATGATGTTTTTGAAACTGCACACGAACTGAAATCGCGCGGCGAACCGTTTGCGATTGCGACCGTTATCAGCGTGCAAGGATCAGGATCGGCTAAGCCAGGATCGAAAGTTATTGTCGACACGGACGGCCACGTAGTGCTTGGATGGGTCGGCGGCGGGTGCGCCGAAAGCACGGTCTGTCATGAGGCCCTGGAAAGTATGAATGATGGTAAAGTCAGGGTCATTAATGTGGATCTTACCGATGAGGTTTTTGGAATGCCGTGCGGCGGTATGATGCAAGTGGCGATTGAACCGGTCTTGCCTAAGCCGGATCTGCTAATCGCCGGTCACGGACGGATTGCTGAATCCTTAGCTCAGCTCGGGAATTTATTAGGATTTTCTGTGACGGTAGCTGATCCGGGAGCGGTCCCCAAAGCTTTTCCGACCGCTGATCACGTCTTTTCGACTGGGCTGAACTCTGAAGAAGTCGAAGTGAGACCGGGCTCTTATGTGGTGGTAGCAACGCATCACAAAGGCGATCATTTATCGCTCAAAAAAGCGATCGATAGCCAAGCCGGTTACGTGGCTTTGATCGCCAGCCGGAGCCGATCCCAACTGATATTTGAATACCTTGAGGATGCGGGTATGCCGCGCGAGAACGTGGCCAAAATCCGTTCACCGGCGGGGTTGAGCCTCGGCGCGGAAACGCCCGAGGAAATCGCGCTCAGCATCATGAGCGAAGTCGTAGCGGTGCGCCGGGGCGGTTCAGGCCAGCCAATGGCTGAAAGCGCAGCGGTACGTCAGCTCGAAAGAAATCTCGATAACCCGGCTCAAACGTTAGATGCTCCTACGCTCCCGCCTGCGGTTTCGAGTGAATCGAAAGGCCGCTAATGGTCTCTACGGTTGTCCTGGCGGCCGGCATGTCGACCCGGATGGGTCGGAATAAATTGCTTCTCAGCTTTCGAGACAAACCACTCGTTGTCCACGCAGTTGATACATTGCTGGCATCGAAGGTCGGCGAGATCATCGTGGTTTTAGGACACGAATCCGAAAAGGTCTGGGACCAACTTAAGGCTTACGCCGGCCAGGTATCCAACGAAGCTCAGAGGAGCCGTGTCCGTCTGGTCAGCAATCCCGACTATCGCGACGGACTCAGCACGTCGGTTCGAACCGGCGTTCAGGCTGTCTCCGCTGAAGCCGGGGCTATTATGATCTATCTGGCAGATCAGCCACTGATTGAACCCGGCGATGTGGACCGGATCATTGCGGCTTTCGCTGCGGCGAAAGCGGAAAATAAGACGATCGTGGTTCCGTTTTTTAAAGGAGAACGGGGCAATCCGGTGATCCTGGATGCAGCGCTCCGCGATTCGATCCTGGGGATTGCCGGGGATGTCGGATGCAAAGGGGTGATCAAGCGTTACCCCGAAAAGGTTTATGCGATCGAGATGGAGAACGATCACGTCGTTCGCGATGTGGATGACGTTCAGGCCTATGAAAGGCTCGTAGGGTAGGCCAAATTTGGTTAGGCGAGGCTCCCGAAAGGCCTTGGGTTCGTCCGAAGATAAATCCGCTCAACCTCGACCGATCAACGAGCAAGGCCGATAAACGCGCCGAGCCGTGGCAACGGGGTAGACTGCGGCTCGGCGCGCTTTCGGGCCTAACAATTTCGTTCATCCTGGCACACTTTGTTGCTTCGGCACGGCCATATAGTCTTTCGGGAGCCTCGCCCCACCAACCTCGGCGCTCTACCGAACTGCCCCGCATTCCAACCCGAAATATCCCTTCGCGTTTTCGAAACAGATTCCTCGCACCAAACTACCCAATAAACCTTCATCATTGGGAAGCTCGCCTCGCTCGACTTCGCGTCCGAGAACATCACAAAGCACTCGCCGAAAATATTCATGCCGCGGATACGACATGAAGCTGCGAGAGTCGGTCAGCATACCGACAAAATGCGTGAGCAGGCCGCAATTCGATAACGCATTCAATTGCCACTCGATGGCCTCTTTCTGATCCAAGAACCACCAACCGGTGCCGAACTGGAGTTTTCCAGGAGTCGGACCGCTCTGAAAATTGCCGACCATTGTTGCCAACAGATAGTTATCGTTGGGGTTGAGATTGTAGAGGATCATCCGGGGCAATTTCCCTACCGATTCCAATTGATCTAAATATCTGACCAACGGCTCCGCTTGCGGCCAATCGCCAATAGAGTCGAACCCGGTGTCGGGTCCAAGTTGTTTAAAAGCGCGACTATTCGTATTCCTAAGCGCGCCCAGGTGGAGCTGTTTGGTCCAATCCGCTTCCGCGTCCAGTTCGCCAAAAAACTGTAACAGGTAGCTTTTGAACTTAAGCGTTTCGTCATCTCCCGGCGCGGCTCCTGATCGCACTTTTCCGTAGATCGCACGCGCTTCAGATTCATCGCACGCCGCAGAATAACAATACGGGATACCGTGATCGGACAACTTCGCGCCCTGGTCGTCGAAGAACCGATGCCGACTCCGCAAGGCGTCCAAGAATTCCGATAGATCGCGACAGGCGGAGCCGCTGATTTTCGCCAGCCGGTCAGTCCATTGGTTAAACGATTCTACCTGGTCGATGGCAAATGCTTTGTCAGGACGAAAGGCCGGATAGACTATCGCTGATAGATCGCCCTTTCGGATCGTTTGGTGGTGCTCCAAATCGTCCGTTGGATCGTCGGTGGTACAGATCACGGAAACCTTGAATTTTTCGATGATTCGCTGGGGAGTGAGATCTTGAAGGCGCTCGTTGGCCTGTTCCCAAATCCGGGGAGCAGAAGTCTCGTCGAGAAGCTCGGTGATATCGAAATAGCGTTGCAGCTCAAGGTGGGTCCAATGATAGAGCGGGTTGCGGATAGTGGCAGGAACGGTCTTGGCATACGCGAGGAATTTGTCGTAATCGCTGGCGTCACCGGTGATACAGCTTTCGGGCACTCCATGGGCCCGCATTGCTCTCCATTTGTAGTGATCGCCGTACCTACCGTCATTTAACCAGATCCTGGTCAGATTTTCGAACCGCCGGTTCTGGGCGATCTCTGCAGGCGGGATGTGGCAATGGTAGTCGAAGATGGGGAGATCCCGGGCGAATTCGAAGTACAGTTTTTCGCTCGTCGGCGTGGATAGAAGAAAGTCCGTGGCGAGAAATTGGTCCTTCATAGGCAAAATATAGGCTGGTAATCGAATAAGAGAAAAAAGAGCCTGTGTACTAATCGATCCGGCTCAAGCTCTGATATGAGGAAAATCCCAGGACTGCGCTGGTGGATTATCGGGCTAATCTGCCTTGGCACAATCATAAATTATCTGGCGCGTAATTCGTTGGCAGTATTGGCGCCTGAACTCGAGAAGCGGTTACAATTCTCCGATCAACAGTATTCGTACATCGTCTTAGCATTTCAGCTTGGCTACACCGTCATGCAGGCGGTTTGCGGTTTCATCCTCGATTTTCTCGGACTCCAGCTCGGGTTTGCTTTGTTCGCTTTGGCTTGGTCTCTTTTTAATGTACTGCACTCTCTTGCCGGAGGCTGGGCTTCGTTGGCTTTCTTTCGCGGGCTATTAGGTTTGAGCGAAGCTTCGGCGATCCCTGCAGGCATCAAGGCGATCTCGGAATGGTTTCCTGCTAAAGAACGCTCGGTCGCAGTCGGCTATTTCAACGCTGGGACTTCGCTCGGCGCTTTGCTAGCGCCACCATTGGTGGTTTGGGTCTTAGTGCAGTCCAGTTGGCAAATGGCGTTTGTGGTGACGGGTAGCCTCGGTTTTATCTGGGCGGCCCTATGGTGGCTTTTTTATCGATCGCCTAACAAACACCGGTTGCTGGGTGAAAACGAGCGTTCCTATATCATCAAGGGTCAAGAACCGGATAAAGTCGTAACGGCCGAAGAAAGGAAACCTCCGTCCGTCGGCAAGATTTTGTCCTCCTCCCGATTCTGGGGTATCGCACTCCCCCGCTTTTTAGCCGAGCCTGCCTGGCAAACCTTTAACTTTTGGATCCCGCTCTATCTGGCCAAGGAACGCCACATGGACCTTAAAGAGATCGCGATATTTGCCTGGTTACCTTTCCTGGCTGCTGACCTTGGTGGAATCTTCGGTGGTTATTTGTCTCCTTTATTGATGAAGTATTTCCGGATCAAACTGATCGATTCCAGAATTGCTGGCATTGTGTTAGGCGCGATCCTGATGATCGGTCCGGGATCGATCGGCTTAGCCGCCAGCCCTTATGTTGCGATCGCCCTTTTTTGCATCGGCGGGTTTGCTCACCAAATGATCTCAGCCCTGCTAAATACTTTGAGTGCTGATGTGTTCGACGCGCATGAAGTCGCGACAGCGAATGGTTTTACCGGTACTGCCTCTTGGACCGGCGGCTTGCTCTTCACGTTGGTAGTCGGTGCGCTGGTCAGCACTATCGGGTACGGGCCGCTGTTCGCTTGCCTGGCAGTATTTGACTTGGTCGGAGCAACTATCGTGATCGTGTTACTGCGCGGACGAGGGCCAGGTGCTCAGACTGCAACCTAGATAACTTCACCACAAAGACAGAGAGAACGCAGAGAGATTTTTCACCACAAAGACACAAAGTACACCAAGGTTCGAAGCCAAAGTTTGCCGGGTCCGACGGGGCACGTCGCACGAAAGACATGGTCCGAAAACCGATAGTTTTCTCTCTGTATCCAACCTTCGTCTCCTTTGTGTCTCTGTGGCGAACTATTTCATTTTCCTATGTCACTCGCCTATATCCCGTT
>Ga0210396_10003389_pt1 | contig 15874 bp, 17 predicted proteins | sample IncBWH17OmetaG_FD_155466 | JGI IMG/M metagenome (GOLD analysis project Ga0210396, IMG submission 155466) | Forest soil microbial communities from Barre Woods Harvard Forest LTER site, Petersham, Massachusetts, United States - Inc-BW-H-17-O ... | reverse complement strand
AGAGCGGTTGAAGCTCCCCCTCAGCGATTCCAGACCGCATAGCATCATTTTCCCTTGTTTCTCCTGGTCAGATCCGTATCCCGGCTCGGCTGCACCCGTTTCGGCTCGCCCGGCATCTTGGGGTAGTTCGGCGGATATGGCATGTCACCGAGCCCGTGCTCTTCGTCGACGTGGACCATGTCGAGCAACGGCGCAAGCGACTGGGCTACCTCGTCCATGGCGGCCCACGGGTCGTCGCGGCGCTGCACCAGATCGGGCACGGTGGCCATGGTGTAGTCGTCCGGGTCGGCCCCGGCCAGCTCCTCCCAAGTCAGCGGTGTCGACACGGTCGCGATCGGGGTGCGCCGCACCGAATACGGCGACGCCATCGTGCGATCCCGGGCATTCTGGTTGAAGTCGATGAAAATGCGCTGGCCGCGCTCCTCTTTCCACCACGATGTGGTCACCGCATCGGGCGCTCGCCGCTCCACTTCGCGGGCCAGCGCAATGCCCGCCCGGCGCACCTGGATGAAGTCCCAGTCGGTGCTGATGCGCAGAAACACATGGATCCCGCGACCGCCCGACGTCTTCGGGTACCCGACCAGACCGAGTTCGTCGAGCAAAGGTCGCAGCACATCGACTGCGACCGCGCGCGCCTCGGCAAAGCCGGTGCCGGGTTGCGGATCCAAGTCGATACGCAACTCGTCGGGGTGCTCGGTGTCGGGGCAGCGCACCTGCCACGGGTGGAGCGTGATCGTGCCCATCTGTGCCGCCCACACGATGGCCGCGGGGTGGGTCACCTTCAGCGCGTCGGCGGTCCGGCCGGACGGGAACGTCACCCGGCAGGTCTCCAGGTAGTCGGGATGATGCTGCGGTACCCGCTTCTGGTAGATCTCCTCGCCGTCGATGCCGTCCGGGAAACGCTGCAGATGGGTGGGCCGGTCACGCAGCGCGGTCAGCATCGGACCGCCTGCCACAGCGAGGTAGTACTCGACAAGCCGCCGTTTAGTGCCGTTCGACCCCAGCTTGGGGAAATACACCTTGTCGGGGTTCGACAGCCGCACCGAGATGCCGTCGACGTCGAGTTCTTCCGCTGCAGCCATAGTCCGATTCCAGCACGCCCGCGAAGCCACACCGTAGCCGAGACGCGACAATGAGCGGATGCAGCTACCCGTCATGCCGCCGGTCTCGCCCATGCTGGCCAAGTCGGTTCGGTCGATCCCGCCGGATGCATCGTACGAGCCCAAATGGGATGGATTCAGGTCCATATGCTTTCGCGACGGCAATCAAGTCGAGCTGGGCAGCCGCAACGAGCGGCCGATGACCCGCTACTTCCCCGAGCTGGTCGCGGCGGTCACGGCGGAGCTGCCGCAACGCTGCGTGATCGACGGTGAAATTGTCATCGCCACCGACCACGGATTGGACTTCGAGGCGCTGCAACAACGCATCCACCCGGCCGATTCGCGGGTACGGATGCTCGCTCAGCACACGCCGGCTTCCTTCATCGCGTTCGACCTGCTCGCCCTCGGCGACGACGACTACACCCGGCGGCCGTTCAGCGAGCGCCGCGCCACCCTCGTCGAGGCGGTGGCTGGTTCGGGGGCCCGTTCGGGCCGCTCGATCCATGTCACGCCGGCAACCACCGATCTGGCGACCGCGCAGCGATGGTTCGAGGAGTTCGAGGGAGCCGGGCTCGACGGCGTCATCGCCAAGCCGCTGGCGATCACCTATCAGCCGGACAAGCGCGTCATGTTCAAAATCAAACACGAGCGGACTGCCGACTGCGTGGTCGCCGGCTACCGAGTGCACAAGTCCGGCGGGGAGGCCATCGGCTCGCTGCTGCTCGGGCTGTACCAGGACGACGGCCAGCTCGCATCGGTCGGTGTGATCGGCGCTTTCCCGATGGCCGAGCGGCGACGGCTGTTCGCCGAGCTGCAGCCGCTGGTCACCGGTTTCGATGGCCATCCGTGGAACTGGGCCGCCCACGAAGCCGGCGAGCGCACGCCACGCAAGAACGAATTCTCCCGCTGGAACGCGGGTAAGGACCTTTCATTCGTGCCGCTGCGACCTGAGCGGGTGGTCGAGGTCCGCTACGACCACATGGAAGGCCGACGGTTCCGCCACACGGCCCAGTTCAGCCGATGGCGCCCCGACCGCGACCCACGCTCATGCACCTATGCGCAACTAGAACAGCCGCTCACCTTCAGCCTTGGCGACATCGTGCCCGGGCTCGGCCGGGGCAATGCCTGACCGACAGCCGCGCGCGTTTATTTTGGCCGACCAATGGGCAGGCGACTGGTATGTCAGTGACAGCTTTCAAGGATCTGCCGTTGGCCGACCGTGGCCGGAAATGGGACGGCGCCGCGGCCGAGAAACGTGTCCGAAAGTGGGCCGGCGCCGAGGAGGCGCCGAACGAGAAGTACCGCAGCGCCCACGTGTGGTACGACGCCGCCGAGAAGTCCAACTTCACGGCGTACAAGCTGCTGATCGCCGACGTGATCGGGGGTCAGCTCAAAGCGGTACCGCGTGGGGTGATGATCGCCGGCGCGATTATGGAGGGCGCACGTCGCGGCATCGACCTGCCCGAGGCTGAAGTCGGCCGGGTCAAGAGCCACCTGGCGAAGTACTACATGAAGATGCACGAAACACCGCCGTGGGAGCGGCGCTAGAGTCGCTGCGGCGTCGAGACCCCCACCGTGTCGAGTCTGCGTCCAGAGCGTGAAACCGCCGCAGGAAACCGCGCAGTAGGCGCAGGATGAGCGCACTCAGCGCAGACTCGGCAGTCTCATGGACGCGAATTTCGGCAATGCAGTAGCGCGTTGCTTCGGGCGGCACGCCTGAAATTCGAATGTCCGGTTTACAGCTGTCAACACACCGTTAAGCTGTCGTGATGCTGAACGTAGCCGCACTGTTGGTGGCGGGTACCGCAATCCTCGAAGACGACGGCGCGATCAATGCCACGCGCATACCTACGACCTGCTTCGAGGTCGACCAAATCCCTTTATGGGCAGAGGTTCCAATTGTTCTCGTAGTGCACGCGCGAGCCGGCGGAGACTATGACCCTCAGCTGTACATCGTGTGCAAAGATCCCGCCGGAGTACGGCGCGGCACCATTGAAGCGGTTTGGCACTGGCCAGACGATGACAATAGATCATCCAAGTATCGGTGCTTTACTCAACAGCTCCCGTTCGCGATCGAGGCCGAAGGCGAGTACACAATCGGTGTTTATTACGACGCCGAAGGCAACATCGAAATGGCCGCACCCATACCGGTCTCGATAACGTTGACCGAGGCGAATGCTGCTGCCAATGACGGTGATAGTGCCGGCGGCGAAATTTAGACCGCGACGGACAGCGCCGACAAACCGCGCAGCGTGACGTTCGTCTTGTATTGCGGCTCGCTGTCCAGCCGCGCATCTGGGAACCGTGCCGTGACAGCCGATAGAGCCACGCCGGCTTCCAGCCGGGCCAGCGGTGCGCCCAGGCAATAGTGCGCGCCGCGACCGAAGCCCAAGTGCCGCAACGTACCCCGATCGGGATCGAAGGTATCGGGTCGGTCGACCTCGGCGGGATCCCGGTGGGCCGCAGCCAGCAGCAGCATCATGGTGTCGCCCTTAACCACCGTGGTGCCGCCAATAACCATGTCCTCGGCTGCATTTCGGCCGGCCACCTGCACGGGCGGGTCATAACGCAGGGTCTCCTCGATGACCGCCGACGCGCGACCGGCGTCTGCACTGAGCGCGGCCCACTGCTCGGGGCGGCGCAACATCGCCAGGATCGCATTGGCAATCAGGTTCACCGTGGTCTCGTGACCGGCGATCAGCAGCAGGTTGCAGGTGGAGACGATCTCCTCCTCGGTCAGCTGATCACCGGACTCCTCTACCGCGATCAATCCTGACAGCAGATCATCGCCTGGCTGCGATCTGCGGCGCTCGATCAGGTCGTGGAAGTATCCACGCAGCCACCGGGCGGCCTGTATGCGGTCCTCGAAGCCGTCAGACGGCCCCCCGGCTATCGAGGCGAACGGATCCAGCGCCTGCGCCAGCAAGGCGGATGCCCAGCTGAACTTCGGCTCGTCCTGCAGCGGCACTCCCAGCAGCCGGCAGATGACCGCCACCGGCAGCGGATATGCGAGGTCAGCGATCACGTCGAAGCGGCCGCGCTTGGCGATCTGGTTTAGCAAATCGTCGACCAGCGCGCTGATGTCGGGGTGCAGCGCGTTGATGACTCTCGGCACGAAAGCCTTGCTGACCAACTTGCGCAGCCGGGTGTGATCGGGTGGATCGAGAAACAGGAATCCCGGCGGACCCGCCGGCTTCGGCCAATGCCCGGACGCGAACATTCGTTGCGCGATCGTCGACTTGGACCGGTCGCTGGCCGACGACGGGTGCCGCAGCACCTCGTCGCAGTCGCGATAGGTCGAAAAGACAGCGAGGTTGGCCTCCGACAGCTGAATGGGTCCGCGTTCCCGGCACTTCGCGTAGACCGGGTAGGGGTCAGCCCGGTTGGCCGGGTCCCGCAGCTGCAGCAACAACGCTTGCGATTCGGCCTGCTCGGTGGGCTCGGTGGGCGTGGTCGTCATCCTCATATTGTGCCCGCGCCGCTGCCGGCAGCGCCGTTCAAAGGGGTCCGTCGCAGGCGGACCGCTGCGTAGCATGTGCGCCACGACGGTGCTTCGCGTGTGCCGGTTAATGGTTGCCGCCGCTCTGCTGGCGTCGGTAGCCATGGCCATCACGGTGCTGGCCCCGCCGGGCTACGCGTGCGCGTGCGGCGCTGTAGTCGCCCCGGGCGGCCAACAGGCCACGATGAATCATGAAGTGGCGCTCGTGCATTGGGACGGGACAACCGAAACCATCCTCATGCAGCTCGCGCTTAATGCGAGCACGGACAACGTCGCACTGGTGGTGCCGACTCCCTCACCGGCGACCGTCGTGGTGGGCGACAAGGCCACATTCGTGGAGCTGGACTCGACGAGCGCGCCGCAGGTCAAGCAGCGCCGACACTGGAAGCTGGGGCTGTTCTTCGCGGCCTCCGCACCCCGCGAAGGGGCAGTCGCTGCCCGGCCGCCCGACGTCGTCAATCAGGTGCACCTCGGCCCCTTGGAGGCCACCACGCTGGCCGGCGGCGACCTGGCCGGATTGCAAAAGTGGCTGGCGGACAACGGTTATGCTATCCGCCCGGCGGTCTCGGACGCGCTGGGTCCCTATGTCCGTGGCGACTGGTCGTTCGTGGCGATGCGGCTGACGAGCACGGCCCCCATCGTGGGCGGGCTAAGCCCGGTGCGGATGACCTTCCAGTCGTCGCAATTGATCTATCCCATGCGCCTGTCGGGTCGCGGCACCGAGCCCGCAGCAGGTCACGGTCTTCACCCTGTCCGATCATCGGCAGCAACGCACCGACGCCGATGCCACTGGGCAGGCCGGGCAGTCCAGCGAGGTACAGTTCGCCGGCAGTGTATCTACTGCCGCTCGTGACCAGTTGCTACATGAGTTGGCCGGAAACCATGGCGGGTACGTGACCAAGATTCAGGTGAACATCCCTACGCCGTCGCAGATCTCGTCGGATTTCACGTTCGGAAACGCACCGAGCGATGACGCGTACCGGCAGGTGGTTTACGTCGATCGCAACGTCGCCATCCCGATCGAGCTGATCCTGTTCGCTGCATTCGTTTTCGCCGTAATCGTCGCCATGGTGGCCATCGTGGCGGTCCGCAGGCAACGACGGCAGCACGCTGCCACCTCAGGTCCCATGCGCTGACGCGCTCAGCGACGCAGAAACTCCACGATGTGGTGGGCCAGTTCTTCACCGGCGTCCTCTTGCAAGAAATGGCCGGCGCCGCGCACCAGTGGGTGATCGATACCCTGCGCGCCGCGCATCTCGCGCCGAAAGATGGCGGCCATCGGCCCGGTGATGGGGTCGCAGTCGCTGAACGCTACCAGCATGGGTGTCGGACTGACACACAGCTTCGCCCAGGCCGACTTGTTGGCCGCCGCCGCGGGATCGTCCGGGGTGGTCGGCACCAGACTGGGCATGGCGCGCGGCCCGGCACAGTACTCGTCTTCGGGGAAGGGCGCGTCGTAACCCGCGCGCACCTCGTCGCTGAGCTGCTTACGACAACCACCCTGGACAAACCAGCCGATATTCAGCTTCGGCGCCGTCTGGATCGCCTTGCGGAAGCGCCACCAAACCTCGGCCATCGGCTGCTCTCCATTCGGCAGCCCGGTGTTGGCGACAACCAACCGGGCGAACCGTTCGGGGTGTTCGGCGGCTAGCCGCAACCCGATCAGCCCGCCCCAGTCCTGGCCGACCAGGGTCACGTCGTGCAAATCCAGAATGTCGAAAGCCAGCGCCCGCATCCACTCGACGTGGCGCCCATAGCTGTGGTCTTCGCGCCGGGTCGGCTTGTCGGAACGACCGAACCCGATCAGATCGGGGCAGATGACGCGATGCCCGGCGGCCACCACTATCGGAATCATCTTGCGGTACAGATAAGACCACGACGGCTCGCCATGCAGCATCAGAACGGGATCGGCGCCGTCCGGTCCGTCTTCCACCCAGGCGACCTGCAGCGCACCGCCCTCATCGTCTGATACTTCGCAATACCTTGGTGCATAAGGAAATCCGGGCAGATCGTCGAACCGGTCGTCGGGCGTTCGCAATGTCTGCATGCCTGCGAACATACGCTCTTACGTTCCTTCAGGTAGCCCCGCCACCGTGGGATGTGCCAGCAACAGATCGAGGAAGGCCCGCTGTCCCTTGAGCAGCTTGCTGCGTGCCTGCGCCACTGGAAACCAGCCGATCCGGTCGACCTCGGGGAACTCCCGCATCCTGCCCGATCCCTTCGGCCACTCCAGTTCGAAGGTGTTACTACGCGCTTCGGTGATGTCGAGGTCACCTCGAACGGCGAAGGCGGTGACCACCTTGCCGCCGGGTTGTTTCAGTGCACCGAAGTCGATTCGCGGCCCGCTCGGAACCGGAAGTCCGATCTCCTCGCAGAATTCGCGCTGCGCGGCCACCCAAGGATCGTCGCCTTCGGCGTACTCACCTTTCGGGATCGACCAGACCCCGTCGTCCTTACGGGCCCAAAACGGGCCACCGGGATGTGCGATAAGGACTTCGACGACGCCGTCACGGGCGCGGTACAGCAATAACCCCGCGCTGAGCTTGGGCACGGGCCCTAGATCCCGACCGCGACTTCCATATCGTTGAGCGACGACTCCAGGTGCGTGAGCAGTCGCTGCAGGTGCGGCACGCTGCGACGGCATCCGACCAGACCGAAATCGAGATTGCCCGCGTTGTTCACCAGGGTGATGTTCAGCGCTTGTCCCTCCGGGAGGGCCGATAGTGGGTAGCTGCCGTCCAGCCGGGCGCCACCGTAGTACATCGGCTCCGCCAGTCCCGGCACATTCGAGATGACGAGGTTGAACGGCGGCGGCGTCGACGAGATGAAACCAGGGACACCCGCCAGCGTGAGCGGTGCCATGTTCAGCGCCGACAACGCCAGCACCTGCACTCGCGGCAATTCGGCGAAGACTTTCTTGTTGCCGCGCATCGAGGCGCTGATCACTTCCAGCCGCTCCGCCGGGTCCTCGATGTCGGTGGCGAGGTTGCACAGGATGCTGCCAACCATGTTACCCCCGCTATCGGCTTCCTCCTTGGAGCGCAGGCTCACCGGAACCATCGCGATCAACGGTGCGTCCGGCAGCGCATTCTGCTCGATCAAGTAGTAGCGCAGCGCACCCGAGCACATGGCCAGGACGGCGTCGTTGAAGCTCACCCCGGCGGCCTTCTTGACGCTCAAGACGCGATCCGCCGACCAGGACTGAGCGGCGCACCGGCGCGCGCCCCCGATCTTGACGTTGAACATCGTGTGCGGAGCCGTCATCGGCAGGGTCAACTGCTGCTCGAATAAAGCTGCGCGAGCCAGCTTCACCGTCGATGGGGCAAGTCCCGCAACGGATCCCGCCGCTTTGACCAGCGAGCCCAGCGGGGACGAGCCACCTGACTTGGGACGCGGTCGCCGAGGCAGGCTCCACTGCGCCCGCACCTCGGGGTCGTCCGGGTCGACCGACAGCGTGCGCTGCATCAGCTTCATCGCCGAAATACCGTCGATGAGAGCGTGATGCATTTTGCTGTACATCGCGAACCGGCCGTCGTTCAGCCCCTCCACTACGTACAGTTCCCACAGCGGGCGGTGGCGATCGAGCAGGCTGGTATGCAGCCGGGAGGCCAGTTCGAGCAGTTCGCGAACCCGTCCCGGCGACGCCAGCGCCGAGCGCCGAACGTGGTAGTCGACGTCGATCTCGTCGTCGTAGGCCCAGGCCATCGAGGTGATCCCGCCCATGATCGTCGCGGGGTGCTTACGGAATGTGGGCTGGAATTCGTCGTTGCCAATCAGGGCGTCGGTGAACTCCCGGACGAACCCCGGACCGGCGCCCTCGGGCGGCTCGAACAACGATAAGCCACCCACGTGCATCGGATGCTCACGCGATTCCGCAAACAGAAAGACCCCGTCGGCAGGCGCCATCAGTTCCATTCGCCTATTAGACCGCGATTACGAGATGCCCGCCATCGCCGGTCCCATCAGGCGCCATCTGCCGTGGCGGAGGTGGTTACTCCGCCGCAAGTGACCACGCTGAGGTCGCGATCAGGTCGCCGCGCTCCAACGCGGCGGCGCGATGCTCGTGCACTTTGGCATACTCCGGCGTTGTCACCATGTCGATGAACGCCTGCGGCGTCGGGTACTCGACGATGAGAATCGTATCCCACCAAGGCCGTTCGCCTTCGCCAATGATGAAGGCCGGTGCTGTGCCACCGTAGCGCACGGTTGCGCCGACGCGTTGGAGGTGCGGTGCGACCTCTCGTGCGTAATGCAGGTAGGACTCCAGGCCACCCGGGGTCTTGAACTTCAACAGATTGACCATCACCACCGGTACGTCAGCCGGACGCGCGGCTAGCGCCGCGGCCTGCTCGGGAGTGGTTTCTAGTGTCTCGGCCATCTGAATCTCCTTGCGTTGGTTCGACTTTACTCAGCAAGACAAAGTAGATCTGCCGTCATTTGCAAAGCGAGGACCCCGCATCGGACTCGGAGGCATCCTCGCCTCCCGGCTTTCGGCCGGTCAAGCACTACCGCGGCGATATCCGCATTACCGAGAGTCCCCACGGGTAACTCTTGACACGCTGCCGATGTCCGCCGAGGGTCAACGGCATGTCCGTGGTGCGCGGGACCGCGCTCTCGAACTACCCGAGCCTGGTCACCGAATTGGGCGGTGATCCTGCCGCGCTGCTCCGGGCGGCGGGCGTCCGGGACCAGGATGTCGGCAATTATGACGCGTTCATTCCGTTCCGCGCCGCCATACGCGCGATCGAGTCGGCCGCGCAGGCCACGGCCACGCCGGATTTCGGGCGGCAACTGGCCCAACGGCAGGGCATCGAGATTCTGGGGCCGGTCGGCGTAGCGGCCCGGACCGCCGCGACGGTGGCCGACGCGTTGGCGATCTTCAACACATTCATGGCGGCGTACAGCCCGGTGATCGCCATCCACATCACGCCGTTGGCCGACCCACAGCTGTCGTTTATCGCACTGGAGTTCCTGTTCGATGACCCGTGCCCGCAGACGATGGAACTGGCGCTGGGTGTCTCGCTTGGAGTTTTCCGCCTGCTGTTGGGTGCGAATTACGCGGGGCTCTCGGTGCACCTGCCCCACGACCCGCTCACACCCCAAGCCGCATATGTCCAGTATTTCGGCTGCACGCCGTATTTCGCCGAACGTGCCGCGGGCTATACCGTGCGCACGGCCGAACTCAGCCGGCCGTTGAACCGCGATGACGTTGCCCACCGGGCCGTCGTCGACTATCTCAGCAGCATCACGCCCCTGGGCGCCGGCATCGTGGAATCCGTGCGCACCATCGTCCGCCAACTGCTGCCCACCGGGGCTGCGACGCTCGAAGTGGTCGCCGAGCAGTTCCACCTGCACCCCAAGACGCTGCAACGCCGGCTCTCCGACGAGGGCACGACCTTCGCCACCCTGGTCGATCAGGTCCGCAAGGACGCCGCCGATCGCTACCTGCGCACCACCGGCATGAGCCTGTCTCACCTGGCCCGCGAGCTGGGTTATGCCGAGCAGAGCGTGCTGACGCGCTCGTGCAAACGCTGGTTCGGAAGCGGCCCGGCGGCTTACCGCAACCAGACCCGCGTGCCGGCAATCACCCGGGCCTAGCGTGTAGCTCCTTGTTTCGCTAGCGTCGGTCAGCCGGCCAAGGCGGGCTCGCGCAAATCGGCCGGAGCCGACGTGGCGAAGCGCAGGTGGTCGTCGCCGACTGGACCCTCGCGCAAGATCTTTCGGTCGGTGCGGTACTCCATGGAGGTCCGCCAAGGGCCTTCGATGCCCTGGTGTGGCATCAGGCTGGCCGCGCGCTTGGCGTAGCCGGAGGTGATTTCCAGCAACGGCCGTGTCGGCATCGACTCCGGCAGCTGCGGGTAGCAGATCGTGTGCCCGTGAGCGTCCATGTGCGCCAACAGCCGGCAGAAGTGTTCGCACACCAGCCCGACCTTGAGCGTCCATGACGAGTTGGTGTAGCCGAACATGTAGGCGAAGTTGGGGACGTCATTGAGCAGAAAACCCTTGAACGCCACCTTCTCCGGCACGTTGACGGCGACGCCGTCCACCGAGAAGCTGATGCCACCGAAGGCCAGCAGGTTCAGGCCGGTGGCGGTCACGATGATGTCGGCTTCCAGCTCGCGCCCGGATTGCAGCCGGATTCCGCGCTCGGTGAAGGTGTCAATCTGATCGGTAACGACTGAGGCTCGGCCGTCGCGGATCGCCTTGAACATGTCGGCGTCCGGCACCGCGCACAGCCGCTGGTCCCAAGGGTTGTAGGCCGGCTTGAAGTGCTCGTCGACCGGATACCCCGTCGGCAGCTGCTTGGCGTTGAGGTGACGGATCAGTCGCCGGGCCGCACGGGGGTACTGCTGGCAAAGCCGCCAGACGAGCCGCTGCTTGGCGATGTTCTTCTGCCGGGTGACGGCGTGCGCGCGTTCGCGGCCGATCAGCTTGGGCAGCGTGTTGGCGATGCGGTCCTCCGACGGCACCGGCACGATGTAGGTCGGCGAGCGCTGCAGCATGGTCACGTGTCCGGCGGTGTCGGCCATGGCCGGCACCAGTGTGACCGCGGTCGCGCCGCTACCGATGATGACCACCCGCTTGCCACGGTAGTCCAAGCCTTCCGGCCAGCGCTGCGGGTGCACGATCTGGCCGGCAAACCGCTCCCGCCCGGGGAATTCCGGCGTGTAGCCCTCGTCGTAGCGGTAGTAGCCGCTGGCACAGAAGAACCATCCGCAGCTCATGGCGATCTGTTCGCCGGTGTCGAGGCGCTCGATCTGGACCAGCCAGCGCGCGTTCGCTGTGGACCAGGATGCGCTGATCACCTTGTGCCCGAAGCGGATCGCTTTCCCAATTCTGTTCTCGGCGACCGTCTCCCGGAGGTATGCCATGATCGCGTCCGCGCTGGCGATTGCCTTCTGGTTCTCCCACGCCTTGAACTCGTAGCTGAACGTGTGCAGATCGGAGTCCGAGCGAATCCCCGGGTAGCGAAACAGATCCCACGTTCCACCGATCTCGTTGCGAGCCTCGAGGATTGCGAACGTCTTGCCCGGCTGCATTTTCTGCAGGTAGCAGGCGGCGCCAATGCCCGAGATGCCGGCGCCAATGATCAACACGTCGACGTGTTCGATGCTGGTCGAGTTCATGCTGTTCCTGTTCGGGTCGGCGCCCCACGAACTTCGTTGTCGGAGGCTTGTGCTTACCCACTGTCCGGCAGCACCGGGCCCCTGGTCTTGACAGCAGAGGACAAGTTTTTGGCATTTCAGGACACGCTGCCGCGGCGCAGGTCACAGAAGATCGGTGATGGTCTTAAGGCCCGCGTCGTAGAGCACGCCTGGCAGCATTCCGCCGTCGTGTTCGATGGTGGTGCCGTTGATGAAGTCTGCAGCTCCGCTGGCGAGGAAAACGCAGACGCGCCCCACCTCTGCGGGATCGCCCGCCCGCCGCAACGGCACAGCGGCGAAGTACTTCTCGCCGGTCGGATCATCCTTGGGCAGCACAAACGATCGGAAGTTTTCGGTCATCGTCGGACCCAGCGCGATGGAGTTGACCCGCACCTTCGGCCCCCACTCTTCGGCCAGCGAGCGGGTGAGGTGGTTGAGTCCGCTCTTGGCCGCACCGTAGGAGACCAGGGTTGGCGATCCCGCGGGATGTCCTGCGCCACTTGAGATATTGATGATGCAGCCCATGCCCTCCTGGGCGCGCATCTGTCGGTACGCGCGGATCGCGAACCAGAGGGGACTGATCAGGTTCATCTGCACCGCATAAGCGTGAAACAGAGCGGTGCGTTCGTAATCGTCATCGCCGCGGGGTGCGCCCTGAATCCGTTGGACGAGTACCGGAATGTCCTCCGCGTGCGGCGCCGGCACGGTACCGCCGGCGTTGTTCACCAAGATGTCGATCCGCCCGTGAGTAGCCACGACGTCGGCGACAAAGGAATCGATCGAACGGTAATCACCTTGGTCGCAGACCCTTTGCGAGGCACGGGCTGCCCAGTCGGGTTCCGCGTCGATACCCGGGATGGTGTCCAGGGGCGAGCGTGAGCAGCCGATGACCGTGGCGCCGGCACGGAGCAGTTCATGGGCGATACCGACACCCACGCCACGGCTGGTTCCAGTGACGATCGCGATCTTGCCGTCGAGGACGCTCATCGGGCCTTTCCGCGGGCTTGTTGACGGTCACTGCCACTTAGTCATACTCTGCCATTGCGGTCGACGTGTAAAGGGGCCCGGCAGGCTGTGTCATCGAGATGTCCATGCCGCGCCCTGTCCATTCGGGAGGTCAACGATGAGTAACCCGTCCAGGCTGCGTGTCATCCAATGGGCGACCGGAGGCGTCGGCAAGGCCGCCATCGAGTGCGTACAGAATCACCCCCAACTCGAACTGGCCGGCTGCTGGGTGCACAGCGCGGATAAGAACGGCCGCGACGTCGGTGAGATCCTCGGAAGCGATGCGCTGGGTGTCGCCGCCACCAGCAGCATCGACGAGGTGCTGGCCCTGGACGCCGACTGCGTGGTGTACAGCCCGCTGATCCCGAAAGACGAAGAGGTTATTGCGATCTTGCGGTCCGGCAAGAACGTGGTGACCCCGGTCGGCTGGGTATATCCCGACCTGAGCAATCCGGCTGTCAAAGCGATCGCCGACGCAGCCCTCGAGGGTGGGGTGACCTTGCACGGTTCGGGAATCCATCCCGGCGGCATCACGGAGCGATTCCCACTCATGCTGTCCTCGCTCTCGTCGGCGGTCACCCACGTGCGCGCCGAGGAGTTCTCCGACATCCGCACCTACAACGCCCCGGACGTGGTGCGCCACATCATGGGATTCGGGGCCACCCCGGAGGAAGCGGTGCAAGGCCCGATGGCAGCCCTGCTCGAAGCGGGATTCAAGCAGTCGGTCCGAATGATCGCCGACCACATGGGCTTTCGCATCGATCCCGACATCAGGACCATTCAGGAGATCGCCGTGGCGACCTCCGACATCGACTACGACCCCTTCCCGATCACCACTGGCACCGTGGCCGCACGCCGGTTCCGCTGGCAAGCCCTCGCGGACGGCGAGCCGGTCATCACGGCGGCGGTCAACTGGCTAATGGGTGAAACCAACCTGGAGCCGGACTGGAATTTCGGCGGGCGCGGGGAACGCTTCGAAGTCGAGATCGCCGGCGACCCCACCGTGAGCCTCACATTCAAAGGGCTGCAACCGCCGTCGATCGCCGACGGGCTGAGACGAAACCCCGGCGTCGTAGCGACGGCCAACCACTGTGTCAACGCTATCCCCGACGTCTGTGCCGCCGAGCCTGGCATCAAGACCTATCTGGACCTGCCGTTGTTCGCCGGGCGCCCGGCTCCCGATCTCGCCCGGACCGGACGGCGAGCAGACGCAAAGGCCGCCAATTTTGGCACGAAATAGGGGCTTTTGCGTCTGCTCGCGCTAACCAGGAGACTTCATGACCGACGCAGTCCTATCCGACGTATCGTTTTGTCACCTCGTGGTCGGAGTGACCGACATGGACCGCGCGCTCGCGTTCTACCGCGATGTACTCGGCATGGACGTCGTCTTCGAAACACTCATGTCTGGAAAGCCTTTCGATGCGGCCCTGCACGCGAAGCGAAAGCAAGAAGGCCGCGTTGTCGGCGGCCTGCTGGGCGGATTGATGGTCGAGCTGCTATCCCTGGAGGCCAAACCTCCGACGGATAAGCCGGCACGCCGGGGCATCACCGGTATCCAGAACGTGTCATTGTCGGTGACCGATCTCGACGACGCCCACCGCCGCATCACCGCCGCCGGCTACATCCCCGACCAAGAGCCTTTCGAAATCGGCGGTGTTCGAATGTTTTTCGTGAAAGACCCGGACGGGACGCAGGTCGAGTTCATCGAATTACCCAACGGTGCGCGCAGCACTTACGAGATGCACCGCGGCGTGCGGCTGCAGATGGGACCCGCGAAGTGACTTACACCCACCCCGGCTCGATGCGCGGCCATGTCGCGATCGTCACCGGTGCCGCTCAAGGAGTAGGCAAGGGCATCGCCGCCGCGTTGCTCGAACGCGGTGCGGCGGTGCTGCTGGTCGACATCCAAGACGAGGCGCTGAGCAAGACGAGCGCCGAGCTCAAGACAGCGGGCCGCGCGGAGATGCTGGTCGCCGACTTGCGCGACCCGGACAACGCCCAGCGGATCGTGGCAGCCGCGGTCGACGCCTTCGGCACGGTGCATGGTCTGGTCAACAACGCCATCGCCACCAACGAGCCCAAGGCATTCGTCGACATCACCCTCGGCGACCTGGCGCTCGGTCACGACGTCGGCCCCCGGGCGACATTCCTGCTGATGCAGGCCGTGCACCCGGTGATGGTCGCGGCGGGCGGCGGGTCGATCGTGAACCTCGGCTCCGGGACGGGCACCGGTGGCGAAGCCAAGTGGGGCGGTTACGCCGCTGCAAAGGAAGCCATCCGTGGGCTGTCGAAGGTCGCCGCCCTGGAGTGGGGGCGCGACAACATCCGCGTCAATGTCATATGTCCGTTCGCCGAGTCCGACGGCGTCAAACTCTGGAAGCAGTTCGCTCCCGACGACTACGCGAAGGCGGTGAGACGCGTTCCGATGCAGCGCATCGGCGATGTTCGTACCGACGTGGGCGCGCTGGTGGCGTTCCTGCTCGGCACCGACGCGTCGTTCATCACCGGACAGACCATTCACGTCGACGGCGGGATCGGCTGCTTCCGATGATTCCCAAAGAAGGGTCGCTGCGAGATCGCCAGCGCGCACAGATCCGGGCAGACATCAGCCGGGCAGCGTTTCGGCTATTCATCGAACGCGGATACGACGCCGTGACAACGGAGGAAATCGCCACTGCTGCGGGCGTTTCACCGCGCACCCTGTTTCGGCATGTGCCGACCAAAGAGGAACTGCTGCTGGCGCCCGTACGCTACGGCGGCGCGGCAATCGTCAACCTGCTCGAACAACGGCCTGCCGGCGAATCACCCGACGTCGCGCTGGTCAACGCGATCATCACCCGGACCCGCTCGTTCGACGAGGCCGACTGCGAGCAGTGGCGGGAAGCCCTGCTGGGCGCGCCCGGTCTGCTCGATAAGGTCACGATTCACACACCCGCCGACAAGGAGCGGGCGATGAAGCTGATCGCCGAACGCATGCGGGCGGACCCCCATGCCGACATCCGGCCGGGCCTGCTGGTCCAACTCGCCTTTGCCGCAGCCGATTTTGCCTTCCAGCAGTGGGTGCGCCAAGCGATGGCGCCCCGGCCGCTGGATCGCTACGTCACCGAAGCGCTCGAAGCGGTCAA
>Ga0210396_10003386_pt1 | contig 15890 bp, 9 predicted proteins | sample IncBWH17OmetaG_FD_155466 | JGI IMG/M metagenome (GOLD analysis project Ga0210396, IMG submission 155466) | Forest soil microbial communities from Barre Woods Harvard Forest LTER site, Petersham, Massachusetts, United States - Inc-BW-H-17-O ... | reverse complement strand
CGGCCGATGAGGAGTTCGAAGCGGGATTCTACTGCGGCACGGTCCATGCCACGCCGACAACCGCGCTGCCCTCGGTCTGCCTAGCATCGCAATTCGGATCCACTCTGATCAAGGCGCCTGGGCCCAACGCCGAGAACGATGACCATAATCCGCCTCGCATCGCGCCCCGGAATCTGTTCGACATCTCGGTCGGCCATGACAACCTGCTTCATGGCGACAAGTACAAAGTGAGCTTGCAGTTGACCGCCATCAATGTGGCGAACAATTATGCGCTCTACAATTTTCTTTCGACCTTCAGCGGGACGCATTACGTGACACCGCGTTCACTTACGGCGGAAATGGGGCTCCACTTCTAGCACGGCGCCCGCGGCTTCGACCGTCGTGACTACCCGGCAACTTTTCTCGCCGCTGGCAAGACGTAGCAAGCTACGTTTCTAACAATGATTTGGGATGCTCTGCCGGGACGTCAATCTGTAAAGCAATGTAAAGGCGGCGCGATCTTCGGGGCAAAGGGAGCTGGGCTGTTAGAATTAAAGCCACAAACCTTTTTCGTTGTCGTGGGATTCTTTTTTGGGGAGAAATGCTTGTCGATAAAGTTCGTCACACGGCCGTTGATTGCCTTGCTCTTTGCAACTTGTCTTTCTCTTTCATCCGCATCCCAAGAGACTCCAGCGCCATCAACATCCCAGACTGAAACCTCCAAGCCCTCGGCTGCAGGGCAGGACGCACAGCCCCCCTCGCCCCCGCAGGCTCCTTCAGACAAAGATAAAGATAAAGATGACAAGAACGCGCCGGGAAGAAATGCGGGAACGTCGAACGACCGGCTTTTCCTGGCGCTGCCTAATTTCCTGACTCTGGAGAATGTCGGTAACGTGCCGCCGCTCACCACCGGGCAGAAATTCAAGGTCGTGGCTCGGGGTTCCTTCGACAAGATTGAATTTCCGTGGTACGGAATTCTGTCGGGAATCAGCCAGGCCGAGAATAGCGAGCCGGGTTATGGTCAGGGGTGGAAAGGCTATGGGAAACGCTATGCGTCTGCCTTTGCCGATGGGACGATCGAAAACTTCATGACGAGCGCGGTTTTTCCCTCACTTCTGCATCAGGATCCGCGATTTTTTCAGAAAAGTGACGGCGGATTCACGCGGCGCACCGAATATGCGGTGAGCCGAATCTTCATCACCCGAACTGATTCCGGCCATCGCCAATTCAACTACTCTGAGATTTTGGGGAGCGCTGTATCGGCCACAATCTCTACCAACACCTACCATCCCCGATCGTTCATCACGACTCGTTACAACCCGACCACGGGCATGTTGACCTATGTCTTCAATCCATCCGATCGCACACTTCCAAATACTGCGAGTGTGTGGGGGACGCAGGTGCTGTACGACACAATAACAATCGTCATAAAAGAGTTCTGGCCCGATGTTCATCGCAAGATGGACCACAAGCACAACGGCGAAGTGAAACAGACCAGCAACTCGAATCCCTAGGCCGATTTTGCGGATCCCGGAGGCGCGGTTTCGACGAGTCGGACACGAGTTACAAGGCCTGCCCAGCTTCTGGTTTAAAGATTATGCCCTGACTTTTTCTGCTGTTCATCACTACTCGCACCGGCGTACCAAAGTGCAAGTGGCGGACACATCCATCTTCGCCCAAGGAAGGCTGCTCGCTCAGCCACTCCCAGTCTACGGAACCTTCGCCAGCGTCGGGATTTACGGTGAAGTAACCGATCTGAAATGCAGTGAGATTCTGGAAAAAATGGCTGCCCTGGGAGGGCGTGACGCGAAAATCGTGGAATCCCGCCTCGACGATGACGCGCGCGCCCGAAATTTCGTCCCATTCCACCGGAATGCCGAGCCACGGGTCGTTCGATCCCCAGCGTCCCACTCCGATCAGCAGGTAAGGTCGATTTGCGGCGCTCAGTACGCCGTTGAAGTGAGCTACAGCTTTGGCTACCTCCAGGCTGCGGCCGCGCTCGAAGCGCTGCGAATCGACGACCACTGCATCATGCAGGTTTTCGATGCGCCCGTTACCCAGGACTTTGTTGCTCTGGCAGAGCAACCGGCTTGGCTCGACGCTGTCGACCAATAACTCCTGGTAATCGCGGGAAAGGGTTAGGGGACGAATTTGGAGGAAGCCGAACTCCGCAGCTTCATCCGGCTTCTGGGAAACACGAACTGCAAACTCGATTTCCACCGGAATACCCAGAGCGTCCTCCCCGGCTTTGACCAGCATCTCGAGAATGGCCGCCAGAGGAAACAACCCGTGTTTCAGCATGGGAGCAAAACTCACGATGCGGACGCCCGGCCGACTCACACCGTCATACACCGCCTGGTTATCGACCGAATAAGTGGAACCAACCGCCATCAAGGTACCATCAGCCTCGGCGGCATCGAGACCAAAATGCATTTCGTGCAGATGTCCGAGACGTCCCTGGGTGACGCCATCTAATTCGAGCGCCCAGAACTCGGTCTGCGAATTGGCGAGCATGTCGTCGACTGAGGAGAATTGCAGCAGATTCTGCGGATACCGCGGGCAGAAGGTCAGGCACTTGCCTCCGTCGACCACAGCCCGGCCCAGACCTAAAGCCACGGCGGCAATGCCATCGGCGAAGGTCATTGGCGGCACGGGATAGAAATTGTGCGAGCGCACCACGCCCGAAAAATCAGGATAAAAGCGTCGCCCATGCGCCGTACCCACAAGTTGCTGCACGATCACCGCCATCTTTTCTTCTTCCAGGCGGTAAGGCGTGGCTCGCACGTAGGCCTTGGCATGGCGGCTGAAGGTGGAGGCGTAGACACGCTTAATGGCGTCGATTAATTCCGCGAGCCTCACCGCGGCATCTGCCGACTGATTGCCCAGCATGAAGGTTTCATAGACTCCGGTGAAAGGCTGGTATTGCGAATCTTCGAGCAGGCTCGAAGAGCGCACAGCCAGCGGATAGGTGACCTCAGCCAGAAACACCTTCAAGTCTTGCTGCAACTTCGGGGCGAGCGTGGCGGCCAGGAATCTTTGCAGAATCTCGGCATCGTCCTCGCATTGCAGGGCGAAATCGAGGAGGTTGTTCTCCGCCATGAATTGATCGAACGCGTCCGTGGCTAGAACCAGGGCGGGCGGCACCGCGATCCGGATCCCGGGAAAGCGGCGTGTCACGCGATTCTTGCGCAGGAGGTGGCGCACAAAAGCGAGGCCCCGGGCCTTGCCTCCCAGCGAGCCAGCGCCGATCCGGAGAAATCCTGTTTCCGAAGGCTTGAAAGTATCGGCGTTGAAGTCGCCGATCAGCAGTTCGCTTTGTTCGCGGCGATAGTCGTTGATGGAGTCGATCAGGTCGCTGCGCAGATGTTCGGGACCAGTAAAATCGGAGACCTTGCGCGGGCGCAGCTTGACAGCCAGTGCAAATTCGGTTCGCGCCATGAGCCAATGAGAAAAGTGATTGCTCTGGGCATGGTAGGTGAGGCTTTCCGGCGGAACGGTCTGCAATTGTTCTTCGAGTTCGTGTAAGTCTTTGGCGCGACCTACTTCTTTCAGGTCCGGCAGGCGAAATACGAAATCGCCAAAACCAAATTGTTCAGTGAGAAGGCGGCGCAGATCTTTCAACAGAGTTGGAGAGCGCTTTCGCAGAAACGAATACCCCGCAGCCAGCGCCCGCGGACGGAACTCCGTGCGACTGGTTTGCAGGACTACTGGCACGTCCGGTACCAGCGCTTTCACAAGGCGAGCCAGCTCAAAGCCGGCTTCCGGGCTGAGCTTGCCTTCCCAGGGGAACTCCACGTCCGATACCAGACCAAACAGGTAGTCGCGATACTGTTCCACCAACTGGGCCGCATCTTCGAAGTTTGAACTCAGAAGAATCTTCGGGCGAGCCTGCATGCGCACCAGCTTGTGAGCGACGTTAATGCCCTCCTGAATGACCCGTCGGGACTGCTTGATCAGTTCGGTATAAATGACGGGCAAGAACGATGAGTAGTAACGGATGTTGTCTTCCACCACGAGCAGCACTGGCACTCCCATGGCGCGCGTATCGTGCAAAACATTGCGCTTGTCTTCTATGTATTTCACGATGGCGATAAGGATGCGCGCGTTGCCCTGCCAGAGGAAAATGCGCTCGATATCGGTGACAGGATTTCGGCTGACGAAATTCTTTACTTCGCGATAGTCGTAGGCCAGAACGACCACAGGAACGTCGAGACCAGCACGTTTCACCTCGTGCGCCAACTGCGCGGCGGTCATATCGCCTACGGCGAGGTTGGTGACAATCAGGTTGAAGCGCGGCTGGGAGCGCGCTAGTTCGAGCGCTTCGGCGCAGCTTGAAACGTGGGTGATGCCCGGGATTTGCTGCAAGTTCAGCTCGAGAGATTCGTCAATCAACAGCTCGTTGAGGCGGCCGTCTTCGCGGAGGATGAAAGAGTCGTAGAGGCTGGAGACCAGAAGGATGTTCTGGACGTTGAAGGGCATCAGGTTGTCGAAGCCTTCGAGGCGAGCTTCAGCATCGAGGAGGGGCTCGATCACGGGCCGCGTGGTCATCGAGGGATATCCTAGTTCAAAACCTGAGCCGTAAACAGATGCGGAGTGGAGGGCTCCACCCCGCATCGGATCTGCCGACGGCGAGACGTTGCAAGCAACGTCTCTACGACGCATTTACACCAAGCCCTGATCCAGCATGGCATCGGCTACTTTTAGGAAGCCTGCGATGTTCGCGCCATTCACCAAGTTGCCCGGCGTGCCGTATTTCTCGGCTGTTTCGTAGCAGTTGCGGTGGATGGCGATCATGATCTTGTGCAGTCTGTCATCCACTTCCTCGCGCGACCAGGAAATGCGCGCGCTGTTTTGGGACATTTCGAGACCTGACGTGGCCACGCCGCCCGCGTTCGCTGCCTTTGCGGGACCGTAGAGAATCTTGGCATCCAAGAACAGCTTGGTTGCCTCGAGAGTGCTCGGCATGTTGGCGCCTTCGGCGACCAGCTTGATGCCATTTTTCAAGAGATTCGCGGCATCCTTCGCGGTGATTTCGTTCTGCGTGGCGCTCGGGAACGCACAATCCGCTTTGATGTTCCACAGTGGGCTGTGTTCCAGCTTCACGTCGGTAGGCATGAAGATCGCCTTCTTGTAGCGGTCCGAATAATCGCGGATGCGGCCACGTTTCACGTTCTTCAGCTCCAAAACATAAGCCAGCTTCTCGCGATCGATGCCGTCTGGATCGTAGATTACCCCGTTGGAATCCGAGACGGTCAGCGGTTTCGCACCGAGGTCGAGCAGTTTTTCGATGGTGTACTGAGAGACGTTGCCGCTCCCTGAGACCAGGCAGAGCTTGCCTTCCAGCTTATCCTTGCGGCTCTTCAGCATTTCCTCGGCGAAGTACACGCAGCCGTACCCGGTCGCCTCCGGACGAATTAAAGACCCGCCCCAGTTCAGGCCCTTGCCGGTGAGCACGCCAGTGAATTCGTTGCGCAGGCGCTTGTACTGGCCGAAGAGATAACCGATTTCGCGTCCGCCCACGCCGATGTCGCCGGCGGGAACGTCCGTGTTCGGGCCGATGTGGCGTTGCAGTTCCGTCATGAAGCTCTGACAGAAGCGCATCACTTCGTTGTCGCTCTTGCCTTTGGGATCGAAATCGGAACCGCCCTTGCCGCCGCCCATGGGAAGCGTGGTGAGCGAGTTCTTGAACACCTGCTCGAAAGCCAGGAACTTCAGAATGCCAAGGTTCACCGAGGGATGGAAGCGCAGCCCGCCTTTGTAAGGCCCGATCGCACTGTTCATCTCGATGCGGAAGCCACGGTTGACTTGCACCGAACCTTGATCGTCGAGCCACGGGACGCGGAACATGAGCACGCGTTCAGGTTCAACGATCCTGTCCAGTATGCGGTTGGACTGATACTCGGGATGCTTCGCCAATACCAAGCGCAGAGAATCGAAGACCTCGCGCACCGCCTGATGAAACTCGGGCTCAGCCGGGTTCTTCGCCTTCACACTGATCATTACTTCTTCAATGTAATCGCCAGGAGCCTTGATTCCGGGCGAGGTCAGAATGCCAGAAGTCATAGTCCTACCCTCCGTAGGTATTCAGGTCAAACGCGGGCGTGGGATCGAGTGCGCCTCGATCCCATCCCTAAAAAGGATACGCCTCTTGGCTTCGTAAGCAACCGAATTTGCTTATCGGGAAGCTTAGCCCTCAACGTCAAATCCACCTCCGACGGCTCACTCCCCTTGCTGGAAAGCCGAGAACCGGCCCTACGCGAAGTCGAAGGGTGGCTATCCTCACATGAACTCTGCCGAACCCTATTAGAGGATTCTTTCGTGAGTGTACCCGTTGGCACCGAGGGCGGAAATTAGTTCGGCGATGTGGTCGGGACCTCGGGTTTCCATGGTGATGTCGATGGCGGTGTCTCCCAGATTCACGTTGTGGTAGGCGCGGTCGTAGGAAGTTTCAACGATGTTGGCGCGGTGCTGGGCGAGGATGCCCGTGACCCGGTGCAGAGCGCCAGGGTAATCCGGGAGGTGCACACGCAAGCGAACCAGCCTTCCATCTTTAACCAAGCCTCGCTCGATGATGCGCGCCAAAAGAGTCACATCGATGTTTCCGCCACTCACCACCACGGCAACTTTCTTGCCGGTCTTGTCACCAATCATCGGAACCCGGCGATTGACGATTGCAGCTACGGCAGCCGCTCCAGCTCCTTCGGCCAAAGTCTTCTCTCGCTCCAGCAGCAGCAGAACAGCGTTGGCAATCTCTTCTTCTTCCACCGTGACGACGTCGTCCACATACTTCTGAATCAGCGGAAGCGTACGCTCACCGGCGCGGCGCACCGCGATCCCGTCGGCGATGGTCACAGCTGGGGGCAAGGTCACGGGTTTTCCCTCCGAAAGCGCAACCTTCACAGAGGGCAACCGCGCCGGCTGAACTCCGATGACCTGAATGCGGGAATTGGTTTCCTTCAGGGCGCAAGCGATGCCGCCGATCAAACCGCCTCCGCCGATGGGCACGACGACAGCCTCGAGGTCCGGATGCTGCTCAAGGAGCTCAAGTCCCAGAGTACCCTGCCCTGCAATCACCTCGTCGTCATTAAAAGCATGGACGAAGGTGAGATGTTCCCCAGCGCTCAGGCATAGCGCTTCGTCGTAGGCCTCGTCGTAATTCGCTCCATGAAGCACGACGTCGCCGCCGTAGCCGCGCGTGGCCGACACTTTGATCAACGGAGTCGCGAGGGGCATGACGATTCTTGCCCGGATGCCGAGGTTCGAGGCGTGGTAGGCCACGGCCTGTGCGTGATTGCCGGCCGAGGCTGCGATGACTCCGCAGGACCGCTCCTCGGTGGTGAGACTTAGAAGCTTGTTCAGAGCACCCCGTTCTTTGTAGGCGCCGGTTCTCTGCCGGTTCTCCAGTTTGAGAAAGATCGAGTTGCCGGTCAGCTCGGAGAAGGTTTCAGAACGCGTGCAAGGAGATACGTAAATGGATTTTCGAACCCTCGCCAGGGCGGACTGGATGTCTGAAAGTTTGACCATGGGAGCACTGGCCGCGGCAAGAGTCGTCATTTTACCTGAAGAGAAATCCTTGGACGCTTCACGATACAGGAACCCCCTGCGGAACCGTGAGGAAACGTCGTCCACTCGGTGCAGAAAAACCCATCCACAGCATCGAAAATGACGATTGTACTTGGCTGGGTGTTTCAGGTTAGACATCTAACATGGCGGAGAGTCGCCTCACCTTTTCGAGCGATCATGATGCCTGCGGCGTGGGCTTCATCGCGCAATTGGGCGGACCCGCGTCGCATGGCGTGGTGGAGCGCGGTCTCGAGGCTTTGGCGCGCCTGGCCCATCGCGGCGGCGTGGACGCTGACGGCCGTAGTGGCGATGGGGCAGGCCTGCTGCTCGCGCTTCCGAAGGCTTTTTTCCGCAGGGTCGTTCGGGATGATGGGATTGCATTGCCTGAAGAGTTCGGGGTCGGCATGGTGTTTCTTCAGCGGGGCCAAGCATATCAGGCGATGGAGTCGATTCGAACCGCTGTTGAGAAATTCGATCTTTCATTTCTAGGCTGGCGGGCGGTACCCACTGATGCGTCAATCCTTGGACCACGTTCGCGGGACTCCTTGCCCGTTGTGCGGCAGTGCTTTGTCGGGCCTCGCGGCAAGTCGTCGAGGTTGAAGTCTTCCGGACTAGAATCTTTCGACTTCGAGTTGCAGCTATTCCGGCTGCGACAGAAACTCGAAACCGTTTCCGATTCCGGCTACTACTGCTCGTTCTCTTCGCGAACCATCGTTTATAAGGGATTGCTTACTCCCGAGCAATTGGCCCCGTTCTATCCCGACCTGAACGATCCTGAGTTCGAAAGTGCGTTTGTGGTTTTTCACCAACGATATTCAACGAACACGCAACCCAGCTGGTCGCTGGCCCAACCCTTTCGCTTCGTCGCCCATAATGGCGAGATCAACACGATCAGCAGCAATCGCCGCTGGTTTCAGGCTCGGGGAGCCGCATTGCGCCGCGAGCTTGGACTCCCAGAGAACTCCGGGCTTCTGCAACCGGAAATGAGCGACTCCGCGAGTTTCGATAACGCGCTGGAAGCCCTGGTGAGAAGCGGCTCGAGCATTGCCGAGTCGGGATTGCGGCTGGTGCCGCCGGCCTGGGAACATGATGAGCATCTCGATCCTGGGTTGCGTCAGTTCCTCGCTAACAGCGCTCCTCAGCAAGAGCCTTGGGACGGCCCGGCAGCTTTGATCTTTACCGACGGCCAGGTGGTGGGCGCCAAACTTGACCGCAATGGCCTGCGCCCGCTGCGGTATACGCTGACTTCGGATGGATTGCTAATTGTCGGATCGGAAGTCGGCATCGCTGATCTTTGTGACAAGCAGGTGATTGAACGGCAGCGGCTTGGTCCCGGCGAAATGCTGGTTGCCGATCCGGCAAGCGGAACGTTTTTCCGGCCTGGTGAAGTTGCCCGGCTTGTGTCGGTCGAAAATAGCCAGACGAAATCCAGAGGAACCAGAGCCACTGTGATTCCTGCGGAAAACAAGGCTGTGCCAACCTTTCCCGACGCCAACCGATTGATGGCGACCTTTGGCTGGACTGAAGATCAATTCCGCATGCTGTTTCAGCCTCTGGTGGAGCAGAGCCAGGAACCGCTGTGGAGTATGGGCGACGATGCGCCTCCCGCTTTCCTCTCCGGCCTGCCGCGTCCGCTTTGGGATTACTGTAAGCAACGCTTTGCCCAGGTTACAAACCCTCCTATCGATCCCCTGCGCGAGAGCCATGTGATGTCTCTCGACGTGTACATCGGCGAGAACGCGAAGCTGGATTCTCCGCTGCTGGATGCCGGACAGATGGATTCGCTTGGAGAAACGCTGCTAACGATGCACGGCGTAGACTTCAGTTTCGAGGTTGCGGGAGGAATTGAGGCTGCGCGTCAGGGTTTGAACCGCATTCGTGAAGAGGCTTCGATCGCGGCGGCCGCCGGTAGAGCAATCCTGCTAAGCGATCGTGCCGTGAGCGAGAAGCGGGCAGCGCTGCCTGCGTTGCTGGCGGTTTCGTGTGCGTGGCGAGCGATGACTGCTGCCGGAGCCTGGAGTCTTCCGCTGATTGTGGAGACGGGCCAGGTTATCGATACCCATCACGTCGCGCTCCTGGTCGCGGCAGGGGCGAATGCTGTTCATCCCTATCTCGCCGTAAGCCTGAGCGCCCGCGCCCACATTGATGGGCCCGCACGCTATCGCACCGCGATTGAGAAAGGCCTCTGCAGGGTGCTGGCGCGCATGGGCATCTCCACTATGAGCAGTTACCGGAACAGCCAGATATTTGAGACTATCGGACTCGATCCGGAAGCGTGCGAGGAGTTCTTCGAAGATGCTGGACACGCGCTAAGCGGCAAATCATTGGACAGTCTTCTGGCGGACTGCATATCTTGTCACGCCGCGGGGTTCGGGTCTTCTGCTGTGGAGTTCCGCGATGCCGGCTTGTACCGCTTCCGCCGCGACGGCGAACTGCATTCCACTTCGCCCGAACTGGTGCGGCGAATGCATCGCTACATCAAGTCGCCGACGCCGCAGAATCAAGCAGCTTTGGCTGTGCTCTCGGAAGAAAGAAAGAATATTGCGGTTCGGGACTTGCTCGAGTTTCATCCCGCCCAGCCTTTGCCCCTGGACGAAGTGGAGGGTGAAGTCTCGTTGCTCAGCCGCTTCAGCACGCAGGCCATGTCTCTGGGCGCAATTTCGCCCGAAGCCCACTTGACTCTAGCCATCGCCATGAACCGACTGGGAGGGCGCAGCAATACCGGCGAGGGTAGTGAAGATCCGAACATTTATCACGATCGCCCAGAGGCCAACAACCGGGTCAAGCAGGTGGCCTCGGCGCGGTTCGGCGTGACTGCGGAATACCTGGTGCATGCCGACGAAATCGAAATCAAGATGGCGCAAGGTTCGAAGCCGGGCGAGGGTGGACAACTGCCTTCGGCGAAAGTCACGCCTTACATCGCACTCTTGCGGCACGCCATAGCGGGAACCTCACTCATCTCGCCGCCGCCGCACCATGACATCTACAGCATCGAAGATCTGGCGCAGTTGATCTATGATCTGCGTGCCGTCAACCCGAACGCGCGCATCGGCGTCAAACTGGTTTCCAGTTCGGGAGTCGGCGTGATCGCCACGGGCGTAGCCAAAGCCGGCGCGGACGTCATTACCATCAGCGGTCACGATGGCGGCACCGGCGCATCGCCGCTCACCTCCATCAAGAACACCGGATTGCCCTGGGAGATTGGATTGCGGGACGCACACACTGCGCTGGTGCGCGCGGGTCTGCGCGCCCGGGTGAGGTTGCGGGTGGATGGCGGCCTCAAGTTCGCTCGCGACGTGGTGGTCGCCGCACTTCTAGGCGCTGAAGAATTCGGCTTCGGAACCGCTGCTCTGCTGGCCATCGGATGCGTCATGGCCCGACAGTGCCACCTCAACACTTGCCCCGTGGGCATCGCCACTCAAGATGCAACTCTGCGTGCCCGCTTTGCGGGGAACCCGGAAATGGTTGAGACTTTCTTCCGCGCGCTGGCAGCCGATGTTCGCCAACTGTTGGCGAGCCTGGGTGCGGCCTCCGTCGACGAAATCCTGGGTGCGGTCGACCGGTTGCGGCCGCAGTCCGTACAAGCCGAACACAGCGTGTCTTCGCTGTTGCAGCCCATTCTTGATCCACCCGCGCAATTTCCCTGCCCTCATGAGGACACGAGCGCGCTCCACCTTGAACTGAGTCGCGTGGTCGACGATCTGGAGGCGCTCTCCATCCGCCCTTATCGCTTTGAAATCACCAACGAAGATCGCGCGGTGGGAGCGCACTTCAGCGGCGAGGTGCTCCGCCGCGTCGGGGATTCGTTTGGAACGACAAGCCTGAATATGAGTGCAGTTGACTGTGAGTTCTTCGGCACCGCGGGACAGAGCTTTGGCGCTTTCCTGATTTCCGGCGCGAACTTCCGCTTGAACGGGGAAGCCAACGATTATGTCGGCAAAGGTCTGTGCGGCGGGAGCATCGCGATTACCGCGCAAGCGGAAGCGTCAGAACGCGGCGACGTCCTGGTGGGTAACACCGTGCTCTACGGAGCAACATCTGGTGAGTTGTTTGTCGCGGGCCGGGCGGGAGAACGGTTCGCCGTCCGCAACAGCGGCGCGCTTGCCGTAGTCGAGGGGGTGGGCCACCACGGATGCGAATACATGACGGCTGGGGTGGTGGTGATTCTCGGTCCCGCGGGAGCAAATATGGGGGCGGGAATGACTGGCGGCCTGGCTTATCTGTTCCGCGCCGACGCCAATGACTATTTTAACGACGAGGCCGTAAACCGCGAGTCGGTGCGGTTAGCAACTCTTGAACCTAAGGAAGAACAATGGCTTCGCCGCGTTCTTCGCCGGCATCTGCAGCTAACGGGTAGCCCCCGCGCCGCCGAGTTCCTTTCCTCTCCCGCTCTGCCGCTGGTTCGCGTGGAACCCGTAACGCCGCCATGCCCCATTGAAGAGACGTGGGCTTCGATTCTGGCGCGCCTGGCATCCGAAGAAGTGCGTAGTTACTCGCGCGACAAACTCATCTCTTCCGAACGGCCAGTCGTGCAATGAGTCAGACTGCCGATTGTGCCCGCGCTCACCGAAACTACTTCGATGAGAAGTTCGCTATAATTTCGTAACTAAACGGCATGGATTTCGATCAACTCATCACATTTCTGGAGGTCGCCCGCCAAGGTAGCTTCTCGCGTGCCGGGGAGAAAGTCTTCCGCTCACAATCGGCCGTCAGTGCGCAGATCCGCCAACTGGAGCAGGAGTACGGCGATCGCCTGCTGGACCGCTCGGGCAAGACGGTCAAGCTGACGCCGGCTGGGCAAGTCTTCCACGATTATGCGCTGCGCATGAAAAAGCTGCGCGATGAATCGCTGGTCGCGGTGGCTGACCACGGACACACGCCGCGGGGCACTCTCCTGGTCGGGGCCAACGAAGCCACTTGCCTTTACGTTCTGCCCGAGGTTTTTGGGGAATACTGCCGCCGTTATCCCGACGTACAAATCAGCATCTATCGCAACTTCACCTACAAGATCGTGGAGAAGCTGGAGAACGGTTCTCTCGATGTTGGCGTACTCAGCTTACCCGTCCAGTCTCCGAGTTTGAAAGTTCAGGCTATCTACCGCGACCGGTTGATGCTGATGGTGAGTCCCAAGAACCCTCTAGCCAAGCTGAAGTCCGCGCCCATCAGCGACGTTGTGAAGTATCCTCTGCTACTCCCAAAGACCGGCCACACCAGGCGGCTGCTGGACAAGCTGTTTCGCGAGTACAACACCGAGCTCAAGGTCAGAATGGAGTTACCGAGTATCGGTATGATCAAGAGTTTTGTGGCTGCTGATCTCGGAATCTCGCTGATCAGTGCGTCCTTCGCGCGTGATGAAGTGGCGGCAGGCAGGGTAAAGCTCGTCGAGCTGGAAGGCGCGGAACTATGGCGCGAACTCGGCCTGGCTTACCGCCGCGACCGCACGCTCTCGGTGGCGAATAAGACTTTCATCGCTGTGGTGCGGCAGCTTTCGGACTATCTGAAGAAGGCAGACGGCACGCCGCACTCGTAGAATTCCCTATGCATCTACTTCGGGGGGAGTGGTCGCCGGCTGCGGCTGAATTATGTGCAGTCCGCACTCGGTCTTCGTCGATCCTGCCCACCGCCCTGCCCTTGGGTCTTCTCCCGGATACACCGCCCGTGTGCAGTGCGTGCAACCGATACTCGGGTAATTGCGATCATGCAACGCGTTGTAAGGCACATCATGTTCGTGGATGTAACGCCACACCTGCCTTGAACTCCAGTCGGCGATGGGATTGACCTTCACCAGCTCAAATTTCGGATCCCACTCGATTTTGGCGGCGCCCGCCCGGGTCGTGGTCTGATCGCGTCTGATGCTCGTGATCCAAGCTTGGAGTTCGCCCAGCTTGCGCTGCAGCGGCTCGACCTTCCGCAGGTTGCAGCACTGGTCGGGGTTACGTTGCCAGAGCGCGGGACCGTGAACCTGTTCCTGTTTCTCGGGCGAGTTCAGCGGATATACCCTTTCAATCGTGATGCCATATCTTCGTTCCACCTGGTCCATTAGGCTGTAGGTTTCGGGAAACAGGAATTCTGTGTCCAGGGTGAAGAGGCGAAAGTTCCGGCGAACTCGGGAAGCGATATCGATCAGGGCCATGCCCTCGGAGCCGAAAGCGGAGGAGATCGCCACGCCATCCCCGAATGTGTCGAACGCCCATGTGAGGACCCGCTCGGGGCTCCAGGTTTCCGCGGCGATGCGCAGTCTTCCTACATCTTCCTTCACGGTAAAGACTCCTTATCTGTTCTGAAGGTTGCGCCGACGCTTTGCGCGAGTGCGGCTTCAAGCGCCGGTTTCAGCTCAGGGAAGCTGGCTGCCTCGTCGACTAGGTTGCGGTCGGCGAACTTTACGACTTCGCCGACCACGAGAAGGGTGGGAGACGCGAACCGCGGCGCGCGACGGAGATCCGAAACTGTGGTGCGGTAAATTCGTTGCTCAGGAGTCGTTGCCCTGGAAATAATTGCGCAAGGAGTTTCTTGCGCGAAGCCGGCGGCCGTCAGCCGGTTGCAAATCTCCTGATAGCCCGAGCCCGGCATATAGACGACCAGGGTCGATTCAGCAGCAGCAAACTGGCTCCAATCTGCGTCGTCGTTCGCGGAAGCACGATGGCCGGCCGTCAGCACGAGCGTGGAAGAGGCTTGCCGGTGGGTAAGCGGAATGCCGGCTGCGGCAGCGGCTCCGAGAGCTGAGGTCACGCCTGGAACAATTTCAAAAGCAATGTTTGCTCGGCGCAGGGCTTCAATCTCTTCTCCTGCGCGACCAAAGATGAGGGGATCTCCACTCTTCAGGCGCACCACTTGCAGCCCTGAGGCAGCCCGAGCCACCAGCAGAAAGTTGATCTCTTCCTGCCGGATGGTCTTGCTGCCGCAACGCTTCCCCACATTCCGGACTTCGGCCGTCGGCGCAGTCAATTTTAGGATTTCCGACGTGACCAAGTCGTCGTGCAGTACGACGTCGGCCATCCGCAGCAAACGCAGAGCTTTCACAGTGAGCAACTCAGGGTCACCCGGACCCGCCCCCACCAGATACACCTTGCCGCTCATGCAGTTACCCTCCTGTCGTCCTCGCTCTTCGCCGACTCTTCCGCCAACGCTGCCTTCAGAGCCTCGCGGCTCGCCAGGGAGTGCAGCAGTTCACTCTTCCGTTTCGGGTCGAGCGGACTGGCCAAAACAAGCTTTCGCGTTTCTCCCAGCTCCGCAACCCATCGGACGTATCCCGGACCAAACTGCCGCTCCAGCTGCTGCCTGACCCTCTGCGCCAGAGAAGGACTCTGGCCACTGGTCGAGACTGCGATCTGGAGATCGCCCCGTCGCACCACGGCGGGATAGTAGAAGTCGCAGTACTCCGGAACGTCCACCACATTGCATAGAATTCCACGCTGCTGCGCTTCGCGATAAATGGATCCGTTAAGAGCGCGCGACGCCGTGGCCACGACCGCCAGAAAAGCTTCATCGAGATCTGCCGGAGCAAAGGCTCGCAGTTCAAGCGTTATCTTCCCGGCGTTCGCCCATCGGTGCACACCTTCAGACGCCTCCAGAGCGACCACATGGACGCGCGCGCCGGTTTCGATGAGGCTGCCAATCTTGGGCTCACCAACCTTGCCGGCGCCGACCACAAGGCAACGTTTGCCTTCGAGCTTCACGAACATTGGAAACAAGCTGCTCATAGGTCTCGTTTAACGTTCCTTTACGTCCCGATTTAACCTTCCACGCTGCTCGGTACTCGGCCCTCGGGCAGATCGCGGGCGACCGCTTCTACAAACTCTCCGGCGAGGAAGTTGCGCAGTTCCGCATCGCTGTGACGAGCAAAAAAGCGACGCAGGTTCTCACCCGGCGTGCCATCGGCGAGGTATCGACGCAGCAAACGTTCAATGGCCTCCGGAACCTCGGTCGCCGCGCAGCGAAACCCTACCGGCCTCGCGACAGCCTGATTCAGCCCCAGAGCACCCCCTAGGCAGAAGTAGTAGGCATCCACCATGTGCCCATTGACCTTGATCTTCTTGCCTTCGATCCCGATGTCGGCGATCCAGTGTTGTCCGCAACCGTTCGGACAACCGGTGACGTGCAGTTTCAGATGCTGGTCGAAACCGGGCAGCCGTTCCTCCAACTCTTCGACCAGCCAGCGCGAGAAGCTTTTCGTCTCGGTGATGGCCAGCTTGCAAAACTCAGTGCCGCTGCAGGCGATGGCTCCGCGCCAAAACGGTGACCCGCTGACCGGGAGCCCGATCGCACCTAACTCTTTGGCCAAATCATCAGCCTGGAGCCGCGGAACGTTGACGATTAACAGATTCTGCATGTTGGTGGTGCGCAATTCG
>Ga0210396_10003383_pt1 | contig 15893 bp, 15 predicted proteins | sample IncBWH17OmetaG_FD_155466 | JGI IMG/M metagenome (GOLD analysis project Ga0210396, IMG submission 155466) | Forest soil microbial communities from Barre Woods Harvard Forest LTER site, Petersham, Massachusetts, United States - Inc-BW-H-17-O ... | reverse complement strand
GCGAAGTTGTCAATGACCGTTTGGGTTTGTGTTTGGCGCCATACATGTATGCCAACCAGATCGGTGCTGAAGACGTGCCAGTGCATGAACATACTCAGCAGCGGAATAGCAACGAAGAGTATCAGCTTACCTCTACTTGTGGCTGCAATTACACGGGAGGTCAGCATTACTTGGTAAGGTTTTTTTACCTGCTATAGTTCGGAGCCTCGCTGGTAATAAATATATCGTGCGGATGGCTTTCGGTAACGCCAGCGTGAGTAATGCGAATGAACCTTGCCTTTTGCAGTTCACTAATATCTTTAGCGCCGCAATAACCCATACCTGCACGTAATCCGCCAGTAATTTGGTAAATTACTTCTGCCATGCTACCCTTATAAGGTACACGGCCCGTGATACCTTCCGGAACCAGTTTCTTAATATCGTCTTCTGCATCCTGGAAATACCTGTCCTTCGAACCATGCTGCATAGCCTCTAACGAGCCCATACCGCGGTACGATTTAAACCTTCTGCCTTCAAATATGATGGTTTCGCCCGGAGACTCTTCCACACCTGCGAACAGCGAACCCGCCATAACAGTGTCCGATCTGGCTGCAATAGCCTTAACAATATCACCCGTGTAACGAATACCGCCATCGGCAATAACCGGAATGCCCGTGCCCTTTAAGGCTTTAGCCACTTCATATACTGCCGTAAGCTGAGGTACGCCAATACCTGCAATAATACGTGTAGTGCATATAGAACCCGGACCTATGCCAACCTTAACCGCATCGGCACCCGCTTTAGCAAGTGCAAGGGCAGCATCGGCTGTGGCAATATTGCCCGCTATAATTTGTACATGAGGGAATTTCTTCTTTAACGCCTTTACTTCTTCCAGCACCCGTTTCGAATGGCCATGAGCCGTATCTACCACAATAGCATCTACATCGGCAGTAACCAGGGCCATAGCACGGTCGTACATATCGGCGGTAACGCCAATAGCAGCAGCCACGCGCAAGCGCCCGTACTCATCTTTGCAGGCGTTAGGGTGAAGGTGAATCTTCTGAATATCTTTATAGGTAATAAGGCCTACCAAATGCCCGCCGCCATCAACTACAGGCAGCTTTTCAATCTTATACTTTTGTAAAATCTGTTCAGCCTTGCTAAGGTCGGTGCCTTTTTTAGCGGTAATAATATGGTCCTTGGTCATAACCTCGCTAATGCGGCGGTTCACATTTCTTTCAAACCTAAGGTCGCGGTTGGTAACAATACCCACCAGCCTGTGCTTGTCGGCCACAACCGGTATCCCGCCAATCTTGTATTCCTTCATCAGCGCCAGCGCATCCTTAACCTTGGCATCCTGTTTCAGGGTAACGGGGTCCTGTATCATGCCACTTTCGTAGCGCTTTACACGCCTCACCTGCTCAGCCTGCTGGGCAATGGTCATGTTTTTATGCAACACACCTATACCGCCTTGTCCGGCAATTGCAATAGCCATTTTGTATTCGGTTACCGTATCCATGGCAGCCGATAGAATGGGGGTGTTTACTTTTATGGTCTTGGTAAAGTGCGAGGTAATGTCGGTTTCCCTTGGTAAAACCTCTGAGTATGCAGGCAGCAGTAATACGTCATCGTATGTTAGCCCTTCTCCTGCAAATTTTTCTGTGTCTTGTTTCACGATAAAACTTTTGCAAATATAAACAATTCCTTACACCTCAGCCTTTTGACTAAAAAGAACCAAATACTTACCACGGAGACACTGAGAACACTAAGATTCACTGAGGTAATTGCCACAGATTTCACAGATTTTTCACTTTTCATTTTTAGTTTTTCACTTCTTATTGCCTCACGTGCCGTTACATATCCCACTCTTGAGGGGGCAGCCTGTAAGGCGGGGGAGGATTCAGTTTTCATTTTACCACAGATTTTCACAGATTCTATATTCTTGACTAACGACTTACCACTAACGACTAATGACTTTTTTTTGTCGAAAATTGTCGTAAACTGTCGCCTTCCCATACAATTTTTTTTTCTATCGTTTTCATAGGGTTTCTTCCTCATTGCCAGCACCTTTTGGCTCTTTATTGTTGTTGGCGATCATATTTTCTATCATTTTCTTTTGTTCCTCATTAGAATATTTTTATGAACATATTCCCCTTAATAGCTTGCTAAGATTTTTAGCTTTTTTATTCCCTTTTAGTTGGCATTCCCATACTAGCAATACTTTCCAGTTAAGCCTCTTTAGTGCTCTTTTGTTTTTATTGTCGTTAATAATATTTCTGTTTAATTTGCCTTCCCACCATTTTGTTCTGGTTTTTGGCAGTGCAAAGTATTTGCATTTTTTGTGTCCATGCCAAAAACATCCATTTATAAAAATGACTGTTTTATATTTTGGTAAAACTATATCGGGCTTGCCGGGTAGTTTATTATCATGAAGCTTATATCTGTAGCCATTAGCAAAAAGAAATTTACGCACTAAGATCTCAGGTTTTGTATCCTTCGATTTAATTTGACTCATATTATAACTGCGAATTGTTTTGCTGTGTACATCTGTCATAAAACAAAGGTAATAAGGAATGATGTATTCTTATTCTCTATGAGTAAGCAATTTTGTAACGGCACGTGAGGTGAAAAGTAAATTTAATAGGTAGCTGACACCAATTAAACTAAAAGTTAATAGTGAAGAGTTAAAAGTGAGAAGAGGGAAGCGGAATAGATACTTCTCCGTCAGCCGACGGATCAGTATGACAAAAATCTGTGAATCTGTGGCTAAAACTAATCGCTGACCACTGATTTCGGCAACATTTGTAAAAAGGGCATAGCCTTGGTATAATCAAGCTTATCGTAAAACATGCCCAGCTTGTTTAGGTTATTATAATACTGGGTAATGTTGTTGTAATAGTTCAGCTCGGTTTGTAAAAACCAGGCCTTAGGGCCAAGCTTTTCGGCAATAAACCATTTTTCGAGCAGGCGTGCAGCACGGCCGTTACCATCTTCAAAAGGGTGTATGTTTACAAATACAATATGTATGAACGAGGCATAATAAAACACCTGTGCACAGGTAAGCTTTTGCTTTTTTAATTGTTCAATGTCTTTCCAAAGCAAGGCCATAAGCCCGGTTACATTATCTACATGAGCGGCTTCATACTGGACGCGCCCGGTTTTATGTTCCATAACCACCATATTAACCTTGCGGTAAGCGCCTTGTTTGCTTTTAGGCAGCAAATGCGCTGCAAGCATGGCATGGGCTTTTAAAAAATTGGCTTGGGTAAGTTTACTTTTTTGTGCAAACAGGTAGGTTTTATAAAGGTCGTCGGGCTTTTGAACCAGGTTGGCTTGATATTTAATACCCAGCATTCTGTGCTTAACAAAGCTATCCAGTTCCATTTTCTCACCCTCAATACGCGATGATGCAATAGCCGATACCGAAGTGTAAAAGCTGAATGTCTTGTTAGATATTTCAGCATCCTTCAGGGCATTGAACTTCTGCTGCAAACCTTTAGGCACTTGCTTCAGGTATTCTTTAAGTAATAGAGTAGGTATTATTTGTAATTGCATGTTAGGACAAAGATAAAGAAAGTTAAAAGCTAAAAGTGAATAGTGAAAAGTGAGCCGCCTGCGCGTAAAGCTACGGCGAGCTGAAGGAAGCGGGCCAGGTTAGATAGGCTTTTTTGCAGGATTCCGTTTGGTGCTCCAAAAATATAAGAGGTATAAAGTCTGGCCCGATACCCTGTATAATAGAATAGTTTGTTCAGTAATAACAGCTTCTCTCACATCTCCTTTTCCGGCATGCCGAAATGATAACGGAAAATGACTTATGTGCGTAATTACCTCATTGGTCTTTGCAATAAAATTACCCACCTCACGCTGCGTCCATTTTTGTTGCAGGTAAGTTAAAACAGCTTCAAAACTTTTTTCTGATTCCGGTGTCCAGATTATTTCTTTAACCACCGGCTATATTTTTTCATGACTTCAGCATGAGGTCTTCCTAAGCCTTTTTCACTCTGAGCAATGCCACGCTCAACACTTTTCCTAACCTCATCGGGCATAATGTCCCATAGGGTCAGAGATTCTTCGGCAAATGTCTTCACCACCGATAATACAGCCTTTTTCTTTTTCTCGGTCAAAAGTCCCAGGTAGTGAATTATTTCCTTATCCATTGCAGTGCTTGTGGATGCCATAAAGATGTATTTTACTTATAAAACAAAGTTACGCATTTTTGTTTATATAACAAATTCCGAAAAGAGTGAATAGTGAAAAACTATGCGAAGGCATCCCTATGGGAAAAGTTAAAAGTAGGAAGCGGAATAGATACTTCTCCGCCAGTTGTCGGATCAGTATGACAATAATCTGTGAATCTGTGGCAGCCTTTGCATAGCTATGGGAAAAGAGGGGGAGAAAGAGTAAGCGGAAAAATTCGTATATTTGCTTAAGGATGAATTGGAAGAAACACATATCATCAGACCCAAAAATATGCCACGGCCGTGCCTGTATTAAAGGCACGCGTGTAATGGTTTCTGTTATACTCGATAACCTTGCCGAAGGCATGGAGCCTAAAGAAATAATAAAAAGCTACCCCTCGCTTCACCTTATAGATATTAAGGCTGCCATAGCATATCAAGCTAATTAATAAAATTACTCACCCTGCCCTCTCTACAATAGAGAGACTGTAATATGCAGTGTATATTATAGCAATCCTATTTTACACCACGGGTTTAAACCCGTGGCTATAAATATTAAACCCCGCTGGGGTTTTCCAAGGCTGTTTATACCAACCTCCCATAAAGGGAGGAACCGACAGGCGGCAGCAAAGTAGTATGCCGCAGAGCAGAATACTACGGTCATAGACTTTTTAGCATGATTGCCTTCGGCTGTCTTGATTTTTTGGTTCTTTTTCATCAAGGAAAAATGAACAAGAAAAAAGGTAATTGGCGCTTTTTGGATTATTGAAGATGATAAGATAAGACTACGATAGACCCTCAAAAGGGAGTGAAAAGTTAATAGTGAAAGTGAAAAGTGGGAAGCGGAATAGATACTTCTCCGCCAGTTGTCGGATCAGTATGACAATAATCTGTGAATCTGTGGCAGGCTTCGCGGTCAACTACACGTAAACGATATTAAAATCAATATCGAGTACATCCTTGATCTCTTCGCCCTTTTCTACCATCAGCTCATCGGTCTTTTTGCATTTCCACAGTATTTCAACCTGCTTGCCCTGGTCATTAAGTTCTTTAAGAGCCATAATTAGTTTAATAATTATTTTGCTGGTGGCGGTGTTAAAGTATAACCAGTTAAACTCTAATGTGGTTTTGCTGTTGGGTGCTTTTTTATAGTGGTCGAGGTAGTCAAAAACAGGTTTGTAAAAGTCGTTCACATTTTCGGGGTAGCTTTTACCCGATAACATAAACAAGCCCGTGGCGCCGTTAAAATTTATTGCCGGACATTCCCCCGATTCGGGTATAATTAAGGGTTCCATATCTATTGCAGGTTTATTTTAATTGAGAAGAATGTTTCGTTTTCGGGTGTTTCGGTAAACTCCCAGCTAAAGTTTTTAGAACTGTTGCGTGCAATTTCAAGCAGCCCCAGGCCTGAGTTTCCTTCGGGCGTAATGTCGGGTGTTACCAGGCGTTTTTTATAAAGCGCCACAATATCATCGGTGCTCATGGCCTTAATGGCCTCTAATGTTTTGCGCAGGGGCTCCTGTTCGTGCTTATCAATAAAGTTGCCGCTCTCTACCACAAAGCTGTCGCCCTCTTCGGCAATAGAAAATATGCCTGTTTTGTTCGCATCTAATGTTTTACCGTGCTTCGATATGTTTTGCAATACCTCTATAAGCGTTACCAGCCTGCGTTTTTCGTTGCTCGATACTTCTTTGCCGCTCACCAGGTTCTGCTCCAGCATCTCAATCATAGGCATAAGCGTCTCTTTCGAAAACTCTCCGCGGTACAGTATCAGCACATCTTTTTTTACCAGTGTTTTATAAAACTCTATTTCGCGTTTCAGGTACAGGCTTATTTTGGGTACGTGTATGGCCTCGGTATTATTCAGTATTTCAAGGGCTATAAAAAATTCCGATACGTTGCTTTCTACCGAGCTGAAGTTGAACCGCAGCGGTAAGCCCGATTTGCGTGCCATATCTATCAGGCCCAGCCCCGCGCCACCCTTGCTCGAAAAACCATCGCTGCTCAGTACTTCGTCATGCAGCTTTTTAAGTTCTTCGGCCCCCAACGAATTAATATAGGCTATCTTTTTGCGCAGGTCCTCTACATATTTCTCCTGCACTAAATTACAACTCGACAGCACCACGCCGCCATCCCATGCATTTATCTGAAAATAATCTTTGTGATTGGTCACCTTAGCTTCCTTCTCTCGGTGCCTTATGGTGTTTTGAAAACACTCTGCAATTAAAAACGAGGTCTTGTTCTTCAGCTTGCCCATATTGGTCGAATGCACCATATAAAACTCGCTCAGGTCAATAAACTTATCGGTAATGCTATCGTTAATAAGCCCCAGGTATGCCAGGCATATTTTTTCGTCTCTTAAATATTCATACAGCTTATACATGGTTATGGTTTAATCGAGAATGTTAAAGGTAGCTTTTTTTATAATATGCTGTTTTACAGCCGGTATAAAGTTTATAAAGTATAAAGTTTGTAAAGTAAATGGCACTCAAATACTTTTCACTTTCTTTTGGGCGTTCCCCTCCTGAGGTCGGGTCGGGCTATCTGCTATAACTCCTCTCCGCCAGCTGGCGGATGCGGGGTTTCCGCTACTATCCCTAACGCAACTCCGCCCTTCACTTTTAGCTTTTCACTCTTTTCCGCCTCACGTGCCGTTACATTACTAATTATTAATTGCTAATTACTAATTAAGAGAAGCGCTTGTTCTTCACTCATAATTCATAACTCATAACTATATCTTCACGCTAAGTAGTAAAATGTCATCCTGCTGATTCATATTCCTCTTCCACTCATTCACAGTATTCTCGGCCAACAACTGACCTTGCTGCATATCCACGTTATATAAGCTCTGCACAAGCTCATTAAACCTTGCCTTACCAAATTTCTCATCACTTGCATTCAGCTGGTCAAATATTCCGTCGGTAGTTAATACCAAGAGTATTCCCTTCTTTACTTCAAATACTTCCGATTTAAATTGCCTGGTAGGCTCCACCTCACCAATCATCGATAATCCGCCTATTGATTTAGGAGTTGCTTTTAGCGTGGTAATTTTTTGCCCATCAATAATAAAGCCGTTGTTCTTTGCACCTGCAAATTTTGCCGTTCCTTTTTTATGGTCTATAACCACCAGCGATATATCCATTCCATCCTGCGAATACTCATCGCCTTTTTGCTGGCGTAAGGTTTTAAATACATGTTCGTGCATCTGCGCTAATATTTCAGCCGGGTCGCTTACACGTTTCTCTATCACTATTTCATTCAAAAATGAATTAGCCAGCATACTCATAAATGCACCCGGTACACCATGCCCGGTGCAATCTACCACTGCCATATATGAGCAATCGCCTGTATGGTGGAACCAATAAAAATCACCACTTACAACATCCTTAGGCATAAAGCAGACAAAATAATCGGCCATGTATTTCCGTATCTCCCCGGCAGAGGGTAGGAGTGAGTACTGTATTTTTTGTGCGTAGTTAATGCTATCCATTACTTTTTTACGGCTCTTGGTAACCTCTTCCTTCTGGCGCGTAATAATATCGTAAGCCTTTTTCTTTTGCCTATACCCTCTGAAAATAAAGAACACCAGCGCCAGCACTAATGCAAAGCCCGCAAGTAATGCATTGCGAATTATTACCTGTTTTTTACGCTGCTGTTCGGCTACGGCATCTTTCTTATCCTGATCGGCTTTTTCGGCGGCCTGCTTTTGTGCAAACTCGTAATTCATTTCGGCCTGCACGCTTTTTTTTGTGTTGGTCTCATTTATCAAACTATCGCGGTACACAATAAACTTCCGGTAGTCAACCAACTCAGCAGCATGGTTACCTGTAGCGCTGTCCATTACTGCCAGGCCCTGGTAGGCTTCCTTTATAAGCGGTTTCTGTCCCACAATTTTTGAAAGCACTAAAGCCGAATCGAGATACTTTTTTGCAAGCGGGTAATTCTTCATATCGTTATATATGTCACCTATACCCAGGTACGAGTAAGATAGAAAGTACCTGTCGCCCGTTACCTTGTTTATAGCAAGTGAGTTAACATAACAGTCCATCGATTTCTTAAACAACGAATCTCTATGTTCTACCGAAGACTTCGGCATAAGAGCCTGTGCGCGGTATATATCGCCAATGTTTATCAGGTTAAGGGCAATGCCATCCTGGTCACCGGTCTCCCTGTATATCGCCAGCGATTTTAATCCATATTCCAAGGCTTTATCGTGGTTACCGTGGCCGTCATAGATGGCGCCAATATTGGCATAGTTAAGTGCCACGCCTGCCTTGTTACCCATCTCTATATCTATATTCAGTGCTTCCACATCATAATCTAATGCCTTCGAAAAATTACCCAGGTCGTCGTATATTAAACCAATATTACCGAGGTCGGTGGCAATGCCATCCCTATTATTTATTTTGCGGTATATGGCCAGTGAGTTAAGGTCGAACTCCAGTGCCTTAGGGAAATCGCCCTGGTTATAATAAATGTTGCCAATGTTTATGTAATTATCCGCCATACCAACTGTGTCGTGTAACTTTTCGTGTATAGCCAATGCTTTGTTGTGGTACTCTAATGCTTTCGAATAGTCACCCTGGTAATCATACATAATGCCAATATTGCTGAGGTTAGTGGCAATAAATTTTTTATCGCCCAGTTCATCTGCAATTGATAGGGCCTGTAAATGATAATTTAATGCTTTAGTATAATCTCCCTTGTCTTTACGAATGTTGGCCTGGTTTATTAATGCCTCGGCAAAACCTTTCCTGTATCCCAGTTTGTCTGCCAGTTCCTGTGCCGTAGTTGCACAATCGAACGAAGAGTCATAGGCTGTAGCAATTTCTAATTTGGCACTGAGTGCATTCAGGGTGTTTACTTTGGCAGTATCATCGTGTTGCATTTTTAAAACCCTGCGCAATGAATCAATAACGCGGGTCTGGGAAGATAATAGCGGAGAGTTAAGAATGAAGAATGAAAAATAGAGTACGACTCTTATAAGTCGAACTCGATTCTTCACTATTAGTTCTTCGTTCTTCATTATATTTTAACTCCCATTACTAAAATGTCATCCTGTTGTTGCATATTGGCTTTCCAGGTGTTTACAATATCCTCGGCCAGTAATTGCGCCTGCTCCGTGCTTGTATTGCTGGCAGACATTACCAGGTCATTGAACCTTGCTTTCCCAAATTTTTCATCTTGTGCATTTAACTGGTCAAATATTCCATCGGTAGATAATACCAGTAGCATTCCTTTCTTGACCTCAAAAGCTTCCGACTTGAATTGCCTTGTGGGTTCAATCTCGCCAATCAGAGATAATCCACCGATAGACTTTGCTGTTGCTTTTAGTGTGATTATATTTTGTCCATCTATTATAAAAGCATTGTTCTTTGCACCTGCAAACTTGGCTGTACCTCTTTTATGATCGATAACCACCAGCGATATATCCATTCCATCCTGAGAATACTCATCGCCTTTCTCCTGGTGCAGTGTGCGGAACACCAGCTGGTGCATAAAAGAGAGTATCTCGGCAGGTTCGCTTATTTTCTTTTCTATCACCACTTCATTTAAGAATGAATGCGCCAACATCGACATACACGCACCCGGTACACCATGCCCCGTGCAGTCTACTACTGCTAAATACGAATGATCATCAGTATGATGAAACCAGTAAAAATCTCCACTTACAATATCCTTGGGCATAAAGCAGACAAAATAATCGCTCATGTATTTTTTTATCTCATCAGGAGAGGGTAGGATAGAGTATTGAATTTTTTGTGCATACTTAATACTGTCCATTACTTTTTTACGGCTCTTTTCTACCTCTTCTTTTTGCTTGGCTATAATAATCCCGGCGCGGTGCTTTTGTCGGTAACTCCGGTAAATGAAAAATGCCATTGCAATAAGCAGTGTGAACCCTGCCAGCAATGAGTTACGTATAATGGCTTGTTTTTTTCTTTGCTGTTCTGCCACAGCATCTTTCTTATCCTGTTCGGCTTTTTCGGCGGCCTGTTTCTGGTCAAACTCATAATTCATTTCAGCCTGAACTGTTTTCTTGGTGTTGGCTTCATTAATGAGGCTATCAGAATAAACAATGCCCATTTTATAATCAGCTACCTGCTGAGTAATATTGTGGGTGGCGCTGTCGAGCAATACCATGTGGTTATATACATCACGGGTTATTTCTTTTTCGCCAATGTTTTTTGAAAGTAACAGGGCCGAATCGAGGCACATTTTAGCCTGTGAATAGTTCTTCTGTTCGGTATACAGGTCGCCAATGTTACCCAGGTTAGTGGCAATACCTGCAATGTCTTTTAACTGGCGATGCAGTGCCAGCGACTTTTGCGCATACTCAATCGCCTTAGGTACATTCTTCTGGTCCCAAAAGCAATTACCAATATTGCCCAGTGTGGCAGCAGTGCCACTCAGGTTGCCAAGTTCGTTGTGTATGGCAAGCGCCTTGAAATAATATTCCTGAGCCTTTGAGAAATCTGTTTTCTCTTCGTATATGTTGGCAATGTTTCCCAGGTTATTGGCTTCGCCATATTTCTCACCTATTTCATGGTCAATGTCTAATGCTTTCAAATAAGATTCAAGCGATTTATCGAGGTTATGCAGCCGGTGATAAACAATTCCCATATTGCCCAGGTTAGCTGCAATGCGGTTCTTGTCGCCTGTTTCTTGCGCCAGCGATAGTGCTTTAAAATAATAATCGAGCGCTTTGGGATAATTCCCTTCATCGTCATAAACATTACCAATGCTGCCCAGGTTGCGAATAATACCGCTCTTGTTATCTATCTGCCTGTTTATATCCAGGGCCTTTAGGTGCGATTCTAATGCTCTTGGGTAATTGCCCAGGTATTCATTTATAACTCCTATGTTACGGTAAGCAGCGGCAAGACCTTTCTTATAAGTCAGCTTTTCAGCCAGTGCCTCTGCATTATTGGCAATTACCAGCGAAGTATCATAGTTGGCCGTCCTCCAAAGTTTCTCGCTTAAAAGATTCAGCGTTATTACTTTGTTGGTGTCATCATGCTGGGTTTTTAATTCACTTTTAAGTGAGTCGATAATATGATTTTGGGCACTACAAAGTGAAAAGCTGAAAGTAAAAAGTGAAAACAACAGAGCTTTATTCACATGATGTGATACCCTAAAAGTTCTTGCTTTTCTGTATACTGATAAATGGGTAGTGCCTGAGACTAAACGCATTGGAGTAAAAATAACAAAATATCTCCAATGCATTACCGAATAAAGAGCGGTGGCTGTTTATCTGCGTGTTAAACGGTATTATATAAGTACAATATTAAAATCTATGTCAAGAACCTCTTTCATCTCTTCACCTTTTTCAATCATCAGTTCATAATCTTTTTTACAATACCACTTTATTTCCACTTCGTTGCCATGGTTCTTAAGTTCCTTTAGTACCTGTATTATTTTTACAATTATTTTAGAAGTAGCGGTATTGTAGTATACCCAATTAAATTCAATTACTGTTTTGCTTTTGGGTGCTTTTTTGTACTGTTCAAAGTAGTCGAAAACGGGTTTGTAAAAATCGTTCACGTTTTCAGGATACGATTTTCCTGAAATATTAAAAATTCCTGAATCGCCATTTAAGTTTACTGAAGGGCATTCGGCTGTTGCATTAATGATAAGACTTTCCATCTGTGTTACATTATTATTTTGATCGAGAAAAAAGTTTGTTGGTCGGGTGTTTGGCTAAATGAATAGGTAAATTGCATAGATGAATTCCTGGCAATTTCTATTAATCCAAGGCCGCTGTTGCCTTCGGGGGTTATTTCGGGGTTAGCAAGCCTTTGCTTATACAGGCTTATAGTTTCTTCAAGCGATAAGCCTTTTATTGTTTCAATAGCTGCCTTAAATGCGGGTACTTCTTTTTCTTCAACAAAGTTGCCCCCTTCAATGGCCGGTGATCCGTCAAGGTCCGATATTGAAAATATTCCCGGCTTAACACCATCAAAAGCTTTGGCGTGCTTCGATATGTTTTGCAATATTTCTATAATAGTGATTATTGTTTTAGCATCTTTCGATGAAATGTTCTTACTATCTACTAGGTTGTGGTCAAGCATTTCAATCAGGGGCAGTGTAACTTCTTTCGAGAAATCGCCTTTATATAGTAACATTACTTTTTGCTGAACCAGGTCATTATAAAATGCCAGCTCTTTTTGCATGTCGCCGCTTATTTTTGATTCTGCAGGCGCATCTTTTTTGCCTGCAGTTTCAAGGGCCAGGAAAAACTGCGCTAAATTATTTTCAATAGGGTTGAAATTGAATCGCAGTGGCAGCCCCGATTTGCGTGCCATATCTATAAGGCCAAGGCCGGCACCACCCTTGCTCGAAAAGCCTTCGTTGCGCATAACCTCATCGTGCAGTTTTTTTAGTCCGTCACTCCCCAGTGAGTTAACGAATTCGAATTTTTTTTGCAACTCAGCAACATAATTTTTCTGTACCAGGTTACATGATGAGAGAACAACACCATCTTCCCAAACATTTATCTGGAAAAAATCTTTGTGGTTTGCACCGCTCAGTTCCCTGTCGCCATGCCTTACGGTGTTTTGAAAACATTCTGCTATTAAAAAAGAAACCTTGTTTTTAAGTTTCCCCAATTGCGATGAATTGGCCAGGTAATATTCGCCAAGGCTTATAAATTTATCGGTTATGTTATCACTTATTACTCCTAAATACGATAAAGAAGTTTTCTGATCTTTTAAATGAGTGTATTTACTGTACATCCTTTCAGTTTGTTAAATTCAATTGTTGTATTGTTATAAGTGGTCAAACAAATGTATAAATTTATCAGCAACCCTAAGGGCAGCATAGTTATAGCGGCAGTTTATACTTTTATGCCCATTACCAATATGTCATCTAATTGGGGTAATGCTCCCTTCCATTCAATTGCAGCGGTTTCAACCGTGTTTTTACTTTCTGTAACAGGCAGATTATAAAGTGACTGTACTAGTGCATTGAATCTTCTTTTTTCAAAGGGCTCATCTTTTGCATTCAGTTGGTCTATTATGCCATCGGTAGTCATAACAAGCAGAGTGCCTTTTTTTAATTCGAATGTTTCTGATTTAAAATTTCTTGTAGGTTCAATTTCACCGGTAAGTGAAAGCCCGCCAATAGATTTTGGGGTTGCCTTTAATACAGTAATACTTTGTCCATCTGTCACAAATGCATTGTTCCGGGCACCGGCAAATTTTGCCATATTGTGTTTATGATCAATAACAATTACCGAAATATCCATTCCATCCTGCGAATAATCATCTCCTTTTTGCTGTTGCAATGTTTTATAAACAAGCTGATGTATAGCCCCAAGTATCCCGGCCGGATCGGTTGTTCTTTTCTCAACCACCACTTCATTTAAAAATGAATAAGCCAGCATAGACATACATGCCCCCGGTACGCCGTGCCCTGTACAGTCAACTACAGCAAAGTAAGAGAGCCCTTCAATATGATGGAACCAGTAAAAGTCTCCGCTAACAATATCTTTTGGCATAAAGCAAACAAAATAGTCAGATACGTATTTTTTTATTTCATCGCCTGAGGGTAAAATTGAATACTGTATCTTTTGTGCGTACCTGATGCTGTCCATCACCTTTTTCTGGCTCCTGTCTACAGCTTCTTTCTGGCTTTTAATAATTACATTATCTTTTCTTTTCTGAGTATAACCCCTGAAGATGAAAAAGGCTAATGCAAACATCATTGCAAAACCGCCTATTGAAAAATCGCGGATAATTATTTGCTTTTTTCTGTCCTGTTGGGCCAGCAGATCTTTTTTATCCTGTTCAACTTTTTCGGCTGCCTGCCTTTGTTCAAACTCATAATTCATTTCAGATTGTATGGCTTTTTTGCTGTTCGCTTCAGCTGCAAGGCTTGCCTGGTAATTGAAATACATTTTAAGATCTTCGCGGCTTGCTTTAAAATCGCCTAACACACTATCTAATGCCGATAGCTGGTAGTAGGCATCTTCAGTAACATCTTTTATACCTGTATTTTTAGAAACGATAATGGCAGAGTCGAGGTATTTTTTTGCTTCAGGGTATTTTTTCTGCAACATATAAACGCCACCCATGTTATCAAAATTTATGGCTATTCCCATTTGGTCTCCAATTTGTTTTGATATTTCCAGCGCCTGCAAATCATACTCTAATGCCTTGGGGTAATTGCCCTGGTCCTGGTAGGTACTGCCAATATTGCCAAGGTTTTTCAGTATTTCTCTTTTCGCTCCTATTTGCCGGGCTATCTCCAGGGCTTTAAGATCATATTCAATTGCTTTTGCATAATTATGTTGCGATTGATAAATGTTTCCCATATTTCCTGTATTAATAGCAACCCCTTCTTTATCGCCTATTTCTTCCTGTATTTGTATGGCCTTATTATAATATTCCAGCGCTTTGTCAAATTCATCCTGGTTTTGATAAATAAGGCCTATGTTGCCAATGTTGGTTGCAATTCCTTTTTTATCTCCTATTTCCCGGTAAAGAGCCAAAGCTTTAAAATCATAATCGAGCGCTAAGGTGTAGTTACCCTGGTCGGTGCAAATAATACCCATGTTACCATAATTGGCAGCAATATCAATTTTACCACCCAACTGTTTATACAGGTCAAGCGATCTTTGGTCACATTCCAAGGCCCTGGTGTAGTTATTCTGGCGGGCATAAACCATGCCTGAATTTAATAATGCTTTAGCAAGGCCTTTTTTGTAGTTCAGCGATTCACTTAATTTTTTTGCACTGTTGCTGTAAAATAATGAACTGTCATAATCGCTTTTTTCAGATAGTCTTACACTTAGGATGTTGAGTGTAAATACTTTATTGGTATCGTCCTTTTCTGTTTTTAATACGTTTTTAAGAGAATCTATTACATGTGTTTGAGCAAAAGAATTATTGCAAAACAAGATCAGTAAGCAAATTATGGCTTTTGCCATAAGGCCTTTTAATGCTTTGGTTAATGAGATATAAGTGGTGCCCGGGGTTAAATACATTTCAGTAAAATTAATAAATCTCTGCTCTTGTGTAAGATAAATAACCTTAAGAAATATCCAAGCCCATATAAACCGGATTTTGGTTTACATTGATACAGTAAGGCGGTATTTCTTTAAAGTTGAATTTCTTGTAGAGGTCAATGGCAGCACCCATTTCGCGGTTGGTATCTAACAGCATTTTGGTAAAGCCCAATTCTTTGGCAAGCTTAATTACTTCGACACATAGTGCATCACCGATCTTTTGCCCGCGGTAGGTGGGGCGCACATACATTCTTTTCATTTCGCAGGCTGTGCCTTCAAACTTTTTCACTCCTGCACAACCAACAGGTATCTCATTACTATACGCAACAATAAATACTCCATTAGGTTTTTCATATTCATCAGCGGGGAACTTCTTTAGCTTTTCGTAAAATGAATCTTTACCATCAACCAAGTTCAGTTCGGTATACATATAATGGCCATACTTAATGAGCAATTGCTTTGCCTCGGCAATAATTTGTGGGGTGGTGATTTGTTTAATTAGTGGCAAAGATACTTATTTCGTTTTCAAAAATAAATTGAACATATGCACGAGCTATTTTAGAATGTTTCCCCTAACTGTCTTAGCATTTCTATTGTATTCACATATTTTATTTCATGTGCATTGCAAACATCGGGAATTTTGATTTTGTTTTTCCTGTTGGGATTACTTGTTTCATATGTTACAATAGTAGTTGCGGCGATATCGGCATGTGCAAATGCAATAAGCC
>Ga0210396_10003381_pt1 | contig 15907 bp, 14 predicted proteins | sample IncBWH17OmetaG_FD_155466 | JGI IMG/M metagenome (GOLD analysis project Ga0210396, IMG submission 155466) | Forest soil microbial communities from Barre Woods Harvard Forest LTER site, Petersham, Massachusetts, United States - Inc-BW-H-17-O ... | reverse complement strand
TTCACGATCGCCCGTTCGAGCGCATTCGTCTCCTGCTCGTCCAGGTCGCCGGCGCGCTTGAACGGCGAGAGCTTCGCTTCCCACAGGATCTCATCCACCCATGAGCGCCCGATGCCGGCGAGCACGTGCTGGTCGCGCAGCACCGTGTGCAGCGGTCGCGCGGCCACGAGCAGGTCGACAAGCGGCGGCGAGACTGGCCAGGCCTCGGGACCGAGCGTCGCGAGCGAGTCGTCCTGCTCGAGGTCAGCCCGATGCAGCAGCTTTACCCAGGCGGCCTGCTTTGAGCCGAACTCGCGCAGACGCAGCTCGCACTCTCGCGAAGCGCCACCGGAGGGATTCTCCTCAGAAGAACGCCCCTCCCCCTCCCCCTCCCCCCCATTCAAGAGCACCCGCACAAGCAGCCGCGAGGTCCTGTCCCGCGGCCCGGCTCGACGGTCGTACAGCTGCAGGCGCCCGGCGGACATCAGGTGGATCAGCAGCACGAGATCTCCTGAGACCTCGACCAGGAAGTGCTTGCCCCTACGCCCCACCCGCTCGATCCGCTGTCCCTCTAGCGCCGACAGCGGCGGGTCGAACGTCCGCATCGCCTTCACCCCGGGAGCGAGCGCGGACACGATCTCCGCGCCGCGCAACGCCGCGTCGAGCCTGCGTGCGGTTATCTCGACCTCGGGCAGCTCCGGCATCGCCTCATGTTAGGACGGGTGCCCGGAGAGCCAGCTCAGGTAATCCCGATCGGCGGGCCGTTATAGGCCACGCCGGCCGGACTACGCCAGCTCACACGCCAATGCGTGCCCTGCACCGAGGAGCGCAACGTCCAGTAGCCACTGGAGTTGGTCTGCACCAGCTTCAGCTTGCGATAGCTCCTGGACCCCTTCGGCTGGACCAGCACCTGCAGCTTGGTGGCTCCGGTGCTCGGGCGCACGAGCCCCCAAAGCGAGAAGCCGTGCCCCTGCTTTGAGACGACCAGCGGCACCGGAAAGCCGAAGTACAGCGGCTTGCGTGCCCCCGTGACCGTCTCAAGGCCCGTCTGGAAGCCGACGAAGCCGCCGTGCACGCTCGACCCGGGGGGCCCGCCGAGCGGGTCGTCGCGCAGCAGGTACTGTGAGAACGCAGCCACCCGCGAGTTCGACCAGGCGATCTTCTCCGCGAGCGCGTCGTATTCGGCCTGCTTGGACTGCGGGACGCCGAGCAGGCGGTTGGGGAAGCTCTGGATCCCGAACTCGGTCAGGTAGATCGAGATGCGACCCGGAATCGCATGGGCCGCCGCGGCCCTGTCAAGCGCACTCGACAGACGTGAGAGCACGCCAATCGTCACGTTGTCGGCGCCCGGCGGACGATAGGTCGGAGAACCCACCGTGTAGGCGTGATGGGCATAGCCATATGCCGGCAGGGTTCCGCAGGTGCCCGCCTTGCGGTATCTCGAGTTCAGGCAAAGCGTTTCGCGCAGGAACTCAAGCGGCGCGACGTCGTGTTCCACCGCTTTGCTCCCTTCCGTGCGCACGTTCACCCGGTCATAGCCGACCGGCGCCGTTTCTCCCATCAGCACCCTCGGCTTGGGGATGCCCGCGGCCTTCAGGCCTTCATAACCGGCCTGGAACAGGCCGCGATAGATGCGCGGCGAGGCGGGCGTCCCGTTCCTGTTGAACTGTGGAAGCAGGAAGGCCGGGTGGTTGGGCTCGTTCCAGATCGCATACAGCGACACCTCGCTGCCGTAATGGCGCCCCACCGCGGTCATGAATTCCTTGAACTGCCCGTCGTCGGGCCGGGTGACGAGCTTTTTGTCGTTGTGACCGGCGGTGGCCCACTCCGGGACCGGTGAGGTGACCGTCAGCAGCACCTGCCAGTGCAGGCGCTGGGCTTCGGCCAGCAGCCCGTCATAGCCGCCCCAGTTGTAGCTCGCTGGGTTGGTGGCATCGAAGACGGGACGCCTGGTGCTGCTCGCCGCGGGGGCGACCGCGTGCCAGTTGAGCTCCACCCGCAAAGCTTTCACGCCAAGGGACTGCAGCTGGGCCAGCGCCTTGGAGCGAGCCGCCGGGGTGACTTCGACGAGGTCGCGTGGCGCCTCGAAGAACGTGGTCTGCGTATGGGACGCCTCCGCCGGGGTGGTCACGCCGATCGCACCTGCAGCCAGAGCTGCGCACGCGAGGGCCAGGGTCGAGAGAGTCCGGATTCTGGTGTGGCTGGTTCTGGTGTGGCTGGGTATGTGAAGGTTGGGCATTGGGGGCTTAAGACACCTTGAGGCCGAGGATGTTGCGGTCCGAACGGACCGGTTCAGCGGTTTGCGCTCGCTGCACTCCGGGCGGCCGACCAAACGTCGCCGACTGCCCGCCCTCCCCGCAGCGCCGACAGCCTGGCGTTCGGTGTAGCGTGCGAGCCGATGAGTGCAGCGGTCGCTCCAGACGACATTGTTCACAGCCATGCGGACGTCGCCGCCGGCGCGCGCCCACCGCTACTGGTGCTCGAGCCGCTGCAGAGCTTTCTCGACGAGCACAGCCTGGGCACCGGCGAGGTCAGGGCCCAGCCGATCGGGGAGGGCCATTCGAACGTCACCTACCTGATCGAGCGAGACTCCAGCTCAAACCACCCGCAGATGGTGTTGCGCCGTCCCCCCCGTCCCCCGCTGCCACCGAGCGCCCATGACGTGCTGCGCGAGGCACGCCTGCTCGGAGCGCTCGAGCCGACGCCCGCGCGCGTGCCGACAGTGCTCGCGGTGTGCGAGGACGAGGAGTTGATCGGCTGCCCCTTCTATGTGATGGAGCGGGTGCAGGGCGAGGTGATCGTCTCCCAGACCCCCGCCCCGCTCGACAACCCCGAGCAGCGCGCGCGGATCGGCGAGCAGCTGATCGACGCGCTCGTGGAGATCCACGCGGTCGACTGGGCCGCCGCGGGCCTCGAGGGCTTCGGCAAGCCCACCGGCTACCTGGAGCGCCAGCTGCGGCGCTTCGGCGGCCTGTGGGACCTGAACAAGACGCGCGACATTCCAGCCGTGGAGCGCGTCGGCGCATGGCTCTCAGAGCACATGCCCCGCTCCGGCCCGGCCACGATCGTGCACGGCGACTATCGCCTTGGCAACACCATGTTCGCCGCCCAGGCCCCGGCGCAGCTCGTGTCGGTATTCGACTGGGAGATGGCCACAATCGGAGATCCGCTTGCCGACGTGGGCTACCTGTGCATGTTCTGGAGCGAGGCCGGCGACCCCGAAGGCGGCCTGCGCGAGCACCTTGGCCGGGTCACCCGCGCCGAGGGGTTCCCCACGCGTGCCGGGCTGATCGCCCGCTATGAGGAGCGCTCCGGACGCTCGATGAGAGACCTGCGCTGGTACACCACGCTCGCGTTGTGGAAGTCTGTGGTGTTCATGGAGGGCAACTACAAGCGCGCCGTGGCCGGCACCACCGACGATCCCTATTTGAAGCAGTTCGGGGAGGGCGTGCTCGAGCTCGCCCGCCAGGCCGAGGAGGTGGCGCTCGGTGGGTGATCCGGCGAGCACGAGCGTCAACGGCCGCCGGGGCCTGCTGATCGACTGGGGCGGGGTGCTCACCACCAACCTGTTCACCTCCTTCCACGAGTATTGCGTGCGCATGGAGATCGACCCCGCCGAGCTCGGCAAGCGCTTCAGCGCCGACCCGGAGTTCCGCGAGCTGCTGATCTCTCTGGAGAAGGGCACGATGGAGGAGACCGAGTTCGAGCTGAGCTTCGCCGAGCTGCTTGGCGTAGAGCCGGAGGGCCTGATCGACGGGCTGTTCGCCGGCGTGCAACCCGACGTGGCGATGGTGGAGGCCGTGCGGGCGGCGCACCAGGCGGGCATTCGCACAGCGCTCGTCTCCAACTCCTGGGGCGTGCACCGTTACCCACACGACGTCCTGGCCGAGATCTTCGACGGGCTGGTGATCTCGGGCGAGGAGGGCACTCGCAAGCCGGCGAAGCGCATGTACGAACTGGGCGCCGAGCGCGCCGGCGTGGCCGCCGAGCTGTGCGTGTTCGTGGACGACCTGCCGTTCAACCTGACGCCCGCCCAGGAGCTCGGCATGGCCACGGTGCACCACACCAGCTCGCAGACCACGATCCCCGAGCTGGAAGCGCTGCTCGGGGTGCCGTTGGGGGCGAGCACCGCCGCCCCCAACGAACACCTCGGCTGAGGCTCATCGGCTGAGGTCTCTATCCCAGCCGAGCCTCACTTGAAGCCCACCGTGACCATCGCAGAAGAGCGCTGTCCGCCGGTTGACCTGTAGGCGACCGCGAGCCTCACCCGCAGCCGGTTGTGGCGTTTGCGCAGCGACGCCGCGCCGGCCCTGGTGAGCGTGACCTTCAGGGTGATGCGCTTCGCGCCCCCGACCTTGCGCAGGCTTGACCTGACTCCTTTGCCGCTCAGCACGAGCTGACCCGCGGCGGGCACCTGCACCACGATCGTGGCCACGCCACCCTTCACCCGGTGGCTGAGGATCTTGACCTTGGCCAGCTTCCCAGGCGCGACCGACCCCGTGGGAGCCCCGGCGGGCGGGACCGCCACGATCGTCGTCGTGCCGGCACCCGAGCCACCGGGGCCGCCATTTGCGCCGGGGAGTCCGTTCGTGCCGGGAGCTCCGTTCCCGGGAGCTCCGTTCGCACCACCGCCTCCGCCAGCCCCGCCGAGGCCGTTTTCGCCGTTGCCGCCGTTTTGCCCGTTGCCACCGCTTTCGCCGTTACCGCCGTTTTCTCCGGTTTCCCCGCCCTTGAGGGCCTTCGGCAGCAGGGTCACGGCAAGACCGCTCACCCCTTTGACGACACCCAACACGGGCCCTTCGCTGCCGAGCGCCGCCTGCAACGCGGGCGCGGCGGCAGGCAGCGATTCAGAGTCGGCGCCGACCTCTTCGGCGAGCGCTTCAGGCGTCATCCCCACCTGTTCGGCAAGCGCGCCGACAGTGGTGGGCGACAGGCTGGCGCCGCCGAGCAGGCCGTCGAGGATCTGTTCCAGCGATTCCAGTTGCTGCCCGCTGAGCTTGCCCGTGAGGCCATCGAGCAGCTGGCTGAGCTGTTCGGAAGTGAGCGCCCCAGAGGGCCCGCCGCCTGTGAGGTTGTCGAGCAACCCGTTCAGCTGAGTAGGGCTCAGAGCTTCGACGATTTGGTTCGGTTCGAGGCCTGGGAGCAGCGTTTTGAGGAGCGTCCCCAGCACGCCGCCCTGGCTCGACAGGCTGCTCACCAGTTCACCCAGGGTGGCGCCCGAGTCGGAGGCCAGCAGATTCGACACCAAGCCGGTCAGACCGCCGGCGCTGGAGCCCAACCCCGGACTCAATTCGGACAGGAGCTCCCCCAGCCCCGCTTCGCTCAGACCGAGATCGCTGATGGGAACCGAGGAGAGGATCGGATCGAGTTCGCCCGTGGACAGGTTGAGAACCGGGGTGGCGAGGGTCCCCGAGGTCTGCGGCGCCGCGTTCGAGACGTTCGGCGATGCCGAGGATGGCCCCACCGCGGATCGGTCCGCCCATGCCCCGCAAGGCAGCACCGCCAGCGCAACGATGAGCGAAGCGGACGACAACATGGCCGCGCCACAGCACCTGATCCCCGCGCCATCGGCTTGAGGTTGGGATCGAACGAATCGTTTGTGCATAGAGAACGCTCCTTAACTTTGGGTTCGCATGACCGTCAACGGACCGTTTAGCCTCTAAGTTCATTCGCTAAAACTTTTTCGTACAGATGTCCATTCGCTTTAATCGAATAGTTCACCCAAAAACGGGTACACTGATCGCACCAGACATGGCGTACAGAGCAGTCAGTGAGATCGTGCGGCGCTGCGGCGTCACGAAGGTGTGCACGCATAAGGCGCGCACGCACACAGTTCGTCAGTGAGGTCTGTCGGTGAGCCCGCCCCTGGGCTGAGCCCACGCGTCCGCTCGGCCGGCCGCTTCTGAGTCCTGGCGAGCACGAGCTTCTGCGCGCTGGCGACGTTCTGTCGCAGATGGCCCCTCGGGCCCTTCCCCGCTCGGGACGGCGGGGGCTGCGGTTGGCTCAGTCGCGCTTGCCGCGCCCGTACATCAGCTTGAAGAAGCGGGCGATCATGCGCGAGGTCCTGGCCCGGTAGGGGAACATGTGCACTTCGCGCTTCATGGCAAGCCGCGGCGTGATCACGATCGCCTGCTGGGAGCAATACTTGCGGATGCCCCCGGCGCCGTGCCTCGAGCCGATGCCCGATGCCTTGGCGCCGCCCATCGGCAGCTCGAGCGCGGTGTAGTTGACCATCGCGTCGTTGACGTTGGCCGCGCCCGATTCCAGGCGCCTTGCGACCGCCTCGCCGCGCTCGGTGTCACGCGAGAAAACCGATGCGCCGAGCCCGTAGGGCGACTCGTTGGCCAGGCGCACGGCCTCGTCTGCGTCGGCCACCTTCATGACCGGCAGGGTCGGCCCGAAGGTCTCCTCGGTCATGACCTTCATCGTGTGGTCCACGTCCACGAGCAGCGTCGGCTGGTAGAAGCGTCCGCTGACGTTCTGCACCTGTTTGCCGCCGACCAGCACCCGTGCTCCCTTTGACACCGCGTCCTGCACGTGGTCTGAGATCGTCTCGAGCTGGGGCGGGAAAGTGATCGCACCCACGTCCACCGAGCCGGGGCCGTGGGGGGCGCCGACGCGCAGCGCCCGCATCTTCTCGGTGACCTTGCCGACGAACTCGTCATAGGCGGGCGCCTCGACGTAGACCCGCTCGATCGAGATGCAGGTCTGGCCGGCGTTCTGCATCGAGTAGTACACGGCGATATTCGCCGCCCGCTCCAGGTCGGCGTCGGAGAGCACGATCATCGGGTCCTTGCCGCCGAGCTCCAGCGAGCACGGGATCAGGCGCTTGGCGGCCGCCTCGGCGACCCTGCGACCGGTGGCGGTGGATCCGGTGAACATGATCATGTCCACGTTGTCGGTCAGGGCCGCGCCCGTGGCCCCACGGCCAGTGGCGACCTGGAAGACGCCCTCGGGCACCCCGCACTCGCGCAGCCCTTCGGCCAGCAGCATCGAGGTGAGTGGTGTGACCTCGCTCGGCTTGAGGATCACGCTGTTGCCGGCGGCAAGCGCCGGGATGCAGTCGCCGAAGGAGTTGGTGAGCGGGTAGTTCCATGGTCCGATCACACCGATCAGGCCGAGCGGGCGGTAGCGCAGGATCAGCTTCTTGCCCTTGAGCATGATCTGGGACGATTTGATGCGCTCGTCGCCGAGATAGTTGGGCGCCTGCTTGGCCCAGAAGCCGAACGCGTTGGCGGCATAGGCGATCTCGGCGAACTCGGCGTCCTCGTAGGTCTTGCCGGTCTCCGAGCCGATCGTCTCGATCACCCGCTCGGCGTTGTCGATCAGCCACTTCTGAGCACGCAGCAGCACGCGGGCGCGGCCCTCAAAGCCGAACGCCTCCCACTGCGGCTGGGCGGCGCGTCCGCGCGCCGCGAGCTCGGCGACCGCGGCGGCATCGAGATCGGGGACGTGTGCGACGACCTGGCCGGTGGCTGGATTCTCGACCGGGATGTCCGCGCCGGCACTGCCGTTGACAGCTGCCGCTCCATTGTGTGCGTGAGGTGCTGCGTCCTGCTCGACGGTCGCCATATCGCTGTCTCCCTGCCTCGTTTCGCTCGTAACGAAACAGGCTACACCCCGATTGGCCATCCGGCCAGGCTTTTTAGTCAGACAGCTCGACCGTGGCGATGCCGACCGGCTCGACCGGTTTGTCGCCGCCGTCGGTGGGCACGCCCTCGAGCTTGTCCACGACGTCCATGCCACTCTGAACCTCACCGAAGACGGTGTGTTTGCCGTCGAGCCACGGGCAGGCCTTGGCGGTGACGATGAAGAACTGAGAGCCGTTGGTGTTGGGACCGGCGTTGGCCATCGCCAGGGCGCCGCGCACGATCTTGTGCGAGTTGATCTCGTCCTCGAAGGTGTAGCCCGGGCCGCCTGTGCCCGTGCCCTGGGGGCAACCGCCCTGGATCATGAAGTCGCTGATGATGCGGTGGAAGTTCAGACCGTCGTAGAAGCCCTCGGAGGCGAGCTTGCGGAAGTTGGCGACCGTCTTGGGGGCATCCTCGTCGAACAGCTCGAAGACGATCGTGCCCTCTGTGGTCTGCATTGTTGCGGTGGACATGTGGTCTCCTCTTTGGATGACGGGGGGATCGGCGGCCACGATAGCGGCACTTGTCAAGCGCTTGCTCGGCGCCCCTTGGAGTCCAGGAGAGGGTTGGTGAGGATGCCCTCGCTCGCCGCAACGCTCAGCAGCGGACCGTCAGAGCTTGCGATGCGACCGCCTGCTGGAGCGCTTGCCAGCAGAACCGCATCGGCGAGCGAGATCGGGCAACGGGAACGGTGGTAGTGAGTTGCGCGGATCTCGCCGGCGCGCCAGGCCTGAGTGGGTCCGAGCGGGAGCAGCGTCAGGCTGTCCACCAGCAAGCCCTCGATAACCGGTCGCGTTCGCTCCATCTCCAGCTCATAGCGTCGCTTGAGTCGGTCGATGGCCTCAGCCAGGTTGAGGGTGGTCATCGCCGCTCCGCGCCTCAGGATCCCCTTCACCTCCTCGGCTGCGGGCTCGGCCCCGAGCAGTGCGATCAGCGCCGAGGCATCGATCAGAGTGCTGGCCGGGGACTCGGTGGCCTCAGCGCCGGTGGCCTCAGCGCCGATCGCGCTCTTGGACATCCAGTTCCTCTTCTCGGTCCAGTCGCTTGGCGTCCTCAGAGCCGAGCGCACCGATCTGGGCGGCGAAGGCTCCTGCTGCAGCCTCCACCGGATCGTCTGGCACCGGACGCAACACAACGTGGTCACCGCGATCTTCGGCAAGCACCGTTCTGGTGTGCCATCGCTTGCGGACCGCCGCCGGCACGGAGACCTGGCCTCCGCTGGATATCACAAGACGCTTTGCCATGGCCATTACAAAATACCATGAGATGGAGCCCGCTCCATGGGGGGAGCCCGCCAATGCATGAGATGAGAGCTCGCTTATGCAGGCGAGTGCGGGGATGTCAGGGCGCGAACGCCCGGCCCAGCAGCTCGCGCGCGAGCACCAGCTTGGCGATCTGGGCGGTGCCGTCGCCGATCTCGAGCCCGATCAGGTCGCGGATGCGCTGACCGGCCGGCAACTCCTCGCTGTAGCCGGAGTGCCCGAGCGTGAGCAGCGCCTGATGGGCCGCCTCCACCGCCACCTTCGGCGCCCACCACTTCGCCATGCTCGCCTCGACGCGGTGGGGAAGGCCGGCGTCGCGACGCCACAGCGCCTCGTAGCAGACCCAGCGCGCCGCGCGCAGCAGGGTGGCGGCCTCCGCCAGCGGGAACGCCACGCCCTGGTTGGCGCCGATCGGCTTGCCGAACGCCTCCCGGTTGCGGGCGTACTCGAGCGCTTCCTCCAGACCGGCGCCGGCGCAGGCGATGCACATCAGGCCGATGATGGCTCTGGAGAACTCGAAGCCCTGCATGCAGCGAATGAAGCCTTCGCCCTCCCCGCCGATCAGGCCCTCCGCCGAGACGGGCAACCCGTCGAAGTGAAGCGCCGCCCGCCCGATCGACCTGCTGCCGAGGTCCCGGAAGGCAGAGCGCTGCACGTGGCGCTCGTCGAGCTCCACGTAGAACGCGGAGATGCCCCGCGCTCCGTCCTCGGAGGTGCGGGCGAACACGATCGCTGTGTGGGCGGCCATGCCGAGCGAGATCGAGGTCTTCTCTCCGGTGAGCCGCCAGCCCGCGCCGTCGCGCTCGGCGCGCAGGCTCAGGCGCGCCGCATCGGAGCCGTGCTCGGGCTCGGTGAGGCAGAAGCACGGCAGCTGGGTTCCATCAGCGATCGGGGGAAGCATGTGGGCACGCTGGCGCTCGCTGCCGGCGGCGTTGAAGTCGGCCGCCGCAACCTCCTCGGCGGCGATCCCGGTGGTGACCGCATCCGCCCCCTGGCCGCCATGGCGCTCGTCGATCGCGATCCCGGTGAGCCCGAGCGAGGCCATGTCGGCGAGTGTGCGACCGTCAAGCTCCCCGCGGCGGTCGTCCTCGACGTAGCGCGGGGCCAGCCGGCGGCGCGCGAACTGCCGCACCGCTTCCTGGAACTGTCTCTGCTGCTCGTCGAAGCCGAAGTCCATCGCCGGCGATCGGGGCGCTCAGCTGGAGCGGACGCGTTCGGCGCGCAATGTCTGCCCGCGCACCGCCTCGCCGCCCAGCCCCTCGATCACGCGGTCGGCCTCGCTGGCTGGGACCGACAGGAACGAGAAGCGCTCGAGCACGCTCACGTCGCTCACCGCCTCGCCGTCGAGGCCGGTGGCGGAGGTGACCGCTCCCACGATGTCCGCTACTTGCAGGCCCGCTGCGCGACCGCTGCCGAGCACCAGCTTGACCGATGGCTCGGAGCCATCGCGGCTGATGTGGGGCTTCGAGTGCCGGCGCGGACGCTCCTTGACGGGCGTGGGCGACGCCTCGGCGTCCGGGCTCCAGGCGGCGATCTTGGTGCCGATGTGACGCTCGATCGCCTCCAGCTCGCGCTTCTGACGGGCCTCCACGAACGTGATCGCGCGGCCGGAGCGCCCGACGCGGCCAGTGCGCCCGATGCGGTGCACATAGGTGTCGGGGCTCGTGGGCACGTCGTAGTTGACCACGTGGGTGACGGTCGAGATGTCAAGGCCCCTGGCGGCCACGTCGGTTGCAACCAGGATCGGCACACGCCCCCCCTTGAAGGCGAGCATCACGCCGTCGCGGGAGCCCTGGGACATGTCGCCGTGCAGGGCCCGCGCGTTCATGCCGCCGTCGCGCAGGGTGCGATAGAGCTGGTCGCAGCGAACCTTGGTGCGCACGAACACGATCGCCTGCTCGGGACGCTCGGCGCGCAGCACCTCCACGAGCCGCCCCGCCTTGTCCCGGGTCTCCACGGGAAGCTGGAACTGGGCGACCGTGTCGATCGTGAGCGTGGCGGCCTCCACCCGGACCACCTGCGGTTCGTACATGTAGCTGTCGGCGAGCTTGCGAATCGGAGGTGGCATCGTGGCCGAGAACAGAGCCGTCTGGCGCCCGCTCGGGGTCATCGAGAGGATCTTCTCGACGTCCTCAAGGAACCCGAGGTCAAGCATCTCATCAGCCTCGTCGAGCACCACGAAGCGGCAGTCGTGCAGCACGATCGAGTTGCGTGAGATCAAGTCGAGCACACGCCCGACGGTTCCCACCACGATGTGCCCGCCGGCGCGCAACTGGGCCTGCTGGGTGCGGATCGGGGCGCCCCCGAACACTGCCACCACGTCCACGCCGCTGTGGGCGCCGTAGGTGCGCAGGGCCTGGGTCACCTGAATGCAGAGCTCGCGGGTGGGCGTGAGCACGAGCGCCTGCACCTCGTGCTCGGAAGGATCGATGTACTGCACGATCGGCAACCCGAACGCGGCCGTCTTGCCGGTGCCGGTCTGGGCCTGGCCGATCACGTCCCGGCCTTCGAGCAGCGGCGGGATCGCCTCCTCCTGGATCGGGCTGGGCGACTCGTAGCCGACGTCGCTCAGCGCTTTCAGGGTCTGCTCGGTCAAGCCGAGCTCGGCGAAGGTCTTGGTCATGCGCGAGGGGAGCTTACGTGCTCAGGCTCATCGGACCGCAGGTGGGCGATTTGAAAGTGGATCGGTGGACTTCAGATGGAAGGGTCTAGCAGCAGCTTGCCGGTGGTGCGGCGCTCGCGCAGATCGATGTGGGCTTGGGCGACACTCTGCAGGGGGTAGGTGGCCCCCAGGACCACCTGCAGCTCACCGCGGGCGGCTCGGTCGAACAGGTCCGCAAGAGCGTCGGTGAACATCGAGGGGCGCTCCAGGCAGTGGAACAGGTAAAAGCCGATCACCGAGCGGGAGTGGCGCAGCAGCGATCCGCTGGATACCTGGTTGGGTTCCTGGGAGGCAATTCCGCACACCACCAGGCGGCCGAAGTGGGCGAGGGCGCGGTAGGAGCGCTCGAAGGTCACTCCGCCGGCCATCTCGAAGACGACATCGACCTCGCGCCCGTTGTTGGCCTCGATCAGTCGCTCGGTGAGGCCTTCGGGGTCGGAGTCGATCGCGGTGTCGGCGCCGAGCTCGAGTGCGAGCCGGCGCTTCTCGGGGCTCGAGGCGGTCGCGATCACCCGGCCGGCGCCCAGCGGGCGGCCGAGCTGCACGGCCAGCGAGCCAACCCCGCCGGCAGCGGCGTGCACGACCACGCTCTCGCCCTCGGCGACCCGTCCGGCAGTGCGGTACAGGTGCCAGGCGGTGAGCCCCTGGATCAGTATCGCCAGCGCGGTGGCGTCGTCGAGACCGTCGGGGATCGGGAAGGTGAGCTCGCGCGGAGCGGTCGCATATTCGGCATAGCCGCCCGAGGACAGCAGCGCGACCACCCGCTCGCCGGTGTCCTCGCGCACACCGGCCACCTCCACCCCGGGGATCAGCGGCAGTGTTGCCTTCCTGACATAGGAGTTGGTGCGGGTGTGGGTGTCGGCGAAGTTCAGCCCGGCCCGGCTCACGCGGATCAACGCCTCCTTGGGAGTCGGCTCAGGAATTGGCAGCTCCACGAGCTTCAGCACCTCCGGCCCGCCGAACTCGGTCATCTGGATCGCACGCATCGGGGCTCAGGCTATAGGGTCCGAGCTATGCCAATCACCGTTGTCGGATCGATCGCCTATGACGCCGTGAAGACGCCTTTCGGCGAGCGCGAGCGGATGCTCGGTGGCGCCGCCGTGCATTTCGCACTGGCCGCCTCCTTCTTCGAGGAGGTACGGGTGGTGGGCCCGGTGGGCGATGACTTCGGCGAGCCCGAGCTCGAGGTGATGCGGGCACGCGGAGTGGACGTCTCAGACGTGGAGCGAGTCAGCGGCGGCAAGACGTTCTTCTGGCGCGGCGAGTACGGCTGGGACCTGAACTCGCGTGAGACCCTGGACACGCAGCTCGGCGTGTTCGAGGGCTTCCAGCCGAAGCTGTCGGCCCACTCGCGCGAGAGCGAGGTCCTGTTCCTGGCCAACATTCAGCCCGACCTGCAGAGCGAGGTTCGCAGGCAGGTGCCCGACGCACGCTTCGTGGCGCTCGACTCGATGAACCTGTGGATCGACATCGCCCGCGATCAGCTGTTGGAGGCGATCGCGAGCGTGGACTGCCTGATCCTCAACGACGCCGAGCTGCGCCAGCTGACAGGTAAGCCGAATCTCGTGTCGGCCGCCCGCGAGATCCTGTCGTGGGGCCCGGCAGGCGGATCGAACCCCACCGAGGAGGGCTCTGACGGCGCCCGCCGGGGCCCGAGCGTGATCGTGGCCAAGCAGGGCGAGTACGGCGCGGCGCTCGTCACCCCCGAAGGCTTCTTCGCTTTGCCGGCCTATCCCCTGGAGACCGTGATCGACCCGACCGGCGCGGGCGACACGTTCGCGGGCGGGTTCGTCGGCTACATCGCCGCCCACACCCACGAGCCGCTTTCCGATGAGCTGCTGCGCCGCGCGATGGCCCACGGAACGGCGCTTGCCTCCTTCAACGTGGAACAGTTCGGCACCGAGCGCATTGAGCGGCTGACGGGCCAGGAGATCGGCGCACGCGTGCAGGAGCTGCAGGAGATCACCCAGTTCAGCGGCGCGCCCGCGAAGCTGCGCGTCTGAATGCGCGTCTGAAATACGGAGGGGAGCCGCATTTTGGGGACTCCCCTCCGCTTGGGGCGGATAAGTCTGTCTGTCGAGCCATCCCCAGTGTGGGAGGGACGGGCAGCGGCTCAGACGATGAAGCCTGTGCTCTTGACCGCGGCCAGCACCTTGCTGGCGGTGAATGGCGTGTCGAACGGACCGTCGGGGGCGATCATTTCACCGCTCGGGTCGTTCAAGAGCCCGATCACGCTGGCGTGGCGCGCCTCGATCGTGAGGATCGACAGCGCCGCCTTGACATAGGCGGCGCTCTTGATGTTCAGAGCCTGACCGGAGTAGGCATGCACCCCCGTGTTCTCCAGCACCTGAGCCGTCGACATGAACGTGGCGACGTTCGTGTTGGCGCCTTTGAAGTCGAATTTCGGCATCTTGGCGGCCTTCCCTCCAAGCGCTTTCTTGAGGAATGCCACATGCGCGTTCTCATCCGCGGTGACCACTTTCAGGAACGCGGCGGCCTGAGGGCTGAGGGCGAGGTTGGCGGCGGTCGCGCCGTTGTAGAAGGCCGCCTCAAGGTACTCGAGGGTGAGTGCGTAGTTGAGGATGCCGATGTCTCCCTTGCCGAAGCTCGCCGGAGGGCGGCCATGGCCGCTGCTCGCAAGAGCGCTCGGGGCCAACGTTCCCAGCAACGCCCCGCCGCTCACGGCGACGCCGGCAGTGACCGCGGACTTGCGCAGAAATGACAGTCGGGTATCGCCCTCGTTCAAGCTGTCGACCGCCTCCGCTTGGGTCTCGCGAATGGCTCCGTCAACATCCACCTCGTCAATATTGATCGTGTGCGACATGGTCATCCTTCTCCTTGGGTCATACGTCAGGTCGGATGAGCGGATCGCCGCCGTTGGATGAACTGTGATCCCCAACGTGCCCAACTCAATGTGTGAGATGTATTCGCGCCTGCCCCATTGCCTGGATCACCCGGCGGGCAACGTTCCCGAGCACCCGATCCCAGTAGTAGTAGGCTTCCTAGCAGTGGATGCATGGACCTTCATCTGGTTGATGGTCTTCTTGAAGATCCCGATCGTGGGGCTCTTTCTGATCGTGCGCTGGGCCGTGCGCCAGACGCCGGAGGCGAGCACCGGCGAGGACGGCGGGATCGGTCCGCACCCGGGCCCGCTGCATCCGCATCACCCTCGTAGGCGCCTGCCCCGGGCACCCCGCCGCGGCCCCCATGGAGACGCGCCGCTGACACCGCCGTCGCGTGTGCGCACCGTGGCCGCACGCGGACGGCTCGCACAGCGCTGACACTCGCACAGCGCTGACACTCGCACAGCGCCGGCCGCACAGCACTGATATGCGACGGCACGCGACGACGGCACGCGACGCCTGTCGCGCCCGGGCCTGAAAGAATCCGCCGCACATGAGTTTGCCCGCCCCTTCCTCAGTGCTCTCCGACGGCACGATCCTGCGACTCGTGAGCGACGGGCACATCGGGATCGACCCGTGGGACGAGCGGATGGTGCAGCCTGCGAGCCTCGACCTGCGCCTGGGGGACTCCTTCCGGGTGTTCCACAACCACAAGGTCACCGCGATCGACCTGCGTGATCCGCCGAGGAACCTGACCGAGCAGATCAAGGTCGAGCGGGACGAGCCGTTTGTGATCCATCCCGGGGAGTTCTGCCTGGGGCGCACGCTCGAGCACGTGGAGCTGCCCGATGACATCGTGGCGCGCATCGAGGGCAAGTCGAGCCTCGGCCGGCTCGGCCTGATCGTGCACGCGACCGCCGGCTTCTGTGACCCCGGCTGGAAAGGGACGCTGACGCTCGAGCTCAACAACCTCACGCGGGTGCCGATCAGGCTGTACGCGGGTCTACCGATTGCGCAGCTGTCGTTCATGACGCTCGACGCTCCCGCGCTACGTCCCTATGGCGAGGCGAGCCTCGGCAGCAAATATCAGGGTCAGGTCGAGGCGACGGAGAGTCGCTACGGTGGTGGTAGCGGACAGGAGATGAGATGAGCACTGAGCCACAGACTCGAGATGCAGTTGCGAACGGCGCCAAGGCCACGGACACGCTGACGGTCACCGACAATCGCACCGGAAGGAGCTACGAGCTGCCGATCACCGACAGCACGGTGCGGGCAAGCGATTTGCGCCAGATCAAGGTGCAGGAGAGCGAATTCGGGCTGATGTCCTACGACCCGGCCTACATGAACACGGCTTCCTGCCGCAGCGCGATCACGTTCATCGACGGCGAGCAGGGGATCCTCCAGCACCGGGGCTATTCCATCGAGCAGCTGTGCGAGCAGTCGAGCTACCTGGAGGTCGCCTACCTGCTGATCCACGGTGAGCTGCCAACGCAGAGCCAGCTCGACGAGTGGGTCTATGAGATCACGATC